>Ga0335078_10007374_pt1 | contig 16316 bp, 9 predicted proteins | sample Lox_Sample_32_FD_206711 | JGI IMG/M metagenome (GOLD analysis project Ga0335078, IMG submission 206711) | Soil microbial communities from Loxahatchee National Wildlife Refuge, Florida, United States - Lox_Sample_3.2 | ecosystem: Environmental > Terrestrial > Soil > Wetlands | place: USA: Florida...
CGCGTACCAGTCCAGGCCGTTGTCGGTCAACCCGGCTAGCATCGTCTGCACCAGGTAGCTGGGGTATTTTGCCACCCAGGTGTCGTAAAGGCTCCAGTAGTGCGCCATGATGTCGTCCACGGTGTATCGATTGTCCAGGTTTGGCTCCGAGAACCGGATCGGCGTATTGCCCGCAACGCCGCTGGCAAGCTTCAGCGCCGTGACGATGGCCTCGACAATGACCTTTCCCATTCCGCCGGAAATGGCGCCGGCTTGAGGGGCTCCGGCAGCAATGTCGACGACGTGCCTGACGGCGCTATAAACCGCGCCCTGGTCGGGGCCGGACGCGGCCAGCCTTGTAATGAAGAACCCCAGCGGATAGCCGCCGATGGTGTCCGTCGCGTCATCCGGCGCATTAAACATGTCCGCCGCGAGTCCGTGTTCCAGGTGCCACTGATTTAAGTGGCCGGCGTTGTAATCTTGCGGCGTGATCCAGCGCAGTTGCTTGTTCCCAGGCGTCAGGAGAGCGATATCGGAGGGCGTGACATTCATGTCGTGGTTGCCCGTGAAGTAGTAGGCATTGGGGACGTGGGCGACGCAGTTTCGCAGCGCCGACAGAATTCCCGCGTCCAGATTCGCGATGATCTGACTCGCGGTCCAAGGCTGCACCGAGACCGGGTAGAGCCAGAGGTCGAGGATATCCCCCAGCAGCACGAGTTCCGCGATGCCGCTGGCCGCCGCGAAGTGCTCGAACATTGTCCGGACATCGGCGACATATCGGCCCTGAAACCAACTGTAACTAGCTCCATTGCTCATATGGATGTCGCTGACCACTATCACCTTTCCATTGGCCATAGCATTCCTTTCCGCGAAGTCACTGTTCCGTTGAGGCTAAACGGAAATTAGCCCACAGGATTGCTCTTCCTGTAGGGGCAGTCGTGAGTTCAGCTCGTCTTTGCGCACGCAAACGAACTGGTCGGAGCCGTAATCTCTGGGACACTGGCCCAGGCATACCGGCAGATACGCGCAATTCTTACAGGGCCCGTTCACAAAAGGGTCGAAGGAGGCGTAGGGCGTCTCCATGGCGGTCAATCGATCGAGCATGCTCCCGCGGCCATCGGCACAAAGGTCGAGTGCGGCCTCCCCCGCCTGGCCGGTGGCGGGAACGCAGCGGCCGATCCCTCCGTCCGGATCGACCGTGAAGGCATACTTGCGAACGGCCATGCAGGGATGCTCCAGGCGGCGGATCCCGCCGTGGGGCTCGAGGCCTTCCGCCGCCAGGAATCGCTCGAACTCCGCCCGCACGGCGGGAGTCTCGGACCGCGCATAGCAGGCATTCCGCGCCCCGGCCCTCGCCGAGGAATTGCAGGCGGAAATCGATCCTGCCGGCTGCCTCGCACTGGTGCCGCATTCTCCCTACGATTTCCCTGGCTTCCGCGAGATTCTGCCGGTCCACATTGATCCGCACCACGAGCGATTTCACCGCGTCCAGCACCCGGTCCGCGTTGCGAACCAGGAATTCGTAGAATCCGAGCGCCTGCCGCAAGGGCAGACCCTTGCGCCGGCTGTAGGATTCCGGCAGCCCGTCGATCGAGATCTCGAGCTTGTGGAGCGAGAGGTCCCGGAGCCGGAGCAGGGTATGTTCGTTCAACAAAGATCCATTGGTCATCATTTCCGCCCGGTAGCGGACTCCACGCTTTTCGCACGTGCGGCGAAAGATCCGCGTCAACTGCTCGATCCGGCTGAGAGCCAGCAGCGGTTCACCGCCAAACCAGAGCACCGCGAGTCCCTGCACCCGCTCGGCCAGTTCCTCGAACAGAGCCGCCAGGCACTGGGCGACCTTGGGGTCCATCAGCACCCGTGGACCCTGGCGCCCGGCTTGAAAGCAATAGTCACAGCGGAGATTGCAGGAAAAAGTCGGAGCAATCGAGAGGAACGCCCAGTCTTCGCGCCGCTTCACTTCCAGGAACCGTTGATGTTCGTCCTCGTATTCGTCGTGGTACCTGGGAACGAGGAACGACCCCTGCGCCAGCAACTCTTCGATCGCGGCGCTGGAGCAACGGCCTTTCGCTTCGATTTCCGCCAGGCAGTTCCGGGCAAACTCGTGCTGTGCCGGATCGAGCGAGAACACCGCCGTGCTCACGCTATTGAAATAGTAATAGCGTCCTGCCTCCCGGTGGATGACATTAAACACCGAGGGCTTCCATGGCCTGTGCGTTGCCGGGAAAGCGGCCGTCATGTGAGTCGCAGCCCCGGCCGGTCGTTTTTCGGGCACATCGGAGGCGAATCGTAGACGGTGCCGTAGGCGAAGTAGGCGTCCCGGTAACAGCGCCCTTTCTCCCACATGCATTGCTCGAAGTCCTCGCATTCATAACAGATGGTGCCCGCGAACTGGTTGCGCGGGGGATAGATGAAATCGAGCATCTTCTGGCCGCTCCACACCTCGCGGATCGACTGCGTGCGCAGGTCTCCGACGATGAAGTCGCCGTTCATCCTGGTTTGCTCGCACAGAAACGCCCGCCCGTCCGCGTTGACGCCCAGTGAGAGCCAGCCGCCTCCGCAGCCCTTGCGATTCATCCAGATGCGGCGGCGGTCTTCGGCGTCGACCGGCCCGCTGCCGTTTCTCGCCAGCACATCCTGCCAGCAGGCGGCATCCGGATACTGCGCTTGAATCTCCTCGTATTGGCGGCGGAAACACCCCACCTGATCGGCAGTCAGAAACAGCCCGTCGTGATGCCGGAAGAAACTCCGGCTGTAGCGGATGAAATGAAACTGTCTGGCGCCGAGAGGATAGAAGTAGTCGACCAGCGCTTTTGCTTCCCCGCAATTGACCCCGGTGACCACCATCTTGATCCGCGGCGCGAGTCCGAATCGAGTAAAGTTCTCGAAGCTCTGGGCGGTTCGTTGGCAGATGGATGGAACCCCGTAGATCCGGCGCTGAATGTCCGCATCCACCGCATCGACGCTGAGCTGCACCGTCCGCGGCACCACGCCGTTCACTTTTTGGCAGAATCCCGCTTCCACCAATCTCCGGACGGCGTCCGCCGTCACCAGGCTTTTAGTCGAGAGCAAAAACAGAAAGTCGTTCTCCAGCAGCGCCTCCAACAAATCGACGCCGTCGCTTCGCGCCAATACGTCACCGTTGTCCGGCGAGCACATGCGGATGCCCAGTTCCCTGGCTTGGGACAGCAGGGACCGCCACCATCCGAGGCTCATTTCCTCCGTGTTTCTCCGTTCCGCGTAACAATATGCGCAGTTCGTCGTGCATCGCCACGTGAAGACGCATAACAGGCTGATGGGCGTTTCCAGCCTGATCCTGGTCTTGAAGCTGCTCTGGCTTTCTCCGAACCTGGCCGGATCGATCGCGAAATCGCGCGGGTCCAGATGGTGTAAGTCCTCCATCGGGGAGGACGAGTGGACAAAGACCCCGTCCTTGCCGACCCCGGACCCCGTACGGTTTTTCTTCACCATGGAGTCGATAGATTCCAGAACAGCGGTCAGGTTGTCGCCATCGCCGGCGGGGAAGAGAGCCGCATATAGACTCCTCAGTTCAGCCAGAGTCCTCTTGCCTGACACTAGTGAAAGTACGAGGCCCTCGAAAGGGCGCAGTACCGTCACTCGTGGATCGTTGACGTCGAGCGGGTACAGAATGGCGCGGCCGCCATCCGGCTTCAGCATGAAATCTCCGCGCAGAGCCAGGTAAGTACCGGGGAGCAATGTGCCCAATTCCGTCATAGCCACTCCATTGTTTTCCCATCGACATGGTTCAGAACGAAGGCAATAAGTGGAATCTCGGAGGGACCCAGGCCGTCACCTGTGCATTTCCCCAGGTAGTCACCGCGCTAAGCCCCTCCGGCGTTCGCTCCTCTATCCGCTGCCGGCTATCCGATGAACATGCACGGGCAGCTTGTGCAGTGCGTGCAGGGATCGGCAGCAATATTGGTGCGTTTGTCAATCAACTCAGCGTGCAAGTTGCGTTGCTTAATCAAACGCTGCAACTCGCGAATCATATCTCCTTCCAGTTGTTCCTGGGGGATCTTCTGATCAGCCATAGAATCTCCTTTGGCCCGAAGCAGTCTCTGCCCGGAGGCCGCCTAGAGTATATGGTCAATTGATGAATATTTCAAGGTCTATATATCTTGATTTGACAGGATACTGTGGCTCTACCTAGGTTATTCCCAACAATACTTATAGCGCCATCTTTGTCCTCGTAAAGTCGTGGTGGTTATCTCGACAGGTCGTGTTAGTTATGGGGAATGAGGGGGCAGCCCAACCGCCCGGCAGTGTCGAGTTCTGCATCAAAGTAATCCGCCGTGGCAATACTGATCCGCGACCGCAAGCGGTGATTTTTGCGCGCCGGCTTCAGACCATCATGGACCGGGCCGCGCGGTCCTCCCGCGGAGAGCTGATATCTTCTTCTACTCTGCGACCGCACCGCTCTGAGCCAGCGAGGTCTTCGACCTCAAACCGACAAGACACTGAGGCCCGCAGCTTTGCTGGTTTTCTTCTTCTTCCAGTCCATTGACGATCCGGGTGATCAACAGGCCAAGCCACTTGTCGGCCAGTTTCAGATAGGGCGGGCCTCGACCGACTGGATCTCTACGATCACCCGGTCCTCGACAATCGGGCCGGCCCGGAATCCGATATCGATCCGCATCGACCCGTAGACAACCGGGATCGCCTGCGGGCGGACCGTTTGCAGTCCACGGCTTTCTTTAGTCTCTCGCCTTCCTGAAAGATCGAAAACGCGACACGTTCATCAAGATCTGATGTAGATCAGACGGCTAGTGGTCCCCGTGAGCCGCGATTGCGAGGGAGCGGTGCCGATCGAATGACCGGGGGCTTACTTCCCGAAGCGCAGGTCCTTATAATGTGATCGATATGCGCAGCTATTGGTTGTCAGGTCTGGCCGGCGCTGTCCTGGCGCTTCTGATGTGCGATGCCGCGGCGGGAATCGACGCGCGGCAGCCGATGCCGAATTTTCGGGCGACCGCCCTGGACGGCCAGAAATACAGCAATGAGTCGGTCAAAGGCAAAGTGGTGCTGATCCAATTCTGGGCCACCTGGTGCAAGTATTGCCGCGGCGACCAGGAGGCAGTGGACACCGTGGCCAGGGAATTCGCCGCCAAGGGGCTGATCGTGCTGGCCGTGGACGCCGGCGAATCGAAGCGGACCGTGAAGCAGTACCTGGCAAAATCGCCGCGCGCGGTGCCCGTCGTTCTGATGGAGAATACCAATCTCGCCGCCATGTTCTCCGCCACCTCCTACCCGCTCTACGTGCTCATCGGCGCCGATGGAAAAATCGCCGGCGAGTTGCGCGGCGCCGGGGGAGAACAGGCGCTCCGGGACTTGCTGAGCAAAGCCGGACTGGAGTAGCGCAATCTACGCGTTGCCATAGCCCGGTTCTATGACAGCCGGGAGCGCCGCAAGAGGCCGGATCGCGTTACACAAAAGCTCCTATCTCATAGTAAATAAATATCAAACTGGTTGCGAAACGGTTAAAAGTTGATCCCCGGCCGGGACTGATATAAAACGTCTTCCAACCCTTAAGTTCGAGGTCCGTATAAACACTGCCGGGTCGCAGAATCGAACAGATCGCTCTCGGCAGGGGTGGGTTTGGGGTACCCCACTCACTTCAGGAAATGGGGGGAGAATGCCGAGAATCAAAATACTGGCTTGCCTGATCGCGGGCGCACTGGCGAGCTATGCACAAACCATCACCGGCTCCATCAGCGGGCGAATTGTCGATCAACAACAAGCGGCCATCGGGAATGCCGCCATAACGGTCACGGACTCCGCCAAAGGCGTCTCCGTATCCACCAAGTCCCTGCCAAACGGCGACTTTTTGGCTGCCGGCTTGGTCCCCGGGAACTATACCATCACCGTCGAGGCCACCGGATTCAAGAAACTCACGCGCATCGGCATTCCGTTGGACGCCAACGACAAATTAGCCGTCGGCAACCTTACCGTAGAGGTCGGTTCGCTCACCGATTCGGTGGAAGTGACGGCGGAAGCTCCTCTCTTGCAGACGCAGAGCGCCGAACGTTCGGCGGCCGTGGTCGGCAAGCAGGTGGAAAACATCGAGGTCAACGGGCGTAATCCGCTGGACTTGGTGAAACTCGTGCCCGGCGTCCAAATGACTACCGGCGCCACCTACGCCGTCGGCAGTTCCTCCAACGGAGAGAACGATTTCACCGTAAACGGCGCGCGGCCGTCGCAGAATCAACTGATGCTGAACGGCATCGGCAATGTCGATACCGGCAACAACGGCGGCATGAACGTGGCCGTGAGCCTGGACTCGATCGCCGAGTTCAAGATGCTTACCGGCGTCTACCAGGCGGAGTACGGCCGCAGCGAGGGCGCGCAGATCAACATGGTGACCAAGTCCGGAACCGAGCAGTTCCACGGCAGCGGCTACTGGTATCACCGCAACGACAGCTTCAACGCCAATACCTTCCTGAACAACGTGCGCGGATTGCCCAAACCGGAATTCCGCTACAACGACCCCGGCTTTACCATCGGCGGTCCGGTGTGGCTGCCGCACCTCAAAAGTATCCGCAACAAGGCTTTCTTCTTCTTCAGCCAGGAATGGCAAAAGCAACTGGCGCCCGGCACGGTTCACAACGCTCTCGTACCCACCGCCCTCGAGCGTAAGGGCGACTTCAGCCAGAGCAAGAACAGCAATGGCGGGGCGCTCGGCAACATCACCGATCCCACCACCGGCAAGCCCTTTCCGGGAGCGATGATTCCGCAGAACGATATCTGGGCGCCCGGCCAGGCGCTGTTGAATCTTTATCCGTTGCCGAACGTGCCCCAGGTGACCAACTACAACTACACGTCGCAGGCTCCCGGGGAGCAGCCGAGAACCGAAACCCTGGTGCGCGGCGACTACAACCTGACGGACAAGATCCGCTTCTGGGGCCACTTCGTGAACAACACCCAGCCAACTGTTGTGCCGTACGGATCGTTCGTCCTCGGGCTGACCATCCCCCTCACCGAGATCACCGATGCCATCCCCGGGCGAAGCGTTGCCGCGGGCATGACTTACTCCATCTCGCCGACCATGACCAACGAGTTCAACTGGGGCTTCACCCACAACTCGATTCTCATCGCCGAAAACGGCAGCGTTCTGAATTCCACCAAGGATGGCATCAATTTGCCGGTGCTCTATCCCAGCGCCGTGCAGGATAGCTACCTCCCGAACGTGAATTTCGCCGGCACGCATACCGGCGGCGGCCAGGGGCTCGGCACCGGCGATGCGCCGTTTATCAACTACAACACCACCATCGACACCACCGATAACCTCACCAAGGTTTGGGGCAGCCACACCATCAAGGGCGGCATCTACCTCCAGCGCAGCCGCAAAGACCAGACATCGTTTGCCAATTTCAACGGCAGCTATAACTTCGGCGACGCCTCCGCCGGCACCAACCCGTTGGACACAGGCTATGGCTTTTCCAACGCTTTGCTCGGTGTTTACAACACCTTCAACCAGGCTGCGAACCACATCAACGGTCTGTACCGGTATTGGAATGTCGAACAGTATTTGCAGGACACCTGGAGAATCACGGCCAGGGTGACCCTCGATTACGGCTTGCGCGCCGCCTGGTACCAGCCGCAATACGATGCCGGCGGCCAGGCATCCACCTTCGTTCCGTCCCTGTGGAATCCGCAGAAGGCGCCGCGCCTCTACCAGTCCGCGCTCAATCCCAGCACCGGAAAACGGGCGGCATTCGATCCGGCGACGAACACCTATCTCCCCTCCTTCGACATCGGTCTGGAAGTGCCGGGGAGCGGAGATCCGTTCAACGGCATGTGTCAATCGGCGCAATGCCCGATGGGCAAATACCTGATGAAGGATCGCGGTTTGCAGTGGGGTCCGAGGTTCGGGCTCGCGTGGGATGTTACCGGAGCGCAGAAACTCGTGATCCGCACCGGCGGCGGCATCTATTACGACCGCATCCAGGGGAACCGGACGTTCGACAGCGTTACCAATCCTCCGGAAGCCGTCTCTCCCACGCTCAATCAGGGCTACGCATACAACATCAACCCCAACAGTATTTTGTTGGGGCCGTCGAACGTGGACGCCGAAGACCCCACCGGCAAGGTGCCCACGGTTTACGAATACCAGTTCGGCGTGCAATATGCGTTACCCAAGAACATGTCGCTGGACGCCGCCTATGTCGGCAGCCTGGCGCGCCACCAGGAGGACAACCGCAACCTCAACTACAACGCGTTCGGCCAATGTTTCAACCCGCAGAATTGGGACCCGTACCTGGTGGCCACCAATCCGGCCAACACGCTCTTCGGCAGCGACTGCGAGCAAGCCAATTTCCTGAAGCCTTATCCGGGCTACGGCACCATCGCCGTCTACCAGGCCGAGGCGACCTCGAACTACAACGCGCTGCAGCTTCAGATTACCCGGCGCGCCGCCAAGGGTCTATTCGTGGGCGCCGCGTACACCTGGAGCAAGTCGCTCTCCACCGCGCAGAGCGGCGGCACCAACGACAACTCCTTCGTGCGCCCCGACCAATACACCAAAGAGGCATACTACGGCCCGTCGAGCTTCGACCGGCGGCAGGTTCTCGCCGTCAACTATGTCTATTCCACACCGAAGTTGCCGTTTGGCAACAGCTTCACCCGCCTGATCACCGATAACTGGCAGCTTTCCGGCGTCACCACGTACGAAACCGGTCCTCCGTTTACCCCGGGCTTCAGTGTTCTGGGAGCCGGCAGTCAGAACATGACCGGTTCCTTGACGGAAGGCGCGCGCATCGGAATCGTACAGGGTTGCAACCCCTATACCGGCCTCAGCGATCCGTTCAACCGGCTGAACCCGGCGTGCTTCTTCGCTCCGATGCCGGGCAGTCTCGGATTGGAATCGGGCATCAATTACCTCAACGGCCCGGGAGTGGGGAACTGGGATATCTCCATCGAGAAGATCTTCCCCATCAAGGAGAGGGTGCGCCTCCAGCTTCGTCTCGACGCGTTCAACGCCTTCAACCACACCAATTTCACGGGCTATAACGCCGGTTTGAGTTTCAATTCCTACCCCATCAACGCCAATGGCGTGGTTACGGGTGAGCCCTCGCTGGTCGCGACCACCCTGGGCAGGAATCCGAACGGGGTCTTCAACGTCACGGGCTTCGGCACCGCTAACCAGACGGTGCCGGGAGCGCTCGGGTACTCGCGCATCCTCCAGACCGTGTTGCGGATCGAATTCTGATCGAGCGGTGGGGCAGCCGGCATCGGCTGCCCCGCCGCAACGCCGTTATCTCAGCTTGGACGCAACGTCTTTACAATACTTTGTTGTGCCGGGTTGCACCCCTTTTCCCTTGCCTGGCTTGGATGAGCCGTGACCGGGCGCGACTTCCTTGGCAAGCCCGTTCTTAATGAGAAAAGCTCGCATATTCTTCTTAGTGGTCTTGTCTTGACCGTCGTCCGCGCGGCATTTCTTTTCGAGCGTCTTGAAGGTATCGGGCGCATATGTCTGAAGCACTGCAAGATTCAGTCCGGCAATTTCGTCTGGCGTGGGCATAGTATCTCCCCTCCCGCCGAGCAGGTTATGCTATAGCTTCGTCTCTGTCAAGCGCTATCTTCATTCCTGTAAACAGCGATTGGGCGCCCGATATCCGGGCCGGCAATATACGGTCAGTCCCGGACGATTCGGCGGCGGCACGACGCAGTAAAACTGGACGTCATTGCCGGCACATCGATTCTGGCCGATCCCACGCGGGTCGATCGCATCAACACCGGCGCGCATTTTTATGTCGCTTATTCATCTTTCCGAAAAGCGATCCCGCACGTCGATATCGTGTACGGCGGCGCACGTTTCGAGGGCACGCTTCTGGCGTAATATCGAAGCCGTCAAGTTGGGCGGCGAAGTGCACTGCAGGACGGCTTGTGGAGCGGCAGCGGCGTGAAGACTGTGTTTGACGCCAAGGCCACCAGCAACCACGTGGGAGACAGTCTGGAAAACTCGGCACCCCCGACTCCGGGCGCCGACCTCAAACAGGCTTACATCCCACGCTACAGACAACGGTATCGAAGTTCCGGGTTTAGGCCGGCGAGGCGTCGCTGCTGCTGTAAGCTGGATGCTGCGATGTCCACGGCGAAGCGATTACTGGCGATTGGCGCGGCGAGTTCACTATGGGCGGCGTGGGGCCAGGCCCGCGGCGATCCCGCCGGCAGCCAGGCCTGCGCCAACTGCCATCCGCGGATCGCGCAAACTTATGCCGCGACGGGGATGGCGCGCTCGTTTTACCGCGCCGGGGACATTCCCGAAGTCCGCTTTCATCACCTGCCGTCCGACACCTGGTACGCCATGGAACGGAAGGACGGCAGAATCTTCCAGCGCCGCTGGCGCATCAGACCCGGCGGGCGCGAAGTACTGGTGGAGGAACTGAGCGTCGACTACGTGATGGGGTCCGGCAACCACGTCCGGAGCTACCTGCATCGCACCGGTCGCGGCGCCTTCGTCGAACTGCCGCTCGCATGGTACGCCGAAAACGGCGGCACGTGGGCCATGGAGCCGGGGTACGACCGCGATTCCCTTCCCCCGCCGCGCCAGATCGCCTACGAGTGCATGTTCTGCCACAACGCCTACCCGCGAATTCCGGCTGGCCATGAAGAGCCGGGCGCCGAGCCGCTTTACACCGGTGAACTGCCGCAAGGCATCGATTGCCAGCGCTGCCACGGACCGGGCGGCGATCACGTTCGCGCCGCCCAGCAGGGCGCGAGCGTGGAAAAGGTGCGCCAGGCAATCGTCAATCCGGCGCGCTTGAGCGCGGAGCGGCAGATGGAGGTGTGCCTCCAATGCCACCTGGAAACCACCAGCCAGCCTCTGCCCCATTCCATCGTGCGCTACAGCCGCGGACCGTATTCCTACCGTCCCGGCGAGCCGCTGGCCCAATTCGAGATCTTTTTCGACCGCGCGCCGGCAGCCGGGCGCGATGACGATTTCGAGATCGCCCACTCGGCATACCGCTTTCGCAAATCGCAGTGCTTCCTCCAGAGCGCCGGCAAACTCACCTGCACCACCTGTCACAATCCGCACGATATTCCCCGGGGCGCCGCGGCCAAGGAGCACTATAACGGCGTTTGCGGCCAGTGCCACAGCGCCGGCTTGCGGGCCGCCGCGGCGGCCGGAAAACATACCGCCGCGACTGACTGCATCGGCTGCCATATGCCCAAGCGGCGCACCGCCGATGTGGTCCACGCCGTCATGACCGACCACTTCATCGAGCGGCATCCGCCCGCGGGCGATTTGCTGGCGCCCATACCCGAACGGCCCGAGTTCTTTGCCAATCCCTATCGCGGGGAGGTGGTTCCGTATTATCCGCCGGCACTTGCCGCGACGGGGGAGGACGCGCTTTACCTGGCGGTTGCCCAAGTCGCGCAGAGGAGCAATCCGGGGGCTCTGCCACGGCTAGCCGGGGAACTCGCGCGCCAGAAGCCGGCGCCGGCACAATTTTACGTGGAGTTGGGCCAGGCACTGTTGGGCGCGGGCGATTCCGCCGGCGCCGTGGCCCAATTCGAGGCCGCTGCCAAAACGAACCCAAAATCGCCTTCGGCAGCTTTGAACCTGGCCGACGCGTTGACCGAATCGGGCCAGGCGGCGCGCGCCACCGCAGTGCTGGAGCGCGCTCTCGAAATCGCTCCGGAAGACGCGTTGCTTTGGTACCAACTGGGCATCGCCCGCAGCCAGACAGGGGCGGAACCGGGCGCCATCGCGGCCCTCGAGAAATGCTTGAACTTCGCTCCCGATCTGGCGGAAGCGCACAACTTACTCGGTACTAAGGTAGCTTCCGCGGGAGACTTCGAGCGGGCCGGAGAGGAGTTCGCGGCGGCGGTGCGGATCGAACCCGATTTTGCCGAGGCGCTGGGAAATTACGGCCACCTGCTGGCCGTCCGCAAGGAGTATGGCGAGGCAACATTCTACTTCGCGCGGTCGGTGAAGCTGAGACCGGACGATGCCGACGTGCGGACCAATTACGCCGTCGCGCTGGCCGCGTTGGGCCGGCTCACCGAGGCGCGCGCGCAGATCGATGCGGCGCTTGCCCGCGACCCGCAATCGGCCGACGCGCACAGTTTCAAAGGCACGCTTCTGGACCGGGAGGGTCTGCGCCCGGAGGCGTTACAAGAGTTTCTGGAAGCCATTCGCCTGCGGCCCGGATTCGCCCTGGCGCATTTGCACGCGGGCCGGATCCTGGCGGCGCAAGGCGACACTGCCGCGGCCGAGCGCCATCTGCGGCAGGCGGCGGAAAGCGGCGATCCAGCCATACAAAGCGAAGCGGCGGCGCTGCTCCGCCAGATCGTGCATTTGCGTTAGTTCGGCTCCCCAACAATTCACTTGGCGGGAGCTTGGGTCCTGGCATATAATCTCCTTACTTTGCACTCCCCGTCGCGAGTTCGTGAGGCATCTGTTTCCGAAGTCCAGGCTGAACTTCGGCGCGTTTTGGAATCCCGGGAGTTCCGGCAATCGAGAGGCCTGTCCAAGCTCCTCCGCTACATCTGCGGCAAGGCGCTGGTAGGGGATCCCGAGCCCATCACGGAATATACCATTGCCATGGATGTGCTGGGAAAATCCCAGGGGTTCAAGGAAAACAAGGACGCCAGTGTGAGGGTGGAAGTCCACCGCCTGCGCAAGCGGCTGGCGGAGTATTACCAAAACGACGGTGCTTCTCACCGCGTGCGCATCGTCATCCCCACTGGCCACTACACTCCGGAATTCGTGATTCCGGACGATGGGGAGACCGAACCGGAAATCGAGGAACCGGAGCTGCTGCCGGCGCCTGCGGAGCCCGTCTGGGAACCGCAGCCCACTCCGGCCGCGAGCCGAATCGCCGGCCGCTGGAAGCCGGCGGCGAGACTTTCGGCGGGTCTGTGCGCCATTCTGGCGCTGGCGCTCCTGGTGGGCGCCATCGCGCGCCCGGCGGAACCGCTGGCTGCTCTGTGGCGGCCGATTCTGGCATCGCCCAGCCCGGTATTGCTCTGCATCGGAGACATGGCGGGTGGGACACAAAGCGCGATCGACCCATCGGACGCTTCGATGACCGTCCGAGACTTCCATAGTCTGAAGAACCAGAGCGTACTGATCAACGATGCCATCACCATGACCCACTTCGCCGGACTGCTCGAGTCCCGTAGGAAGACCTATCGCGTGGTATCGCAATCGGAAGCGACGTTTGCCGATCTGCAGAACGGCCCCGCCGTGCTGATCGGTTTGGCCAACAACGATTGGACGGAGCGGCTGGTGGGCAAACTGCGATTCCGGATGCAACACACACCTGGAAAGATCTCCATCCGCGACCGCGACCATCCCGACCGCCCGGATTGGAGTGTAGACTACTCGGCTCCCCTGCTACAGATGACCAAGGACTACGCCCTGGTGATGCGGGTTCTCGATCCGAAGACCGAGCAGACCGTTATTTCAGCGGCTGGCATTACGGTTTTCGGCACGCTGGCGGCGGGCAACTTTTTGACGAAAGCGGAGGAATTCCGCAAGATCGAGGCGGTCGCGCCGAAGGGTTGGCGGAAGAAGAACTTCGAGCTGGTGCTTTCGACGGACGTGATTCGCGGGAAATCGGGCCACGCGAGTATTGTGGCGTGGCATTTTTGGTAGATCAGTCCGGCAGCAGCGTTCCCCGACCCAATATATTCGCGGGATCGAGCCGTCTCTTCACGGCGCGCATTTTCCCGATGTCCTCGGCGCTGTATTGCAGCTCGAGTAGGTGGCGTTTCCGTTTGCCGAGGCCGTGCTCGGCCGATATCGTGCCGCCCAGCGCTACCGCCTGGCGGGCGAAATCGTGGAGGAGATGGCTGGCGCGGTCGGGATTGGCGGGGTCGGAAAAGATGTTGACATGGACGTGGGCGTCGCCGATGTGGCCGAAAATGACGTAGCGGCCGGGAAATTCGCGCTCGAGATTCGCGCGGTAATACGCCAGCATTTCGCGATTGCGCGCGATGGGGACGGCGTAATCGGTATGCATCTTGAGCGCGCCGGCGCGGCGGACGGTGTCGTTTACCAGTTCGGGCAGGGCGTGGCGGAACTGGCGGAAGCGTTCGCGATCGGCCGCGGAGAGCGCGAACCAGGATTCCTCCTCGAACGCGCCCGCGGCTTGAATGCGCTCGAGCCAGCGGTCCACTTCGGGATCGTCTGCGGAGGCGAGCGCCTGGTCGAAGAGAATCGCGGCTTGGGCGGCGGCGGGAATTTCCGGGAACCGTGCGCGGAGTAAATCGAGCGAGGGGCGATCGAGATATTCGAGCATGCGCGCATCGGTGGATCGCCACTCATCGACGGCATCGAGCGCCCCGCCGTCGGCGGCGAAGAAGACCACCCCGGCGAGTACGGCGGCGGGCGCAGGGAGCAGTTTCACGCGCGCTTCGGTGACCACGCCGAGCGTGCCTTCCGAGCCGGCGAAGAGGTCTACCCAATCCATTCCGGGGCGCAACAAATATCCGGCGGTGTTTTTGGCGACATCCGGGACTGGGATCGTGCCGGGGTCGAAATCGATCGCGTCCCCGCGGGCGATGTCGAGACGGCGGCCGCCGGCGAGCAGCACCTGGAGATCTTCCACCCAGCGGCGCGTGGCGCCGAATTTGAAGCTGCGCGCGCCACTGGCGTTGGTGGCGATGGTGCCGCCGAGGAAGGCGGAGTTTTCGGTAGGGTCGGGCGGATAGAATTGGCCGGTGCGCTGCGCGGCGGCCTGCAGATCGCGCAGCGGGACGCCGGCGCCGGCGATGGCATAGCCCGGATGGACCTCGAGGCGATTGAGTTTTTCCACGGAAAGCACCCATCCACCTTGCGGAACGCCTCCGCCGGTGACGCCCGTGCCGCCGCCTGAGATCGTCACGGGAATGCCCGCCGCGGAAGCCTCGCGCAGAGCCGCGGCGACGCCGTCTTCATCGGCGGGAACGATCAGGCGGGCGGCGCTGCCGCGGAAACCGGACGCGTCTTCCAGATAGCGGCCGGCTATACTTCCAGAATCACCGGCATGACGAGCGGACGCTGCGCAGTCTCCTTCACGATGTAGCGCTTCAGGTCCGCGCGGATCTTTTCCTTCATCACGCCCCAATCGGTTTTCTCCTCCTGATTCGAACTCTCGAGTGTTTTGGCCACCAACTGGCGGGCGGCATCTAAGAACTCGACGCCGTCTCCGGCATTGAAGCCGCGGCTGACGATCTCGGGCAGGCCTTCCATGCGGCCGGTGACGCGGTCGATGGCGATGATGGGCAGCACGATTCCGTCTTCGGAGAGATGGCGGCGGTCGCGGATGACGACTTCCTGCACCACGTCGTCCACCGAGCCGGAATCGATACAGACGTGGCCCACGGGCACGCGTCCGGCCTTGCGCGCGCCGTGATGATCGATTTCGAGAATCTCGCCCGACTCCATGATGAAGGTTTCTTCCAGGCCGGCGAAGCGGAGATGCTCGGCCAGGCGGGCATGCTTGGAAAGCTGGCGGAATTCGCCGTGGATGGGCATGAAATAGCGCGGGCGCACGAGGTTCAGCACGAGCTTCATCTCCTCCACGCTGGCGTGGCCGGAGACATGAAGCGGCGGGTTCATGGTGCCGTACAATATGTCGGCGCCGCGGCGGGCCATGTGGTCGATCATGCGGAAGATGGCCTTCTCGTTGCCAGGGATGATGCGCGAGCTGAGTACCACGGTATCGCCCTTTTCGACGGAGACGTGCTTGTGATTATCGACGGCGACGCGCGAGAGCGCCGACATCGGCTCGCCTTGCGTGCCGGAAACCAGGATGGCGACTTTATCGCGCGCGACATCCATGGCGTCCTGCGGGCGCAGCAGAATGCCGTCGGGAATTTCCAGCAGGCCGAGCGAGTGGGCGATTTCGGTGACCGACACCATGCTGCGTCCGATGACGGCCACGCGGCGCCCACATTCCTGGGCGAGATCGAGAACGAGCTGGATGCGGTGAATCGACGAGCTGAAGCACGACACCACCACCCGGCCTTCGGCGCGATTGAAAATTTCCTCCATGCGCGGCTGCACGGCGCGTTCCGATTCGGTGTAGCCGGGGCGGTCGGAATTGGTGGAATCGGAGAGCAGGAGGAGGACGCCGCGCTTGCCGTAATCGGCGAGCGTGTGGAGGTCGAAGAGCTCGTTATCGGTGGGGGTGGGATCGACCTTGAAATCGCCGGTGTGGATGATGACGCCGATGGGGGTGGTGATGGCCAGGGCGACGGCGCTGACGATGGAGTGGGTGACGTTGATGAATTCGATTTTGAACGGCCCGATCTCGATGATTTCCTTGGGCTTGACGGTATGGAGCTGGGGCTCTTCGGCGAGCTCGTACTCCTCCATGCGGCGC
>Ga0335078_10007375_pt1 | contig 16315 bp, 11 predicted proteins | sample Lox_Sample_32_FD_206711 | JGI IMG/M metagenome (GOLD analysis project Ga0335078, IMG submission 206711) | Soil microbial communities from Loxahatchee National Wildlife Refuge, Florida, United States - Lox_Sample_3.2 | ecosystem: Environmental > Terrestrial > Soil > Wetlands | place: USA...
TCAGGCGGCGGCAGCTGCGCGACGTTCATGTAGACCGCGCCGGGCCGTCCCCGCCGGAATAGGAAGTAATCGGTATCGGCGACGACGCCCACGATCGTGAGCCAGGGCGTTTGATCCTCTCCCGATCCCATGCGGATGCGCTTCCCGATGGGGTCCTGCCCGGCGAAATAATCCGACGCAAGCTGCCGGCTTACCACCGCAACCGGCGTGGCTCCAAGGTTGTCGCTCTGGGCGAATTCGCGGCCGGCGACCAGCGGGACATGGAACGCGCCGAAGTACCCGGCGCTCACCGGCAGCCGCAGCGCGGCCTGATACTGCCCGTGCGCGAGCGGGCGGTTCTCGATCTGGAATTCGTCGAGCCAGGCCTGGTCGCTGGAGGGCAGCGTCGCCGTGATCTCGGCGTGCTGCACGCCGGGTAGCGCCCGCAGGCCGGCGAGGCTCTCGTTGTACCACGCGGCCTGTTTTCGATCCGTTCCATACCGCGCCTGCGGCAGATGCACGCCGAAGACCAGCATGTGTTCCGGATCGTACTTGTCGGTGACATGAAGCATCGCAGCCATGCCCTTGGCCATGAGCGCCGCTCCTACGACCAGCGCCACGGCGAGCGCGATCTGCGCCACGGCAAAGGCGTTGCGCAGCCACCGGCTCCGGCTTCCGGCGACGGAGCGCGAACCGGACTTCAACTGATCGGCGAGATTCACGCGCAGGGCTTCGAGCGCCGGGGACAGGCCCGCGGCGACTCCCGCGGCAACAGCGAGCAGCACCGAAAGGAGGATGGATCGTCCGTTGAGCGAGATGTTGGACCATCCGGCCATGTAGCGCGCGACTTTCTCGGGCATGGTGACGATGGTGAAGTGCAGATAGACCCGCGCGTAAACCAGCCCGCACGCCGCGCCAATCACTCCCAGAAGCACGCTTTCGGTGAGCAACTGGCGCACCAGGCGCGTGCGGCTGGCGCCCAGCGCGGTGCGCATGGCAATTTCGGGCCGCCGCGCGATGCCGCGCGCAAATTGGAGGTTGGCCACGTTGGCGCAGACCACCAGCAAGACAAAGAGCGTTGCCGCCTGGATCAGGTTGAAATAGAGAGGCGTCAGATCGCCGTTGATGGAGGCCAGCAGCGGCACCACGCGCGCGCCCCATCCCTTGTTGGTTGCCGGATACTGCTGCTCCAGCCGCCTGGCGATGGTGTCCAGCTCGCTTTGCGCCTCTTTCGCGGTGACACCGCTGCGGAGCCGGCCGAGAACGAGGAAATCGTGCGCGCTACGGTCGGCAAGCTGCGCATCGGTGGGAGCCAAAGGAACGAACAGGTCGACCGTCGACGGGTATTGCATGGTCTTCGGCAACACGCCGATGACGGTGTAGGCGCGCTGGTCGAGTTCGATGGTGCGGCCGAGGATGCCGGCATTGCTGCCGAAGTGGTCTCTCCAGAATCCATAGCCCAGCACGGCGACTTGGTTGCGGCCGCGCTCGGTTTCGTCCTGCGTGAAGACGCGGCCGAGGAACGCATGGGTTCGCAACACGCTGAAGAATGCGGGAGTCGTGAAGTCGGCCGAGACGTGGGCCGCGTCGCCGGCGCCGGTCAGGCTCATGTCGGCCGGTTCGCGCACGGCCAGCTCTTCGAACGACCGGCTTTGCCGCTGCCAGTCGGCAAAATCGGCGAGAGTTACGGAGTTATCGTCCTGGCCGTGCCGCTCGTAGATCGTCACCACCTGATTCATGTCGGGAACGGCGAGCGGACGCAAGACCACCGCATCCATCACGCTGAAGATGCCGGTATTGGCGCCAATTCCGACGGCCAGCGTAAGCACGGCCGTGACGGCGAATCCCGGGGACTTGCGAAGCTGGCGCAGCGCATAGCGAAGGTCCTGGAGAAGGTTCTGCATGAAAATCCCCCTGAGCCGGATCGGCTTTCTCACACGAATCGATGGAGATGGGGCGGCATTTTTCCGGCCAATCCGCGGCGCCGATCTCTATTGAATCCAAAAGGCTTGTGGGAACGGCGCCGGTCCGGCGGCGCGCCCGCCTGTCCGCATCCGCATCGTCCTGTCCGTTATTGGACAGTTACGCAGCCCGAAGCAGATCGCTCCCGAAATCTTGACACAATGGGCAAACCCCTTGATGCTAAACAGTTCCGGTTCTCTGCTTTTTCGACCTTGAGGGGGTGGGTTTGCGGGTTCGCGTCTTTTACCACGACAAATGCTTCGACGGAGCCTGTTCGGCATCGCTGTTCACGCGTTTCCATCGCGAGCGCATCGCGCCGGGCGCCGCTTACGACTATCACGGCCTGGTGCATCGGGCCGGCGCTCTTTTCGATGAAGGCGAATTCATCGGCGACGAGAACGCCATCGTCGACTTCAAGTATTCGGCGTCGCCGCGCATCACCTGGTGGTTCGACCATCACCTCTCGGCGTTTCTGACGCCGGACGATCAGCAGAATTTTCAGCGCTGCCAGCAGGACCCGGATTGCGCGTCGCGCAAGTTCTTCGACCCCAGCTTCACTTCCTGCACCAGCTTTCTGGCTCATATCGCGTCGACCCGCTTCGGCTTCGACACGGCGCCGGTCAAAGACCTGATCCACTGGGCCGACGTGGTCGATGGCGCGCAATACGAAAGCCCGCAGGCGGCCGTGGAGATGGCCCAGCCGGCCATGAAGCTGACCATGATCATCGAAGCCACCGAGGATCCGGGGTTCATCCCGCGCCTTATTCCTCTGCTCACCGAGATGCCGCTCGACCAGGTGCTGGGCCAGCCTTTCGTGGCGGAGCTGCTGCCGCCGCTGCTGGCACGGCACCGCCAGGCGCTGGAGCTCATTCGCGCGCGCAGCGAAGAGCGCGACGGAACCATCTTCTTCGACATCACCGACGTTCCCCTCGAGGGCTACAACAAATTCATTCCCTACTACCTCTATCCGCGGGCGACCTATTCGATCGGCCTGTCGAAGTCGAGTTTCCGCACCAAGGTCTCGGTCGGCTCCAATCCCTGGACACCGGCCAAACACGAGCGAATGGTGAATCTTGCCGCCATCTGCGAGCGTTACGGCGGCGGCGGCCACGCGCGCGTCGGGGCCATCAGCTTTCCTCCCGACCAGGCGGAGCAGGCCCGCACCGCCGCGGCGGAGATCGTGGCCGAGCTGCGCGCGAAGAACCCGCTGGCGTAGGGAGCGGATGTAGAATCTGGTTCCCCGAGCTTCGATCATTTTGCGAAGATCGAGCTTCTCTCTACGTGTAAGGATGAAGGAGATGCGCGTGAGCCTCGATTCGTGGAAGACTATCGCGGAGATTGCCTCCTACTGTATCGGAATCGTTGCCGTTGTAGTTGCGGTGGGAACATATCGCGCAAATTCCAGACGCGAGCGCGCGAAATGGGCCATTCAGCTCTATGAGAAGTTCTACGAGTCGGATCATTATCGAACGATGCGCGACAACTTCGATTGTTCTGCGGATGGTCAAGCGGTGCGGGATATCATCGAGTCAGAAGATTCAGCGTTCACCGACTATCTCAACTTTTTTGAAACGGTCGCATTTCTCGTCACCAGGAAACAACTCTCGAAAGATGATGTGCTGAGCTTGTTTCATTATTATTTGCGCTGTTTGAAGCGCCACAGATCGGTGATGAACTACCTCAACGAGAGAGAAAAGGGTTTCGAGCATCTAAACGAATTCTTGAACAAGGTAGAATTGTAGCGGGACGAGATGAGCGAATATCTCTTTGCATACGGAACCTTGCAGCCGGGACGGGCACCCACCGAGATTGCACCCGCGGTTGACAGGCTACAACTCGTCGACAAGGGATTCGTCCGCGGCGTACTTTACGATCTGGGCGATTACCCCGGCGCAGTGCTCGACCCGTCTTCTAATCGAAAGATATTCGGCACGATATTCAAGTTGGCGGATGAGTCCGGCACTCTACACCAACTCGACGAATACGAGGGTTTCGACCCAAATGGCCCCGATGAAAGCCTTTTTGTTCGATTGCTCCATCCGGTGAACCTGGCCACAGGGGGGACACTTCCGTGCTGGATTTACGTCTACAACCGGAAGACCGAATCCGCGCGCGTCGTAGAGACCGGCGTTTACACCAAGACGACTCTCTAAACGAATTCCCGCATGATTTCGGCCCAATTGGGCCGGCGCACAATCGGAGCGAAACCCCTTTTCGCCGATTCTGCTCGATTCTCCTTGACAGCTTAGGAGAGTTGGCGCTAATCTCCTAAGCACATTAGGAGAGACCATGCCCGACCAGGCTCAGCTTCTTCCCGGAACCCTCGATTTACTGATTCTCAAGGCCGTGTCGCTCGGGCCCCTGCATGGCTACGGCGTGCTGCTGCGCATCGGCCAGATCTCGGGCAGTGCGCTGCTCATCGAGCAGGGCGCGCTCTACCCGGCGCTCTTTCGCCTGCTGCGCCAGGGGTTGCTCAAGGCCAGTTGGGGCACGTCGGAGAACAATCGCCGCGCCAAGTTCTATGAGCTGACGGCCGCGGGCCGCAAACGGCTTCGCGAGGAGACGGAAAGCTGGAACCGGCTGGCCACGGCCATGGCGGCCTCGCTGGCGGCGCGAGCGGAAGGTGTATGAAGAGGGACTCTTTCTGTGATCTGGTGAATTCGTCCATCCCACCCTTGCGGCAAAAACAAAGGCGCCGCAAGGATGGGGCACCCAGGGGTAAGAACGAGGGAACGAGGGACTAAGGGATCAGAGGACTGAGGCGAATATGTTGGCTTATCTGAGAAATCTCGGCGCGAGGCTCTTCCGGCGCGATCGGATCGCCGAAGAGTTGGAAGCCGAGCTTGCCGCGCACATCGCGCACCGCGCCGACGATCTGGAGCGCGCGGGTCTCGATCGCGGCGAAGCCGAGCGCCGCGCGCGCCTGGAGTTCGGCGCCCGAGAGCGCTACAAGGAAGAGAGCTACGAATCCCTGGGCGGCAAATTCGTCGAGACTCTGATCCAGGATGTCCGGTTCGCGGTGCGGGTACTGCGCAAATCTCCCGGATTTGTCATCGCCGCAGTTTCCACCCTTGCACTGGCCATCGGGGCCAACGCGGTTGTGTTCAGCGTGATGAACTCATTCGTACTGCGTCCGCTCAACGTGCCGGACGCCGAGAGCCTTTATGAGCTGCAGCGTGGCAGTGAAGCTTCCGGCTTTGAGTCCTATCCGAACTACCTCGATCTGCGCGATCGCAACCACACTTTCGACAGCGTGATGGCGTGGAACATCCTTTCGGCTGGGTTCGATACCGGCGAGAATCCCGCTCGCGAGTGGATCGTCGAAGCCAGCGGCAACTATTTCGACGGCCTGCATCTGCAGCCCTACCTGGGGCGCTTCTTTCACGCTTCTGACGAGCGTGGCTCCAACAGCGCGCCGTATATTGTGCTCAGCTACGCATTCTGGCACACGCGCTTCCGGGACGACCACGGCGTGATCGGGCGCGTGGTGCAGTTGGACCGGCATCCGTTCACCATCATCGGCGTTGCGCCGCCGCTGTTTCACGGGACACTGCTCTTCTTCAACCCCGATATCTTCGTTCCCATTGTGAACCACTCGCAGCTCAGCCCGGACGACATGAACGCCCGCGACAACCGCTTCATATTCATGACCATGGGCCACGTGAAGAAGGGCGTGACCCGCGCGCAGGCCATTGCCGACCTGAATTCGATCGGGAAGGAGCTCGAGACGGCCTATCCCAAGCAGGTGGGCAAGAAGACCTTCTCGCTGGCCAGCCCGAGCTTGTATGGCGACCTTCTTGGCGGGCCCGTGCGCACGTTCCTCACCGGGCTCATGCTGCTCGCAGGGCTGATTCTTCTGGCCGCCTGCGCCAACCTGGCCAGCTTGTTTTCATCCCGCGCTGCCGATCGCGCCAGAGAAGTGGCTCTGCGGCTGGCGCTGGGGTCGAATCGCAGGCGCATTCTCCGCGGATTGTTTACCGAAGCGCTGCTGATTTCGCTAATCGGAGGCGCGCTCGGGCTCGCGGGCAGCGTGGCGCTGCTGCGCGCACTGAGCCGGTGGCAGCCGTTTCCTCGCTGGCCCATGCAGGTCCCTGTCGATCCTGACGGCCGAGTCTACGCGCTGGCTTTGCTGCTCACCCTGGCCTGCGGGTTCTTTTTCGGAGCGGTGCCCATCAGACAGATCCTGCGCGCCAGCCCCTATGAGATCGTCAAAGCCGGCACGACAGGAAAGGCCCGCCGGGGTATTTCCTTCCGCGATGTGCTGCTGGTGGCGCAGATCGCCATCTGCGGCGTGCTGCTGACGGCCTCGCTCGTCGCGGTGCGCGGGCTGGTGCGCTCGCTTCACGGCGATTACGGCATCCGCCTCGAAGACACCATGCTCGTGGATACCGACTTGAGCATGGCGGGCTACAGCGGGGAGCGCGCGCCGGCGATGCAGAAGCGCATGATCGAGGCGCTGGAAACGATCCCCGGCGTCGAGTCGGTTGGGCTGAGCGATAACGTCCCGCTCGGCGATGGCGCATCGAAAACAACCATCTATACCGATGCAACTGCGGATCTCAAGCCGGCGAACGCCTTCGCCCATCCGATCGTTTACAACATCTCGCCGGGATACTTTCACGCTTCCGGCACGCACATTCTCGCGGGGCGGGATTTCACCTGGCATGACGATGAGGCCAACCCGCGCGTGGCCATCGTGAATCCGGAGTTTGCGCGCAGGCTCTTCGGCTCGTCCGACAGCACCATCGGCAGGCACTTCAGGCTGAGCGATGGGACCCGGGCTGAGATCGTCGGTCTCGCCGAGCAGGGCATGTACCAGCGCCTGACTGAAGACCTGGAGGCTGCGATCTTCCTTCCCATTCGGCAGTCGCCGTCGACAAGCACATTTCTGGTGGTCCACTCCACACGCGACCCGCTGAATCTCACGGCGACGATGCGCGCCAGGCTGCGCGATTTGGATGCGGGACTTCCTGTCTATATCCAAACGCGCCTCGCGGAGATGGGCCCGATCCTATTCGGACCGCGCACGGCGTCGATGGCTCTGGGGGTATTGGGCCTGATGGGCTTCCTGCTCGCCATCACCGGCGTGTTTGGCATGGCGGCCTATATGGTGAGCAAACGGCTGCGCGAATTGGGTATCCGGATCGCGCTCGGGGCGCAACGCAGAGAAGTGCTGCAGTCGGCGCTGGGCCGGGCCTTCAAGATACTTGCGATTGGGTCCGCGGCAGGCCTTGTCCTGGGCCTGCTGGCCAACCGAGTGCTCGCGTTCGTCGTATACCAGGCTACGCCGCGCGATCCGCTGGTCCTTGCCGGAGTTGTTGCGGCCATGGCGTTGCTCGGGCTGATCGCCACGTGGATTCCGGCGCAGCGCGCGCTTTCGGCCGATCCTTTGATTCTGTTGCGGGAAGAGTGAAACGACGGGGAATAGGGAATAGGGAATAGGGATTGAGGGACTGGGGAAGGGCAAGAACATGTTCGCTTATCTTCGAAACCTTGGCGCGAAACTGTTCGGTCGCGATCGAATCGCCGAAGAAATGGAAGACGAGCTTCGCTTGCACATCGCGCTGCGCGCCGACGACCTGGAGCGGAGCGGCCTGGAACGCACCGAAGCCGAGCGCCGCGCACGGCTCGAGTTCGGCGCCCGCGAACGGTACCGCGAGGAAAGCTACGAAGCGATGGGAGGCGGGTTCTTCGAGATCCTTCTCCAGGATGTGCGCTTCGCTCTTCGCGTTTTGCGGAGGTCCCAGGGATTCGCTTTCGCCGCGATCTCGACGCTGGCGCTGGCCATCGGGGCCAACGCGGTGGTCTTCGGCGTGATGGATGCGCTGGTGCTCCGCACCCTGAACGTGCCTGACGCGAAGAGCCTGTATGGCACTCAGTACGGCGCCGCCCCCGGGTTTCAGTCCTATCCCAGCTACGTGGACCTGCGCGACGGGAACCGCAGCTTTCAGGATCTGGCGGCATTCAACTTTACGCTGGGCACGGCGCTGGACGCCGGCAACGATCCACAAGCCGCCAGCGGATTCGCGACCACAGGGAATTACTTCACGGTGCTCGATGTGCATCCCTACCTGGGCCGGCTGTATACGGCGGTCGACGAGCATGGGCCGGGTAGCGCGCCCTATCTTGTGCTCAGCTACGGGTACTGGCACTCGCGCTTCCAGGACGATCGCCGCGTGGTCGGGCGCATGGTGAACGTGAACAAGCATCCTTTCACGGTGATCGGCGTGACCCCGCCGGGGTTTGCCGGAACCCTCATGTTTGTGTCGCCGGATTTCTTCATGCCCATCGTCGAGCAGGAGGTGATCGGCGGCAGCTCGCTGACCGATCGGGCGACGACGCAAGCTCTCTTCGAAACCTTCGGTCATCTCAAGCCGGGCGTTTCGCAGCGGCAGGCTGAGGCGGATGTGAACCGCGTCGCGGCGGAGCTGGCCAAGGCCCATCCCAAGGAAGTCGAAGGGAGACGCGTGGCCGTCGCGCGCACCGGACTTTCGGCCTTCGGCGGACCTGTCCATGGCTTTGTGGCGGCGCTAATGGCGCTGGCGGGGATGATCCTGCTGGCCGCCTGCGCCAACCTGGGCGGGCTGTTTGCGGCCCACGCCTCGGACCGCGGGAAAGAAGTGGCGCTCCGGCTCGCTCTTGGCTCTCCGAGGCGGCGGATCCTGCGGCAACTGATGACCGAGGCGGTTCTGCTGGCTCTGGCCGGAGGATCGCTGGGTGTGCTGGGTGGCATGCCGCTGCTGCAAAGGCTGAGCACATGGCATCCGTTCGCAGGGGCGCCGCTGCATATTCCGGTTACGACGGACTGGCGCATTTATGCCGCGGCGCTGGCTCTGGCGCTGGTCAGCGGATTTCTCTTCGGCCTCGTGCCGGTGCGGCTGGTGATGCGCGCCCACCCCTACGAAGTGGTAAAGGCGGGCTCGACCGGCAGGGTGGCGGGCCGCAAGGTTACGGTGCGCGACGTGCTGGTGGTTGCACAGATTGCGATTTGCGCTCTGCTGGTGACGGCCTCGCTGGTCGCCGTTCGCGGGCTGGTGAGAAGCGTGAACGCCAGCTACGGCTTCGATCCGCACAATGTAATGGCGGCGGGCGTGAACTTGGCCTCCGCCGGCTACAGCGGCAGCCACATTCCGCAATTCAACCGCAGAATGATGGGCGCGATGGCGGAGATTCCGGGTGTGGATGCCGTGGGAGAGGTCGACAACTATCCGCCGCTGGTGTACACGGCCGCGTGGCGCGAGAAAGTGTTCGCCGAGGGCACGCACGACCTCACGCCTTCCCACGTGGCGCTGCGGCCGTACCGGTTCAATGTTTCGCCGGGATACCTGAAGGCTGCGGGAACCACCCTGCTTGCGGGCCGCGATTTCACCTGGAGCGACGACAAGAGCGCGCCGGCGCCGGCGCTGGCCAACCGGCAGTTTGCGCTGCGCATGTTCGGCAGCATCGGCGGCGCGATGGGAAAGCACTTTCGCATCGGCGATGGCACGCTGGTCGAGATCGTGGGGGTGATCGAGGACGGCAAATACATGTCGCTGACCGAGGACCAGGAGCCGGCGATCCTGATGCCGTCGATGCTCTACAACGATCCGCAGAGCTATCTCATCGTACGGTCAAAGCGCGATCCGGAGCAGCTTCACCGGCTGATGCGGGCCAAGATCCACGAGCTGGATGCAGGATTGGCGGTTGACATCCAGAGCTGGAACCAGTTGCTGGAGGTGGTGCAGTTTCCGGCCAAGGTAGCCACCATGGCGCTGGGCACGCTGGGAATGATGGGCGCCATCCTGTCCATCACCGGCATCTTCGGCATGGCTGCTTACTCGGTGAGCAAGCGCCGGCGCGAGCTCGGGATTCGCGTGGCGCTGGGTGCGAAGCGCCGGGCGTTGCTCCACTCCGCACTGGGCCGCGCCGTCAAGCTGCTGGCATTGGGCTCGGCGACGGGACTCGTGCTGGGCCTGATGGCCTCGCGCGTTCTCGCCTCCATCGTCTACCAGGCCACGCCCCGCGATCCGCTGGTGCTTGCCGGAGTGGTGCTGGCCATGGCGTTCCTGGGACTGATTGCCACGTGGATTCCGGCGCAGCGCGCGCTCGCCGTCGATCCCATGATCCTGCTGCGAGAGGAATGAATAGGCAGGGTGGACACCAGCCTGTTTCGGATCCCACCCTTATCGCAGACACCGCGAAAAGGATGGGGCACGGAAGGCGAAGCTCAGCACGGCACCGCTATTCGTAGCGCAGCGCGACCATCGGGTCCACACGCGAGGCGCGCCGCGCGGGAAGATAGCAGGCGAGCAGCGCGACGACGAGCAGAAGCGCGGAGACGCCGCAAATCGTGGCCGGATCTTTGGAAGTGACGCCGAAGAGAAACGCGGCAATCAGATGCGATACGGCGAGGGCCGCGACGATTCCCAGCGCAATGCCCGCGCAGGCCAGCATGGCTCCTTCGCGGACGACCATGCGCGTGACATAATGCCGGCCGGCGCCAAGGGCCATGCGAATGCCGATCTCCTGCCGGCGCTGGACGACGGAGTACGACATCACGCCATAGATGCCCACCGCGGCAAGGATCAGCGCGAGAGAGGCGAAGGTCGCCAGCAGAATCGAGTCGAAGCGCGGCTGCGACACCGATTTCGCGATGAGGTCGTCCATGGACGCCGCGTCGTAGATGGGCATATCGGGGTCGACCGATTGCACGGCTTCGCGCGCGGCGCGCAACACCTCGAGCGGATTGCCCTCGGTGCGGATGACGACGGTGATGGAACTGGCAAGAAACGTCAGCCTGTCGGGCACCTGAGAGTAGGGCAGGTAAATCGCCAGCGGCGCGTCATGGGTAAGGCCCTCTTGCTTGACATCGCCCACAACCCCGGCCACGATGCAGGAGTCCACTCCCGTGAACAGATGGCCGACTCGTTTTCCAATGGCCGGTTGACCCGGCCACATGAGCTCGGCGAAGCTGCGGCTGACGATCGCGACCGGCTCGGATTGTGGCGTGTCGTCGCGATTGAATGGCCGGCCGGCGATGAGCGGTATACCAAGCGCGCGAAAATAGTCCGGACTGACAACCACCTTGCTTGCGATCTCGGGCCGCGTTTGGGTTTGTCCATCGATGGTGAAGTCGCCTTCGACCCCGCCGTCGCCAAAGGGCATCCCAAATACCGTCGCAGCGGAGCGAACGCCGGGAAGCGCGCCGATGCGCTCCAGCACGGCGTTTTGAAAATTCCGCATCGGCGCTGCGGTCTTATACTTCGTCTCCGGCAGTTGCAGGTTCAGCGTGGCGAGGTTGCGCGGATCGAGCCCGGGATTCACCTCGAGGAGACGAACGAAGCTCCGGAGCAGGAGTCCTGCGCCGACCAGAAGGATGAGCGTGAGAGCGAACTCGCCCACGACCAGGAAGTCTCGGATGCGTCGCGTTCCCGGCTCGCTGGTTTGCGTGCTTCCCGAAACTCTCGCCGAGGAACGCGTGGCTGATCGGGAGACGTTCCAGGCGGGCGCAAGGCCGAACAGAATGCCGGTGGCGAGAGAGCTAAGGACCGAAAAGGCGAGCACCCAGGCGTCAATATCCGAAGAGACCGGTTTGGCGAGGACGGGGCCGGCAGCGCTCTGCGGCACGATGTCGAGGATCAGATGCCGGGTGGCTACGGCGAGCATCAGTCCCAGAACGCCGCCCATGCCCGCCAGCAGCAGGCTCTCGGTGAGCAACTGGCGAAGGATGCGCGATCGGCTCGCCCCCAGCGTGCGGCGCATCACGATCTCCGGCCGGCGGGCTGTCGCCCGGGTGAGAAAGAGATTGGCGACATTGGCGCAGGCGATGAGCAGGACGAGCCCCACCGCTGCCAGCAAGACGACCAATGCCGGACGGATATTCGCCACCAGCTTGTCTTCGAGCGAAACGAAACTCAAGTGGATCTCATCGTGGCGATGCGCCGCGTCGACGCGGTGCTGCAGCAGGGAGATATCGTCGCCGGCACGCTGCAAGGACACGCCCGGCTTGAGGCGCGCGATCACCTGGTTGGTGGCGTCGCCACGCTCTTCGGTGAGCACCATGGGAATCCAGAAATCGGGTTTGTCGGGGAACTGAAAGCTCGGCGGCATCACGCCGAGGACGGTAAAGTTCTTGCCGTCGAGGCGGACGGGTTTTCCGAGGATCCTGGGATCGGAGGCGAACCGTCGCGCCCAGAGCTGATGGCTCAGCAACACGACGTCCTCTTTTCCAGCAACCTGCTGCTCCAGGGAAAAGAGGCGCCCAAGCTCGGGACCGACTCCGAGCAACGGAAAAAGGTCCGCGGTCGTCGTAGCTCCGAGCAGCCGCTCGGGAACCCCATCGCCGGTCAGATTGGAAGTCTGCTGGTGAAAGGCGGCGATTCCATCGAAGACACGATTTTCCCGCTCCCACAGCGCAAAATCGGGATCGGTGACGGCTCCGGGGCCTACGAATCCGAACTGCGGAATGGTGGACCACAGCATCACAAGCCGGGCCGGATCTTTGTAGGGAAGCGGGCGAAGCAACGTGGCATTGACGACGGAAAAAATCGCCGTCGTGGCGCCGATGCCTAACGCCAATGTGAGCACCGTAACCGCCGCAAATCCGGGGTTCCGGCCCGCCTGGCGCAACGCATAGCGGAGGTCGTGAAGAGCCGAGACCGCCAGCATGGTGCCGCGGCTTTCGCGGCAATCTTCTTTTACCTGCTCGTGCCCGCCGAATTCCATGCGCGCCTCGCGGCGGGCGTCGTCCTGCGTCATGCCGGCGCGGACCTTGGCGGCCACCAGGAGATCGAAGTGATGCCTGAGCTCGGTGTCAAGCTCCCGGTCCATTCGCCTTGCACTGAACAGCCGCTGCATCCAGCTCATGATGATCACGCCTCATCGAGAATCAGCGCCACAGCCGCCGTCAGCCGGGCCCAGTCCTCGGTCTCGCTCTTCAGGTGGGCGCGTCCCTTGGTTGTGAGTTTGTAGAACTTCGCCTTCCTGCCCGATTCGGACTCGGCCCACTCGGCCGCAAGCAGCTTTTTGTATTCCAGCCGGTGCAAAGCGGGATAGAGAGAGCCCTGCTGAATCTGCAGCGCCTCGCGGGAGATCTGCTGAATCCGCTGCGCGATGGCGTAGCCGTGAATCGGGCCATGCGCGACCATTCTCAGGATCAGCAGGTCCAGCGTGCCCTGGGGGAGATCGGATTTCGATGAAGTGTTCATACCTGCTGCTTCTACCTATACGCGAGAATATGTAGAAGTGCAAGGTATTTCTGCTCTACACCTTGTTGCGCAGGCTGGGCCAGTCGGGGCGGCGATGCTCGAGGAAGGCTCGGATGCCTTCCTTGAAATCCGCGGTCGAGCGCTGCATGGCGTTCGCCAGAATGGCGTCTTCGATCTCTTCGTCGAGCGTTCGGCGGGCATGCCTGGCCATCAGCCGCTTGACGGCGATCATGGCTTGCGGGCTGTTCTGGAGCAGCGACTGCGCCAACACCCGCGCGCTCGGCACCAGCTCGCCGGGAGGCACGATTTGCGTGACCAGCCCCAAATCCATCGCCTCCTGCGCCGTGATGATCTTGCCCGTGAGCAGCAGCTCGCGCGTGCGCTTTTCGCCAATCTGGCGAAGCAGAAACGAGGCCACGATGGCGGGGATGAATCCGATGCGCACTTCGGTGTAGCCGAATTTGGCCTCGGGCACAGCCAGCGTGAAGTCGGAAATTGTCGCCAGCCCCATGCCGCCGGCCAGCGCCGGACCGTTGACCGCGGCGATCACCGGCTTGGGAAAGTCATAGAGCGAACGCAGCAGGCGTGCCACATTCTCTGAGTCGCGGCGGTTCTCCTCTTCGCTGTGCGCTTCGAGCGACTGCAGATGCTCGAGATCGGCGCCGGCGCAAAATGCCGAACCGGCGCCGGTGAGAATCACCGCGGCGCACTCACTGTTCTCCGCATCGCGCAGAGCCGCGGCCAGCTCCTCGATCAGCTCCGGGTTGAGCGCATTGCGCTTGTGCGGACGATTGAGGGTAACCGTCTGGATGCCCGGTTCGGAATGAACGAGGAGATGATTAAATCGGGCCATTCCGAGCTCCTTGAACGAAGGATCAACATATCAGGTCCGGGAGATTCGGCAAACGAGGAGGCCAATGGAGGGAAAGCGTCCTCTCCGCCGCGATAGGATGGGCAATGCCTCGGTTGATATGGATGGCGCGCTTTGGGGGCTCTTCCGCGGCAGAATCCGGGGAGGAAAGAAGAGGCAGCTCATGATCACGCGTGCATCGAAAATCCTGCTTCTTGTCTCGGTGGCCCTGCTTTATACGCTGGTCGTCTTCAACAATCTCACCGACTTCGACTCGAACTACCAGTTCGTGCGCCACGTGCTCTCGATGGATTCGACCTTTCCCGGCAATCGCGGCATGTGGCGCGCGCTCACCTCGCCGGCGATGCATCTGGCCTTCTATCTCTCCATCATCGCGTGGGAGATGATCACAACGATCCTGCTCTGGTGGGGCGTCGTAGATCTTCTCCGCGCACTGCGCCGGCCCGCCGCCCAATTCACCTCGGCCAAGCGCATTCCTGTCCTGGGGCTCACGGTTTCGCTGCTCATGTGGCTGGTGGCGTTCCTGAGCATCGGAGCGGAGTGGTTTCTCATGTGGCAGTCGCACGCGTGGAACGGGCAGGAGGCCGCATTCCGCAACTTTGCCGTGGTGGGGCTGGTGCTGATCTTTCTGGTTCAGCCGGATGCGGACAGTCAGCCCTGACGCTTTACTCAGGCGGGGTTGCCACATCCTCCTCCGCTCGCCCCAGTAAGCGGAAAGGATGGGATAGCTTTTGTGGCGCGCGCCTGACCAGATACCACGCAATCCCCGCCGCAATATATCCGAGATAGATGTAGGGAATCCGCACATGCGCTGCGTCGGTCGCCGAGCGCAGATCGAAGATCACGACGAGAAGGATCACTACGACCGTGAAGACGCTGACCATTGCGACCGCGTGCGAGTGCTGGCCGAGCGCGCGCCGCGCGAAGGGCAATGCCAACGCCACCAGGGCATAGGCGGTCAGGAATCCGAAGACCGAAAGGGACCCGGTGAAATCGGTCAGGTCGGAAATCGATACGCCGCGCAGCACCAACGCAAACGTCGCGGCCAACATCGTTCCCGCCGAGATGGCGATCGCCAATCCCGGAGTTTTATGCCGCGGGTTGGTGCGCTCGAGCGCGACCGGAAGCAGGCGGCCGCGCGCCATGCGCATAAGCACGCGCGCCGAGGCAGTGGTGCAGGCCAGCACGCAGGCGAACATGCTCACCATGGAGCCGACATCGATGGCCGCTCCCAGAGGCGAGACTCTGGCCTTGACGGCAAGCAGGTGAAGGGGGCTGGTCGAATCGCTCAGCTTGCCGGATTCGCCGCGAAAGCCAAGCACTTCGGAGTACGCGCAAAGCATGAAAAGCATTCCCGTCAGAATCACGCACTGCACCACCGCGCGCGGAATGGTGCGCAGCGGCTCGCGCGCCTCGCTGCCCAACGTGGTCGCGCTTTCAAATCCGACGAAGCTGAAGATGGAAAGCACCAGCGCCGGCCCCAGGGAGGAGATCGAAGTTCCCTTAAGGCGAAACTGGTCCATGTCGAACTGGAAGCCGAAGCGGAGCACCAGAAACGCCAGCACAATTAGGATGAGGCTGACGGAGACAACTTCAATCCAGAGCATGAGCTCGGCCGAGAGCTTGACGTCACGGTAGGCAATGTACGCAGCCAACGTGCAGACCACCGCCAGCGTGGGCAGCGGCGGCAGAGCCCAATGGAAGAACTGCTGGCAGATCACGCTCGCGAAATAGTAGGCTCCGCCTGCCACCGATGCCCCTGTCGCCAGATAGGCCAGAAGCAGCCCCCACGCCGCGGCCACTCCGAAGACCGGCGGAAGCGTGTTGGCGGTGTACGAATACAGCGATCCCGGCGACGCCGAAAGCCGCGCGAAGCGGCTTACGCAGAAGCTGACAAGAAACATCGCGCCCATGGCCAGCAAATAGACGAACCAGGTCCCGTTGCCGGCCAACGCGAAGACCAGCGGGATGGTGAGCGAGGGCGAGGCCGAGGGAGATACTGCCGAGACCGATTGCGCCAGTGTCTCAATGGGGCCGAGCACGCCGGCGTGAAGTCCGTAGACCTCGCGCGCCTCTGCGGGTGAATACACTTCGGCTGCGACGCTCGCCGGCTCGTTCATTCATGGTTCCTTTTGCCCGGGGAATTGCGATCAGGTTGCTTCAGTTTTGCGCGATAGTCGCCTTCCGGTCAAGCAGAGCGCCGTACACTGATGGCGATGCAAGTTGCCGCCATCGTGCTCGCCGCCGGCGCCAGCCGCCGTCTCGGCCGCCCCAAGCAACTGCTCGAGATTGCCGGGGAATCGCTGCTGGCTCGCGT
>Ga0335078_10007376_pt1 | contig 16313 bp, 13 predicted proteins | sample Lox_Sample_32_FD_206711 | JGI IMG/M metagenome (GOLD analysis project Ga0335078, IMG submission 206711) | Soil microbial communities from Loxahatchee National Wildlife Refuge, Florida, United States - Lox_Sample_3.2 | ecosystem: Environmental > Terrestrial > Soil > Wetlands | place: USA...
GCGCCGCCAGGCGCCATTGCTCCGCCGCCTCATCCCGGCGGCCCGCCTCGGCGAGCGCCTCGGCCAGCCGCCACTGGGTGCGGGCGGTCTCGTAGGCGTAGGCGGGACCGAACTCGTCCAGGACCGCGTGCCAGGCCTGCGGGTCGTTGTCGCCGCTGGCCCGGCGGTACTCCGCCTCGGCCCGGGCCAGCCAGCCGCGGCCCTCGGGGCCGAGGATGAACTTGGGCCGTTTAGGGAAGGCCGCCCCCTCCCGGGCGATCTGCAGCAGATCGGCGGCCGCGGCCAGTTCGGCGCTCGCGGTGTCGTCGTCGCCCGCGGCGCGCGCCTGCACCGCCCGGTCGGCCCGGGCGCTCAGGGCGATCGCGGCCGGCCTGATGGCGGACGGATGGTACCCCCAGGGCGGCTCGTTGACCATCCCGAGCGCGATGTTGGCGTCGGCCAGGGCCTGTTCGGTATCGCCCCGCCACAGGGCATGCTCGGCGAGCAGGCCGCGCGCGATGAACCCGTCGAACCCGTGGCTCATCCAGAACGGCTCGATCCAGGCGCGGCGTTCCGCTACCGCCGGGTTGTCGCGGGCGACGTCGATGAACAGGGCCATCGACGACAGGTACGCCTCGGCGGCGCTGGTGACCCGGACCGGGAAGCCGTCGGCGATCTCCTGGGCGTGGTCCCATTTGCCGTCGGCGAAGTGGCACTGGAAGTGCAGGTGCTGCACGTCGAGCCCGTACGGGGCCAGGCCGAGCCCGGTCTGGTTAGCCCGCCTGGTCCCCTCGTACGCGATGGTCCCGCCGGTGACCAGGTCGCCGCGCTCCAGGTGAGCCCGGGCCAGGTGATAGGCCGCCCGCAGCTCCACGCCGAGCACCATCGCCTCGCGCGCCTGCTTGTGCGCCTCGGTGAGCAGCTCGATGGCCTCGTCGTTGCGGCCTTCGCGGTTACTCAGGAAGCCGAGGGTCACCAGCGCGTCGGCCTGGACCCAGGGCGCGCCTGCGGCGCGCGCCGCGGCGAGCCCGCGCTCGGCTAGTTCCCTGGCCAGGGTGTAGTCCTCCTGGCCCACCAGGGTGTTGGCGTAGGTGGCGATCGCCCGCGCGTACTGCCAGGTCGGCGGCTCCGCGGGAGTGGCGTCGACCGTGACCTGGGCCACCTCGGCGGCCTCGATGTAGGCCTTGTGGTCATCCATCAGCATCAGGTAGAAGGCCAGCCGCTCGCCGATCCTGCTGACCAGGTTGGCGTCCTGGCCGCCGGCCTCCTGGCCCGAATCGGTGGAAAGCACGTGCCGCAGCCGCCGGAGCAGGTGCACGGCGTGCTCGATATCGCCGCTGTCCGCCGCGTTGGTCGCGGAGAGCAGGCCGAGCTTGCCGCGGGCCAGGCCGGCCGTCGTCTCCGGCTCGGCGACCCGCTCCCACAGGGCGAGGGCCTGGTCGTAGTGGCGGTGCGCCTCGGCCGGCGCGCCCAGCCGCTCCGCCTCCTGCCCGGCCCGGACGGACGCGGCAAAGGCACCGGGAATGTCGTGGCTGGCCAGGCAGTGCTGGGCCAGCTCGGCGGGCGTGCCCGGAACCGCGAGCCGCTGCTCCTCGGAAAGCAGCGAGCTCATCGTGGCGTGCAGCCGGGTCCGCTCCCCCGGCAGCAGGTCCGCGTATACGGCTTCCCGCAGCAGGGCGTGCCGGAAGACATAACCCTCTGTGCCGGCGGGGACGAGCAGCTGGTGCGTGACCGCCTCCCGTACCGCGCCCTCGTACTCGGCGGCCTGCAGGCCCGACGCGGCCCGCACCAGCTCGTCGTCGGCCTTCCGGCCGGCCACCGCCGCCGCGCGGAGCACCTGCTGGGTGGTGTCGGAAAGCTGCTCCACCCGGCTGAGCAGCAGGGCCGCCAGCCCCGCGGGCAGCACGTTGGCCTCAACGGGGTCGCCCATCAGCGAGGCGGCCAGCAGCTCCTCGGCGTAATAGGCGTTGCCTTCGGCCCGGGCCACGATGTCGTTCAGCTCGGTGGCGTCTATCCGGCCCGGCGCGGCCGCCGCCGTCAGGTGCTCGGCCAGGGCCGAAGGATCCAGCGGCGCGAGGTCGACCGAGATGACGCTGGGCAGCCGCTTGAGCTCGGCCACCACGGGGCGGAGCGGGTGACGGCGGTGCAGGTCGTCGGTGCGGTAGGTGCCGATGAGCGCGACCCGCTCGCGGTGCAGCATCCGGCTCAGGAACGTAACCAGGTCCCTGGTCGAGCCGTCGGCCCAGTGCAGGTCTTCCAGCACGAGCAGGACCGGGGCCGCCGCCGCGAGCTCGGCGAGCAGGCCGAGCACCCCGCCGAACATCTGCTGCCGGGCCAGGCCGGAGCGGTCCGAGTCGATCGCGGGGCCTTCGCCGCCCTCGGGCAGCAGCAGCCTCAGGGCCGGGCGCGAGCTGAGCGCGTCACGGACCCCGGTGGACTGGGCCGCGCCCCGCAGCGCGTCCGCCAGCGGCAGGTACGGCACGCTGTCGCCCAGCTCCGCGCACTGGCCGGACAGCACGATGAAACCCCGTCCCCCGGCGAGCTGCGAGACCTCCGCGACCAGGCGGGACTTGCCCACCCCGGCGTCACCGCTGACCAGCGCGGCCACCGACCGGCCGGCCTCGGCGTCGTCGAGCAGCGTGAGCAGGCGGCCGAGCTCGTCGTCCCGCCCGACCATGCGGCCCGCCGACATCCGTAGCACCATGGCCACAAGTATCCCATCGGGTAGCGACAATTCCGATTCGTTAAACGCCCGGCTGTACGCTGCGTCACAGAGACGAGGATCCCCCGCCGTTCACTCGGGGCCGGTGCCGTCGAGCCGGCGGGAGCGCTTGATCGCGCCGCGGTGGCGCTTGGCTTCCAGCCGCCGCTCGCTCGCGGCCCGGCTGGGCCTGGTGGGGACGCGCGGGCGCCGCGGCGGGGCGACCGCGTCCCGGAGCAGGCCGGCCAGCCGGGCCCGGGCGCTGTGTCGGTTGGCCAGCTGGCTGCGCTGCTCCGAGGCGGTGACGGTGAGCACCCCGCCGGCCAGCCTTCCGGCCAGGCGCTCGGTCACCCTGGTCCGCGCCCATTCGGGCAGGGCGGCGGACCGCCCGACGTCGAAGGAGAGCTCGACCCGGCTGTCGGTCGTGTTGACCGACTGCCCGCCGGGTCCGGATGAGCGGGAAAAACGCTCATGCAGCTCGCTGCCGGGTATCAGCAGCCAGCCGTTCACCCGCAGGTCGTCAGGCATCCTTGGTCCGAGGAGGGGCCGGGTTCACGCCAGGCTGGCCACGAGCTCGCGGACGGGCTTGCGGCGGCCGGTGTAGAACGGGATCTCCACCCGGGTGTGCAGCCGGGCCTCAGCGCCCCGCAGGTGGCGCATCAGGTCGACGATCCGGTGCAGCTCATCGGCCTCGAAGGCGAGTATCCACTCGTAGTCGTTGAGCGAGAAGCAGGCGACCGTGTTCGCCCTGACGTCGGGGTACTCGCGGGCCATCATGCCGTGCTCGGCGAGCAGCCTGCGGCGCTCCGCGGGATCCAGCAGGTACCACTGGTACGAGCGCACGAACGGATACACGCTCACGTACGCACGCGGCTGCTCATCCGCCAGGAAGGCGGGGATGTGGCTCTTGTTGAACTCCGCCGGGCGATGCAGCGCCATCACCGACCAGACCGGCTCGCTGCAGCGGCCGAGGCGGGTCCGGCGGAACCGCACGTACAGGTCCTGCAGGTCATCAGAACTCGGTGCCACCCACCAGAACATGAAGTCCGCGTCCGCCCGCAGGCCCTGGATGTCGTAGCAGCCGCGGGTGACGATGCCTTTGCCCGTCGCCTGGTCCAGTAGCTCGCTGACTTCTGCGGCGGCGTTCGCGAGGCCGCCGACTTCGAGCGCGGTCCGGTCGCTTACCCGGAACACCGACCACATCGTGTAACGGATGAGATCGTTGAGATCGCGGGCCTTGGGCTTGCGCGCCGTCTCGCCGGCCATCTCCTGCTCGCCGGTCATCCCTTGTTCGTCAGCCATGCCACTATTGTCGGCCACGGCGATCACCGGGCCGCACCGGCGTCGTCAGCTGGCCGGCGGCTTGGCCGCGAGGAACGCCGTCACCTGGCTGACCGCCTCGCGCGCTGTCGCGATGCAGGCAGGTATGCCCACCCCGTCGTAAGCCGCGCCGCAGATCGCGAGCCCGGGGCGGCCCGCCACCGCCGCGCGTATCGCGGCCACCCGGTCCAGGTGCCCGACCGTGTACTGGGGCAGTGCGCCGCCCCAGCGGGTCACCCTGCTGGCGGCCGGCCTGCCCCGGACCCCGGTCGCCTGCGCGAGTTCCGCCGCGGCCAGCGCGGCGAGATCCTCATCGGCCCGCTGCAGCAGGGCTTCCTCCCCGATACGGCCGACCGAGCAGCGGACGATCTCCAGGGGTTCGGCACCGGGTGCAGACGCCGCGGCCAGGTGCGGCCACTTCACGGTGGAGAAGGTGACCGCCTTGACGGCCCGGCCGTCCACGGCCGGTACCAGGTACCCGCTCCAGCCGGGAGCGGCGAGGCCAGCACCGGGAAAGGCGGACCGCGGATAGGCGAGCGTGACGATGGCCATGCTTGCGTAGCCGATCTCGCCGAACGCCGTGACCGCGGCGGACAGGCCGGGAACGCCCGCGAGCAGGCGCCCGGCGGGCCGTGCCGGGATGGCGAGGATCACCGCGTCGGCGTCAATCCGCTCCGGTGCCGCCGCCGATCCCGCGGTCAGCCGCCAGCCACCGCCGGCCGGCGCCAGCTCGCGGGCCATCGCCGAGGTGCGCACATCCGCCCCCGACGCCTTGGCCAGGTAGGCGGGGAGCATCCCCAGTCCCCCGGTGAGCGTGGTGAACACCGCTCCGCCCGCCCGGGTCCCGGACCCGGCGGGAGGCAGCAGGGACCGCGCCGCCTCTGCGAGCGACCGGTGCCGCCGGGACGCGGCCGCCAGCGCGGGCAGCGTGGCGTCGAACGACAGCTCGGCCGAACGGCCCGCGTAAACCCCGCCGAGCAGCGGGTCGACCAGCCGGTCCACCACCTCCTCGCCCAGGCGCGCCGCGATGTACCGGGCGGCCGGCACGTCACCGTCGCGAGCGGTGGGCGGCAGCTCAAGGTCCTGGCTGGCCCGGGCCACGCCTTCGCCGGACAGCACCCCGGATCTGGCTAGTTCGGCCATGTCGGACGGCACGCCCATGAACTGCCGCCGCGGCAGCGGCCGCAGCGCCCCCCGCGTCCAGATGGCGGACGACGTAGGGCCGGGGACGGCGCGCTGATCACCGAGCCCGGCCTCGGCGATCAGCCCGGTCCCTTCCGGGCGCGTGACGAGCAGCGCCTCGGCTCCCTCGTCGACGGCCACGCCGGCGATCTCCGATACCGACAGCTTGCCGCCAAGCCGCGGCGATCCCTCGAGCACGGTCACCCGCACCGCCGCATCCCTGAGGAAAAATGCCGCCGCCAGCCCGGAGATCCCGCCACCTACGATCACCACATGCGGCTGCGCGCTCGTACGGTCCATGCCTCCAGCCTGGCAGACGCCGCCCGATGACGCGTCCCGTAGGGTTACCCTGGCGGCGGCGTACCTCGCTTCCCGCTGTGACCTGGACGCGGCCGGGACGCTGCGTGATCGTGACCTGGGCCGCGGAACCGCGCGGTTCCCGCAGGCCGTCACAACGGCATGCTGAACACACGGAGCTTGACCCGCCGCGTGACGCGGACGGGGCGCACTAGGCACGGCGCCATCGCCGGCCTCATGATCGGCAGCGTCCTGCTCGGCGGGGGCATGTTCCTCGCGGGATGCTCAGCCGCCAGCTCGAGCAGCGCTGCCAGCTCGTCCGGCCCGGCCGCCCAGGCATTGTCCGGCGCGGCGGACGGCCAGGCGGCCGCCGCCGCACCGGCGCCGGTTCCCAGCAGCGCCGCCCTGAGCGGTGCCGGCGGCGCGAAAACAACGGCCCGGCTGGCGCCGGCCAGCAGCATCATCTACACCGCCCAGCTGACCGTGCGGTCCGGCAATGTCAGCTCCGCCGCCGCCGAGGCTGCTCAGATCGCCGAGGGGGCGGGCGGCTACGTGTCGAACGAGAGCACGTCGGCCGATCCCGATCACCCGTCGCAAGCCACGGCCAGCGTGCAGCTGAAGATCCCGGTCGCGTCCTACTCCGGCACGCTCGGCCAGCTGGCCGGCCGCCTCGGCACTCAGCTATCCCTGCACCAGCAGGCCCAGGACGTCACCCAGCAGGTGGCCGACGTGAACAGCCAGGTCACCTCGGATGAAGCGGCCATCGCTCAGCTCCGCGCGCTGCTGTCGCACGCGGGCTCGGTCGGCGACCTGCTCAACGTGCAGAACCAGATCAACAACGAGGAATCCAGCCTGGAGTCGATGCAGGCCCAGCAGCGGGCCCTCAGCCACGAGACCAGCTACGCGACGGTGACGCTCACCCTCCTGGGCCCGAAAGCCAAGCCGCTGGTGCACCGGCCGAAGGCCCCGCCCACGCTGGCCGGGGGCTTTGGCGCCGGCTGGCGGGCGCTGCGGATCACCATGTCCTGGACTCTGGCCTTCCTCGGCGCGATCGCACCGTTCGCCGCCATCCTGGCCGTCGCCGGGTTCCTGGTCTACCGCGGCCGGCGCCGGCTGATCCGCCGCCGGCCGGCCGGGCAGCCGGCCGGGCCGGAGCGCTAGCGGCGGGGTCCAAGGGGCTCAGGCGGGGGTACGGGCCGACTCGGCGTGCACCAGATCCGTGAGCCTGGCCAGCACGCCGGGGTCGGTTTCCGGGAGCACGCCATGACCGAGGTTGAACACGTGCCCCTCGGCCGTGCGCCCGCGGACGAGCACGTCCCTGGCCCGTTCCTCGACGACCTCCCACGGCGCGAGCAGGATCGCCGGGTCCAGGTTGCCCTGCAGTGCCTTTCCCGGCTCCACCCGCCGGACGGCCTCGTCAAGCGGGATGCGCCAGTCGACCCCGACCACGTCGGCGCCCGCCTCCCCCATCAGCCCCAGCAGCTCACCGGTTCCGACCCCGAAGTGGATGCGCGGCACGTCCGCGGAGCCAAGCGCGGCGAAGATCCGGCGGGTATGCGGCAGGATGGCATGGCGGTAATCGTCGGGTCCGACCGCGCCGACCCACGAATCGAAGAGCTGGATGGCCGAGGCACCCGCCGCCACCTGGATCTGCAGGAACGAGATGGTGATGTCGGCCAGCCGGCTGAGCAGCTCGTGCCACAGCCCCTGGTTGCCGTACATCAGCGCCTTGGTCTTGTCGTGATTCTTGGACGGCCCGCCCTCCACCAGGTAGGACGCGAGCGTGAAGGGCCCGCCCGCGAAGCCGATCAGCGGGCGTTCGCCCAGTTCCGCCACGAGTGCCCGCACGGCCTCCGTCACGTAGGGCACGTCATCCGGGTCCAGCGCACGCAGCCGTCCCAGGTCCTCCGGCGCCCGCACCGGAGTCTCGACCACCGGCCCGATTCCGGCCTTGATGTCGACGTCGATACCAACCGCGCGCAGCGGGACCACGATGTCGCTGAACAAGATGGCCGCGTCCACGTCGTACCGGCGCAGCGGCTGCAAGGTGATTTCGGTGATCAGCTCAGGGCGGGTACACGAATCGAGCATCGAGATGCCCTCGCGTACCCGGCGGTACTCGGGCAGTGACCGGCCTGCCTGCCGCATGAACCAGACGGGCGTGTAGGGAACCGGCTCTCTCCGGCAGGCCTGCATGAAGGGGGATGTCGCCTGGGACACGGTCACGCTTGGGATCGTCTCATATCACCGTGCGGCGGTCGCCGGGAGACACGCCGTCCGAGATCCCACGAATCAGCGCAAGCGCGTGCCACTATCGGCATCAGCCCTTTCACCCCCGGCAAGCCCCGTGACGCATTGCACCGAGGAGGTCGCCAGGATGACGCAGCTGAGCAGGCACTGCGCCGGATGCGACGAGGAGCGGCTATTCGAGCAGTTTCACGCGGAGCCGGGGAGCTGCCCCGACGTGCCGGACGGCGACTGCCGGGAATGGGGCTGCACGGCGTGTGGCGACGCCCTGATCATCGGCTTGCCCGGGCCCGGGTACGTCAGCCGTGACAGCACGACCAGGGCCGCCTGACCGGGTTCCAGAGCGGCCCCAGGACAGGCATACACAGGATCAGGACGGCACAGGACAAGACCGCACCGGCTGGCTCCGGCCCTGCTTCACGGTCGCGGGCGGGTAACGCGACGGGTAGTGCATGCGCCTTCTGACTACCACTGACATGTTCGATTTACCATCATCCGGAGGGAGGGAGCGGCGTTTCCTCCCCGGCGTGGCGGTCGGGGCAGCCACGCCGCGCATCTGATGAATCTGGACGGCGCTGCATGAGAGCCGATGAGCGACACGTACGCTCGGGTCATGAGGCCGACTGACGGGCTAGAGGATCGGCGTAGCAGGCGATCACGGGCGCCACGACGATCCGGGCCTTCCGGCGCTGCGGCAGGCACCCCCGCGATCCCGGGTTCGCGGGCCGCCACCTCCGGCCAGCCTGCCGTCTCCGGCCAGGCCGGGGCCGCGCGGGTACCCGGGTCTTCCGCCGAGCAGACGTTCACGGCGGCGGTGGCCGCCCTCACGGCGGGCCGGGACGCTCTCAGTCAGCCGAACCTGGTGTTCGAGGACGTCCCGGCGCCGAAGCGGCTGGCACCTTACGCCACGGCCATCGCCGTGACCGTTCAGCGGGACGACGCGGACGTGGCCTGGGGACGGCTGGTGCTGCTCTACGACCCGGACGGCCAGCAGGGCTGGGGCGGCTTCTTCCGGCTGGTCGCGTACGTCCGCGCCGACGTGGAACCGGAAATCGCGGCCGACCCGCTGCTGGGCGAGGTCGGCTGGAGCTGGCTTTCCGAGGCCCTGGACGCGCGGGTACCCGGTTACGCCGCGCCGAGCGGCACGGTCACCAGGGTCATCACCGAGGGGTTCGGGGCCAAGCGAGACGAGCTTCCGCTGACCGGGTTCGAGCTGCGCGCCTCATGGTCCCCCACCGGATCAGATGGCTCGAGGGGACCGGCCGGATCGGCCGGGAACAGCGATCTCGACGCCCTTGACCTGTCGGCGCACATCGCGGCCTGGTGCGACTGCCTGTACGCCGCGGCCGGCCTGGAGCCGCCGGGAACACGGGCGCTGCGCCATCCGGGGCACGGGTGAGCGCAGGCACTGAGCGGCCGCGCGGCGGCTTGTCCGACGCGCGCACTCCGGCAGGCACCGAGCGGCCGCGCGGCGGCTTGTCCGACGCGCGCGCTCCGGCAGGTACTGAGCGGCCGCGCGGCGGCTTGTCCGACGCGCGCGCTCCGGCAGGCACCGAGGCTGGCGGGATTGTCCCACTGCTCGAGCCCCGCGAGGGCCTGCCGCCGGTCGTCGAGAGCGCCGCGGCGCTGGCCGAGATCACCGGCAAGCTAGCCCGCGGCGAGGGACCCGTCGCGGTCGATGCCGAGCGCGCCTCCGGCTACCGCTACGGCCAGCGCGCCTACCTGGTACAGCTCCGCCGCGCCGGAGCGGGCACGATGCTCATCGACCCGATTGCCTGTCCCGACCTGTCCGGCGTCGACGCCGCCGTGGGCGAGGCCGAGGCGGTGCTGCACGCGGCGTCGCAGGACCTTCCCTGCCTGGCCGAAATCGGCTTCCGGCCGCAGCGGCTCTTCGACACCGAACTGGCCGGGCGGCTGCTCGGCTACCCCAGGGTGGCCCTTGGCACGCTTGTCGAAGAGGTACTCGGCTTCCACCTGGAGAAGGGCCATTCGGCGGCCGACTGGTCGGTTCGCCCGCTGCGTGAGGAACTGCTGCGCTACGCGGCCCTCGACGTCGAGGTGCTGATCGAACTGCGTGACGCCCTCGCGGCCGAGCTGGCGGCCCAGGGCAAGACCGAGTGGGCCCGCCAGGAGTTCGAGGCCGTACTCACCACCCGGCCGGTCCAGGTGCGGCCGGATCCGTGGCGGCGCACGTCGGGCATCCACCGGGTGCAGTCCCGTCGCGGGCTCGCCGTCATCCGTGAGCTGTGGGCGGCCAGGGACAGGATCGCCCGCATCGCCGACCTGTCCCCGCGCCGCGTGCTGCCCGACACGGCCATCATCGAGGCGGCCAGGTCGTACCCGGCCAACCACGCCCAGCTGGTCAGGATCAGCGGATTCACCGGCCGGCAGGCCCGGCGGCACGAGAAGGACTGGCTGGCCGCGGTGGCACGGGCCCGGACCAGCGCCGACGACGAGTTGCCCGAGACCACCGGCGGAGCGATACCGAACGGGCCACCGCCGGCGCACCGCTGGGCCGAGCGTGATCCCGCCGCGGCCGCGCGCCTGGCGGCGGCGCGCGCGGTCGTGACGGCCCTGGCCGCCGACAGCAGGCTTCCGGTGGAGAACCTGCTGTCTCCCGACACGCTGCGGCGGCTCAGCTGGGATCCGCCCCGGCCCAGCAGCGGGCAGAGTGACGAGCAGGCCGTGGCGCAGGCGCTCGCGGGGTACGGAGCCCGGCCGTGGCAGGTGGAGCTGACCGCTGAGCCCGTCGCCCGGGCCCTCGGTAATCCGGCGGATGAACTGCCCATCGCGGGGGACGGCCCTGACCCGGGAGCCGGCTGAGCATGGGCTTTCTCGCGAGCGGCGGTCCCGCGCCACTGCCCGGCTTCCTCAACTCGCTGACCGGCCCGCTCGACCACTACGGGTACTGGGCCATCGCGCTCTTGCTGCTGCTGGAGAACATCGGTGTCCCGGTGGTGCCCGGGGAGTTCGCGATGATCGGCGGCGCGATCTTCGCCGGCACCGGCCGGGCCGGCCTGAACGTCGTCGTGGTCGGCCTTGTCGCGGTCGTCGCCTCGTTCGCCGGAGCCGAGATCGGCTACTTCATCGGCAGGTTCGCCGGGCGCGAGCTGATCCTGCGCTACGGCAAGTACGTCTTCGTCAAACCGCATCATCTGGAGCGGGCCGAGGCCATCGTGGACCGCTACGGCGGCATTGTCGTCGTCATCGCCCGGTTCATCGTGGGACTGCGCGAGGCCAACGGCATCATCGCGGGCATCACCCAGATGCGCTGGATCACCTTCACCATCTACAACGCGATCGGCGCGTGCGTCTGGGTCGCCACCTGGGTGACCATCGGGGATGTGGCCGGCGACCACATCGACACGATCTACGCGGACATCAACCGCTACTCGCTCTACGTGTTCATCGCCCTCGCCGTGCTGCTGGCCGGCTACATCGCCTGGCGCGTCCTGCGCCGGCGCCGCAGGGCCAGCCAGAAGGCCCCCGAAGCGCACGAGGATTCTGAGGTGAGGCCCGGTCCGGCGAACCACGGGCGCGGCAACCCTCAGAGTTCGTAGCGCTCGAGGCCGGCCAGCTCCCCCGCGGCCGCGTGCGCGACCCAGAACCCGCCCTTGGGCAGCGACGGATCGGCGGGCACCGCGTCCTGCGCGCCCAGTGCCGAGCACACCGCCGCGAGCGTGCCGGGAAGGTTCTCCCGGTGCAGGCACAAGACGGCCGGGCGGCGATCCGCCACGAGCGCGGAGAACAGGCGCCACAGCGCGTCAGCCTGCTCCGTTAGGGACGAAAAAACGGAGCGGCCGGCCGGGGTCAGGCAGGCCTCAGCCTCGACGGTCCCGCCGAAGCTCGCCGCGTACGGGCGCACGGTCTCGGTACAGCGCAGCGCGGGCGAGCTGATCACCCGGGCGGCGGGCGCGAAGCAGGCCAGCAGGCCGGCCAGCGCCTGCGCGTCGGCCGCGCCCCGGGCGTCGAGCGGCCGCGACTCGTCGTCGCCGGGCCAGTCCGCCTTGCGTCCCGCGGAGGCGTGCCGGACCAGGATCAACGGCACCGTCTCGCGCGGCAGGAAGGCCGAGATCACCGGATCGTCGTGCGTATCGGCCAGCTGCTCGCGGGCCTGAGCCAGCGGCAGCCAGGACACCGCGTCGATCTCGTGTCCGGGCCCGGCCTGGTGACCGGAGCTGAACGCCGACCAGTAGCTGACCCGCTTGGGGAAGCCCCAGCTGATGTACTCCACGGTCGGCAGCCGGGGGCCGAGCACCGGCCGCACGCAGGTCTCCTCCCAGACCTCACGGACCGCGGTCAGCAGGATGTGCTCGTCCGGCTCGCTCTTGCCCTTGGGCAGCGACCAGTCGTCGTACTTGGGCCGGTGCACCAGCAGGACCTCAGCTTCCCCAGGCGCGTGCGCCGCGGACCGCCAGATCGCCGCGCCCGCGGCGAGGGTGGCATCAGTCATCTGCCGAACGGACCCGCCGTTCCCTGACCAGGGTCTCCTGCACGTCCCGCAGCGGATTCCCGGCCTCGTCCCGGCTGTGCCTGGTCCAGTACCCGTCCGCGTTCAGCCACCAGGAGGAGGTCCCGTCGTCCATGCCCATCTCGAGGAACCGGCGCACCTGCCGCTGATGCCCAGGGTCCACCACGTGGACGAGTAGCTCGACCCGCCGGTCCAGGTTCCTGTGCATCATATCGGCGCTGCCGATCCAGATCTGGCTGTCCTCCTCCTCGCCGGTGCCGAACGCGAAGATCCGGGAATGCTCGAGGAAACGGCCGAGGACGCTGCGGACCCTGATGTTGTCGGAGAGGCCGGGGATGCCAGGCCGCAGCGAGCAGATGCCGCGCACCCACAGGTCAACCCGGACACCGGCCTGCGACGCCCGGTACAGCGCGTCGACCACCACCTCGTCGACCAGCGCGTTGGTCTTGAACGCGATCAGGGCGGGCTGCCCGGCCCGGCTCCGCTCGGCCTGCCGGTCGATCCGGCTGACGATGCCGGCGCGCAGTGATTCCGGCGCGACGAGCAGCCGCCGGTAGGCCCCGGTGCGGCTGTACCCGGTGAGGTGGTTGAACAGGGCGGTGACGTCCTCGCCGACCGCGGGGTCGGCGGTGAGCAGGCCGTAGTCCTCGTAGATCCGGGCCGTGGTGGGGTGGTAGTTGCCGGTGCCGAGGTGGCAGTACCGGCGCAGCGTCCCGTCGGGTTCCTCACGCACGATGAGCGCCATCTTGCAGTGCGTCTTCAGGCCGACGAAGCCGTAGACGACGTGGCAGCCCGCCTCCTCGAGCTTGCGCGCCCAGGCGATGTTGGCCCGCTCGTCGAACCTGGCCTTGATCTCCACCACCACGACGACCTGCTTGCCCGCCTCGGCCGCGTCGATCAGCGCGTCCACGATCGGCGACTGGCCGCTGGTCCGGTACAGCGTCTGCTTGATCGCCAGCACCCGCGGGTCGTCGGCGGCCTCGTCGATCAGCCGCTCGACCGACGCGGCGAACGAGTCGTACGGGTGGTGGACGAGGATGTCGCGCTCGGCGATGGCGGTGAAGATGCTGTTGTCCTGGGCGACGGCCCGGGTGGACGGGACGAACGCAGGGTATTTCAGCTCGCCGATGTTCAGGTCGGCGATGGTGTACAGCCCGCTCAGGTCGAGCGGCCCGGGCACCCGGTAGACCGCGCGATGGTCGATGTCCAGTTCGGTGACCAGGCGGTCAAGCACGTCGGCCGACATCGTGTCCTCGACCTCGAGCCGGACCGCGGGCTCGAACCTGCGCCGCACCAGTTCCCGTTCCATGGCCTGGAGCAGGTTCTCGGTGAGCTCCTCGTCGACCTCCAGGTCCCTGATGCGGGTGACGCGGAACGCGTGATGCTCGATGATCTCGACGTCACCGAACAGGTCGGTCAGGTGCGCCGCGATCACGTCCTCGATCGGCACGTACCGGTATTGCGACACCGCGAGGAACCTGGGCAGCAGCGGGGGGACCTTGACCCTGGCGAACACCGTCGCCTCGGTCCGCGGGTCCGCGATCATGACGGCGAGGTTGAGCGACAGGCCGGAGATGAACGGGAACGGGTGGGCCGGGTCCACCACCAGGGGGGTAAGCACCGGGTAGATGCGCTGCCTGAACAGGTCGCCGAGGGTATCGCGCTCGTCGGCCGCGAGTTCCTTCCAGCGCAGGAGTTCGATCCCGTGCTCGCCCAGTTCCGGGGTGATGCGCTCGCTGAACGCGCGGGCGTGCCGGACGGTCAGCTTGCCCGCCAGTTCCAGGGTGTTCTGGAGCACCTGCCCGGGCAGCCGCACCCCGGTTCCCTCGACCGGGAAGCCGGCCACCATCCGGCGCACCAGCCCGGCCACCCGGACCATGAAGAACTCGTCCAGGTTGGTCGCGAAGATGGCGAGGAAGCGCACCCGTTCCAGCAGCGGGACCGACTCGTCTTCCGCGAGTTCGAGTACCCGCTCGTTGAACCTGAGCCAGCTTTCCTCACGGTCCAGGTACCGCTCGTCGGGCAGTGCCGTCTCGGCGGCCCGGTCGTGGCCTTCTGCGGCGGGAAGGCTCATCTGGCTGACACTCATGAACCTCATTGTCCCCGCCCGGCGTTCGGCATGAAACGTTAAGTTCATTAGGACCTTTCTCGCCCGGACGGGGCGGGTGACTGCCTGGTGCCAGCCGGGGTCAGGGCATCATCGTGTAGCCGGGGACGCCCGGCCGGGCCTGGATGGCCTGCACGCTCAGCGACGCGCGCCCCTTCCGGGAGCACACCGGGATGTGCGCGGGAACGAACGCGGACAGGCCCTGATGGGGCAAGGTGACCCGTAGCTCCCCGGAGGTCACCTGCGCGCACCCGGCCGGCGGGGCGCTGACGACCATGACCCGCAGCACGGCGTGCGCCGTCGCCCCGGGCGCGAGCATCACCGGCTGGGGCCGGACCGAGGTGTCGCGGATCGCCGCCATGCCGATCTGGCTGTCCCGGGCGCCGACCGCCCGGCCGTCCGCGTAGGCGGACACCTCCGGGTAACCGTAGAGGCTGCAGGAGCGGCGCGAGACGTTGGTGAACTCCAGCGTGTAGTAGGTGCCGCCGGCGGCCTGGATCCCGGTGTCGCCGGTCGCGCCGGCACCCGCGGCGCCGAGCCCGAGCCACGCCTCGAGCTCGGACGTGGGGCACGCATGGCCGGTGACATCCGAGGACAGGGCGGCATCGGGTCTAGCCGGGGCACGCGTCAGTATGATGGCGAGCGCGGCCGTGCCGGCAAAGGCCGCTATCGCGGCCATACGCCATCCGATTTGGCCGTACCTTGTCATCGAGGTCCCCATCTGGCGCTGGTTGAGCTTTTCCCCGCCGGAGACCGCGCTAACCCTGTTAACACGCTTTTGCTACGGAACACGCCGATTTCCTCAGCGCTTCTTTGTCGCACCTATAGCGCACACATTGCGGTGCAGCCCTCCAGTTGGCCCTGGGCGCGGCCTCACCATGCTGGCCAGGCACGGTGAGGCCGCGCCCGCCGAACTCAGCCGGCCGGCTCAGCGGCTGAGCTCGGTGGCGAACGCGGCCAGGTCGAGCAGGTGGAACAGCGTGTCGCACCAGCGCTCCCCCGCGGGCCGGTCATCGAAATGCCCGAGGCATTCGTTCGCCGCGTCCAGGATCGCCCGCAGCACCGCGCCCTCGGTCGCCCGGGACTCCGTCCCCCGGGACTCCTCCTGCGGGCCTGGCTCGCCCTCCAGGATCGCCGCCGCCTTCCTGGCCATGGCCAGCCCGAGGGTCCCGGCCAGCAGCATCCGCTGCATCATCAGGACGCCATTGTGGTCTTTCATTCCGCTGCCTCTCGCTTTGCTCCGCCGTCCACTGTGGCTGTCCCGCCTTCGGATCCATGATGCCGGCAGGCAGTGACATTCCGGACAAGCCACGCAGGGCCCGCGATACTTATCGCAGTCGCACGGACAACTTCCGTACCATGAACACCGCCCATTCCGCCGACGCCCAGCGCGGAAATGGCGCATTCATGAACGTGGGTCAAAAACCCCGCTATAAGGGCAGTAACGACACACGATAATGGCTGGCCGCTTTTGGGCGGGATTTGGGCATTGCGGGGCGGGAATCTGGTTTCGCGGGGCGTCAGGCGCGCGGGGGGCGGCAGGCGGACCAGATCGCCTCGGCATTGTGCAGCTTGACGCGCTCGCCGCGGCCCAGCGCCTGGGCCAGGTCGGCTTCGGCGGTTTCGATGCGCAGCCATTCGGCGTAGGAGACCGGCTCGATCCCGCGCCCGGCGAGCACGTCGGCCAACGGCCACTCCCCGGCCTCGCCGCCGACCACGGCTGAGGCACCGGCACCGGCTGAGGCACCGGCACCGGCCGATGCGCGGGCTGAGGCACTGGCGTCGGGGTAGCGCAGCAGGCCGGCCCGCGGCAGCGGGACGTCGCCCTCGCCGGGTCCCCCGGCCAGGTCCTCGAGCAGGCAGCGGACCGTCTCGGCGGCGTCGGACTTGTTGGTGCCGATCACGCCGGTCGGGCCGCGCTTGAGCCAGCCGGCCACGTACTCGCCGGGCAGCGGCGCGCCGTCCTCGCCGAGGACGCGGCCAGCCGCGTTCGGGACCACCGAGGCACG
>Ga0335078_10007379_pt1 | contig 16309 bp, 15 predicted proteins | sample Lox_Sample_32_FD_206711 | JGI IMG/M metagenome (GOLD analysis project Ga0335078, IMG submission 206711) | Soil microbial communities from Loxahatchee National Wildlife Refuge, Florida, United States - Lox_Sample_3.2 | ecosystem: Environmental > Terrestrial > Soil > Wetlands | place: USA...
ACGGAGAAGATCCGGCTTGGGACTTGCGTCAGCCCCCTGCCTCTGAGGAGCCCTGCCATTTTCGCGAAGACGATCGCGACTCTGGACAATCTCTCGAACGGCAGAGTGATACTGGGTGCAGGCTACGGCTGGTACAAGCCCGAGTTCGACGCGTTCTCGAACTGGCTCGAGAGCCCGGAGAGGATAGCCTACTCGAGGGAAGCGCTTGATCTGATGCTCAACCTATGGAGCGGGAAGGAGCCCCTGGACTCCACCGGACGCATGAGGGGGAAAGGGATGGTGGTCGAGCCGAAGCCCGTCCAGAAGCCTCATCCTCCGATCTGGTGGGGAGGACACCTCGGCCAGTCCCTCAAGACAGCCGGGACGCGCGCCGACGGATGGATGCCCATCGGACCCCGGTGGTTCGACGAGAGCTACCCAAAACCTGAGGAGTACGCGAAGATGCATGACGTCATCAAGGCGCTCCTGGAGAAGAGAGGGTATCCCGAAGAGTTTGTTTTCACGATTCTGATCGGCATGACGGACGTCCCAACTCTGCGAAAGGACGTCGAGCATTATGTCCGTGCCGGGATGAACTACTTCACACTCGGCCACAACGTGCCGGATGAAGGGGCGCTGAAGGACGTGGAGCTTGTCATGAGGGAAATCGGCGGGTCAATCAGATGAAGGCCCAGGACTGGAAGATCTCCTTCATCCCATACTACATGATCGCCCCCGCGGTCTGGAAGTCAGCACCGCCCGCCGAGGCGATGGACGTTCTGAAGCGGGCAGGCTACGACGGGGTCGAATGGATGCTGGGGCAGCACTTCCGGACGGCGGCGGAGATGAAACGTCTCGTCGATGCGACGAGGAAGAAGGGCCTAGGGATCTCAGACGTGATGTGCTGGCAGGACTTCGTGACTTCCGACGCCGGCGAGAGGAAGGCCAGGGTCTCTGTCCTGAAGGAGATGATCGAAGCAGCGGGGTCCTCCTCGGTCCGTCTCCTGAACACCTTCACCGGACCCATGACGTGGAACCCAAAGGCGCTGAAGCTCGGGAGGGATATCTCCGAGGGAGCCGCTTGGTCGTCGGTCGTCGACGCCTTCTCTGACATCGCCGAATTCGCCGAAAAGATGGATGTCACGGTGACGCTCGAGCCCGTCTTCGGCATGCTCGTCCACGACTACTACACCGTCAAGGAGTTCCTTTCCTACTTCAAGTCGGAACACATCGCCGTCAACTTGGACCCGTCCCACTTCGTCCTCTACGGGAACGATCCTGCCTGGGCAGTGAAGAAGCTGGGAAGGAGGGTGAAGCACGTGCACGTCAAGGACGCCTTCGGCAAGCCAGGGGTGTTCGGAGAGACGTTCAACTTCCCCTTCCTCGGCGAAGGGGCGGTCAACTGGGGCGAATTCTTCGGCGAGCTTCGTGGGGTCGGGTATGACGGATACCTGTCCCTGGAGTTCGAGAACGACAGCTACCTCAGGAACATCTGTGGGGGGGACTGGAGGAAGGCCGCGGTGCAACTCCTTGACAGGGCGAGGAGTATGCTCCCAGCCAACTAGTTCCTCTTACCTCATCCCTCTGCCGCCGGACACCGTCAGGACCTCGCCCGTGATCCAGCTCGCCTCGTCTGACGCGAGAAAGACGCAAGCGTAGGCCACTTCTTCCGGCTTCCCGAGCCTCTTGGCAAAAGATTCGTCCACCATTCCCTGAACGGTGCTCTTGCTAAGTGACTTCGTCATCTCAGTCTCTATTGTACCAGGGGCGACGGCGTTCACGTTGATCTTGGGCCCTAGGTGCACCGCCATGGCCCTCGTCAGTCCTATGAGCCCAGCTTTCGAGGCGACGTAACCGACCGAATCCATCGCCGAGGGTAGGGCCAGGCCTGAGACTGAAGCGATGTTGATTATCCGCCCTCCCTTTTTCAGCATCAATGGGGCAACCGCCTGGGAACAGAGGAAGGCCCCCTTCAGGTTCGTGTCGAGGACCCTGTCCCAGTCTCCGGGCCTTATCTTTAGGAATTCGTCAGGGATGAGGACTCCGGCGTTGTTTACCAAGACGTCGATGGTGCCGAACTCGTCGACGACCTTCGAAACCATCTTGCTCACATCCGCAGGGCTCGTGACGTCCACCTTGACGGCCATCCCCTTTCCACCTCGTTTCTTGATGTGGTCGACGACCTTCGAGGCGCCGTCCTTGGACGTGTTGTAGCCGACCGCGACCCTAGCACCCTCTGAAGCGAAAGTCTCCGCAATTGCCTGGCCGATCCCACGGCCCGCTCCTGTGACTACCGCCACTTTCCCGTCAAGACGTCCACGCAAGTTCTTCTGCCCCACGTTCCCTTTTTGCGACGGATTCTACTCTGGAGGAATCTCTTTGAGAGTAGCGGAGATATCCACGCCCTTCCCCTTGTAGTAGTAGTAGCGGATTGCGTAGATTACAACCGCCGACGCGAATATCACTACCAGAAGCGCCGCAGAGCTTGGGGTCGACGGCCCGATGGCAGGGTTTGTGACTGACCAGTAGAAGGTCGTCCCCATGGCTATGATCGTGAGGACACCGAAGATCGGGAGGAGCCACCTGCCGCCGGGGAGGTCCATCGCCATGTCCTTCTTGACGAACGGGAACATTATGGCGGCGATGCCGATGAGGACCCACACGATGGTCCAGATGGTCACGGTGTTCAGGAGCTGCCCGATGTATGACGTGTAGACGGAGATGTATACGAGTATCACGGCGATGACCAAGCTCAGGGCTATTCCCTTCAGAGGGATGTGCAACCTGTCGTTGATGTCTGCGAACGCCGTAGGGAGCAGCCTGTCGAAGGAGAACGCAAAGACGTATCTCGAAATGGCGATCGCGAGTCCTGTGGCCCACCAGAAGTTGAACAGCAGGAATCCGAAGTCAACGAAGGTAGCGAGGTAAGCGTTGCTCAAGACGGCCGGCACGAAGAGCGGAGACCACGGTGAGGCGAGAGGGAACTTCCCCAATCCGTTGAGGCCGAACGCCGCCTGGACGAATTGGTAGCTTTCGGAGTTCACGACGAAGTAAAGCCCGATGCAGTCTATGACACCGCATATCAGGAGCGCAATCAGAACACCCCACATCATGCTTTTCTTCGCGCTCTTCACTTCCCCGCCGATGTAGACAGAATAGTTGAACCCGTTGAAGAGGAGGACGCCGAAGGGAATCGCGAGCAGAGTCGCACTCGTGTTCACAGGAGTGAAGGTGATACCAGCCGCCTGTGCCTGCTGGAGAATCCCGGTGTAGGTCACGCTTCCGCTCGTCATCGTCGACAACCCCGCAGCGAAGGAAGCGTTAGAAGAGCTGGCGTACGCCGCGATGAAAATGAAGGTTGCCGCGAAGATGAGTACTGCCATGCCTATCATGATCTTGCTGTATATCCTCGGGCCCAGACTGATGATCACGAAGGCGACGATTATCACCAGCAGGGTGCCCCAGAAGAGGTTGCTCGTGCTGCTGGCGAAGTTCATTCCCCAGCTCACCAGCCCTGAATTGTTCCAGATGTACCCCCACGCTACCGCGACGTCAGGGATCACGACCCCCGGCTCGGTCACCGAGGCGCTGGCCAGCAGCGAAATGAACGAGATGAACATCGCCCATCCTGCGACGAACCCTACCAGCGGATTGATCGTCCTTCCGAGCCAGATGTAGTCCCCGCCTGAACGGGGCATGCGGACGGAAAAGATGTAGTATACCACAGCGAGTGGGATCATGAACAACAGCCCTGCGATCGCGGAAAGGACGAAGTCCGCCCCTGGGCCGTTAGGCGCGACGTAGCCTATCTGGGAAGAAATGCCGAAGATTGTCGGCCCTGTTACGGCAAGGCTCAGAATAAGCGCATCGTACCAACTGAACGTCCTAACAAGCCCGGTGGCTTCCCTCAGGAAGGTTGGAGCCTTCGCCAAGTACCACGGCCAGACCTACGTGAATTATTAACCTTTGAGCCTAAGCCTCTCGCGCTCGAACTCTCTGTGGATGTGCCTAATTGGTTAGGAAACCCGGCCGGTCGCGAATCTCGGGGCATCGTTTACATAACCAAGACCGAGCGAACCGAATCCGATGGTGTCCCGTCAAAGGCGAAGTGCGGGTGCGAGGATGTCTCGGAAGGAGTTCGACGAGCTGTTCGAGCAGGTCTGCAACTGGGGGCGCTGGGGAGCCGAGGACGAGAAGGGGACGCTGAACTACCTCACTCCCGCGATGGTAAGGAAGAGCGCGTCCATGGTGAAAAGCGGCAGGACAGTGTCTATGTCGAGGCCGATTGAAACGTCGGCGGCCGTGGACAACGCAACCCCCATGGTCCATCGGATGACCCGGCTGTACCATCGACCGAAGGATGGTAGTGAGGAACCCCAATTCGTTTCAGATTACCTGGGAGGCGAGATGCACGGGGACGCCTACTCTCACGTCGACGCTCTGTGTCACGTCTCGTACCGTGGGAGGCTCTACAATGACAGGCGGGTGGACGTCGTAACGAGTCAAGGAGCGAAGTCGATGGACATCACGCAGTACCGCCGTGGGATTGTCGGGAGAGGCGTCCTCCTCGACATACCGAGGCTGCGGAAGGTCAAGTGGCTCGAGCCAGGTGAGACTGTGACCGCTGAGGAGCTCGAAGAAGCAGAGGAAGCCGAAGGAGTAAGGCTAGGCAAGGGGGACGTTCTCGTTTTCAGGGTGGGGCATTCCCTGCGGCGGCAGGAGCTGGGAGCGTGGGACATCGAGGTGGAAGGAAGGGCAGGACTTGCCCCTGCCGCGATGCGATTGCTCTACGAGAGGAGGATTTCGGCGTTCTTTCCGGATGCCGATGGAGAAACAATCCCAAGCCCCGTTGAAGGCGTCAGATATCCCGTTCACGTCCTCCAGCTTACATCGATGGGTCTAGCGTGTGCCGACAGCCTCCAGCTGGAGGATCTTTCGAGGGCCTGTCAGGAGGAGAAGAGGTGGGAATTCATGGTTGCCCTTTCACCGCTGGTGATACCTGGCGGTACCGGATCGCTCACGAACCCCGTGGCGGTCTTGTGAGGGCAGGGGGCACCCTTCAAAGCGCTACGGTTCGAGGCCCATGATATCCCAGAGGCCCCTCTTCAATCCGATCCATGATGGAACTTTCCGCACCCCCATCAGTACCCCTTCCACGTAGAGCCTCTGATCGTCGGAGCCTTCATGTGCTATGACCAAACGCTGGCCTGCGTCTCCGAAGATCACCTCCACTCGAGAAGCGAACCCGGGAAGCCTCACCGAGTGGACCTGGGTCCCGAGGACCGAAGCACCCCGGCTTTCCTTCATCCCCATGGTCTTCGCGATGGGAATCATTACCTTGGATGGTTTGACCTTTGACAAGGAGTGGGCCAGCTCTCTGGCAGTCCCGCTTGGGGCATCCGGCTTGCGCTCGCTCGCGTACTCGACGATCTCCCAGCTTGGCATCGCCTTCGCCGCGGTGATTGCAAAGTGCTGCAGGAGAACGGCGGAGACGGCAAAGTTTCCTCCCGCCAGCACTCCGACCTTCATCCTCTTGGCTGCCTTGTCGATTTCGTCATGATCATCTTCGGTCAGGCCGGACGTGCCGATCACCACATGGACGCGCTTGCTGATGGCCGTCAGAGTGTTCGACTTGACCGCCTTCGGAGAAGTGAAGTCCACCATGACGTCGGTTCGATTCCGGAGCGCATCCTCCACGGAGCCGGCTATGGCCAAGGGCAGCCTCGGGACGCCAAGTGCGTCACCTAGGTTGCGTCCTTTCTGAGACCTGGACACGGCCCCGACGAGGCTCATGTCCTTCGACTCTTGAATCGCCGGAACGAGCGCTCGGCCCACCGCCCCGGTTGCACCCGCGAGACAGACCCGGATCATTGGGAACCCGCCAGTGCCCTGTTCGGGCTCGAGAAATACGTTCTGAGGGGGCGTCGCCTTCGGAGCGTCAGGGAGCGCCTTCAAATTCATCGAGTCGCATGGGAGGGCAGGGGCTGTGATGGGTTAGATGACGGCCGAAGGGAGAGAGTTCGGAGGCTCGGAAGATTTCGCAGTCTATGGGTTCAAGCTCAGGATTCCCGACACCTGGCGCGTCGAGTTTAACCCAAAGGGGGACCGCCTCAAGGGCGAAGTCGCATTCCACACCCCAGGGAGGAACACCATCTTCTGGGCATGGGGCTCGCTTGAAGAGGCTACCAAGCGGTTCAAGACACTGGAGGAACAGCGCGATTGGGGAGCGGCCCGGATAGCGAAGACTCGAGGGATCCAGGGAACCAAGATAACGGAATCAAAGACCGTACAGGTCTGCGGTCATGGGGCCCTGGTCACGCGCATTGCGGCGATCCCGCGGGGAGGATTCCTCTCCCGGAAACAACCGGACAGGGTCGTAATCTCGATGCACCTGCGCTGCCCGGATACGTCAAGATTCCACGTTCTGTATATCGCGCCCAACGACGTCGAAGAATACCCTGACTTCGAGGGGTTATTCGACCGACTCGTTCAGTCGTTCGTGTGCCATGGCTCGTCGGTCTGAGGACCAGTCATCTTACAGGAGGCACAAATCTGAGGAATGAGTTGAGCAGTCTGTAGCAGTGCAATTTTGCGGTGAGGAACCCCAGAAGGGTGAGCAAAGCGAGTTCTGACAGGGCGAAGTTGAACATCGTGGACAGGACGAGGACCAAGGCGATCAACGGCCTTGCGCCAGTGCGGACAGAAAAGACGGAAGTGAGGATTGCGCCTATCGACAGGTAGAATTTGGAGACTTCAGTACTGATTCTTTCCTTCCACTTGTCTATGGCTCGACGCGTTGGGGAGGTATTGAACCTCAAGCGGCCAGCCTTCGAGACCGCGGGGTTATATTTGGTTTAGTCCAAAAATCCAAAAAGAATGGCGTTTGGAATGCCCCACTAGTTCGAGGGCTGGCTCCTCAGAAACACAGAGGCGATGTTAAGGCGACGCATCATGGACCTCTTCTTCAGCTGGTGAGCTTGCATGCGCCTCAGGATGCTGTTCAGAGCCGTAAGGGCTACGACGAGATGCGGGCCCTTGTTGAGCATCACGCATTCCGACCTCTGGCCCGCGGCGGCGTCCGTCACCTCAGCTCGTGAGGGGATGCCGCTCTTCGTCAGCCCCTCGAGTACCTGGGTGGCCCATATCGTCGGCAAGTGCGCAGCCTCTGACATCCACAGGATCTCCTCCTGAACTTCGGCCAGGCGCTCGTAGCCGCACTCCACAGCCAAGTCCCCCCTCGCTATCATCACTCCTGAGACCTTGCTTCGCATCGACTCAAGGAGCAAGGTGGGGAGCTGTTCGAACGCCCTCGCGGTCTCCACCTTGATGATGATCGCCATCTCCGGCTTCCCGAGCTTCTCCAGCTCTGACTGGAGCGCCCTGAGGTCCTCCGAGGTCCGGACGAATGAATAGCCGACCATGTCGGCGTGCTTGATGATGAAGGGCAAGTCTCGGATGTCCTTCGGGGTGAGCGGGGGGAGACGAAGGTCTGTGTCTGGGAGGTTGATCCCTTTGTCCCCCCTGAGCTTGGCTCCGCTGGCGGCGACGTGAGTCACCTCGACCCTGAGTCCTTCGGCAGATGCCGCCTTCACAACTCCGCCGATTTTGCCGTCGTCGAACCAGATCCTTTCGCCTGGCTTGACGAATCGCAAAGCCTCGGGGAACGTGCACGATACCCTGCTCGGCTCGTTCCCATTTGCAGGCATTCCCGCAACCTGTGCCGCCGTGACCAAAAGAGCATCTCCCTTTCTGAGGGTGATGGGGTTCTCTAGATGGGGAATGTTCGATATTGGCGTGGATCGCCGCTTTCCTTCCTTTGAGAGGATAAGCCGAGTGTTTCCGTCCAGGTAGATCGTCTTCTTGGTTTCGGCCTTGACCGTCCATCCCTTCTCTACCATGATGGTCATTGCCCGCCTTGACCCCCGGGAATCCTCCAAGGTCACAACGTCTCCGCTTCGGAGCAACCCAAGCCACTCGCCTTCCACGCGCAGCACGGGCGCCAAGGGATCGAAGTGGGGATTCGTTTCTCCCTCGGCTGAGAGTATGACGGTCGCCGGCTTGGTGACCCTGCCGTAGGCGTCCCTCTCTGGTTTGATTCTCATCACCTGCGGGCCCGGTTCCATCTTTCCCGTCCTCAGCTTGGGCCCCGATATGTCCATCAGGACCCTGCACCTTCTCCCGGCCTCCTTCTCTGCCCTTCGGAGGTTCTCGACCATCGCGAGCCACGCGGGTTCCGAGTCGTGGGCGCAATTGATCCTCATGCAGTCCATCCCCGCTGTCACCATGTCCCTGACAAGGGCGTAGTCAGTTGCAGCATCGCTCGGCATCGTTGCCATCATCCTCACCTCCCTCCCTGGTTCGTTGGGCCCAAAGAGGGCGTCAGCGTTAGCCTTCAGGATCTTCCTTCCTTCCAATGGCGAGACCCCTTCGACACCTGGTTCGATCACGACGGGCTCGTGGGCTAGCCTCTGGAGAATCCTGATGACAGCGTCAATGTTGTACAGCACGTGGCTTTCGGAACGTCCCAAGGTGGATATGCCCATCAGCTCGAGTTTGTCCTGGATCCCTCTGATGTCCTGACGTCGCAGAGCGACGTAATGCAAGAGGTTGGCGGCGCTTGCCCGCCTGGATCCGAATTGCCTGAGGTCGACGCTCGACTCGAGCTCGAGCATGGTGCCGCGGATCCCTTTGAGCTGCTGGATCAAACCCAGGAGCTCGGCCCTAGTTGGGAAGCCGTCGGCTTTCCGAGCGTGTTTGCGCGAATCTACCGCAAACAAACCAATGGACGCCCCTGGGAACCGAACTCATGTCCTAGTTCAATGTTGACCACATAGAATATAGTGACAGAGCGGCCATGTCCGTCCGGGAAGTCGTCCGAGGGCCCCTCAGGATTGAGTTGATGGTTGGCTCCCAGGGAGGCCCGATGGTCTATGTAGACTCCATGCTACCATTCAAGTTAGGGGTTTGGTGATCATCGGAATCCCGGTCGCCATAGGCTCGATCTGGTGGGTGCGCCACGAGATCAAGAGGGCGTAGCCGACACTTTTCCCTTAAGATAAATAGAACAACTGAAACGGACTTCAGCAGGGGGTGAACAAGGAGGGATGAAGGGAGACAAGGAAGCGAGGGCTGCCGCTCGGAAAGCATTCAAGGATGCGAAGGCCGAGGCGCGAAAGAAGTATGACGAGGCTGCTGAGCTTGCCTGGAAGGTCTACAAGGACGAGGTATCTGCAGCGCGGAAGGTCAGAAAGGAAGCCGTAGCTGCCGCCAAGGCCGCAAAAGCCAAACTGTAGTGACGCAGAGGTGCGCCCAGTCGCTTGAAGATAGACCACTGCGAGTTTCCCGACGGCCTGCTGTATGACGTCGAGCAGGGGACCTGGATAGAGCGAAGGCAAGACGTGATTCGCGTGGGCATAACCAGCCTTCTTTCGTGGTCCTACGGTATCTTCTCAGCGATCACTTTCAGGAACATCGGAATGGCCTTGGTCCGGGGTCAGGTCATGGGGACCATGGAGGGTTCTCGGCACTTCGACGTGTTCCGTTCCCCCGTGGCCGGGTCACTTTCCGCAGTCAACGGCCGCCTGATAGAAGAGCCATGGCTCCTCAATCATGATCCATACGGAGAAGCGTGGTTTGCCGAGATCAAGGTCAAGGACCAAGCCGAGTTGAGGGCCCTGGGGGAGCTCCCTCAGGCAGGGCCTAGGATAGCTGAGCTGCTAAAGGAGCGCAACATTCGCTGCTTCGCCGCGTACCCGGACTTCGAGATGGTCGATACCGGGATAGAATGCCAGGCGCTGCTGGTCAAGCTCAATGAGCTCCTGGGCAGGAGCACGCCGGGGACAGTGGTCCACGTGGTCTCTGACGATGGGACTGCCGAGATCGAGATGCGGCGGTGGGCTGACCAGACGGGGAACTCGATAGTCGATCAGCGCAAGGAAGGAAAGCTTTACCATTTCATCGTAAGGAAGGAGCCGTAGGAGCATGTTGCTGGCGTTCGCGATTGACTTTTCTCAGGTAAGCTCAGACGCGGCATTTGCGAGCTCGGTCGCGGTAGCCCTGGGCGCAATTTTCGTCGTACTTCAGATCAGGGACAACCGGAAGCTGATTCTCGCGTCGACGGAGCAGGCGAAGGCGGCGGTCATCCAGGCGAAGCTCTCCACCGACCAGCTCAAGCAGAACAACGATCTGGCCAACATGGAGATGATAATGAGAATCTACGAGTTCGCCAACTCGGCTGAAGTCCAGACGTCTTGGCTGATGGTCAACGACTCGGAATTGAAGTCCTACCAGGAGTTCCAGGGCCTGCCCGAGAAACAGAAAGTCGCTTTCTATCAGATGGCGGCTCTTTTCGAGTCGATAGGTGTGCTCGTCGACAGGAACTTCGTAGGTGTTTCAACCATCGATGACATGTTCGTCCCTGAGCAGGCGTATCGGAAGCTCTCGGCGTTCATCGAAGGAGTGAACAAAGAAGCCGGAGAGGAGGTCTACGTCTTCTTCCGCAAGCTGAATGAGAGGATGAAGGAGTATCGCGAAAAGTCTGCGGGGGACTATAGGCCTGGGCAGTCTACCGCTCTATCGGGTACATGACGGAATTCCCCCATTCGGTCCAGGAGCCGTCGTAATTCCTGACGTCCCGGTATCCTAGGAGATACTTCAGGACGAACCAGGAGTGTGACGATCTTTCCCCGATCCTGCAGTACGTGATGACCTTCTTGTCGCTTGTGACCCCCTTTGACTGATAGAGGCTCTCCAGATCTCCCCTCGACTTGAACGTCCCGTCGGCGTCGTTGACTGCCTGCGCCCATGGGATGTTCTTTGCCCCGGGTATGTGTCCGCCCCTCTGCGACTGCTCGTTCGGATATTCCGGCGGCGCGGTGACTTCGCCGCTGAACTCCTTGGGTCCTCTGACGTCGACCAGGACCGCGTCTTTCTTCCCAAGCGTGGCTCTGACATCTTCGCGGTAAACCCTGACTTTGGTGTCTGGACCCTCTACTCTGAATGTAGTGGGCTTGTGCGTGGGGACGTCCTTCGTGAGCGGCCTGTCCTCAAGGAGCCATTTCTTCCGCCCGCCGTCCATGAGCTTCAGGTTCTCGACCTTGTAGTACTTCATGTCCCAAAAAGCGTAGGCTGCAAACCAGTTGTTGAAATCGCCGTAAAGAACAGTAGTCGTGTCTTGCGTGATGCCGTTCCTGCCCATCAGCGCTTCCAGCTGTTCCTTCGACAGGATATCACGTGTGATTGGGTCGTTCATGTCCGTCTTCCAGTCGAACACGACAGATCCGGGAACGTGCCCCTGCTGATAGTTAGACGTGGGGTCGTAGTCAACTTCGACTACTCGGACGTTTGGGTCGCCCAGGTGCTCAGAGACCCACTGGGTTGAAACAAGGACTTCCGGATGGGCATAGGATTGGTTCATATTATAACATATGTAATAATGGTGTTATAAGCCTTCTTGGTTATTTCTTGTCCTGACGCGCCCCGAGGCGTCAGATTCTCAGGTATGACAACCGTATCCATTCTTCAAATCGATAGGCTACTGATGTCGCCCCAGTTCATGCCGCCCATTGCGAGGGTGCTCAAGTGTCCCAGCTGCGGGGCTCCGTTGGAGATCGCTCCCGGAAAGGAGACAGCCAAGTGTGGGTATTGCGGGAGCAGTGTAAAGTTCGAAACGCCCGCCCCTCCACCGCCTCCAACCATCATAATCGAGAAGAGACGTCATCATGAACATCGCCATCGTCTGCGCCGCATCATCGAGAACCTGAAAGAAAACGAGAATTAGGGGACCGGATCCCCGGAGGAGCACAGGAGTGTCGGGGGTGGAGACAGGCGATGCCAAGCAAAGACTGCGGAGGAAGGGCCACCACAAGGCTTCCAGCACCAACATCCTCTCGAACTTCATACTAGGGAGTCAGGATGGCCTTGTCAACGTCCTAGGCATCCTGCTTGGCCTGACCGCTGCGACCAGTGACCTGAGGCTCATCTTCGTTGCCGCATTTGCGGCCCTTGGAGCAGAGTCCATCTCGATGGGGGCCGTGGGTTACACCTCGACCCTTGCGAGGAGGAAGCAGTATCTGAAGGCCGTCAGGAGCGAGTCTGAGGAGATGCGAGAGACACCGAAACTGGAGACAGACGAAGTCAGAGAGATCTTCCGGGGGTGGGGGTATCGCGGGGAGATGCTAGAGCGGGCTACGAAAGCGATCGTCGGCAATCCGAAGGCATGGCTTGCTTTCATGATGTCTTATGAGCTGAACATAGAGCCCGTCTCAGAATCTGAGGCGCGCAACAGCTTCCTGGTCGTCCTGTCCTCGACCGTCTTCGGATCGTTCGTCCCCCTGATCCCTTACTTCTTCACGGGCGGTGGGCTGGTGGCAAGCGCCCTCGGGTCTGTGATCCTCAGCGGCGGTCTGCTGTTCTTCATCGGATACTACGAGGCGAGGACGACGGTCGGCTCGTTGTGGAGGAGCGGCCTGCAGATGGCGGCGATTGGCTTGACGGCCGGTGTGGCCGGCTTCCTAATCGGGCACTTTGTGGGAGCTCTACCATAACCGAGATGGATTCCTCCTGACGTAGAAAAAAGGGAAGACTGCCTGGCCCTGGGGGTCAGGCAACCTGTGCGGGAGTCCGTTTTCTGCGCATCCCGAGCATGGCGAAAACAGCCAGCGACGCCAGGGCTGCTCCGATGACCAGGCCCTCGGCGAGCGTCGTGAGTGAGGTCGAGGTCGCCGCGGCGCTGGCCTGGGTCCCTGACTCGGCGGAAAGCGCTGGTATGGATGTGGGGAGGTAGTACTGGCTGGGGGTTCCCTGCTGACTCGAAGCCTGGGCGCTCCCGGATGGGACGCCGGTGGCCGCGTTTGAGACCGCTGAACCTGAGCTGGCGCCAGGGCTACCAGGTTGCACTTCGGCGCCTGCAGGGGTCACCCAGAAGTTGGGTTGCTGGTAGCGGAGGGTGAGGCTGACGCTGTTCGTCGGTGGGATAATGATGGCTGAAGCTGCTAGTCCGATGTAGGTCGGTTCCCAGTATGCGGTGACGTTGACGGTCTGTCCGCCTACGTCCACCTTGACGGTGGTCTGGTTGGCGGGGAGATTGACGGGGACCCAGTCCCAGGCGTCCACGACTGCGGGCGCTTCAGGAAGGACGAGGGTGGCGACCCCATCACTGTTAGTCTGATTCGAGGTCACCACTGAAGGGTCGTTGCCCCACCAATAGTACCACTGTCCGACGATGGACGCCGACACAGAAGCGCCAACCGCGGCTGTCCCGTTGACGAATGAGACCTTGACGGTCACCGAGGTCGTGGGGAAGCTAGTCGTGTTCTGGGTCGCGATGCTGATCGTCTCCGGGCCTGAGACCTGCTCGACCTTGAAGCCGTACTCGGACGCTGGCTGACGGAAGATAGGGATCACGGTGCCGTTCTTGATGGCGATTGGACTTGGGGCCTGTGGGCTGGGTGCGCCGCTCGATGCCGTTCCGCTGTTCAGAGGCTGGGCGCAGACATCGCAGCCGTAGGAGGTCTGTTCGATGGCTGAGATTGTGAAGAGATAGGTCCCTGTAGGGAGTTCGAAGCCTGCTGCGGGGTATGGGGTCTGGGAGGTCCCCACGAGCTTGCCTGTGAGGTTGTAGGCTGTGAAGAAGTAGGTGTAGTTCAGATTGGAACTGGTGGTCACGAAGATCTGGACGTTGTTGTAGCTGCTATTGGATGCAAAGGCGACGGGAAGCGTGGTGAGGGCCATGCTGGCTAGAAGGATTGCCGCTAGACCTGCACCAAACATCCCGATTCGTGTTTTTGAGGAAGTTTTCAATTCTCTCGATGTACCCATTGGATGAGGGAGGATATTCCTATGGGGCCGAACGGGCGTTCGACTTCCTAGAACAGCCCTATTGGTACCGTCTCATGAACAGGGGTGGGCGTCGTCTGACTCGTGGAGGATGATTTCGTTTCTTCCTGATGATGGTGGGCCGACATTCAATCGCGGAGGACTGCGAAGATATGGTCCCAGCTGTTGATCTTGGCCCCGACCCTGACCCACAAAGGCACCATCGCTTCGAGCCACCGTGCGCCTTCAATTCCGCCGACGTCGATTACGCCCTTCCAGCCGAACTCCTTCACTATCTTGGCGACCTGCTCCTTTGCGGCGGCGTCATCCCCACAGATCAGCATCTCGCCGTCCTTGTGCCTTGGGTTGACCATCTGTGAATTACCTACGGTGTTGAAACACTTCACAACCTTTGCCTTTGGAAGCCACCGCTGGATGCGCTCGCCGAGAGAGTCATTGATGCCCACGAACAGACCGACAGACTTGCCGCTGAAGTCGAGCGGGTTGGTGACGTCGATCAGAACCTTCCCGTAGAAATTTTCCTTCCCGGCCAGCTCAATCACCCGCTCGACGGCAGAGCCGAGCGTTGCGAAGACCAGGATATCTCCGTAAGCTGCAGCCTCCGCGAAGGAGCCGGTAGACGCGTTCTTGCCGGTGCTCTGAACCCACTCCAGGAGTTTGTCGCTCCCGGGTGACCCTGTTCCCAGCATCACCGGGTGACCTCGGTTAGCGAATCCCCTCCCCAGTGCCTGCCCGACCACTCCGCTTCCGAGGATGCCGACTTTCAACCGTCTATTGGTCGTATTCGATTGCTATAAGCCTGATGCGGGACCGACGGGTGCCAAAGACTGCCTGGCCAAGGACTTCGCGGGTCTGGCGCGAAATCTTGACGGCCCAACCCGTTTGTTGCCTAGAGTCAGAGAAGAATGGCAGTAGTGTCTCAAGATGGACCGGCCAGACAGGGTTGTAGCTTCCATTCGAAGAGTCCTTGCAAGTACCTCGGAGCGACCTAGACAGCTTCACCGTACTTTGCGAAATCTATCCTGGGATTGGCCTTCCGTCTTTCAAAAGACGTGTCAATCCCACCTTGCTTTCCATTGCTTTGTATCGTGGATCCTCCCTCACGCGGTCAAGGTCGGGAGCAGCGGCCATCAGATAGACGAAGCGGTCGTGCATCGAATATGCTCTTTCAAGCCATTCGAACCCTTTCTCCATCTCACCTAGCCGGAAGTAGATGTTCGCGATGTAGAATGGGCTGACGCGCTGCTTCTCCATGTTAGCTTCCAACTCGCCAATGAGCTGAAGGCATTCTTCCCTCCTTCCCATGGCGGAGAAGACGTGAGCTCGCATGAGTTTCTGGTCGACAAGCGGGGTCGCCTCGTAGTAGGATTCCGAGGCTCTCAGAGCCTCGTCAAAGGCGCCCATTCCCACGTAACTCTTTACGAGGCTGTCGCGCACATAGAAGAACGCAGGGTCCAGATCCAGCGCTTTCTTCGCGAACTCGATTCCTTTCTCATATTGTTTCGTAAAGTAGTAGTAGTCAGCGATGTTTGAATGGATTATGAGCGAGAGCGGGCTCAGTTCCAGCGCCCTGTTGATCTCCCGCCAAGCCTCGTCGTAGCGCTTCTCCCACATGAGGATGAACGAGTTCAGTTGATGCGCAGGCGCATAGTTGGGGTCGAGCCTGATCGCCTCTCTGAATTCGGCTTCGGCCTTTTCGAGGTCCCATTCATGGCCCATGGCGAACGTGCCAAGCTCGACGTGTGCCTCCGCCAGACCGTCGTCCAGGGATAGAGCCTTCAGCGCGCACTCCTTCGACTTCGGGTAGTAGATGACGGGGTCTTCCACGAAGTTGGCTGCCATGATGCCATAGGTCCTACCGAGCGAAGCAAAGCCTAGCGCGAAGTTCTTGTCGAGCGATGTCGCCTGCTCGAGGAGGTCCGCCGCCGTCTTCAGCGCCTGGGGGCTCCGCTTGGCCATGTAGAACAGCGCCTTCAGGTAAAGGGTGTAGGCCTCCGTGTTCCTTGTCGATCCTCTTTCGATCCTCTGCCTGTTCGACTCCAGCAGTTCGACCCTGAGGGAGTCGGCCACCTTCTGGGCGACTTCGCTCTGAATCGCGAAGATGTCGTTCAGTTCCTTGTCGTAGTTCTGGGCCCAAAGATGGCCTTCGTTCCTGGCGTCTATCAGTTGGACGGTGATCCTTACTTTGTTCGAAGCCTTCCTGACGCTCCCCTCGATCATCGTCCCTGCGTTGAGCTCCTTTCCGATGTCCGAGATTCTCTTCGGAGACCCTTTGTACTGCATCACCGATGTCCTGGCTATCACCGTCAGTTCTGTGACGGTAGAGAGCGCGGTGATCAGCTCTTCGGTCATGCCGTCGGCGAAGTACTCATCGTTGGGGTCTGGGCTCATGTTGCGCAATGGCAGCACTGCCACCCTCTTCGTGTCCAGTTCTGCCTCCTGCTTGGTTTCGCTCTCCCAGGGCATGACTATCCTGTACACTTCAATGGGCAGC
>Ga0335078_10007380_pt1 | contig 16306 bp, 12 predicted proteins | sample Lox_Sample_32_FD_206711 | JGI IMG/M metagenome (GOLD analysis project Ga0335078, IMG submission 206711) | Soil microbial communities from Loxahatchee National Wildlife Refuge, Florida, United States - Lox_Sample_3.2 | ecosystem: Environmental > Terrestrial > Soil > Wetlands | place: USA...
GCCGGAAGCTGCCCGGCCGGAGCGCCCATCGCCGGCGCCCCGGGGGGGCGGCCTCCCGGGGGTGCGGTGGCCGGGGGCAGCCGGGGGCCGGCCGGAGCCGGCCCGGCCGCCGCGTCCGGTAGCTGGCCATGGAACCCGGGCGGGGCCGGGGGGGCCGTCGGCGCTGGCTGGTAACCGGGCACGCCGGGCCGCGGCAGCGGGGCCGGCGGGCCGGGCTGGGCGGCCGGCGCCGGGTATCCCTGAGCCATCGCCGGCGCGCCCGGCTGGCCCGGCATTGGCTGGCCCGGGGGCTGCCCTGGAGCAAGCTGCTGGGGCGGCATGCCGTGCTGTGCGTGCTGCGCCTGGACGGGCGGGGCGGAGTCCGCTGGCGGCGACGGCGGTCCGGCATGCTGCCCGCCGGCGCCGCGGGCCGGCAGGGCGTGCTGTGGCATGCCGGGCGGGACCGACCCGGTAAGCGGCCCGGAGACATGGGCGGGCGAAGGGCCTGGTCCCGGTTGCCCGGGCGGCATGCCGGGCTGCCCGTGGGCGGCGTGCATGCCCGAGGCGACATGGTGGCCCTGGGCCGCGTGCTGGCCCGAGGCGGCGTGGTGGCCCTGGACGGCGTGCTGACCTGGCACCGGCCCGGGCCCGGCCAGCCCGTGCGGCATGCCCGGCTGGCCCGCCGCGCCCGGCTGGGCCCCCGCGCCCGGTCGCTGTGGCAGGCCAGCCGCGCCTGGCTGGCCCCTCGCGGCTGACCGCTGTGGCAGGCCGGACGGCGGGCCCGGCTGGGCGGGCGCTCCCGGCTGAGCTGATACGCCCGGCTGGCCGGTCCCGCCCGCCGACGGTGGTGACGGCGGCAGCCCGGGCCGGCCGCTGATCTCGGGCCGGCCCGCAGTCCCGGCCGGCTCCGTCCCGGGCTGGCCCGGCATTCCCGGCTGGCCCGGCGCACCCGGCATTCCCTGCTGGGGCACGGCACCGGGCGGGGCGGTCATGCCGGGCGGCACCGATCCCCCGGACCCGGGCGGGCCCGGAGCACCGAGGCCGTGGTTCGCGGATCCTGCCGGGCCGGCGTCGGCCACGGGCCCCAGGGCGCCCGGTGACGTCGCCCGCGCGCTGGCGGCCGGCTGCGCCGCGCGCTGGTACTCGGCGATCACCGAGCCGGTGTATATCGCGGGCGGAGCGGCGTGAGAGCTCACCACCAGGGCCGGCTGGGGCCCGAGGACCCCGGGCGGGCCGTGGCCGTTGGCGGGCGCCCGGCTGGCGTAGGCGCCGACGGCCTGCCGCTTCTCCTCGGCCACGGGCTCGGCCCCGACGACGAGTTCCACCGAGGGCCGCAGGTGTGCCTCGCTGATCTCGACGATGTCATCGCATTCCTGGCGCAGCGCGGCGGAGGGGGCCCAGCCGGGCGCCGCGATGTGCACGAGGATCACCCGGATCCCGAGATCCTGCACGTCGCAGACCACCTGCGCGAGGTCTTCCTCGGCGCTCACCACCAGCGCGTCGCTGATCGCCCGGTTGCGCGCCAGGGTGGTCAGGTCGCGGTGGATCTCGCTCTCGACCCCTTCGCGGCGGCCGGGCCTCATCCGGCCGAGCCTCAGCTTGACGCCGGGCAGGTCGGCCAGGGCCTCGTGCTCCGCGGTACGGCGGCCCTCCACGGTGGCCTCGTACCAATAGCAGCGCAGCAACGGCAGGCCGGTGTGGTCCCGGGCCACGTTCCGGATAACCCCGAGCACCGCCGCATAGTCCCAGGAAACGGACTCCCGGTTGCGGGTCCCGTGGACGGCCATCGCGCCATCTCCTAGCACGTAGCCCGCGTCCACGAACAGCGCGCAGCGATCCACGCGACACCGCCCTTCCGTCCAGGCGAGACGTTACCAGCGGATAGCCGCCTCCGTGATGGATCGCGCACAGATCGCGGGCGCCCCGGCGCCTGCCCCGGCCACGTCCGCTGCTGGCGAAGATGTCGCTATCTGGTCCGGCGACGGGGCAGGATTGATGCTTGTGCGACTGCTTGTGCTCGGCGGGACGCGCTTCCTCGGACGTGCCATCGTCGACGAGGCGTGCACCCGCGGTTATGACGTGACCACCTTCTCCCGTGGCCGCAGCGGCCGCTCCCGGCCGGGTGCGGAAACACTGCGCGGAGACCGGACCGACCCCGGCGATCTGTGGCAACTGGGACAGCGCGAATGGGACGCGGTGATCGATACCTCGGTGCTCGCGCCCGCGCACGTGACCGCGTCCGCCCAGGTTCTGGCCGGCCGGGCCAGGCACTACACCTATATCTCCACGTTGTCGGTGTATGCCGGCTACCCGGCCGAGGCGGCCACCGAGGACTCGCCCACCCTGGCCTGCCCGCCCGACGCGGTGGGCACCGTGGCAGACCTCGGCTACGGCCAGCTCAAGGCCGGCTGCGAGCGCGCGGTGAGCGGCATGTTCCCAGGCAGGTGCCTCATCGTCCGGCCCGGCCTGATCGTCGGGCCGCACGAGAACGTCCGCTGGACGACGTGGTGGCTGGCGCGGCTCGCCCGGGGCGGGACGGTCCTCGCGCCCGCCGCGGGCACGCCCGTCAGGATGGCCGATGTCCGGGACCTGGCCGCCTGGGTGGTGGACAACACCCGGCGGTGCCTGCCCGCGACCGTCAACGTGCCCGGGCCTGAGGGCGCCACGTTCGGCACCCTGCTGACCGAAGGCGCACGGCTGGCCGCCGCCGGCGGGCATCCCGGCGCTGAGCTGCGCTGGACTCCCGACGACGACCTGCTCGGTGCCGGGGTGGGCCCGTGGACGGAACTGCCGATGTGGGCCCCGGCTATCCCCGGCTTCGCCGGCATCTGGGCGGTCCCCGGCGACCGTGCCGTGCGGACCGGCATGCGGTACCGGCCGCTCAGCGACACGGTGCACGACACCTGGCTCTGGCTGATGCACGAGGGCGCTGCGGGCGGCGCGCAGGCCCCGGCCGGCCTGCTGGAGGTCGGCCTGGACCCGGACAGGGAACGCGCCATCCTCGCCGCCCTCGGCTGAGGCGCGGCCCGGCGGCGCAGCGAATCGCCCGCGCTCCGGCCCCTCGCTGCCCGGCTCGCGAGCGCCCCACACGCACCCGCCGCCCGGCACGTGCGCCCCCGGCACACCCGCCGTTCCGGCACGTGCGCGCCCGTTTCCCGGGCTACGCTGCGAATCGTGGACGACCGGGGTGAACTGCTGCAGACGATCAAGGACAAGGCCGTGGTCCGCGGCGATTTCGTGCTCTCCTCCGGGCAGCGCGCGTCCTGGTACATCGACCTGCGGCGGGTGCTGCTCAGCGGCACCAGCGCCGCCCTGGCCGGCCGGGTGATGCTCGAGGTAACCGCCGACCTGGATTACGCCGCCGTGGGCGGGCTGACCCTGGGCGCGGACCCGGTCGCGGCCGCGATGATGCACGCCGCCGTCGTCCAGGGGAAAAATCTTGATGCCTTCGTGGTCAGGAAGTCGGAGAAGGCGCACGGACTGCAGCGGCGGATCGAGGGGCCGGAGGTGACCGGCCGCCGGGTGCTCGCGGTCGAGGACACCTCGACCACCGGCGCCTCCGTGCTCACCGCCGTCGAGGCGCTGCAGGCGGCGGGCGCCGAGGTCGCGGGCGTGGCGGTGCTGGTCGACCGCGGCGCGCGGGCGGCGGTGACCGCGCGCGGGCTGGAGTACCGCGCCGCCTACGTCGTCGGAGACCTGTGCTTGGGCTGATGCTCGCGGTGGCCCTCCGGACCGGCCGCCGTCTCCCGGCGGACCTCCCGGACCCGGTGAACGATGAACACGGCGATGCCGATCACGGCTACCGCCACGATCGCGTACCCGGCCAGCGCGAACCCGTGCGCGACCTTCTGCCACTGCGTGCCGACCGCGTAGCCGATGAGGGAGATGGCGGTGACCCAGATGGCCGTGCCGAGCAGGCTCAGCAGCGCGAACATCAGCAGCGGCACCTCGACGAAGCCGGCCACGATCGACACGAACGTGCGCACCACCGGCAGGGCGCGGCCCACCGGGATGGCCCAGGCGCCGCGGCCGGCCAGGAAGCGCTCCGCACGATCGATATCCGCCTGCGTGATCAGCAGGTACCGGCCGAACCGGTGTACCAGGGGACGCTCACCCACCCGGCCGATGCCGTAGGCGACCAGTGAGCCCAGCAGTTCGGCGACCGTCCCGATGATGATGATCGCGACGACGTTGAGCCGCCCCTCACCAGCCAGCACGCCCGCGTAGCCGAAGGTGATCTCCGACGGGATCGGGACGCAGCATGCCTCCAGGAACCCGAAGAGGAAGACCGCCGCGTAGCCGGCGTGGATGATAAAGCTCTCCATGGCCACTGTTGTACCAGGTACGAGCCCGTGGTAACGCCGCCATTGCCGTCCGGTGCCCGCTTCGGGGGGTAAACCCTTGATTCGGCGTTCCCGCTGGCCGGCTCCCGCAGGCCCCGGCTGGCCCCGGCCGCCCGCGTCGTCGATACTGGACTCTGGTCACCAGACGGGAGCTGATCGGAATGCCTATCGCGACGCCGGAGATCTACGCCCAGATGCTCGACCGGGCCAAGGAGCACGGCTTTGCCTACCCGGCGATCAACGTGACCTCCAGCCAGACGCTCAACGCCGCGCTCCGGGGCTTCGCCGACGCGGAAAGCGACGGGATCATCCAGGTGTCCACCGGGGGCGCCGAGTACCTGTCCGGCTCGGGGGTCAAGGACATGGTCACGGGCGCGGTGGCGCTCGCCCACTTCGCCAAGACCGTGGCGGCGAAGTACCCGGTCTACGTGGCCCTCCACACCGACCACTGCCCGAAGAACAAGCTCGACGGCTACATGCGGCCGCTGGTCAAGATCTCCCAGGAGCGGGTGGCCCGTGGCGAGGAGCCGCTGTTCCAGTCGCACATGTGGGACGGCTCCGCGGTGCCACTGCCCGAGAACCTGGCCATCGCGTCCGAATTGCTCGACGAGTGCGCCAAGGCCCACATCATCATGGAACTGGAGATCGGGGTCGTCGGCGGGGAGGAAGACGGCATCGTCGGGGAGATCAACGAGAAGCTCTACAGCACCACCGACGACGCGCTGGCCACGGCGGAGGCCGTCGGCCTGGGCGAGCGGGGGCGCTACATCCTGGCCGCGACGTTCGGCAACGTGCACGGCGTCTACAAGCCGGGGCACGTGTCCCTGCGGCCCACGGTGCTGAAGGACATCCAGGACGCGGTGGGCGCGAAGTACGGCAAGGACAAGCCGTTCGACCTGGTGTTCCACGGCGGTTCGGGGTCGGCGCTGGCGGAGATCCGCGAGGCGATCGGCTACGGCGTGGTGAAGATGAACGTGGACACCGACACCCAGTACGCCTTCACCCGGCCGATCGCCGGTCACATGTTCAGCCACTACGACGGCGTGCTCAAGGTGGACGAGGAGGTCGGGGACAAGAAGGCCTACGACCCGCGCTCCTACGGCAAGGCGGGCGAGGCGAACATGGCGGCCCGGGTCCAGCGGGCGTGCGAGGACCTCATGTCCGTGGGCAAGCGCCTGACCTGATCCCGCCCGGGGCAGGCCTGCGATTTTGGGCCAGCCCCCGCCGGAATGCAGCCTTGACCGCCGCCACCACCTCGCCGGGCGACCGGGTAACGTCCCGCCAGGTGAAGTGAACGACCTCGAACCCCGCCGCGCGCAGCCTGGCGTCCCGCTCCAACTGCGCCATGGCCCGGGCGGGGTCGGCGTACTTGATCGCCCCGTCGGCCTCGCCCACGGTCCGGTAGGCACGCCAGAGAAAGTCGGCCCGCCCGATGACCTCGTCCTCGTTGCCGACCCAGGCCTGCAGGTCGGGCGGTGGCAAGCCATGCTCATGGAAAGCCACCCGCGAGATCGACTCGAGAGCCGACTCCGACCGGGCGTCCGCGAACCCCGCCGCCCGCCTGGCGGCCTGGATCCCCGGCCAGCGCGCGCAGTCCGTAATGCATAAATCAAGGTCGGCCTTGGACATCTGCCTCGTCCGCAGCGCGGCGTCGGCGACGACTACGCCCGCGGGGAACGGGGCGGCGCGGGCGAGGTCGGCGACGGTCCTGGCCACCGAGGTGACGGGCACGCCGCGGTGGTCGACGACGTGCCCGTCCGGCAGCGCCGCGATGTGCAGGCGGATTCCGGCGCGGCCGACGCGGCGGCTGGTGCTGCCCGGCGGCCTGGTCAGCGTCACGGTTTCCGCGCGTTCCGCGCGCCTGCCAAGCATGTCCAGCCCATGGATGAGGGCCGCGCTGCGATGGCTGGCCACGGCTCCCGGGTTCACGGCCAGCGCGGCGGCGGCGTGCACGGCATGCTCGCCCACGGGGCTGGTGGCCTCCGCCGCAACCAGCCCGGCCGGCGCGAATACGCCATGAGCCAGCCGGATCCAGGCCCCCCGCCGGATCAGGCCGCGAAGCTGCGCCCGCGACATTCCCGCGGCGGCAAGTTCAGCCGCGGTCGCCACGCCGGCTAACCGCGATAAATCGGGCATATGAGATGCCGTCATGCCCCCAGGATGTCCTGCGCTACCGACATTCCATACGAAACGGCTCGATCTCTGCCCGATTTGTCACGTATGGCCAGCCACTTCAGGTGATATCACCTGAAGTGGCTAGAACGAGGGTGGCGGGGGAGGGCGGCGGCACCCGGGCTGCCGGGCGGCGCCACTCCCCGGCAGGATGGGGGGATGGAACATGGGAATCTGCTTGCCCCGCCGCCCACGTATCTGCCCGATGACCCGGGCAACGCCGAACTCGGGGCGGGCGCGGCTCCCGCCGCCGTGGCGGCCGCGCATCCCGCGTGCCTGCTTGCCTGGGCGGCGCTGGCGGACGAGGCCAGCACGCGCGGCGAATACGTCATGTCGTACGCATACGCGCGAACGGGCTACCACCGCGGCCTCGACCAGTTGCGCCGGGCGGGCTGGCGGGGGCAGGGCCCGGTGCCCTGGGACCACGTGCCCAACCAGGGCTTCCTGCGCTCCCTCCACGCCCTGGGCCGGGCCGCTGCCGCCATCGGCGAGCGGGACGAGGCCGGGCGCTGCGGCACGTTCTTGCGGGAGTCGAGCCCGCAGGCCGCGGCCGCGCTGGACGGCACCTGATTCGCCGCGTGCTCCTGGGGTAGCCTCGGGACTCCGCAGGGCCGCGGCCCAAGCCGGGAAGGGGCAACATGCCGGCCATCGTGCTAGTAGGCGCCCAGTGGGGCGACGAGGGCAAGGGCAAGGCGACCGACCTGCTGGGCGACCGCGTGGACTTCGTGGTCAGGTACCAGGGCGGCAACAACGCCGGGCACACCGTGGTCATCGGCGAGGAGAGCTACGCGCTGCACCTGCTGCCGTCGGGAGTGCTGTCCCCGCAGGTGACACCCGTGATCGGGAACGGCGTCGTGATCGACGCCGAGGTCCTGCTGGCCGAGATCGACGGCCTGGCCGAGCGCGGCGTCTCCTGCGCCCGGCTGCTGATCTCGGCCAACGCGCACCTGATCATGCCGCATCACCGGGCACTCGACCGGGTGAGCGAACGCTATCTCGGCAAGGCCCGGATCGGCACCACCGGGCGGGGCATCGGGCCGGCCTATGCCGATAAGGTGGCGCGGACCGGCATCCGCGTCCAGGACCTGTTCGACCCGGGAATCCTGCGGCAGAAGCTCGACCTGGCGCTCCGGGAGAAGAACCAGGTGCTCGCCAAGGTCTACAACCGCCGCGGGATCGACGCCGCGGCGGTCGCGGCGGAGTACGTCGGTTACGGGGAGAAGCTGCGTCCCTATGTCGCGGACACCGCGGCGGTGCTCAACCGCGCGCTCGACGACGGCAAGCGGGTGCTGCTGGAGGGCGCCCAGGCGACCCTGCTCGACGTGGACCACGGCACCTACCCGTTCGTGACCTCCTCCTCGCCCACGGCGGGGGGCGCCTGCGCGGGCTCGGGCATCGGGCCGACCCGGATCACCTCGGTCATCGGCATCATCAAGGCGTACACGACGCGGGTGGGCGCCGGGCCCTTCCCCACCGAGCTGCACGGCGACCAGGGGGACTGGCTGCGCCAGGCCGGCGGCGAGTACGGGGTGACCACCGGCAGGCCGCGCCGCACCGGCTGGTTCGACGCCGTCATCGCCCGGTATGCCGCCCGGGTCAACGGGATCACCGACTTCTTCGTCACCAAGCTGGACGTGCTGTCCGGACTGGGCAAGGTGCCGGTGTGCGTCGCCTACGACGTCGACGGCACCAGGCACACGGAGATCCCGATGACGCAGACCGAGTTCCACCACGCGGTGCCGGTTTACGAGTACCTCGACGGATGGCCCGAAGACCTGTCGGAGGCCAGGGACTTCGCCAGCCTGCCCCGCAACGCGCAGGCCTACGTGCGGGCACTGGAGGAGCTGGCCGGGGCCCCCGTGGCGGCGGTCGGCACCGGGCCGCGCCGCGACCAGACATTGCAGCTGAGGCCGCTGCTGGGCGGGTAGGCTCGCCGGGTGCGAGTCCTCCTCCTCGGCTCCGGGGGCCGCGAGCACGCGCTGGCCCGGGCGCTCGCCGCCGATCCCGGTGTCACCGGCCTGCACGCGGCGCCGGGCAACCCGGGCATCGCCGCCATCGCCACGGTCCACCCGGTGGATCTCGCCGACATCGGCGCGGTCACCGGCCTCGCCCGCTCGATCGCCCCGGGCCTGGTCGTCATCGGCCCGGAGGCGCCCCTGGTCGCCGGGCTGGCGGACGCTCTGCGCGGGTCCGGCCTGAGCTGTTTCGGGCCCGGCCGCAGGGCGGCCATGATCGAGGGGTCGAAGTCGTTCGCCAAACAGGTCATGGCCGCGGGGGGCATCCCGACGGCCGCCGCCCGGACCTGCACCACGGCGGCGGAGGTCCAGGCCGCGCTGGCCGAGTTCGGCCCGCCGTATGTGGTGAAGGCGGACGGGCTCGCGGGCGGCAAGGGTGTCGTGGTGACCAGCGACCTGGCCGCCGCGGCGGCGCACGCGCGGGCCGCGGGCAAGGTCGTCATCGAGGAGTTCCTGGACGGCCCGGAGGTGTCGCTGTTCGCGCTGGCCGACGGCGTCACCGCCGTGCCCCTGCTGCCCGCGCAGGACTTCAAGCGGGCACACGACGGGGACCAGGGCCCGAACACCGGCGGCATGGGGGCCTACGCCCCGCTGCCGTGGGCGCCGCCAGGGCTGGCCGCCGAACTGATGGACACGGTCATCGGGCCCGCGATCGGGGCGCTGCGCCGCCGCGGCACCCCCTACCGCGGCCTGCTCTACGCCGGCCTCGCCCTGACCTCCAGCGGGCCGCGGGTGGTGGAGTTCAACGCCCGGTTCGGCGACCCGGAGACCCAGGTGGTGCTCGACCGGCTGGCCACCCCGCTGGCCGGGCCGCTGGCCGCGGCCGCCTCCGGGTCGCTGGCGGGCGCAGACCGGCTGGAATGGGCGCCGGGCGCCGCGGTCACGGTGGTGGTCGCCGCGCAGGGCTACCCGGCCGCACCGGTGACCGGCGACGTCATCGACGGTATAGCCGATGCCGAACGACTGGCCGGGGCGTATGTGCTGCACGCGGGCACGGCCACCGGCCAGGGCGGGTGCCTGGTCAGCGCGGGCGGCCGGGTGCTCGACGTCGTCGGGACGGGCCCGGACCTCGCGGCCGCGCGGGCCGTGGCGTACGCGGCGGCCGGCCGCATCCGGATGCGTGGCGGGTGGTTCCGGGGTGACATCGCCGCTGCGGCCGCGCGGCCGGCGGCCAGCACCGCATGACTGTCCCGGATCCCGGCAGCCCCGCAGGCCCGGGCAGCCCCGCAGGCCCGGGCAGCCCGGCGGACCCGGGCACCCCGGCGGGCCAGGAGGGCACGGCGGCGGACCCCGACGCCCCGCTGCGGGTCAGCACGCTCGAGCTGTTCTTCGACCTGGTCTTCGCCTTCACCCTCACCCAGCTCGCCGCCCTGCTCGTGCGCCGCCTCTCCCTGGCCGGCGGGCTCGAGGTACTGCTGGTGTTCGGGGTGCTGTGGTGGATGTACGGCGGGTACGCGTGGCTGACCAACGCCCGGGCCCCGGTGCGCACCGCAGACCGGCTCCTGCTGCTCGTGGGCATGGGCGGCTTCCTGGTCTGCGGCCTGGCGATCCCGCACGGGTTCGGCCCGGGCGACACCGGCAGCCGGGTCGCGCTGGGCGCCGGGTACCTGATCGTGGTCCTGGTGCACTCGTCGCTGTTCTACCGGGTGAACCACAACATCATCAGGATCACGCCGTTCAACGTCACCGCGGCGCTGGTGATCATCGCGGCGGCGTTCACCACCGCCCCGGTCAGCTACCTGCTGTGGGCCGCCGCGGTGGCGGTCCAGTGGTGCTCTCCGCTGATCGCCCACCCGGGCGGCCGGTTCGACGTCCAGCCCGCCCATTTCGCCGAGCGGCACGGGTCGCTGGTCATCGTGGCGCTCGGCGAGTCGGTCGCGGCGATCGGGATCGGGGCCGCGCCGCACGGCGTGACGTTCCCGGTGGCCCTGGCCGCCGTCCTCGGGCTGGCCCTGTCCGCCGCGCTGTGGTGGACCTACTTCGGCGACGGTGACGACGAGCGGGCCGAGCAGGCCATGGCGGCCACGGACCGGCCGCGGCGGGCGGGGCTCGCGCTGGCCACCTATTACGCCCACATCCCGATCCTGCTCGGCGTGGTGGCGATGGCCGCCGGGGTGTTCCTGACGATCGGCAACCCGGTGGGGCCGCACCCCGCGGGCCAGGCCATCGCGGTAGCCGGCGGCGCCGCCCTGTTCCTGGCCGGCAGCGCCTGGTTCCGCCGGGCGCTGCGGATCGGGCCGATCGGGCCGCGCCTGGCCGGGGCCGCGTTCGCCCTGGCCACTGCCGCCCTCGGCGCTACGGTCTCGATGGAGGCCCAGTTCGCGGTCCTCCTGGCCGGAATCGCCGCCATGCTCGTTGCCGAACGCCGCGCAGGCACCCGCGCCGCCCCGCCGCAGCCCGGCCCGTGACGTGCGCCACCCCGCCGTCGCCCCACGGCAGCGGGGCCGCCGGCGAGAATGGGAAGCGTGATCGAGCGCTACACCCTGCCCGAGATGGGCCGGATCTGGAGCCAGCAGCACAAGTACGAGCTGTGGTGCCGGGTGGAGACCCTGGTCCTGGCGGCGCATGCGCGCGCCGGGACGGTGCCCGCGGACGCGGTGGCACCGGTACGCGCCGCGCCGCCGCCCGCGCCCGAGGCGGTGGCCGCCGCCGAGGCGGTCACCGACCACGACGTGATCGCGTTCCTCACCGCGTGGGCGGACAACACCGTCCCCCGGTCGGCCGCCGCCTGGGTGCATTTCGGCATGACGTCGTCGGACCTGCTCGACACCGCGCTGGCCGTGACCCTCACCGAGGCTTCCGACCTGCTCATCTCCCGTGCCACCGCCCTGGTGGCCGCGCTGCGCGAGCACGCGCTGGCCCACCGGGGCACGATCCGGGCCGGGCGGACGCACGGGATCCACGCCGAGCCGGACGTCTGGGGGCACCGCGTCGCGGACTTCGCCTTCGCCGTGGCACGCTGCCGGGACAGGCTGCGGCGGGCCCGGGAGGCGGTCGCCGTGGGGAAGCTGTCCGGGCCGGTCGGCACCTACTCCAACATCGATCCCGCGATCGAGGCGGCGGTGCTGGCCGAGCTCGGCCTGCGCCCGGCGGACGTGGCCACCCAGGTGGTGTTCCGCGACGGCATCGCCGAGTGGGTGAGCGCGCTCGCCCTGCTGGCCAGCGCCTGTGAGGCCATCGCCCTGGAGGTCCGTCACGGGCAGCGGACCGAGGTCGCGGAGCTGGCCGAGGCGTTCTCCGCGGGCCAGAAGGGCTCGTCGGCGATGCCGCACAAGCGCAACCCGATCCGCTCCGAGCGCATCTGCGGCCTGGCCCGGGTGGTCCGCGGTTACGTGACCCCGGTCATGGAGGGCATGGCGCTCTGGCACGAACGTGACATATCCCACTCCAGCGTGGAGCGCGTGGCCCTGCCCGACGCGGCGATAGCCACCGACTACCTGCTGCACCTGACCACGGCCCTGATAGGGGGCCTGACCGTGAACCCGGCCAGGATGCGCGCGAACCTGGAGTCCACCGGTGGCCTGATCTACACCTCCAGCGTCCTGCTCGATCTGGTCGAGGCGGGTATGTCTAGGGAGGACGCGTACGCGCTTGTGCAGGCCGCCGCCGCGGCCACCGCGGAGACCGGCATCGTTTTCCGCGAGTCGCTGCGCAAGGAGGCCGCTACGGCGGGGCTGGCGCTGGACGAGGCGCGACTGGACGAGGTTTTCCGGCCGGAGCACTACGTGGCCCGGCTCGGGCCGGTTTTCGACCGGCTGGCGGGGCTGCGCTGACCACCCGGGCTGGCCCGGACCACACGGGCCTCACCTGGCACGATAGAGATACAGGGCGAGAACGGGAGGGCTGCGCGATGACGAGGGGCAGACGGTGCGGCCGGGCGAGCGCGCCGGGCCCGGGATGCCCGCAATGACCCGCAGACCCCTACGCCGGTGCGATACTGGACAGCGCGCACACGGGGCTGCCACCTGTTCGGGCAGCCAGCGGGACGGTCCGCGCGGGACTGTCGCAGACGTGACCCGGCCCAATGTCGGCCCAATATGCAGCCAAGGAGCAGCGTGTCCATGACCGTTGGACCTGAGACGTGCTATCGCGTACGAGGCGGCGTGCCGCTGCGCGGGACAGTTTTCGTGCAGGGGGCCAAGAACGCCGCGCTCAAGATGATCGCCGCCTCACTGCTCGCGGCCGAGGGCCGCACGGTACTGCGGAACGTCCCGCCCATCGAGGACGTGCGCCGGGCGATCGAGCTGGCACAGGCCGTCGGGGCCGTGGTCAAGTTCCATGAGGCGGAGCGGACCCTCGTGGTGGACGCGTCGCGGCTGACCAGCCCCGTGCTGCCCGCGGATATCGCGCGCAGGTTCCGTGGCTCGGTGCTGTTCGTGCCCGCCCTGCTGCACCGGCTGGGAGAGGCCGTCATCGAGGGCATCGGCGGCTGCAACCTGGGCAGCCGCAGCCTCGATTTCCACTACCGCGGCTTCGCCCGGCTGGGCGCCACCGTGGACGCGACCGGCGACAAGATCTACATCAAGGCGGGCAGGATGCGCGGGGCGCACCTGTACCTGGACACCCCGTCGCACACCGGGACCGAGAACCTCATCATGGCGGCCTCGCTGGCCCCGGGCACCACGGTCATCGACAACACCGCGCAAGAGCCCGAGGTGCTCGACGTCATCGCCTTCATGACCAAGATGGGCGCGCAGATCAGCGGCGGCGGCACCGGGTTCATCACCGTCCGGGGGGTGAGCGAGCTCACCGCCACCGAGCACACGGTGATGGCCGACCGGATCGACGCCGGCGTGTTCGCGATGGCGGCCGCCATCACCGGCGGAGAGCTGAGCCTGGTCGGGGCCAACCTGGACCATTTCGGGGTGGTCCGCTGGAAGCTGGAGCAGATGGGCGTCGAGTTCGCCGCCAGCGGCGCGGTGATCCAGGTCTGGCGCGAGCGGCCGCTGCGGCCGATCAACGTGATCACCAGCCCGTACCCCGGCTTCGCCACCGACCTGCAGTCCCCCATCATGGCGCTGAGCTGCCTGGCCGAGGGCCCGAGCTACATCAGGGAGACCATCTACGACGGGCGCTACACCCTCGTCGGCGAGCTCACCAAGATGGGCGCGAACGTCGAGGTGGACGGGGACAAGGCGGTCGTGCACGGCCCCTGCACGCTGCGGGGAACCAAGGTCGAGGCCCATGACCTGCGCACCGGCATCGCGCTGGTCCTGGCCGGGCTGGCCGCGGAGGGCGAGACCGTCGTCGCCCCCGGCTACCTGATCGACCGCGGGCACGCGGACGTGGCCGCGCGGCTGTCCGCCCTGGGTGCCGACATCCGGGTCGAGGAGAGCGGCTGACGGCCGGCCCGGGTAAGGCCGCCCGGCGGCCGGCGCCGGCCGGCCACTTTCGGCCAGCGCCGCCCCGGGCACTTGCGGCCACCGTCGGCCCCGGCGGCCGTATTGCGGGTAATTGACCCGTTCCTCTTTTCAGCGGTGGCCGGCTTGGGTTACGACTGGCGCATGACCAACGGGCAGCGCCAGGCCACGCTGGAACTCACCATCGGCGTGGTGGGCCCGCACGACCTCGTCGAGCGGATCATGTTGTCTGGCGTGGCCACGCCGGGAACCGGGGCGCCCGGGCCGGGCAACGGCCTGGCCGCGCAGCCCGGGCCGCCGGTGGCCCGGCGGCTCGTCGCCGTCGCCTATCGCAGCGAGCAGGAGGCGGGCGACAAGGTCCTGCGGCTCGGCGGCGGCGTGGACGCGTGGCTGTTCGCCAGCCGGGTGCCCTACTCGTACGCGCGCCAGGCGGGCGTGCTGCGCAAGCCCGCCGCGTGCGTGCCCCTCGGCGGCAGTGCCCTGTACGCGGCGCTGTTGCGGGCTTCCCGCACCGGCGGCCTCGACCTGACCAGGCTCAGCGTGGACGTGCTGAGCCGGGCGGAGGTCGAGGACGCGTTCGCCGACATGGGCCTGCCGGTGAGCAACGTCCATGTGCGCGAGGAGCCGGCCAACGCCGCGACGCTGGCCGCCTTCCACGAGCGCCTCTGGCGGCGGCGCGATACCGCGGTCGCCGTGACCTGCCTGGAGTCGGTGGCCGAGCGGCTGGCGGCGCTGGACATCCCGGTCCTGGTCGTGCACCCGACTCGCAGCGCGATCGCATCCGCGCTGCAGACTGCCACCCTGCTGGGGGCCCAGCGCCGGCTGGAGGACGCGCAACTGGCCGTCGCGGTCGTCGAGGTGCCGACGCTGCGGGAGACGTCACGGCGGGCGTCCCCCCGGCAGCCACGGGAGGAGCTGCGGCTGACCGTGCACCGGCTGCTGCTGCAGGAGGCGCAGCGGATCAAGGCCACGCTCAGCCCGGCCGGTGACGACAGCTTCCTGGTCGTCGCGACCCGCGGTTCGCTGTCCGGCGTCACCGACGGCTTCCGGGTACCGCCGTTCACCGAGCGCGCCCGGGCCGAACTCGGCATCGCGGTGGAGGTGGGCGTGGGGCTCGGCCAGACCGCCCAGGACGCGGAGGCGCATGCCCGCGCCGCGCTCGACCGGTCCCACGCCGATCCGGGCAGCCGCGGTTTCGCCCTGGACCGGGAGGGGCGCACGCTGGCTCCCGGGCCCCGGGAGCCGCTTGCCGCCCGGGCCGGCGGTTCCCGGGGCCTGGCCATGTTGTCCCGGCTCGCCGGCAAGCTGCCCGACGGCGACGGGCCGCACGTGGTGGACGCCGAAACGGCCGCCCGGCTGCTGGGCGTGACGCCCCGGACGGCCCGGCGGCTGCTGCACACGCTCGCGGAGGAGGGCCTGGCCTGGCCGCTGCCGCCGAACCGGGCCCCGCAACCGGGACGGCCGCGCCAGCTCTACCGCCTGGTGACCGAGAAGCTGGGCAGCGGCTGACCCGGGATCAGCGCCGGACCGGGTAGGCCGCCGCGACCGCGAGGAAGGCGTCGTCGGCCTCCGGCGTGGCGACCGAGACCCGGACGCCCTCGTCGCCGAACGCCCGGACGCTGATCCCGGCCGCCGCGCAGGCGGCCGCGAACGGCTGGGTGTGCTCGCCCAGCCGGAGCCAGACGAAGTTGGCCTCGGTCGGCGGGACCGTCCAGCCCTGCGCCAGCAGCTCGTCGCGGACCCGGCCGCGTTCCTTGACGGCGAGATCGACCCGCTCGGCCAGCTCCGCCTCCGCCGCCAGGGACGCGACCGCGGCGGTCTGGGCGAGCGAGTTGACGGTGAACGGGAGCATGGTGGTGCGCGCCGCGCTGGCCACGGGCTCATGCCCGATCAGGAAACCGACCCGCAGGCCGGCCAGGCCGTGCGCCTTGGAGAACGTGCGCAGCACCGCCACGTTGGGGCGGTCCCGGTACAGGCCGATGCCGTCGGGCACGCCGGGATCCCGGACGTAGTCCGAGTAGGCCTCGTCCAGCACCACCAGGCAGTCCGGCGGCACCCGGCCGAGGAAGTCCGCCAGCTCCGCCGCGCGCACCACCGTGCCGGTCGGGTTGTTCGGGTTGCACACGAAGATCACCCGGGTCCTCGGCGTGATCGCGTCCGCCATGGCGGCCAGGTCGTGCGTCTCGTCGCTGAGCGGCACCCGCACGTCCGCCGCGCCGGTGAGCGGCACGAGGATCGGGTAGGCCTCGAACGACCGCCACGCGTACAGCACCTCGGTGCCCGGCTCGGCCGCCGCCACGAGCAACTGCTGGGCCACCCCGACCGACCCGCAGCCCAGCGCGATGTGCGCGGGCGGGACGTCGTACCGGCGGGCGATCGCCTCGGTCAGCGCCGCGGCGGTGTTGTCCGGGTACCAGTTGATCTCGGCGGCCGCGGC
>Ga0335078_10007381_pt1 | contig 16304 bp, 9 predicted proteins | sample Lox_Sample_32_FD_206711 | JGI IMG/M metagenome (GOLD analysis project Ga0335078, IMG submission 206711) | Soil microbial communities from Loxahatchee National Wildlife Refuge, Florida, United States - Lox_Sample_3.2 | ecosystem: Environmental > Terrestrial > Soil > Wetlands | place: USA: Florida...
CTATGGAGTCTTGGCCAGCATGACGAACGCTTCTACCGGAACAATTACCAACGGGTACGGAATGTTCGTGACCGCGCCGACGAACACGGGCGGAGGGACGTTCTCGAACTACACCGGGGTGTTCATCGCCAATCCCACCGCCGTGGTGCCGAATGCGTTCGGGTTGTACTCGGCAGGAGGAACCAACTACTTCAACGGCGACGTGGGGATCGGAACCACCACGCCTGCCGCCAACCTGGAAGTGGCCGGGAACGTCAAGGTGAGCGGTAGCGGGCATGGTATCACTTACCCGGACGGCTCCCGGCAGACCACCGCCGCCTTGGCCGGCTCGGGCACGGTGACGAGTGTGGCGAGCGGTGCCGGGTTGACCGGTGGACCGATCACGGTCAGTGGAACTCTAAGCTTGGCGAGCGCTTCCTGCGGTGCGGGCCAGGCGGCGGTGGCGCTGCCTCTTACGTGCCACGCCTTCGCCACACTCGGCGCCAACACCTTTACCGGCCTTCAGACCATCAGCAGCGGGGGTTCGTACACGGTCGGCGAAATCGAGGGTACCGGGGACGTCATTGCTGACGTCAATCAGACGAACTCCGGGGGCCTCTCTCCGGGACTGAGCGTTGGCTCTAATGCCGGGATCAGCTCGAAGCAGACGGCCGGCGGCAACCAATACGGTCTGGATTTTTGGACGGCCAACGGCGACCGCATGTCCATCACGCAGTCGGGCTACGTCGGCATCGGCACGACAGCGCCTTATACGTTGCTCCATTTGCGCCGGGACCTCTCGGGAGCCCTCGGACCCTCGCTCACCTTGATGAACGGCGGCGGGGGTGCCGGGGCCGGCGGCTCGGTGGATTTTGATGGATATGACACGACAACCAATCCTCCTACCGCGCGCATCCAGAGCCTCGACGACGGCAATTCGTCGAGTAGCCTGACCTTCTCCACCAAGGCTCCCGGTTCTGCCAGCAACAGCCTGGTGGAGCAGGTGCGGCTTGTGGATTATGGCTCTCTTATCGTAGATTCGAGCGGCAACAACGCACTTTCCTTCGGCACTAGCTCAGCAGCCGGAACTGCGCTGATCTTCGGCGGTCTGACCTCGGGAGAAGGGATCGCCTCGTGCCGCGCGAGTTTTAGCACGTGCTTCGACACTTACAGCCACCAATACGGTCTGGATTTTTATACCAACTATACCAGGCGTATGAGCATTGAGAACGGCAACGAAGTGGATTTTTGGGGCGACATGTCTGTCGCGGGATGCACGTTTTGGAAGAACGGGAATCAGCAGGGGAGCTGCGTGTCTGACGCGCGCCTGAAGACGAACATCCAGCCATTTCCGCAGGTTCTCGAAAGGTTGGCGCAACTCGAACCCGTGCATTTCAACTGGAACCCCTCCAATCCTCCTGAATATCATCGCGGCGCCGGACTGCAAACGGGTCTGATCGCCCAGCAGGTTGAAAAGCTTTTCCCTGACATGGTGACGATCGGCGAGGATGGATATCGAAGGGTCAACTATGGCCAGCTACCGTACCTGCTCCTCGAGGGCGTGCGGGAGCTGAAGGCCCGCGACGACAGCCTGCGCGCGGAGGCTGAAGGTCAGCGGAAGCAGATCGAGCAGGCGCGCGCCGAGATCACGAGGCTCCGGGGGGCTGCTGCTGCCACCGATGCGCGGATGGCCCGGCTGGATCGGTCAAACGCCGCCAAGGACGCGCAGATGGCTGCCATGAGCCGCGAGATCGAACAATTGCGTCAAGCGCAGCAGCAGATGGCAGTCCTGCTGGCCCGGTTCGCGCCTAGCCACGGCGGAGATGGGAAATCACAACTGACCGGGGTCGCCGCGCAGCCGCGTCGCCAACCGCGCGTGTCGGCGAAATCACCGGCGCACAGTTCTGACGGATTCGGAACCGAAAACGTAGCGCCGTAACCGAGGTCTGCTCGGTGCTCAAACCCGAGGATATCTCCAAGCATCGGGCCCGACAACCCAATCAGAAGGTCTCGTGCCAGCTCACCGGCGTTCGTCAAACGCCTACGCCAAGCTGGGTCTGCACCTCACGGCGGCCCTGATCCTGGGGCTTGCGGCATGGCGAACGGAGCGCGTAAAGCACCTATTTTCAGCCCCGGAGGGGCGAAAGTCTGCCCCTTCCTCCTTCTTTCGCCTCTTCCCTGGCTCCGCCTCACGCCGGCCCTGATCCCGCGGCTACGCCCTGGGCCATTCTCTGCCGGTTCCGGGCCTTCGGCGCGCCAGCATCGCCGCCGATTGGCAAACATAAGGGTAGAGGTAGCGCAGACCCCCGCTGTTGGGCCTGCGGCGTCGGTCTTCCAGAATCTTGCGATCGAGAGCTTCACGTTCCCCTTGACGAGCGGCACAGTAGACCCAAGTCGGGGGCGCCTATCAGGTCACCAGCCGCAGACCCAACAGCGGGGTCTGCGCTACCCGTTCCTTTCAATTGTCAAGGGCTTGGGACGGCCCCCGGGGGCGAATCAGGCATTGGCGCGCCTCCTTCAATCGGCAATCGCCGCTTGACGAGTCCGGAGCGAGTACCGTTAAGGATAACACCACGACGAGTACTGCTAGTCAAAAGCCGGCCGGGAGCGCCGGAGTCCCCACCCGCGAGCCGCGTCCCGCAGCGGAGCCCGAAGTGTCGGAACAAAGCGAGGCAATGGTTGAAAACAAAGGGGAATTTCCAAAAACAAACCGGAAACAAAGCTGAACCCCGTCGGCTAGCCAGTTGGAAAGATCGGGGTAAGGAGGCCTTTAGACGAGAAGAGAAGAGAAATCAAAAAGCAAAAAGCAAAAATGAGAAATCAAAAATAAGACGCGTGACACGTCGAGAGGGTTCGTGTGTTTGGTGCGCTTCGGGAGTTCTCAGGTGAGCAGCGTAAGGCAAAGAGAGACTCAAAAGTGAGGGGCCAGGGAGAAGACAAATCAAAAAGAGCAAAAATGAGAAATCAAAAATGAAGACCCGTGACACGTCGAAAGGAGCGTTTGGTGGGCTGGGAAAAGGAGGAGAAATCAAGGCCGACAGGCAATGGCCGCCTTATTTTTGATTTCTCATTTTTGATTTTTGATTTTTGATTTCTCTTCTCTCTTCGTCTTGAAATCAAAGATCACGGCTGTTGTCTATCGTCCCGCCGGGTGCAGCCGCGGCAGGCGATCTTCCACGGGCGGCAGGGGCGGAAAGGCCGCGTGGGGCTCGGTCTGATACCAGTAGGCTACGGAGTAATAGTTGTCGGCGCGGTCGTCGGCGTGCCCGTGCTCGATGGTGGCGCGCAGCGACTTGGTGAAGGTGACGGGCGAATCGAGATGGAAGCGATAAACGGACCAGCGCGAACCCTGGCGCTCCGGGCCCACCTGGGGCGCGCCGAAGAGCCCGTAGGCGAAGGACTTCCCGCCGAAGTCCCAGGCGCCGAGGAAATAGTCCTCCGTTCCGGTACCGTTGATGGAGGGCAGCTTTTCGCCGTCGACGAAGAACATGTCGTCGCCCTCGCCCCACCAGCCGTCGGCGTTCTCCATTACCGACATGGTGACTCCGGCGAAGTGGCCGCGGCCCGTCGCCTCCATCCAGACGTAGTTGTTCTCGCCGGTGAGGTTCTTGCCGTTGCTCTGGATGGCGGTGCACGGAGCGCACTGGCGATACTGCGCGTGGAAATAGAGCGTGCCCTCCGGCAAGGGCTGCGCCAGGGCGCGATAATCGATGTTGAAGTAGAAGGCAAACACCTTGGACTTGCCTTCGTTGGTTACCGTAATCCGGGCGTGCTTTTGAAAGGGCATGGGAAAGAGCGAGTTCAGCGCGTTATCGGCGCCCACGGCCAAAGGAACCGATTGATAAAGGAAATAGTCGCCCAGGCCGAGCCCGAAGAAGTCGCCGATGGGCGCCTCGACGCTGGGCGTCGCCTCGTCGTCCCAGTACATTCGCAGCACCAGCTTCTTGAGGTGAAAGGTTTCCGGGCTGGCGATGGTCACCCACACGTGCGTCACCACGCCTGGACCGGCCGTATCGAGCAGGGTCAGCGACTCGCCGGGCGACACCTGGCGATAGTCCTCGTTGCCGCCCGTGCGATCATAGCTCGACGAGCGCTTCTGGACGTAGTCCTTGGGCTGTGGCAAGCTCGCCAGCCAGCCGCTCAAGTTCTGAGCGGGGTCCTGAGGGGGATCCTGAGCGGGTGCGGATGCGGCCAAGGCCAGGAAGGTAACAGCAAGCGTGAGCTTTCGCATGAGGTCCTCCGAAACTCGAAAATGGAAATTCGAAACTCGAAATTATACTCGACATCACAAAATGGATGTCGAAAACCTCTCAAGCATGTCATTCTGAGCCCTTCGCTGAGATCAGAATGACATAGCGGGGAGACGGGGAGTTTCGAATTTCGATTTTCGAGTTTCGAATTTCGACCGCAAGATTCGGATAGCGCCCATCCGGGCAGCGTCTTAAGCTGCCAATGAAAGGAGAATTTCCATGGGTGCATTGGAAGTGATGAGATTGGAAGATAGCAAGAAAGAGATGAAGCAGGAAGCCGCGCGACCGCAACTCGTGCGGCGAACGGACGATTTCGACCACCGCTGGCAGGCAGTGGCGCAGCGCGACGCACGGCAAGACGGTGCCTTCGTCTACGCCGTTCGTTCCACCGGGATCTACTGCCGGCCGTCGTGCCCTTCGCGGCGGCCGCAACCCGAGCAGGTGATCTTTTTTCTGGCGCCGGACGCAGCCGAGCAGGCAGGCTTCCGGCCCTGCCGCCGCTGCCGGCCGCGCGAGACGCCGATGCGGCATCCGCATGCGGAGCTCGTGGAGCGCGCTTGCCGAGCCATCGAGAAGTGCATGGACGACACGGGTGAAGGGCGGCTCTCGCTCGACGCGCTGGGTGTAGCCGTGGGCGCGAGCCCGCATCACCTCCAGCGCACGTTCAAGCGCGTCATGGGCATTACGCCGCGCGCGTACGCGGACGCGCGCCGCTTGCGTGATCTGAAGGCGAGGCTGAAGGAGGGCAAGGACGTGACCACGGCACTTTACGACGCAGGGTACAGCTCCAGCAGCCGGCTTTACGAGCAATCGTCCACCCAACTCGGCATGACCCCGGGCACCTATCGTCACGGCGGACAGGGCATGTCGATCCACTACATAATTGTCGATTGCCCGCTGGGACGATTGCTGGTGGCGGCCACCGAGCGCGGCGTCTCCGCCGTAAGCCTGGGCGACGCGGACGCGCCGCTTGAGGCAGCGCTGCGCCAGGAATACCCGCACGCTGCGATCGAGCGGGAGTGCGACGGCCCGAAGGGAAAGAACGGCAAGAACGCTTCGCCGAGCCTGGCGCGCGCCGTCAGCGCCATCATGGCGCATCTCGAAGGCTCGCACCCGCGACTCGACCTGCCGGTCGATTTGCAGGCTACCGCGTTCCAGCGTCGCGTCTGGCAGGAATTGCGCGCCATTCCTTATGGATCGACGCGGTCTTACCGCGAGGTGGCCGGCGCCATTGGCCGGCCCAAGGCGATGAGGGCCGTGGCGCGCGCCTGCGCCACCAACCCGGCTTGCATCGTAATTCCCTGCCACCGCGTGGTGCGCACCGACGGCGGCCTCGGCGGATATCGGTGGGGCCTGGGGAGGAAACGCGAGCTGATCGAGAAAGAGTCGCTCCGGGGCAGAAAGTAGAGGTCAGAAGTCAGAAGCCGTAAAGTAATTGCGAACGAGCTTTAGCAGGGTGCTGAAAAAGACCGAGGAAGGGCGGGGCTTCAGCCCCGCCGAGAAGTGCGCCCCAATATTTTCAATAATTTATGTGGGGGCCTCCGTCCGGCGGGGCTGAAGCCCCGCCCTTCCTCGGCCTTTTTCAGCACCCTGTTAGACGCAGACACAGAGGCAAGCCGCGGCGTAGCCGTAAAGGAAAGGCAAAATGTAAAAGGCAAGCTTGGCGACAGGCACTTTAAGGACGCGAGCCCCGTCCCGCGGCGGCTGGGGAAAGCGCCGGACGCGGTCCATCCTCTCCCCTGGGAGAGGGCAAGGAATCAGAAGCCTAGCCTTCTCCCTGGGGGAGAAGGTGGCCGACGGAGGAGGCCGGATGAGGGGTTTCTTCGGACTTCCCGCGGCACTCGCAGAAAGGACGTAATCGTCATGTGGACGCAGGCGGAAAAGGGACAGGCCTTTCGCGCGCTCCATCAGCGTGACCACGCCTTCATCATTCCCAATCCGTGGGACGTCGGCACGGCGCGTCTGCTGGCGCGCCTCGGCTTTGAGGCGCTGGCAACCACCAGCGCCGGGTATGCCTTCTCCGGCGGGAAACGAGACCACGCCATTGACCGGTCCGAGATGATGGCGCATGTATCCGCGATCGTCGCGGCCACCGATTTGCCGGTGAGCGCTGATCTGGAGAACGGCTTTGGAGACTCGCCTGCGATCGTCGCTGAAACCATCCGGCTGGCGGCGGCAGCGGGGGTTGCCGGCGCCTCCATCGAAGATATGTCCCAGCCGGGGCGCTCCATCTATGAGCAGGAGCACGCGGTGGAGCGAGTTCGCGCCGCGGCCGAGGCGGCGCACGCTCTTCCCTTTGCCTTTACTCTGACGGCGCGCGCTGAGAACTACCTGGCCGGGCGGCTCGACCTGAAAGACACCATCAAGCGGTTGCAAGACTATCAAGTAGCGGGCGCCGACGTTCTCTATGCGCCGGGCCTTACGAGTAAGGACGATATCGCCGCCGTGGTCAGTTCCGTGGACCGTCCGGTGAACGTCCTTATGGGACTGCCCGGCATTCAATTGGGGCTGGCCGAGCTCTCGGCGATGGGAGTCCGGCGCGTCAGCGTGGGCAGCGCGCTCTCTCGCGTCGCTCTGAGCGCCTTTCTGCGCGCCGCCCGGGAGATGAAGGAACACGGTACCTTTGCTTTCGTCGGTGAGGCCGTGAGCGGGCGGGAGATCAACGACATGTTCGTCTAGCGCCAAGTGTAGCTCTGGAGTGGTGTTTCTGCGCCGCCGGTTCAGCACCACCCCGGCGCTGACGCGCCACCCCTCCTCATCTGAGGAGGGGAGCTCTTTTTTAGGAGGTGTAAGCGATAGCCTCCGTACGGCTGCAACTCCCCTCCTAATTCAGGAGGGGTGGTTACCGAAGGCGCCGGGGTGGTTACCAAACCACTCGCACGATCCCCGGTTGGTCTGCAGATAGAAATGTAGAATCCAGGCGCCGGGCTGAGGCCTGGCGCTACAACAAGGTCGAGAGTTTTATGCTGGATCGTAGTCTAGTTGCGCGCCGGGTTCATGAAGTCTCGAGCTCGAGCAACGCGCTGGTGAAGCTGTTTCGCCGCGCGCTGGCCGAGGGGACGACGCGCGAAGGCTGGCTGGCGGTGGAGGGGCCGCGAGCGCTGGAAGAGGCGATTAAGTCCGCTAGAGCGGCCTCCGAGCGCGAAGGCCCCGGCCCGGTGGTCCAGAGTGTGCTTGCCGGCAGGACGGCCATCGGCAAGTTCGCCGCGCTGGTCCATCGCCTGCCGCCGGAGGCGGAGGTGACGGAGGTTCCCGATCGGGTGTTCGGGGAGATCGCCCAGACGGAGACGCCGCAGGGAATTGCGGCGCTGGTGGAGTTGCCCGTTTACGATGTTGACGCGATCCTGGCCCGTCGCGACGCCTTGCTGGTGGTCGCCTGCGGCGTCCAGGATCCCGGCAACCTGGGCACGATCATGCGCAGCTTGCAGGCGCTGGGCGGATCCGCGCTCGTGACGTTGCGCGCCACCGTGAGCCCGTATAATCCCAAGGTGGTCCGATCCTCGGCCGGCGCGATCTTCAGCCTGCCGGTCTTTCGAGGGTTGGAAGCGGGAGGGTTGGCAGCCCGTTTGCGTGCCGCCGGGGTGGCGATTGCCGCCGCCGACCGCCACGCGAGCCAATCGCTCGTGGAGGCGGATTTGCGCGCACCGGTCGCGTTCCTGATCGGCCAGGAAGCGGCCGGCCTTGGGACAGGCTTGGTCGCCGAACTGGCTCAGGAAGCCGACTTGCGGTTGAGCATTCCCATTCGCGCGGGCATGGACTCGCTCAACGCCGCCACCGCCGCCGCGATTTTTCTTTACGAGGCAGCCCGGCAGAGAGGGTTTTCCTATTGAGTGATCGGGCGATCGGGTGGTGGAGCGATTGGAAAGAACCAGCCCTCTTCAATCGCCCGATCACCCAATCGCACAATCACTCAATGCCTTGAGAGAAGCATGAGCCTTTTTGAGCCCCAACCCGGTGCGGTGCCCGCCGATGACCGTCGGCCGCTGGCGGACCGCATGCGCCCCGAGACCCTGGCCGAGTACGTGGGCCAGCTCCACCTGCTGGGTCCGGGCAAAGCGCTGCGGCAGCAGATCGAGCGCGACGAGTTGAGCTCCATGATCCTCTGGGGACCGCCCGGGTCCGGCAAGACCACGTTGGCTACTATAGTAGCCCGGCTGACGCGCAGCGACTTCGTGCGCTTCAGCGCCGTGCTGGCGGGCATCCGCGAGGTGAAGGAGGTGATGGCGGCGGCCGAGAAGTCGCGCCGCTACGGCCGGCGCACGGTGCTCTTCATCGACGAGATTCATCGCTTCAACAAGGCGCAGCAGGACGCTTTCCTGCCTTACGTGGAGCGCGGCGACGTAGTGCTGATCGGGGCCACCACCGAGAACCCGTCGTTCGAAGTGATTTCGGCGCTGCTCTCGCGCGCCAAGGTGTACATGCTGTCGCCGCTTTCGACGGACGAAATCCTGGCGCTTCTCGAACGCGCCCTTCAGGATGAGAAGCGTGGGCTAGGCGCCGAGCGCGTGGCAATGGCCGGGGAGCTGCTGCGGCAGATCGCCGTCTTCGCCAACGGCGACGCGCGCGCCGCTTACAATACGCTGGAAGCCGCCGTGGCCGCCGCGCCGCGCGACGCCGAAGGCCGGGCCGCGGTGAATCAGGCAGTGATCGAAGACGCCATCCAGCGCAAGATGCTTCTCTACGACAAGGCGGGCGAGGAGCACTACAACATCATTTCGGCCCTCCACAAGTCGGTGCGCAACTCCGACGCCGACGCCGCCCTCTACTGGCTGGGCCGCATGCTGGAGGCCGGCGAAGACCCGCTCTACGTGGCGCGCCGGCTGATTCGCATGGCCTCGGAGGACATCGGCCTCGCCGATCCCAACGCCCTCCCCGTGGCCGTGGCCGCCATGCAGGCGGTCCACTTCATGGGCATGCCGGAAGGGAACCTGGCGCTGGCCGAGACGGCGGTGTATCTTGCGCTGGCGCCCAAATCCAACGCGCTTTACACGGCCTACGGCGAGGTCGCGGCCGACGCGCAGAAGTCGGTGGCCGAGCCCGTGCCGCTCCACCTGCGCAACCCCGTCACCGGCCTGATGTCGCACCTCGGCTACGGCAAGAATTATCAGTACGCGCACAACGCGCCCGATCGCCTCACCAATATGCCGTGCCTGCCCGACAGTCTCAAGGACCGCCGCTATTACCGGCCTACCGGCGAGGGTTTCGAAAGGCGGTTGAGGGAGAAGATTCAGGCCATTGAGGAGTGGAGAAAACAGCACGCTCGCGGTGACGCGGAGCCTCAGCGCCACGATCGAGGCGAGAAGAAGTAGGCTGCGATGGCAACCGCCAACGAAGAATTGACGATGGCAGATTGACGATTGGATGAGAGAGCAGGCAACGGCTCTTTCAGGATGCCATCCACCATCGTCAATAAGACTCTCTTTCAATCGTCAATCTGCCATCGTCAATTCTTCGAACCGCTTGGCGTGTTCCTTCAGGATGCAGCGGTCTTGAACCACCTCGAGGCCAGCGGCACGCGCCCGTTGGGCCGCGGCTTCGTGCTGCACGCCCTCTTGCATCCAGACCGCCTTGGCGCCCAGGCGGATGGCGGTCTCGACGATCTCGGGTACGTGCTTCGAGCGGCGAAAGATGACGACCATGTCCACGGCTTCGGGAATGGCTTCGAGGCGGGGATGTGCCTTCTCACCGAGCACCGAGGTCTCGTGGGGGTTGACGGGAATGATGCGGTAACCGTGGGCTTGCATGTACGCCGCCACGCCGTTACTGGCTCGGGTGGGCTTCGAGGACAGGCCCACGACGGCCAGTATCTTCGAGCGCTCGAGCATGGTTCGAATGGGATCGGACATCGAGAAACCCCACACGGAGCGCCGCCGGCGCTCGCGCACCATGGTCGACCCGTGGAAATCAACCGGCACATGCATGACACCACCCCCACTCAAACAGTGACCAGCGAAGAATGGTCGCGGCGGAAAGGAAAGCCGCTAATTAGAAGCTGAACCTCACCTGAAGGTCGATGCGGCGATTAAACGCCTGACCCCCGCCAAACCCACCTCCCGCGATCGAATTATACTTGTCAAAGAGCGGCGAAGTGAGGCTGCCTACCGGCTGGCCCAGGTTCACGATGTTGAGGGCGTTTCGTGCGTTGACGCTGAACTCCAGGGTGTAACGCGAGTTGGAGGACGCTCCGCCGAAGAAGCTGGGCCCACCACCACCGCTCAGGCCGCGTCCACCGAGGCCCCTGGGTCCATGGTCATGGTCTCCGCCAAAGCCGCCAGCGCCGCCCGATCTGCCGCCTTTCTTCTCTCCGAAGCCAAAGGTCTTGCTGAGACGCAGGTTCAGGGAGACCTGACCGGGGCCGGTGCCATAGTTAATCGGAATCAGCGGCTGGTCGGCGGCCGGGTTAGCGTTGAACGTGGCCAGCGCGACCGGGCTGCCGGGACCGAATCCGGGGTTGAAGGCTGGCCGGGCGTTGAAGATGGAATCGCCGTTGAACTCGCCGCCGGTGGTAACGTTGAACGGCGCGCCCGAGCTCACCATCATGAAGGGGAAGATGCGGAATCCATGGGGCATATCGAAGGACCCGCCCGTGAAGAGCCGATGGCGAACATCGAACGCCGCCCGCCCATAGTCCTCCAGAATATCGTACTGGTTCATGGGAAAGCTATTCACCCCGGCTGTGTCGCTGCTGGCGAAGTTGAGCGTGTAGAACCCGAAAAGCGAAAGCTTGGTTCCGGCGCGGACGTTAAAGTTGGCGATCAACTGGTTCTGGTTAAAAAGGCCATCGGACTCGTACTGGTAGATGTTTCCAACGTTTCCCAAAGGGTACTCAGGGTTCGACGCGTAGGTGCCGGGAAGCGGCGCGTTGATGTTGTCTGTCAAAAGCTGGTGGACGCCGTGTGAATTGAGGTAAGTGACGGACACGGTGGAATTCTTGGCCACCTGCCGCTCCAGGCCCACGGCCGACTGAATCATATACGGCGCCCGCAGGTTGGGGTCGATGCGATAGACGGTGTTCTGGGCTACCGACAGCGCGGCGAGTTGACTGATGGATGGGATGTCGGGAAAGAAGTCAGGCGACGGCACCACATACTCTTGCTGAGTGATGCCATTCAACCGCTCCGCCTGTAGGATCTGCGTGTTCTGGAAGCGGTCGTAGAATACCCCCGCGCCGGCTCGCAACACCGTCTTGGGGGCCGCGCCTTTGCCGATGCCCCAAGCCAGCCCGATCCGTGGCGCAAAGTCGGCGTGGTCGCCGATATCGTTCTGCGACTCGAACCGCAAGCCCAGGCTGAGCGAAATGTTGGGGCGGACGCGCCATTGATCTTCGCCGTAGATTCCCGCGTCGAAGAGTTGGACATGCGAGAGAGGCTGCCCGGCGGTCAGCGTAAACTGCCTGGCGCCGCTCGCTTCGCAGCCAGGCTGACCCGCGCATTGCTGCAAGACGAGTTCGGTGGCCTGATAGGCCGCGAGCGATTTGAACGTGAAGGTACCATTGAAGCCGCTGCTGGTAGTGTTCGATTCCGTGAGGTCGCGCAGTCGCGCGCCGAAGATCACCGAGTGCTTGCCCAACGAGATCGAAGTGAGGTTCTGCACCTCGTAATGGTCCTCGTAGTCGAGGTTCGTTCCTCCGGAAGAGCCGCCGCCGTTGAAGGCACCGATCACATTCAGCATCGGGGCTACACTCTGCGGTGTCTGATCACTGCTCTCGTGGAGATACTGGAAACGGGTCTGATTGAAGACCTTCTCGCTGATCACCTGCGTATCACTGATTTGCACGGTGTGTTCGGTGCTGGCCGCGTTATAAGCCTGCGACCCGGGAATGTTGGGGACACCGGAAGGAAGAGAAAACTGGCCCAGGCCGTTGTTAATGGAGCTGTTGTGCCACAACTGGTAACGAACCGACAATACGTTCTTGGAGCTGACCTGGTAGTCGAGCCGGGGGCTGATGTTGGTCCGGGTCTGGGGAGTCAGCACTGCCTGGCTGAACGGAACCTGTTGGGTAAAGTCAGGACTGAGGACAAAGGCGTCAATCACGGCGTCGTCCTCGATGTCGCGGCGGAAGCCGTCCAGGAAAAACGCCGCCTTCTTATTGATGGGGCCGCCGAAGTTCCCGTTGAAGAATTCCGAGTGGTAAGGGGGTTCGGCGGAGGCAAAAGGATTCCGGGAGTTAAATGCGGAGGCGTTCCCGTTTACCACGAACTGCCCGTGATACTGGCTGGCGCCCGGCTTGGTGGTGATCTCGATGCGGCCGTAACCGACCCTATCGTATTCCGCGGAGAAGGGGTTCTGATTGACGCGAATCTCCAGAATGTCGGACTTCGAGGGGAGTTGGCCACCGGTGAAACCATCGATGTAGATCTGGCCTCCGTTGGGCCCGGCGGATGGACCCGCCAAGGCCTGAAGGTCGGACTCCAATTCGTCCGGGTCGTCTGAGAGCGCCTCCAGGTCCTTACCCTTGATCACCAACGAGCCGGCGTTGTTCTCGGAGTTGACACTCAACTGGTTGGCTTCGCCTTGGACCGTGATTTCCTGCTTCTCCATGGCAACCACGAGTTGGGCGTTCACCACCTGGGGTTTGCCGGCGGCCACCGCCACGTCAGCTTTCTCGAAGTTGTTAAAACCCTTGAGACTGATTCGCACGGTGTAGGCACCCGGCGCCAGATTGCGGAAGGCGTACCGACCCTGCCCGTCGGTCTGGGCTACCAGCTTGGTCCCGCCAGGGCCCGTGATTTCCACCGTGATGGCAGGAATCGCCAGCCCGGACGGGTCCGTGACCAGGCCGCTGAGGCTGGGGTTGCCCGATGGAGTCCGCGATTGGGCCCCCGACTGTGCGCAAAGAGCGGCGGCGAACAAGAACGATGCCAACGCCGCACTCAGCACACGTCCCATGTGTTTCCTCAAATTACCCATTCTTGAATCCTCACTGTTCGAAACTGGAAATTGGAAACTCGAAAATCGAAACTCGAAACTGGAAAACAGCCATCGGCCAGTGCCTATTAAGTTAAGCGGCCGTCGTACTTCTGCCTTTTGACTCGTTTACTCTGTCCTTTTGCCTTTTGACCTTTGCCTTTTGCCTTTCTTCTTTACCGCTCTACGGCCCTCCCTCGCCCTCGCCCTGGCCCATTCCCATGGTCCAGGCCGGCAGCACCACCTGATTGCTGCCTTTGGGCCGCGCGGTCAGGATTGGCTCCACGCCGGCAAGAAGGACAATCGCCGTCGCTTCTGACGGGTTAGCTCCTGCGGTGCTGACCGCGATCACGGCGTCACCCGGCTTGAGTTCGCTAAGCGACAGGGGCGGCATGCGATCGAGTATCTGTTGGAAGTCGCGGGAACCGCCACCGAAGCCGCCGCGAGGTCCCCCAGCTTGGCCTCCGCCTTGGCCGCCACCTTGCCACCTGCCTTGGCCACTACCCTGGCCCCCTTGTCCCCCACCCGGGTTACCCTCAGCACCGCCTGCTGCGGGGCGGCCAGGCATCCCCGCCCCCGCCGCGCCGCCGGAGTTGAGCATGGCAATCATCTGAGCGACCATGGGCGGAAGCCGATGCAGTTTGGAATCGGCGTTGGCTCGCACCACAACCGGCTTGCCGGTGGCCAAGTCCTTCACCGTTACCGTGTCGGCCTGCGGATCCACGGAGATCACCGTCGCCGCCAGGTTGCGGAAGGTCCCCGAAACCACCTTTTCGGCGGTAAAATTACTGCCATCGGCGCTCTTGGTGCCCAAGGCGCGAACCTGGTCTCCGATCTTGATATCTTCGAAGGAGCCAGGGGTGGCGTCACTGAACTTCACCGAATCCGGCGCATAGCGCAACAGCACGGCGTTCGGCGCCAGCGAAATCGTCAGGGGATGGGTGGCGCTCGCAGCACCCCCGGGCGCCGGGGATGCTGGCGCCGGGGATGCTGACGCCGGAGACGGGCCGGAAACCGATATCGTAATCTGCTTGGTCGCCGGGTCCACCGCCTTCACCAATCCGCCCACGCCGCGCCGCTGCCAATCAAGGCGCTCGGCCTCGTGAGCGCTGGCGATGGCCGCCCTGCTCATATCGATGACCGTCGTGGCGACCATCGACTTCTGGTCGTCAGCGACTTTGCCCCGTACCAGGACACGGTCTCCGGCGTTAATGTCGCCAATCGCGATCGCAGTGGCCGACTTCAGGTCCTTAGCCCCCGGTGGTACCCTCACCGCCGTTACCCCGTCCGGCAACTCCACCAACAAGTCCGCGCCGCCGTCAGTGTGCAAGGTGAGCTTGCCGGGCTGAATCTGGGTGACAACGCCGACGGGTCGTACCGCCGCCCCCGCCTGGCCTGCTTGGCCCGCTTCGGATATCCGGCACGTCCCAGCCATCAGCGCAGCCACGAACACCCACAGCGCCGCGTAACCCTTACTGCCGTTCCTCATTCTCGGACTACCTCCATAGCACTCAGACGATGGTGCGTCGGGGTGGGTTTCGCTATTTCGCGGCTTGTCGCTTGGCGGTCCACTTGCCGTCGAACCTCTCGCTGTGCGATGTGCCCGTTATCGAGTCCCCATCAACCGTGCCGGTGTATTCGATGGTGAATGTTCCATTGGGAGTGTCGCGTGTCACCGTGAAGCTGATCTTGTTGCCGGTGACCGTGCCTTGCAGCGGGGCCTCCCCGCGCTGCCCTTTCAGCGTCCCCTTGATGGTGGCGCCGTCCTGCTGAATGGTGAGGGTCTGTGTCATCGTTCCACGCGGAGTCTCGGCCGACAGGTCCCATGCACCGTCAACCTTCACCGGCTCGTCCGCCGCCATGGCCCTTCCGCCCCAAACCGTCAGTCCAACGCAAGCCAGTGCCAACATAAAGAAATAGGTGTTCCGTTTCATGCAACAGTCTCCTTTCGGTTCTCGCCGTACTATCGCTGATATTGACGATGCAGGGCCAGATTCGGTTACAAGCTGCCGATAACAGATAAGATGCGAGGGAGCTCGGTTCCGATGGACGATTAATCGGCTCCGCGCGTCACGGGATCGGAAGGCGCACTGCTATGGTGGCGCTGGCGGTGGTCCCTTCAACGGTGTGCACTTGGACGTGCCCGTGCAAAGGTGTATTCTGCCCCATTATGAAAGCCAATCGCCGAAGATTCCTGCAGGCCACGGCAGCGACGGCCGCGGCTGGCGTATTGCCGGCTGAAACTCGCCCTCGTCCCAGCGGTCCCGGGCCGGAAGCGCTCGACGGATTCCAAATCGCCAAACGTCACCAGATGGTTCGCGATCTACCGACCCCCAACTTTTTCGAGGGCATGCTCCTGGGCAACGGAGACATCGGACTTTGCATTACCGTGCGACCCGATGCGTTGGGCCTCCATCTGGGCAAGGAGGATTCCTGGGACATTCGCGTGAGCGAGGATCATTACCAGCATGTCCTGCCCTTCAACGAACTGCTGAAACTCTGGGAACGGGCGAGTGAGGAAGCTAAACGTCAGGGCAAGCCCGATATGCTGTATCTCGAAAGCTCCATCGACTTCTTCCGCGACTACACCGCGAAAGTGACATCTTCCTACGCCAAGTCCTGGCCGCGCCCTTGGCCTTGCGGCATCGTTTGGATTCACTGGGACTCGCGCCAAGTGCGCGTCGCCCGGCAGACCCTTGACCCTTCGAACGGATTGTTCACCCTGGAACTCGAACACGATGATCTTCGCGGCCAACGCCGCAAGCTGACGGTGCGTGGTTTCGTGAATTGGAACACCGGCCACGTGTTGGTGTGGAGCGAGCGCCCGGCGCCCTTCGTTTCCATCTCCTACTATCCCAACCTCGATCGCCACGCCCAACTCCCGCCGCCCGCGATTGACGTCAAGGCGTCTGAAGGGTTCGTAGACTTTTCCGGCTACCAGCATTTTCCTGCCACGGTACCCACGGCGGAGAATCCCCATCCGGGTCGCAGCGATAAGGACCGCAGTTTCGCCCTGCGTGGCCGCGTAACAGGCGAGTGGACGCCGGAGGGCCTGGCGGAGAGTCAGGAACGGCTGAAGAAACTGGAGCCCGGTAGCAAGGACTCGGATTGGGATTTTGACGAGTCTCCCGGGGTGTTCCTGCGCAGCCAGATAGACCAGCCGTTCCG
>Ga0335078_10007382_pt1 | contig 16303 bp, 14 predicted proteins | sample Lox_Sample_32_FD_206711 | JGI IMG/M metagenome (GOLD analysis project Ga0335078, IMG submission 206711) | Soil microbial communities from Loxahatchee National Wildlife Refuge, Florida, United States - Lox_Sample_3.2 | ecosystem: Environmental > Terrestrial > Soil > Wetlands | place: USA...
CGATGTTCGCAGTGCTCTCACCAATCTCGGTGGCATATGCGAACGGCAATGCAAGCTGTGCGGGATGCCAAGGCCGAGGGCTGGTCACAGACAGCATCGGGTAGGTGGCTCTGCCCGGACCACAAGTGAATGCTCGAAGAAGGACCTGGCTAAAACATTCCCCTGCTCTCTTGTGCTGGGGCGCGCTAGTTTTGCATTCGGTATATGATTGCCACTAGACTGTGGTGGACGCATGTGGCGGACCGAAAGCAGTTTCAGAACGTGCCCACCCCGGACCCGGAACTGATTCGTCTCTTGAGAGCGTCTCGTGATAAAGCTGTGACCGAAGACGAACTTCGGGAACAAAGGGTGAGTTTCGCCTTTGGCAATGCCCCCGCCTCCGCTTTTGAGCGGATTACGAAGGACAGCGTGCGCAAGGCGTCAGCAAACATCAGGCTTTTCCAACTCTCCGAGCGATAGATCGTCGATCCGCCTTTAGGATTCCGGCAGAGTGTTGGCTTCGGCGATCACAATTGAATCACGATCACCAGGTCACGATCAGGAGCGGGATACTGGTTTCGGAGGACGTGGAACGAGATGCGGACCATCATAGAGCCATTCCGGATCAAGAGCGTGGAGCCGTTGCGGCAGACCACCCGCGAGGAGCGCGAGCGCCTGCTGGAGGCCGCCGGCTACAACCTGTTCCTCATCGATGCCAGAGATATCCTGATCGATCTGCTCACCGATTCCGGAACCAGCGCCATGTCGACCGAGCAGTGGGCGGCCCTCATGCGCGGCGATGAATCCTACGCCGGCAGCGACAGCTTCTACCGCATGAAGCGCGTGGTCGACGAGCTGACCGGCTTCCGCCACATGATCCCCACCCACCAGGGCCGCGCCGCCGAGCGCATCCTTTTTACCGTCATGTGCAAGCCCGGCCACGTGGTGCCCAACAACACGCACTTCGATACCACGCGCGCCAACATAGAGTTCACCGGCGCGCGGGCCGTCGACCTGCCCATTGCCGAAGCCGCCGACACCCAGGCGCGCCTGCCGTTCAAGGGCGACATGGATGCCGATGCCCTGGAGCGCCTCATCCGCGACACCGGCGCGGCGCATGTCCCGCTGGTGATGCTCACCGTCACCAACAACTCCGGCGGCGGCCAGCCGGTTTCCATGGCCAATATCGAAGCCGTGCGCCGGATCACCACGCGCTACGGCATTCCACTGTATCTGGATGCCTGCCGTTTCGCCGAGAACGCCTGGTTCATCCAGCAGCGCGAGCCGGGCTACCAGGACTGGACACCAAAACGAATCGCGCAGAAGATGTTTTCGCTGTGCGACGGCTGCACGTTCTCCGCCAAGAAGGACGCCTTCGCCAACATCGGCGGGTTCCTCTCCACCAATGACGACCGCCTGGCCGCCCAGGAGACCAACCTGCTCATCCTCACCGAGGGCTTCCCCACTTACGGCGGACTGGCCGGGCGCGACCTGGACGCCATCGCCGTGGGCCTGGAAGAGGTGCTGCACCCGGACTACCTGCGCTACCGCATCGCATCCACCGGCTACCTGGGCCGCCACATCGCCGACCGCGGTGTCCCCATCGTGGAGCCGCCCGGCGGTCACGCCATTTATATTGATGCGGCCCGCATGCTGCCGCACATTCCGCGCGCTCAGTTTCCGGCGCAGGCGCTGGCCGTGGAACTCTACCGCCACGCCGGCATCCGCTCGGTGGAGATCGGATCGGTGATGTTCGGCGGCGAGGCGCAGCACGAGTTGCTGCGCCTGGCCATCCCGCGGCGCGTATACACGCAGAGCCACATCGATTACGTGGTGGAAGCCATCCTGGAAGTCAACGAGCGCAAGCAGGAAATCCGGGGCCTGGAGATCGTGGAGGAGCCGCCGTTCCTGCGCCACTTCAGCGCCCGCTTCCGCCAGGCGGTGCCCGTTCAGGTCTGAGAGCGGCGCGCCCGCCGTGTGCTTCAAAGGAAAGTTCTTGGCATCTGTCCCAAAATGAGGTAAAAACAGAAGAGGCTTTTATTGTTTTTGCCTGCCGGGGTCCGTCTGTGGACGGCATGTGCAAAAGTGTGCGGGACGGTGCAAAGCGTTACGCCGCCGCTTGATTCTGAACGATTTGCCCGCGCCGCCGGGACCGCCGCTACGGCTATGTTTTATACAGAGGCTAAGCATGTCAAAACACGGCTCCATAAAAACAAGTGCGGGGAGCGCCGCGCGCCGCTAACCTGAGTTCTGCGCCATGTCAGCGTCCGCCATCGCCCTGGACAAGGGCCTCCCCAGCAACCTGGATGCCGAGCGTTTCGTCCTGGGTTCCATCCTGCTCAATGACAGCCTCTACATCCAGGCCGCCGGCGACTTGCAGGCGGACGATTTCAGCCTCGAAAAACACCGCCGCATCTTCACCCGCATGGGTGAACTGCACGAGCGCGGAGAGCGCATCGATCGCGTCACTATCGCCAACGAGCTGATGCGCTTCAACGAGCTGGAATCCTGCGACGGCCTCAGCTACCTGGTCTCGCTCGACGATGGCCTGCCCCAGAACCTTAATATTGACGCCTACATCCGCATCGTCAAGGACAAAGCCGTCCTGCGGCGCATCATCTTCACCGCGCAGCACCTCATGAACCGCTGCCTGATCGGCGAAGAGGAGCCCGACGAGATTCTGGCCGGCGCCGAAGAAACTTTGCTCAAACTAGGCGAGGCCCGCGTCAAAAGCGGACTGATCGGCCCCCGCCAGGTCATCGACGAGTATCAGGGCGGGTTGAACGCCTTCCTCGATCCCAGCAAGCGCGTCAAGGGCATCAGCACCGGATTCACGCGCTTCGACGAGATGACCAGCGGCCTGCATGCCGGCGATCTCTTCATCCTCGCCGCGCGCCCTTCCATGGGCAAGACCGCCCTAGCGCTCAACATCGCGCAGCACGTCGCCTCCAAGGTCAAGCGGACCGTCGCCATCTTCTCGCTGGAGATGTCGAAAGAGTCGCTGCTCACCCGCATGCTATGCGCCAACGCGCGCGTGGATGGCCAGAAGTTCCGCGCCGGCTACCTGAGCGCTGATGAGCGCAGACGCTTGCAGGCCGCCGCTTCCAGCCTGGTGGAGGCGCCCCTGTTCATCGACGATACAGCCGGAATCCACCTGATGGACATTCACGCCAAGCTGCGCCGCCTGAAGGCCGAACACGGCCTGGGACTGGTGATCGTCGATTACTTGCAGTTGATGTCCGGCCGGGGCCGCTTCGAGAACCGCAACCAGGAGATCAGCACCATCTCGCGCGGCATGAAGCTCCTGGCCAAGGAACTGAACGTCCCTATGCTGGTGCTGTCTCAGCTCAACCGCGCTCCGGAAACGCGCCAGGGCGATCATCGCCCGCAGTTGAGCGACCTTCGGGAGAGCGGTTCGATCGAGCAGGATGCCGACCTGGTGGCATTCATCTTTCGCGAAGAGATCTACCGCCAGAACGACGAGAGCCTCAAGGGGCTGGCGGAATTGTTGCTGGCCAAGCAGCGCAACGGCCCGGTGGGCAAGATCGACCTGGTGTTCCTGAAAGAGTTCACCAAGTTCGAAAACCGCGCCGCCGACCTGGGCGAAGCCGAAGAGTAACCGGGCCTTCCTCTACTTCTGCATGCGGGTGAAGTACAGATCCGCCGCGTTGTCCAGTTCTTCGCGCGTCACGCGCGGCGGCCGCCCTTCATACTCGCTGCGCCAGAGCAGGATGTCGCACAAGTCCTCGGGATAGCATGCCCGCAGCGTGCGGCTGTGCCGCTGGCACAACTCGGCCATGTAATCCGCGTTCTGCTGGTCGCACGCCATCCCGCGCCGTTCCAGCACCCGCGCCAGAATCTGGTGAAAGCACTCCGCGCTTACCGGCTCGATGTAGATCTTGTTGTGGATGCGCCGCAGGAAGGCTTCATCGGCCAGGTCCGAGGGGTCCAGGTTCGTGGCGAACACCACCATCACCTCGAACGGGATGCACAGCTTCTGCCCGTGCGGCAGGGTCAGGTAGTCGACCCGCCGGTCGAGCGGCACGATCCAGCGATTCAGCAGGTCGCGCGGCGAGATCACCTGGCGGCCGAAATCGTCGATGATCAGGATGCCGTTATTGGCCTTCATTTGAAGCGGCGCTACGTAAGTCCCGGAGACTGCGTCCGCGCGCAGCTCCAACATTTCCGCCACCAACTCCCCGCCTACGGCTACCGACGGGCGGCGGCACCAGACCCAGCGCGCATCCAGGCCGTCCGGCCTCCCGGCCAGCGGACGGTGCAGGACCGGATCGAACAGCGTGATGATGTGGCCGCTCAACTCCAGTGCGTAGGGGATCAGCACGCCATCGTCATATGCGCGCAGCAGGCGCTCGGCCAGGCTGGTTTTGCCGTTGCCTGTGGGGCCATACAGAAACAGCGCCTTCTGCGAGATGAGCGCGGGGCCGAGCTGATCCAGCAAACGCTCCGGCAGCACGAGGTCGGCAAAGGCGTGTTCGAGCCTCTCGCGGCTCACCCGCACACGCGCCGCCTGCGCGCGAACCGCGCGTTCATAGGCCGCGAGCGACACCGGGGCCGGCCCCGCGTAGTTGCTGATGGAGGCGCGCTCGGCCGCCAGCGCCTTGCCCGAGGCGGTGAGCGCGAACCGGTAATCGTTGCCCTGCATGCCCTTCACATCCAGATACGCCTGCTGGCGCAACTGGCGGAGGACCGGCTCGAGCACCGCCTGCGACAACTTCAGGCGCTCCCAAAGCGCTCCCAGGCTGGACTCGCCCTGCTCCCGCACCGTGCGCAGGAACAGGTCCTGCACCAGCGGCGCCGGGATGTCCAGGTCCGCCAGGCACTCCGGCTGCGCCGGACGGAACGCGGCGGGCGCGCTCATGCCCGCTCCCGCGCCGAAGGTTGAATCTCTTCCCAGCATCGCTTGCGGCCGGGCTCCGCCAGGGCCAGCGACGCCGTGAATTCCACGCCGACCGTATACTTCACGCCGTGGCGCGCACAGTGGCGGACCGAGGCCCTCCCCATATTCCCGTAACGCGCCGAATCGAGCGTGATGCTGGTGCGCGGCGCGATGGGTGCATCCGTTTCCAGGCGCGCGCCCTCGGGTGAAAGGTCCACACAGTTCGCGCGCAAAGCCCTGATCTGCCCGCGCGTGTCCTTCCAGATGACCCGAAGCGGTTCGGCGAAGGACAGCCGCGCGTGCCTGCGCATCGGTGACTTGGACATACGATTTCGTGGGTCCGGTTGGGTGCGAATCTCACAGAAATCGGGCTTGCGATGACGCGTGCGCTGCTGTATCGTCGTGAAGTGACCCTAACCCGACGCACACTCCTGGCCGCATTGCCGGCCGCGGCGGCAGCCGCGCAGGCCGCCCGCCCACAAAGCTGGAAGCCCAGACTGGGCGTTCTCGGCGATTATTCGGATGCCAATCTTGATTTTGTGAAAGCCGAAGGATTCACGAGTATGCAGTTGCGCCTGAACCCATACGAACTGGACGACGCGGCCGTAGCCGCGATCAAAGAAAAGATCCAGCGTTCAGGAATTTATATATCATCTCTGGCGGTGGACGGGAATCATATCGATCCGGATCCGGCCAAGCGGGCCAAGCAGAACGAATACGCCGCCAAGTGCATCGAGCTGTGCGGCGAGCTGGGCATCCCCAACATCGGCGGACAATCCGGCACCATGAAGGGCCGGCCGCTCGGCGAGCAGGTGGACGAAATCGTCCGCGTTTATACGGAAAAGTATTTTCCGTTATGCGAAAAATACCACGTCCGGATACTCTGGGAACCATACGCCGGCGGCCCGAACATCGCCACCGGGCCGATCGGGTGGGAGGCGCTGTTCAAAGCTTTCCATAACAGCCCGCACGTGGGGTTGCAATTCGATCCCTCGCACCTGATCTGGCAGTTCATGGATCCGGTGGCGGCGGCGCGCGAGTTCGCGGACAAGATTTACGATGTGCACCTGAAGGACACCGAGATCCTCTGGCACATTGTGCGAAGAGCCGGCATCGAGCCGGTGAACCACGTGCGCTGGTGGCGCTTCCGGATACCGGGTTACGGGTCGATGGACTGGAAGGGCTTTTTCTCAGTGCTGGCGGAGGTGGGCTATCGCGGTGCGATGAACATCGAGAACGAGGATGAATTCTTCTATCCGCCGTACAGCGAGCGGAATTTCACAGAGCAGTTCAAGCGGGGCTTCCGGGTGGCGCACGAGTTTCTGAAAACGCTGGTGCCGCCGCTGACGGCGTAAGCTAATCCAGGCCGGGGCGGTAGCTGCGTCGCAGGGGCGAGAATGCGGCCGCCGGCGGCGGAGGCGCCGGCCGGTCCACCGGCCTCTCCAGCACCAGCGACCGCAAATTCGGAATCGACGACTGGCTGAGGCGGTTGGGCTTCTCGCTAATCTGCGCCTGCCCGGCGGTGAGATTCTTGAGGCCGAACAGCGCCAGCTCGAAACGGTCCTTGACTCCCACTTTCTGGAACAGGCGCGACAGGTAGACCTTGACGGTGCCTTCGGAGATCTGCAAAGTGGAGGCGATCTCCTTGTTCTTGAGACCATGCGAGAGCAGCGTGATGAGCTGGCCCTCGCGCTGGCTCAGCACGATGCGCTTGGCGGCGAGGAAGCTGTCGGTCAGGGCCTTTTCGAACCAGAGTTCGCCCTCATAGACCTTCTGCAGGCACTTGACCTGCAGATCGGCGGACAGCGTCTTGCGCAGGATTCCGCGCACGCCGAGGCCCATGGCCTGGAAGGCGAGTTCGGTGGAGATGGAGTTCACCCACAGCACCAGCTTGGATTCCTGCACCACGCGCTTTATGTCGCTGAGGACACCGAAGGTCACTTCCGGCGTCAGGTCCAGCAGCAAAATATCGGGGGCGTCGGTCTGCAAACGCTCCACCAATTCCGGTATGCCGGAGTACGAGCACTCCAGGTGGAACCGGCCCGTGGCCGTTAAAACCGCTTCCAACCCCTTAGCCAGGATGGGTTGATCACTATATAAAAAAACGCGCGTCATACTGCCTCCGGCCTGCGGCCACCCCGTTTCACATGGCCGCCGGTTCGGCTCCGGCGGAAGTTAACGTTTTGGGGGGCCTGATTTGAATTGTCACGTTTATACTAGCCGATTGTCAATTGAAATCAGAAAAAAAGTTAGAGAATTCTTATGCCCCCCCCTTCCCGGCGAGGGAACCCCAGGCGCAGAGGCCGTTTGGAGAGATGCCGGGCGATGCGGGACGGGATTTCAAGGGGTTCCAGAAACCAGAATTTGGGACCCGATTTCGACCGGTACGTTATCGTTAGTTAACTTCTGCAGGAAAACGGCCCGCCGCGCAGGCGCCAAAAAAAGATAACCGGGTGCAATTAACTTCAGAAAGCAGATAGTTATCTCCCATTTACGTATTGCGCGCCACCGGAGGGGGGCATTAGAGTCGCATCGTGTACCCGGAAACCGTTTCCAGGATGAATCGCCGCAGCAGCACGCGTGTAGCAGTGCGGCTGCTGTGCCACGTAGTCTGGCCCCTGGGGGGCGAAGCGGACGGCATGCTGACGGAGAACATCAGCCGCGACGGCATGCTGCTGCGATGGGATTCCGGGATGCCGGTTCCGAACATTGGCGAGATGTTGATCATCGAGGTGGAGTTGCCCGAGCAGGAGGGCTTCGAGCGCCGCTGCATCCGCTGCCAGGCCACGGTAGCGCGGGTGCAGGAGGAGCCGGGGGCCGCGTTCACCTGGGTGGGGCTGCACATTCACGCCATGGACTTCCGGGTAGCGCAAGTGGTGAAACCGCAACGGCAGCCGGTGAGCATCGATAGTTGCGGGGAGCGAATTTTTCAGGAGCGGTAATGGCGGACACGCAGAACAGTCCGGCGGTCCGGTTCCTGCCATCGATGACGGACTTCGCGTTCCTGATGCCGCTGGGGTTCATCTTCGCCGGCATGCAGGGCGCCAAGACACTGCTATCGGACGGCGATACGGGGTGGCACATCCGCACCGGCCAGTGGATTCTGAGCCACGGCCGCGTGCCGCACCAAGACCTGTTTTCGTTCACCAAGGCGGGGCAGCCGTGGCTGGCGTGGGAATGGTTGTGGGACGTGATGTTTGCCTGGCTGCACCGGTACGGAGGGCTGGCGGCCGTGGTAATCGGGAGCTCGCTGGTAATCGCGTTAACTTCCGTGCAGCTGTTCCGGCTCACCAGCCGGAAGTCAGGGAATCCGCTGATTGCGATCGCGCTGACCTTCCTGGCGGTGGCCGGCTCCTCGATGCATTTTCTGGCGCGGCCGCATCTGTTCACGCTGCTATTCACGGTGGTGTTTTACGCGATTTTGGAGCGCGCGCGGGAAGAGCGGCGGATGCGGCTGCTGTGGTGCCTGCCGGCGCTCACGGTACTGTGGACCAACCTGCATGGCGGGTGGTTCCTGGGGGTGGTTCTGATCGGCGTCTATGCGGCCGGAGAACTGGCGCAGGGGTTATGCGAGGCGCAGCCGGGGGCGTGGCGCGCGGCCCTGCGGCGCGCGCGGCCTTATGCCGGGAGCGCCCTGCTGAGCTTGGCCGCCAGCCTGGTGGGGCCCTACACGTATCACCTGCACGTGCACATGTGGGAATACCTGACGGATTCCTATGAGCGCGGGCACATCCAGGAGTTCATGTCCATCAGCTTCCAGAATCCGGCGGCGCGGTATTTCGAGATCATGCTGCTGGCGGGGGGGGCGGCGTGCCTGTGGCATGCGCGGCGCAAGCGCTTCACGGAATGCCTGCTGCTGGTGCTGTTCGCACACGCGGCGCTGATCGCGGCGCGCAATATCGAGATTTTCGGAATCGTGGCGGCGCCCGTGCTGGCGCTGGCCGTGGCGGAGTGGTTTCAGGCGCTCGAAGGAGCATCCGTGGCGGATTGGCTCCGGGGCCTGGCGCGAGGACTGCGGACCACGGGGCAGGCGATGTCGGAAATGGAGGCCGCCTGGCGGATGCACCTGGTGAGCGCCGCGGCGCTGGTGTTGTTGGCGGCGATCCTGTACGCGCCGAGGCCTCCGGCGAACTTCCGCGCGCGGTTCGACGGCAAGCAGTTCCCGGCGAAGGCCCTGGCCAGCCTGGCGAGCACCGGCCAACTAGGCCGCATCTTCACTTCCGATCAATGGGGCGACTACCTGATTTACAACCGGTATCCCAGCATCCGGGTGTTTTTCGACGGCCGGAGCGATTTCTACGGCCCGAAATTCGTGAAAAAATACCTGGAAATCTGGAATGTCAACTACGACTGGCAGCGGAACCTGGACGCGTACTGCGTGAACACGGTGCTGCTGCCGACGGATGCGCCGCTGGCGGGCGCGCTCAAGGAATCGAGCCGGTGGCACGTGGTCTACGACGACGGCGATGCCATCGCATTCCGGGCGGCCGCACGGCCGGATGGCCCCCAAGTTTCCGCCGCCAACACCGGCGGGAAAGCGCGTGATCGCAAGATCACGAAAACCCAACCCAGTGATCCCGGGATCACTCAGACCAAAACCTAGGAGAAGAACGAAAACAATGACGACGTTATTGCGCAACCTCTGGAAAGACGATCAAGGCCAGGACTTGATCGAATACACGCTGCTCATGGCTTTCGTGGCTCTGGCTTCGGCGGCGCTGTTCATCAGTTCGGGGAGCAGCGTGAGCCAGATCTGGAGCATCACGAACCAGCAGTTGTCCAACGCGGCAAGCGCCGCCGGCAGCTAGAAAAACGACCGCGCCCGGGGGACCTTTCGGGGTCCCCTGGCACGCACTTGGCTGGTGGCTAGCAACCGGCGGCTGGCGCTGGTGGCTAGAGGAATGAAGAAAGAATTGAGGAAATAAATGAACCAACGATTCATCTCGGTATTGGTATTCGCCTTTGTGGTGGCCGGCTGCGCCAGTCTGTTGCTTTACAAGCTGACGCTGAGCCATGCGAGCACGCAGGCGGCGCCCTCGACGAGCACGGCCCTGGTGGCGGCACACAATCTGGAGCTGGGCGCCATCATCAAGGATTCCGACATCAAAACTGTACCGTGGCTGGGCGCGCTGCCAGCCAATGCCGTGGTGAAGCGGGAAGACCTGGTAGGACGCGGCGTAACCACCACGATCTACGAAGGCGAACCGATCGAAGAGAACCGGCTGGCACCGAAGGGCGCGGGCGGCGGCCTGGCGGCCATGATTCCGCCGGGTATGCGGGCGGTGGCCGTGCGGGTCAACGACGTGGTGGGCGTAGCCGGTTTCGTGGTGCCGGGCATGCGAGTAGACATTCTGATATCCGGAAATCCGCCCGGCCCCGGCAACTCGACTGAGGGCACACAGACGCGCACCTTGTTGCAAAACATCGAGGTGCTGTCCGCGGGGCAGGACATCAAGAAAGACGCCGAAGGCAAGCCGATCGGAGCGGGTGTGGTGAATTTGCTGGTGACCCCGCAACAGGCCGAGATGCTGAGCCTGGCAAGCAACCAGACCACGATCCAGTTGGTGCTGCGGAATCCTCTGGACACCCAGACAGCCAAGACTCCGGGCACAGCGGTGGTGCAGTTGTTTGGGGAGAAGGAAGCGGTGAAGCACCAGCGGCCCGTGGTGCACGCCAGGGTGGTGGCGCCTCCGCCTCCACCGGCGCGGGTCGCGCCTCCGCCGCGGCCGGTTTTCGTGATGGAAGTGCTGAACGGGAATAAGAAGAGCGAAACGAAATTCGATGTGGCCCCGGAGGTGAAGTAACGTGTCCAGCAAACGCGCGATACATGCTTTGGCGCTGGCGGCCGGCGGGCTGCTGGCGACGGCTGGAGGGCCGGGCATGCTGCCGGCCCTGGATCTCGAATCCGGAAGTACGACGCTGGTGGTGACGGTGGGCAAGTCGCTGGTGCTCGACAATGCCTTGAACATCCAGCGTATCTCGCTGGCCAACGGCGACCTGGCCGAGGCCGTGGCGGTGAATCCGCGCGAGGTGTTGATCAACGGGAAGGCGCCCGGCGACACCACCTTGATCGTGTGGCAACAGGGCGGACCGCGGCTGACCTTTGACCTGAGGGTGCGGCCGAGCAGGGTCAAGCTGGACGATGTCCGCGCCGAACTGGCGCGGGAACTGCCGGGACAGGACATCACGGTCTACATCGAAGGCGCGAATGTCTTTTTGCATGGCACGGCCAAGGATATGGTGAGCGCCGACCGGGCGGCGGAGGTCGCCGCCACGCTGGGCAAAGTGATCAACCTGCTGCACGTGGTGACGCCGCCGGAGGAAGCGCAGATCCTGCTGAAGGTGCGCTTCGCGGACGTGGACCGCACCGCCACCACGCAGCTCGGCATGAACTTGTTCAGCCTGGGCGCCACCAATACTATTGGGGGCGTGACCACGCAACAATTCAGTCCCCCGCAAGTGCAGATCGAAGGGGGGGCACAGGCCACGTTCACCAACGCCTTGAATGTTTTCCTGTTCCGGCCGGACCTGAACCTGGGCGCCACGATCGAGGCGCTGGAAGCCAGGAACATGCTGGAGATTCTGGCGGAGCCGAACGTGCTGGCGATGAACGGCAAGCCGGCGAGTTTCCTTTCCGGCGGCCAGTTTCCGGTGCCGGTAGTGCAAGGCGGAGCCAATATCGGGGCGGTGACGATCATGTTCAAGGAGTTTGGCGTACGGCTGAACTTCCTGCCTATCATCACACCACGGGGAACGATCCGGCTGAAGGTGGCGCCGGAAGTGAGCACGCTGGACTACAGCAACGCTGTAGTGCTGCAGGGATTCACGGTGCCGGCGATCGCCACGCGGAAGATGCAAACCGAGATCGAGCTGGAGAGCGGGCAGAGCTTCGCCATTGCGGGCCTGCTGGACAACCGCTTCAACGACACGATAGACAAAGTCCCGGGAATTGGGGACATTCCGATCCTGGGCAAGCTGTTCCAGAGCCGCAACCGGACCAAGAGCAATTCCGAATTGCTCGTGATGGTGACGCCGGAACTGGTGCGGCCCATTCCGGCCGGGCGGCCGGGTCCGCAGGTTCCCATGCCGGGACGTTTCCTGCCGGGCACGCTCAAGGAAGCGCCGCGCACGCCGGGGATAGCGGAGACCGGTACGGCGACGTCGAAGCCGCAGCGCGAGACGGTTCCGCTCGAAGAGATGCAAGATCTGCTGAAGAAGGAGAAGGATACGGGTGTGGGGGGCGACCAGATGATGCCGGCACCGCAACCGATGCCGGCTCCGGCTGCGCCGTCAACCGGAACGGGCTCCGGGAACTGACTCTGCCAGAAGAAAGCTATCATGTACGCGCTGACCTTAGGCCTGGCGATCGAGAGCAAAGAGCTGTTGGACGAGCTCCAGTCGTGTCTGCCGTCCCTGCCCTTGCGTCCGGTAATCGAGCACCAGGACATGTCCGCCATCGGCGCGTTCCTGGAGCGGCTGGAGCGGCTGCGGCCGGAGGTGGTGCTGCTGGACGTGGCCCTGGCGAAGGAGCCCGTCGCGGAGTTGATCCCAAAGGTGCGGGCGAAGGCGCCGGAGGCCACCATTGTGGCGCTGCACACCACCGCCGATCCGGAAGCGATCCTGAACGCCATGCGCGCGGGGGTGGACGAGTACATCTATCCGCCGCTCGAGTCGGCATTGCGCGGCGTGCTCGAGCGGCGCTCCGCGGATCATGGCAGCCGGCACGGAGGCATGCGATGGGGGGGGAGGGCCATCGGGTTCTTCTCGTCGAAGGGCGGATGCGGGGCCACCACCGTGGTGTGCCACCTGGCGGTGGAACTCGGGCGGCACGGCCAGAAAGTGCTGCTGGCGGACCTGGACCTGGACGCGGGGCTGATCGGCTTCTTGACCAAAGCCAAGCCGGGCTACTCGATTCTGGACGCGGTCAACAATCTGCACCGGCTGGACGTGCACTATTGGAAGGCGCTGGTTTCGAACGGCATACCCGGCGTGGAGATCATCGCCGCGCCGGGGGCCACGGCCGAGAAGACCTATCCGCGGCAGGAGCAGTTGCGGCAGTTATTCAGCTTTCTGCGGTCGTGCTACGACTTTACCCTGATCGACCTGGGACGCAGCCTCACGCGGATGGGGGTGGCGGCGCTCGAAGAGATGGACGAGGCCTACCTGGTGAGCACGCTGGAGGTTCCGGCGCTGCACCAGGCCAAGCAGGTGTTGCAGATCCTGATGGACGCGGGCTACGGCAAGGACCGCCTGAAGCTGATTCTGAACCGCGTGCCGAAGCGCTCGGAACTGGCTCCGGGGGAGATTGAGAAGATCCTGGGGCTGCCGGTTTACGCCGTGCTGCCGAGCAGCTACCCGGAACTGCACGAGTGTTATTCGCTCGGAAAACTGTTGCCGGAGCGCAGCTTCCTGGGCAAGCAGATCAGCGAGCTGGCGCTGCGCATTGCGGGCGCGGAAGAGCCGCAAAAGAAGAAGAAGTTCTCACTATTCGGCTGACGAAAGGAAGAGAGACTTGGCGACGACGACGAACGGAGCGCTGTACAAAGGCGGGGAGAAAGAAGCCGGCTGGGTGAGCCGTCTCTTCACGCAGGACCGCGCGGCGCTGGAGCACCAGGAGCTGAAATTCGCGCTGCACCGCAAGCTGCTGGACCGCATCAACCTGGAGGCGCTGGCGGCGCTAGGTGGGGAGCGCGTGCGCACGGAAGTCCGCGGCGCGGTGGCCAAGCTGCTGGAAGAGGAGAAGACCCCGCTCAGCCTGCTGGAAAGGGAGCGGGTGGTGGAAGAGGTCCTGGACGAAGTCTTCGGGCTGGGGCCGCTCGAGCCCTTGTTACAGGACCCCACGATCTCGGACATCCTGGTGACCACGCCGCGCCTGGTGTACGTGGAGCGCAACGGCAAGCTGTTTCGCACGCCGGTGGAGTTCAAGGACAACGCGCACCTGCTGCGGATTATCGAGAAGATCGTGTCGCGGGTGGGGCGGCGCGTGGACGAATCGTCGCCGCTGGTGGACGCGCGGCTGCCGGACGGCTCACGCGTGAACGCGGCCATCCCGCCAGTGGCGGTAGATGGCCCGCTACTTTCCATCCGGCGATTCGGGCGCAGCCTGCTGCACGGCAAGGACCTGGTGACGCGGCTGACCATGACGGACGGCATGCTGGATCTGCTGCGGGCCGCGGTGCGGGCGCGCTTGAACATACTGATCAGCGGAGGCACGGGCGCCGGCAAGACCACGCTGCTGAACGTGCTCTCCAGCTACATCCCGGAAGACGAACGCATCGTGACCATCGAAGACGCCGCGGAGTTGCGCCTGCAGCAGACGCACGTGGCGCGCATGGAGACGCGGCCGGCGAACGTGGAAGGCACGGGCGCTGTGCGCATCCGGGAACTGGTCATCAACGCCTTGCGTATGCGGCCGGACCGCATCGTGGTGGGCGAGGTGCGCGGCGAGGAAGCGCTGGACATGCTGCAGGCCATGAACACGGGCCACGACGGATCGTTGACCACGCTACACGCCAACAATCCGCGCGACGCGATGTCGCGGCTGGAAGTGATGGTAGGCATGGCCAACGCCAATATGGGCGTAAGGGCCATCCGGCAGCAGATTTCGGCGGCGGTGGACCTGGTGGTGCAGGTGTCGCGCTTCAGCGACGGCACGCGCCGGACGACGCACATCACGGAAGTGACCGGCATGGAGGTGGACACCGTCACCATGCAGGACATTTTCGTATTCGAAAAGACGGGGGTAGCCGAAGATGGCCGGGTGACCGGGCGGTTCCGCGCCACGGGTATCCGCCCGCGAGCCTACGACCGGATCAAGGCGTGCGGCATCCAGTTGCCGCCCTCCCTGTTCCAGACGGTAGTGGAGATCAACTGAGATGTCGGGGATGCTGGTAGGCATTTTTCTTCTGGTTTTTGCGCTGGTCATGGCGATAGCGGTATTCGGTTTTCTGTACCGCCAGCAACGGCGGCAGAAGACAGTGAAGGACATGCTCCAGACAGTGGCGGGATCGCGTCCTCTGCCGGTGGTGAAGCTGCTGAAAGACGTGGCGTCGGAAACATCAGGCCTGCAGAAGATGCTGGGGTCCCTGAACATCGCCAACCATCTGCAGAAGTCTATGAAGCAGGCGGGGCTGACCTGGACAACCTCGACGCTGTTTATGGCGACGGTGGTGATGGCGGTGCCGGGCTTTGTGGCGGGGCTGCGGTATCCCTTCATCATCAACGAGGTGCTGACGTCCCTTGCGCTGGGGACGGCGACCGCTACCCTGCCCTGTTTCTATGTACGGTTCAAGCGGCGCAGGCGGATGGCGCAGATTGAAGAACAATTCCCGGAGGCGCTGGACTTCATTGCGCGCTCGGTGCGTGCCGGGCACGCGTTTATGATCAGCCTGTCGATGGTGGGCGACCACGTGCCGGAGCCGCTGTCGACCGAACTGCGGACGTTGTTCAACGAAGTCAACCTGGGCGCGCCCCTGGGAACGGCGCTGGAGAGCCTGACCAACCGGATACCGCTGCTGGACTTCCGGTTCTTCACCTCGACGGTGATGTTGCAGCGGCAGACGGGGGGCAACCTCAACGAGATTCTGGGCCGCCTGGCTTACGTGATCCGGGAGCGCTTCCGGCTGAAGGGTGAGGTGAAGGCGGCCAGCGCGCACGGCCGGCTGACGGCCATGATTCTGACGCTGCTGCCGGTGCTCACGGGGCTGGCCCTGGTGGCGGTGGCGCCCGGCTATTTGCAGGGCATGGCCAAGGATCCGGATGGCAAGTACATGATGGTGGGGGCGGGGATTGCCGTGCTGGTAGGCAATTACTTCATCCGGCGCATCATCAAGATCAAGGTGTAACGATGTCCATCTTTGCAATCATCGTGTTCTTCCTGGTGCTGATGCTGGCGATCATCATTTTCGGCTATCAGCGCTACGCGCGGGCCGGGCAGGTATACGAGCGGCTCGGGGAGCCGGTCATCGAGTCCCCCACGGCGGGGTTGATGGATGACAAGGAGGCCCGGCGGCCGCGGCAATTCGCCATCATTCAGAGGATCGGCGACCTGGTGCCGTCATCGCCGGACGATACGTCCCTGACACGGAAACTGCTGTCCTACGCCGGCTTCCGCTCGGATAATGCCGTCAAAATCTACTTGGGCATCCGGGCGCTGAGCACGGCAGCGCTGGGCGTGGCTGGCCTCATCCTGCGTGGTTCTCTGGGCGCAAATCCGGCATTGCGCATCATCGTACCAGTGGGCATGGCGTTGGGCGGTTATTTGCTTCCGGGCCTGATTCTGGAGAAGCTCATCACGAAACGGCAGAATACGCTGCGGCTGGCGTTGCCGGACGCGCTGGACCTGATGGTGATCTCTGTGGAAGCCGGCTTGGGCATGGACCAGTCCATCAACTACGTCGCCACGGAATTACGGAACGCACACAAAGA
>Ga0335078_10007383_pt1 | contig 16302 bp, 13 predicted proteins | sample Lox_Sample_32_FD_206711 | JGI IMG/M metagenome (GOLD analysis project Ga0335078, IMG submission 206711) | Soil microbial communities from Loxahatchee National Wildlife Refuge, Florida, United States - Lox_Sample_3.2 | ecosystem: Environmental > Terrestrial > Soil > Wetlands | place: USA...
CGAAAGAAACGCTTTCCAGAAAACATCAATCCCAAAGCGGGCATCGGTGCGATCGAGCTCTTCATCCAGCGCACTGACGAGCACGACGCGCCAGAAACGCCCGATGCCTCGCGGGGTCTGCTTCTTGAGCCGGAGCCAGTCGAGCATGGAAAGGGGCGGGTCGTTCTTCAGTTCCGGAACCCGGCGAGCGGAACGGACGATCGCCAGCATCGCCCGTGCAATGGAAAGTTTGTCAGCGAAAGAGAGTGGCGCAAAAGTGAGAAACGATCCCAGCATGTGAAACGGCGCGGGGAAAATGCCAGCCCGCATGGCGCCGGTGCGGCCCTGCGGATCGAGAAAAAGAAGCCGGTCGAAAAACCTGATTTTTTCCGCGGAGCCGACGCGGCCGTAAAAATCCGCGAGATTGGTACAGCAGCCAAGTGTAACGTGCTGGCAATTGTCCACGTGCTCGCCGTTGGGCAAGACGTAGGAAGTTGCGCGGCCGCCGAGGTAGGGGCGCTGTTCGAACAGCCGGACCCGCCAGCCGGAATCAGCCAGCGCGACGCCGGCCGCCAGGCCCGCCAGCCCGCCGCCGATCACGATCACGTTTTTCGAGGACATTTTCCTGGGAGATACGCCCAAAGCGAGCCCGGGCCATGAAAATCATTTTTTCCGCTTTGCCAAGGCGAACTCGTTCGCCGAAAACGGCAAAATCGAGTGATTCGATGCGTGCAAGGAGCGCGCTGTACGTATGCGCGAGCAGCCAGAGCGCGGCACGGCTATCAGGCTCGATAAGATCGAAAAGGGCCGCGCCTTCCTCGTAGAATTGCCACGCACGTGCGGCTTCGAAACGAAGGAGTTCGCGAATGCCGAGCGTGGCTTCGCTGCGGCCCAAATCCTCCGGAACGACGTTGTAGCGCGCGAGATCCTCTTCGGGAAGATACACTCGGCCGAGTTTGTAGTCATCGTGAACGTCGCGAATGATGTTGGTAAGCTGGAAGGCGATGCCCAGTTTTTCGGCGAGATCGAGCGCGCGCGGATCGCGGAAGCCGAAAATGTGGGTGCAGGTGAGGCCAACGGTGCCGGCAACGCGGTAGCAATATTCGCGCAGCCGGTCGAAGGTGGGATACGAATCCACGGTGAGGTCCATCTCCGCGCCGGAAATAAGATCATGGAGATAACGCGCGGGCATGCGGAAGCGCCGCATGGTATCCACAAGAGCCGGTAGCACTTCGCGTTCGCCTTCGAGAAAATTTCTCGAGAGCGGCTTGACGGTGTTGCCATCGAAAATCTGCGACTGACCAGTGATCGCTTCGTCGAGTGCGGCGCGCCATCGTGCAAGGCCGCGCTGCTTGCCTGCCAGATCGCCGCTTTCGTCGGAAACGTCGTCAATTAGGCGCATGAAGGCATACAACGCAAAGATCCCGTCGCGCTTGTGTTTGGGAAGAAGAAAAAAAGCGTAATAGAAATTGCTGTTCGCCTCGCGCGCTATCCGGTGGCATTCGTCGTAGGAAGCCGTCGTAGGCCACTCGGAGCCGGAAACGGTCGAATCTCTAGCAAGCGGCGGGGCACTCGCCTGCGGACCGGGAAAGGGCTTGAAAGCCTGTCCCAGAAGAACGCGCGCGAGGAGAAGGGCTTGCTTGCCTTTGCTGATGGAGGGCCGGTGATTGAGCGTGTCGTAGCCCATATCTTCAATCGCATCCAATACCGCAATCCCGCCGCGGCTGAACATTGCAATGTCCACGCGCAGCCTGCCTTCCACCAGTTGTGCGAGCGGGAGGCCTTCCTCAAAAAGTACGCGCGTCCGCGCAATCAGGTCCTTCATCAGGGCGACGTATCGGTCGCTGAAGCGATGCTCCACGATCTCTTTTTCTGCGACCTCATGCGCCGCGGCGACATCCAGCGGGATGTAGATGCGGCCTTTTTCGAGGTCGCGCGCGACGTCCTGCCAGAAATTCGCGAGTTGTAGCGCAGTGCATGTGGCATCGGAAAGTTGCTGGCGCTCTTCGTCGCGGTACCCACAGAGATAGAGAACGAGGTGCCCAACGGGATTCGCGGAATAGATACAATAGCCCAGAACCGAATCCCACGTGGCATAGCGCTTGACCCTCTGGTCCTGGCGAAAAGCCTTGAGCAGATCGGCGAAGGGCTGCCGGGGAATGTCTTTTGCCAGGATCGTCTCGCGAAGGGCGACGAAAACAGGATGCGAAGGCTTGCCCTTGTAGCAGAGATCGAGTTCGCGCTCCCACCAATCGAGCAGTTCGAGGGCGCGCAGAGTTTCAGGAATTTCGTCGCCGAGGTCGTCGGCCCAGCGGCAGTAGGCATAAAGATTGTAGAAATGCTGGTGCAGGCTTTTGGGCAGCAGCCAGGAAACGACATTGAAATTTTCGTAGTGGTGCGTCGCAAGCCAGTGCGTGTATTGCTGCGCGGTCTGCGGGGAGCAACCTGCGGGAGGCAGATTCCGGGCGATCTCGAGTTCACCTGGGCGAAGCATGGCTCAGTCTATTTTCGCATCACCGAACGGGAAAAGCAGACTCCTCGCCGGCGACGCGGGTTCGGAACGGCAAATGGAATGGCCGCGCGTTACAACGCTCACGGCCGGACGGCGAGCTTGATCTCGCCGCTGCGCGACTTCATGCGCGCGAAAGCCTTCGGCAGATCCGCCAGGCTGATTTCCTCGGTGACAAAATCCTGTGCAGACAAATCGCCTCGGCGCACAGCTTCCAGCGCTTCGCGGATGAAACGCGGAGTATGGTGGAACGGCGAAATAATCTTGATTTCCGAATAGTGAATCGTAGCCGGCTCGACTTCGACTTTAATCGCCGAAGGCAGGCCGCTGAAGAAATTGACCACTCCTCCACGGCGAACCATGCCGAGCGCGAGAGTCCACGTGGCGGGATTTCCAGCGGCTTCCACGACCGCGTCCGGCCCGCGGCCATTGTCGGTGAGGGCTTTCACCTCCGCGATCACGTCGGGCGAATCGCTCACGTTGATCGTGGCCGTAGCCCCAAGCTTGCGCGCGACGTCCAGCGGTGCGTCGCGGCGGGCGAGTGCAATCACGCGAACTCCCCTGCGCGAGAGCATCCGAACAAACTTCAGGCCGATCGGGCCGCAGCCGATTACCGCGACAGTGTCTCCGGTGCGCAGCTCCATTTCATGGATACCGCGCAGAACACAGGCGAGGGGCTCGACCAACGCGGCGCTTCGATCGTCCACCGAATGCGGCACCTCGAGCATATTCTCCATGACGATCCGGCCGGGAATGCGCATGTACTCGGCGTAAGCGCCATTGTTGAACAGCAGATCTTCGCAAAGATTCTCCTGGCCGCGGCGGCAGTTATAGCAGCGCAGGCAAGGGGCGGAATTGGCGGCGACAACACGCGTGCCAAACCGCCAGCGGGCATCCACTCGTTTGCCCACAGAGACGATCTCGCCCACGACTTCATGGCCGAACACCGCGGGCGGCTGGATCATTTTCGCGTGATAGCCGCGCTTCCAAACTTTCAGGTCAGTGCCGTCGGTCAGAGCCAGACGCACACGCAGTAGCACTTCATCCGCAGCAAGAGAGGGAACATCAATCTGTTCCACGCGCAGATCCTCGCTGCCGTAAAGTACGGCGGCGGTCATCTTTGCGGGCAGAACCCGCCGGGCAAGGGATACGACCTCGCCGATGGCCTCTTCGATCTTTTTTGTTCCCGGCATTTTCATACGTGGCTGATCAAAATTTTCAGCGATTCCGCAGTAGGCCGAACCGCAAGTTCCAGCGCTTCCTGAATCTTAGCCAAGGGAAAGCGGTGCGTGACGATGTCCATCACGGGGAGTTTCTTGGACAGCACCAGATCAGCCGCCTCTTCTTGGATGTCCTGAGCGGCGCTATAGCTGCCCAAAATTTCTTTTTCGTCAATGCCCACGGCAGCGGCTGGAAATTCGATCCGAGTGACGGGGTCGTTGGCAGCAAATAGCAGAACGCGTCCGCCGGGACGGACAGTTGCCAAAGCTTCCTCCACCACCGGGGGATGGGCAACGGCTACCAGGACCGCATCCGCCCCCCGACCCTCAGTTCGAACTTTCACGTCTTGCACAAGCTTACCACTTGTCGGGTCAAAAGACTCTACGGCGCCAAGCGTAAGGCTCTTGGCGCGGCGCTCGGGCATGGGATCACTGGTGTAGAGGCGCCCGCCCTGGAGCTTGGCGACCATCAGAAGCTGGAGTCCGATGGGGCCACAGCCAATGACAAGAACGTTCTCTCCGACTGCCACGCGGGCCTTCTGGACAGCCTTCAGAATGGTGTTGATAGGCTCGATAAACGTGGCCTCCTCGAACGAAACGTTGTCTGGAAGAGGAATGATCCCTCGTTCGGCGACCCACGGCATCGCTTTGACGTATTCGCCAAAGCCTCCGCCGTTGGGAGTGAACCCCGCGGTCAAGCCAGTGGTTTTGTACTGCTTGCACTGGGAAAAGCCGCGGCGCTCGCAATAGAAGCATTTGCCGCACGGAACGTGGTGAAAGCTCATTACCCGGTCGCCAGGCTGAAATTTCATAGCTCCGGAGCCGACAGCCACGACGGTTCCGGCGAGCTCGTGGCCGAGGATCTGAGGAGGCTCGACGTAGCGCTGAAAAATCTTCTTGATATCCGTACCGCAGATTCCGCAAGCCGCAACTTTAATGAGTACCTCGCCCGGACCGACTTCGGGGACTGGAACCTCTTCGACGCGCACAATTCCCTTTTCGCGGTATACGCCGGCTCTCATCGTCTTGGGGATCGGACCAAGCGTCAGGACTGATTCAGATATGGTGCGCGTGGAGCTCATCTCGTCAGCGCTCCCGCGGACGCAGAAGCGGGAATTTCACGCACCAGGCCGAGCACGTACCTTTCAAGGAACCGCGCCAAGCCGTTCGCCGCAGTTCGGCTCTGCCTGCCGAAACGCACAAGCGAGGGTATGGAGCTGGGCGCCGATGCAATTTCTCCCAAAACGCGCCTCACGCTGACATCTCCCAGCTCGCTGGTTACCTTATTGAAGTCTATGGGCAGATCCTCATCTGCCGTATCGCTGATGGCGCGAATGGCCACGACCTCCGCGCCGAAGGCGGCAGCTTCCAGCAGAATCTCTCCGCTCTCCATCTCTACGGCATCGGAAACCGCGCCCAACTTTCGCTTTTCTTTTGAATCGAGAATCACCCGATCCGCCGTGTAGAAGGAGGAAACTTTCTTCGCCCCGTGAGACGTCGCAGCTTCAACCAGCGACGGGCTGCACTCAATCACCTTGTCCCACTTTGACGCTAGGACCTTTTCCGCCACGAGAATCTCACCGAGGCAGTGATCTTTGCGCAGAGCGCCCGCCAGACCGCTGGAGATGCACAAATCCACGTCGCAGTCCCAAATCACTTTTGTCGACTCGACCCAGGCCTTCTTGCATCCTACTCCCGTGAGCAGGACGCCGATCTCTGCGCGGTCAAACCTCGACAAAAAATAATGTATACCGCTCCTGGAAAACTTCTCGAACTCGCGTAGCTTTCGCCACGGGGCGAATTCGGCATCAACCGCGAATGTGACCAGGATGCGCATTCAAGCCGCGTTCGCATGCATGAGTTTCTTCGCGCGGCGCGGGGCGATGTAACCGTTGTCTTCATACCACCGGACGGCGCGCTCCAGCGCCGCGGCCACCGGTCCCGGCTGAAAGCCGAGTTCGCGTTGGGCCTTCGTGCAATCCACAAACATCGTGTGCTGGGCCATCTTCGCACCGTCAATGGGAATCTGCGGCTCACGCCCCAGAAGCCGCGAAAACGCCGTCTCCGCATAGGCTACACCCAAGGCGAGTCCGTGCGGAATTTTCAGCCGGGGCGCCGCCAAACCAGTGATGTTCGCAAGCGTATCCAGAAACTGCTTGAGCGTGAGATTTTCCGCACCAAGTAGATAGCGCTCGCCGATCTTCCCTTTGTCCGCGGCGAGCAGATGCCCCGCTGCGCATTCCTCCACCCCAACGAAATTCAGGCCCGTTTCGACGTAGCCGGGCATTCTGCCGTTCAAGAAATCGAGAATCGTTTTTCCGGTCGGCGTAGGCTTCCAGTCGCCGGGCCCCACAGGGGTGGTAGGCATGGCGATGATCGCGGGGAGCCCATCGGAAGCGGCGCGGAGAACCTCCTGTTCGGCGAGCCACTTCGAGCGCTTGTAGTGGCCGATCATTTCGCCGAGTTGGGCCTCCGTATTTTCGCTGGGACGCTCGGCGCGGTCCACCGCGACGGTCCCGACAGTGCTGGTATAAATAAATTGTTCTACGCCGGCGCGTCGCGCCGCTTGGAGAAGATTCTTCGTGCCCCCAACGTTCGAATCGTAGATATCTTTCGAGCGTTTGGCCCACAACCGGTAATCGGCCGCGACGTGGAAAACGCGATAAATGCCTTGCAAAGCGCGGTCAAGCGAAGGTGGATCGCGCAGATCGCCGGTGACATATTCGAGAGGAAGATCGGCGATGGCCCGATTGCTGCTCGAAGGCCGCAGCAGGACCCGGACATTCTCTCCGCGTGCGACGAGCTGCCGCGCTACGTGGCTCCCGAGAAATCCTGCCGCACCGGTGACCAGCGTGGCCATGGCCTCACGCGCTCTCTTCGCAGGCATCCGCCTGCCCGCCGCTTAATTCCTGGCGTTCCGCTGCAGGGGCGGGTTCCGAGTATGAAGATTCGAGCAACTGCGAGAACCGCGTCCAACGGCCGCAACGCACCAGCGCCTGGACCTCCAGCAACTTTTCCTGAACTGCAAGGTGTGCAGATGGGGAATTTCGATTTCCGCCGGAAGAAACGATGAAACCATCTACATCCTTCGCGTCGAGAAATTCGAAGAGCTGCCCGATTTCCGCAGGCTGCGTTTCGCCGGTGACCGTGAGGTGCGCGCAGACAAGGAACCCGGAAAGCTTGGCGGCGCGGATGGCCTCGAGGTTGCGGCGGAAACAGCCCGGCTGCGGCACAATTCGGTCGTGGACGGTTTCGATGCCGTCAAACTCAAACGTGAGGAACAATCGGGAAACCGGCGCAAACTCATGAATGCGCATCCGCAAGCCGGCGCCGCTCGTGTGAACGAAAACATGGCGCCCCGATGAGGTGAGAGCGGACGCCACTTTGCCAATTTCAGGATGCAGCATCGGCTCAACGCCTCCTACCCACACCACGGCGGCGCGCTGGCTTTCGGCAAGGCGCACGCACTCCCCGGGAGAATGCCAAGCAAACTCCGCTGATTGCTCCTCGATCCGGGCGCCACTTGCGGGATGGGCGACGAGCAGAGAAAGCCGGAAAATGGGCGGCGAGGCCGCGCCAGAAAGATGTCTGGACACTCTTGCCCGCATTAAATCGGCGCTGAGCCGCAGAGGAAACTGCATTTCTGGACCTTACACTCCGCTTCGCTGGCGGAACTCTTCAGGCTGGAATTTGAAGGCGCAGAATTCTTCGGCTTGCCGCGATTCGTTCGAAAAGCGCGCCAGGGCATAGAGCGGGAAAGAATTCCGATACAAGTGGTATTTCAAGTAAAAAACGCATGGAAAACCCGTGCCCGTGAATTCGTCCTCGCTCCAGGAACCATCTTGATTCTGCTGATGGATCAGGTACGAAGCGGCCTTGACGATGGCGGGATCGCCCGGCTCCGCCGCCGCGAGCAACCCGATCAGTCCCCAAGCAGTCTGCGAAGGCGTGCTGTTGCCCTGGCCTTTCACGTGGGACTGGTAATAACTGTTCAGGGATTCGCCGAAGCTGCCATCGGGCTTTTGAACCGCTTTGAGCCAGGAGGCGGCGCGGCGGGAATAATCCTGCGCAGTCAGTGAAATCGTTTCGAGCGCGCGCAGTACTCCGCTCGTGCCGTAAACGTAGTTCACGCCCCAGCGCCCGAACCAGGTACCGTCGGAGCACTGGTCCTTCACGAGAAACTGTACCCCCCGGCGAACCACCGGGTGATCGGCGGACCAGCCGAATCGCCCCAAGCATTCGAGAACGCGCGCAGTTACGTCCGCGGTCGAGGGATCAATCATCGCGTTGTGGTCGGCGAACGGAATGTTGCAGAGCAGCTTGCGATTGTTGTCGCGGTCGAACGCGCCCCAGCCGCCATCGCGGTTCTGCATGCTGATCAGCCATTGAACACCACGCCGAACGGCAGCCTGCATGCGTTCCTGGTCGGGATACTTCACGCGTTGCAGCGCCATAAGCACGAACGCCGTGTCGTCCACGTCCGGATAGTGGTCGTTGCGAAACTCGAACGCCCAGCCGCCCGGTTCCGCGTCCTTGTTCTTCACTTGCCAGTCGCCGGGTCCGAGCACCTGCTTCGAAAGCATCCAATCCGCCGCCCGAACGAGAGAAGGATGGTCGGGTGGAAGACCAACCTCTTCCAGCGAAACCATGGCGATACAGGTATCCCAAACAGGCGAAACGCACGGCTGAAGTCGGATCGTTTCCCCTTCTTCGATTTCGAACCGCGAGAATTCCTTTATTTCGCGCCAGGTCAGAGGATCGTCGGGACCATGCCCCAGTGCCATCAGCGCGAAAATGGAATTCATCATCGCCGGGTAAATTGCGGCGAGGCCGTCGGTACGCTCAATATGCGCGAGCAACCATTGTTTGGCTTCCCGGATGGCCCGCTGGCGCAGCGGCTTCCACGGCAGCTTTTCATAGAACTTCAGGGCGCGGTCGAGCGCCAGAAAGATATTTTTCCAGGAGATGAGCTGGCTGCTCCAATCGAAGGCCGCATCCTTGTGCGAAGCATCCTTGAAAAGCTCGTCCACACGGGCGCGCTCTGGCAGGCGCCAGTCGGGACGAATGGCACTGAGAATCGCCATCGGAATCACAATCCCGCGCGTCCATGACGACATCTCGTAAATGTTGATGTAGAACCAATTCGGCAAGAGCATCAGCTCGGGAGGGATCGCGGGAACCAACTCCCAGCCCAGCGCTCCGACCAGCGCAAGATAGAATCGCACATAAGAATTGGTACGCTCCAGCCCGCCGAGCCGGTGCACCGTTTCGCGTGCTTTAGCCATGTGCAGCGTTTCCGGATCGTCCCCGGCAAGCTTCAGTGCAAAGTAAGCCTTGCATGTGGCGTTTAATTCCGATGGACCGCCGGGGTAGATGTTCCATCCGCCGTCGGGGAGCTGCTTGTGTCGGACGTAGTTGGCCAGCTTGGCGATCCGAGTCCGCTCCGCTTTGCCAATCACATGCAGGTAATAAATGTAGTCGGATTCGAGAGTGGAATCGGCTTCCAGCTCGCCCAGCCAGAATCCTTCGCGATCCTGCAACGAGAGCAGATGTTCCGCACCCCGCTCAATGGCCTCGGCGAGTTTCCGCGACCATTCCTGCTCCAGCCACGGGATTGGCGCAGGAGCTACAGCAGTTTCTTCTCCCATTCTGGCGAATGAGGCCATTGTTGCTCCCCTCAGAGCAAATCACCCTTTAGAAGTCTTGTCGCGGACAAGCATCTCCGCGCACCCCCGACTCCTTTGATGCAGGTCCCTTAGACCAGGTACACGGGCAACGCCCAGATTTAGCCCGAGTACTAAGTAATTATCGCCGGGTTTCCCAGGACGGTCAACGGACAAGTTGTACAATTGTTTGGATATATCGTATCAGGAAGCCTGCACCTGCGTTTCGAGCCTGTGCTTGACAAGCTGCCGAAGCGGCTCCGGAAGCGGCTCACCTTTGCGTTGCACAAAGGACGGCTTTTCCCGAAGAAAACGTTCCGGGACCGCGCTCCAGGGAGGGTTGGCGGCGCCAGCATCCTCCAGTCCTTGGCGAAAGATGTAAGCATCGGCGCGATCCAGTACCAGCCGGGCCGAATCCTTGAAATCGGCCTTTGAGGAATCGAGAACCGCGAGGTAGAGAGAGGGTTTGAGAAACTGCAGGAGCGAATTGCTTTCCACAATCACATTCAGTGGAACATTGCCTCCTGTCCCTGAGCTCGCTTCAAGAAAAGCTTCGCGCAGAAGCGGCAGCCCTTCCGCGAGATAGCCTTGTTTTGTGCGCAGCCAGAACGATCGCCGCGCCCCCGCAGCCAGAAACCGGGCGCTGTCCGTGCCGGAATCGCGCGAACTCTCCCAGCTGATGGCGCAAACGTGCTCGTCCGGCGCGCAATCGCAGTCGTGGCCGTTCTGCGCGCATACGCCGTGCCCATACTGCGTGATTTTTCCCGCGATCCAGGCGCCGTGCGGCAAAGCGGCAATGATGTCGCAGACCAGCTGCGTCTTGCCAATGCTCCGCGTGTGGCCGCCCACCACGACCATCCGCCAGCCCGGATTTCCCGCCTCTTCAGCCGCCAAGTTTCGCCTCTAATTCTTTGATGCGCTCCGCAAGTTCCGGGAGCCGCGCATACCAGGCGTAAGCTTCCTTGAACTTGCCGATCTCCCGCGCCGGTGTTCCCCACACCGTCTGCCCCTTGCGAATCGTTTTCCCCGTGGGAATGCCCGCTTGCGCGCCGGCGATGGCGCCGTCCTCCAGAGTGCAACGATCGGCAATCCCCACCTGTCCTCCCAAAACCACATGATGTCCCAGCACGCTCGACCCGGAAATGCCGGTTTGCGCCGCCACAACAGTATGCTCGCCAATCTGCACGTTGTGTCCGACGTGAACCAGATTATCAAGCTTCACTCCTTGCGCGATGCGCGTGTCATCCAACGATCCGCGATCAATCGTCGCATTTGCTCCGATTTCCACGTCGTCCGCAATCTCCACGATCCCCGCCTGTGGAAATTTCCAGTAACGTCCTTCGCCGTAAGCATAGCCGAATCCATCCGCTCCGATCACCGTTCCGGCGTGAACCTCCACGCGATTCCCCAGGCGTACTCCGGCATACAGCGTGACGCGCGGATGCAGGCGGCAGTTTTCTCCGATCCAGCATCCAGCGCCGATCACGCAATGCGCTGCGATCTGCGTGCCTTCGCCAATATGTGCGTCCTCTCCGACAACAGCGTAGGGGCCGACGCTCGCCGTGGCTCCTACGCGCGCCAAAGGAGCGATAATTGCCGTCTGATGAATTCCCGCGGCTAAGGGTGGACGGTCGCGCAACAGCATCGCCGCCTTGGCGAACGCAACTTTGGGCTGCGCGATGCGCAGCACCGTTTTCCCTGCACAAACGAGACCCGGCGGCGCAACAACGCACAACGCTGCGGAAGCCGCCGCGCGGTCAACGTGTTTCTCCGACTCCACGTAAATCAGATCGCGCGATCCGGCGCGTTCCGGCGCGGCAACGCCGTACAACTCAAGGGCGGGATCGCCTTCGAGCGTGGCTTGAACAGCTTCAGCGAGTTCTTTTGCGGTGCGATGCATATTTGCCTCACAGAAAATCGTACAGCGGTGGCTCGTCTTTCGGCCGAGTCTTCCAACGCGCATGGACCCAAACCCACTGCTCCGGATACTTGCGGATAATCTCCTCGATCACTTTGGCAAAGCGCTGCGTGTTCTCGAACACATCACGCTCCGCGTCCCCGGTGCGGTCCAATTCCAGCGGCGGCTCGAATCGCAGCCGGTACTTGCCAACTTCCTTGTCCCAATAAGCATAGCCGGGAACCACGGCTGCTCCGGTGTGCAGCGCGACGCGTGCGATTCCGGTCGTCGTGCAGGCGGGCTTGCCAAAGAAATCCACGAACATTCCTTCATCTCGCATGGTGTTCTGATCGGCAAGAATTCCGATCGTTCCTGATTCCTTCAAAATTTTCAGAGTAACTCGGGCGGATTCATTCTTGAAAATAGGCCGATTCCCGGAAAGGCCGCGGTAACGGTTCACCAGATTATCCACGCGGGGATGATCGAGTGGCCGCGCCATGTAGTGGTGAGGGAAACCGTAGAGTGCGTACGCGAACGAAGAAAGTTCCCATGCGCCGATGTGGCCAGTAAGAAAAAGAACTCCCTTTCCGAGCTCCTGGCCCGCGAGAAAATTCTCTCGCCCGTCGAGAACGATCACATCCTTGATGTTGGCTTTGTTGTAGCGGGGAAAGCGCGCGAACTCCACCGCCATCCACGCAAGGCTGCGTATCATTCCCTTCACGATGGCCCGCCGCTGCTCATCATTTTTCTGAGGAAACGCGATCTGCAGATTGAACAGCGCCGTCCTGCGCAGCTTCGGAAGGAAAAGAAAAAACAGCCGGACAAAGCCCGTTGCAAGCACACGGGCCACCGGCCTCGGCAACATTCCCAGAAACTTCAGCAGCAGCCACACTACCGAATATTCAAGCCATTCCTTCATTGGCGGACATTATGCTAGAAGTTAGAGGTTCGCGGTTAGACGTTCGGGTCGAAAGAGACTTTCTTGACACAATCAGACGCGTCGCGCGTTTCGCCAGCCACTCATTCGAGTTCTTCCCTTCTCGCCCGCATTGGCTGGGCCGCGCTGATTGTCGTCACGCTTTACGTCTGTTATTTCAGCCATCTGGGAGCGATCGGCTTCGTCGGGCCGGATGAGCCGCGCTATGCCTGGGTGGCGCGGGCCATGGCCGAGACCGGCGACTGGGTCACTCCTCGGCTCTACGGGAAGCCCTGGTTCGAAAAGCCGGTGCTGTACTACTGGGAAGCGGCTGCAAGCTTCAAATTGTTCGGCGTGAGCGAAGTGGCGGCGCGTCTCCCGAGCGCACTCTCCGCGCTCTTCGCAACGCTTGCGCTCGCCTGGCTCGCTTGGCGCACTTACGGATCAGAAACAGCGCGATGGCTGCTGCTTCTCCTGCCCAGCACCGTCGGCATGATCGGCTTTTCCCACGCCGCCGCAACGGACATGCCCTTCAGCGCCATGCTGACCATTGCGATGGTCTGCGCGGCCCTTGTTCTGGGACTCGCGAGCAACGAAAAAACTCCGCTCCTTCCGCGCACGCCTTGGCTCGCCCTGATTTTATTTGGTTTTTTCCTTGGCTTAGCCGTCCTCGCGAAAGGCCCGGCAGGAATTATTCTTTCCGGCGGCGCCGTTTTTTTCTGGGCGATTTTCACCAAACGCTGGCGCGACGCATTTCGCCTTCTTCATCCCGCCGCCATCTCTTCGTTCTGTCTCACCGCCCTGCCCTGGTACATCCTCTGCGCCTTGCGCAATCCCGCGTTCTTTCACGTCTTCATCATCGAGCACAATTTCCAGCGCTACATCACTCCCGAATTCCAGCACCTGCAGCCCCTCTGGTACTACTTCCCTATCTTTTTGTTAGCCATAGTTCCCTGGATCGTTCCTCTGATCGTCTTCCTTCGCGACGTTGCAAAGCGCTGGAGTAACAATCCGCTCCGCACGGATACCCACGCTCTTTACCTGGCATGCTGGTGCGCCTTCACGATCCTGTTCTTCTCGGCCTCCAAATCCAAGCTTCCCGGCTACATTTTGCCTGCTCTGCCGGCGTTCCTGTTGCTTCTCTCGGCCAGCGTCGCCCGCCGTTTCAATCCTCAAGCAAAGAAGAACCGCTGGATCGGCATCGGCTGCGGCTTAACTTTGATTGTGGTGGTCGTTTGCTTTGGACTCTCTCTCGATCACATCCCTTTCGCCGCGGACTATCTTCCTCCGAATCCGTTGAACCTCGTCGCTCTTCTACTCGCACTTGCCAGTCTTTCGGTTATCGTTTTAGGAATCCTGAGGCGGTCCGCCGCGGCGCTTGCCGTGACGGTCCTGGCCATTGTCGTCTGCCTCGCGTGGTCCCTCACTGGCGATGCGCGCTGGGCCCTTGACGAAGGCATCACCGCGGACTTTACGAGCTATACCACCCCTCAACTCCAGGCCAGATTCGCAGGCAAGCCTGTTTACGCCTTTAAACTCAAGCGCTCTTTTCAGTACAGTTTGAACTTTCGCTTCCACCAGGAGCTGCCGGAATGGAGCCCGGACGTGGAAGGTCCAGCTTGGATATTTACTTCGCCTCCGGAGATGCAGCGCCTCAGAACGCCTGGCATTCGATGCCCGGCCTACGTTGCCTATCCCGCCGTGATTGTCTGTGAAAGCTTCGGCTCAGTGCCCCAGCCCGCCGGTGGCGGGAAGATGCAGTAGAAAATACGTCACAACGCGGTTCTCGTAGGTGCGCTTGTCGTCGTCGGAAAGCTCCACGAAATTTCCGTGCGGGATGACCGCTTCTTCTTTCGGATCGGGAGCCTTCAGAAAAATCTGATGTGTGATGAGGGCCAGTTCGGGATCGTCCTGGGCTTCGATGAACAGCTTGGGAACCCCTGCAAGCGCGCCAATATTTTTGGTCAGCGGCGGATCCTCGCGATGATCGTAATTCAACCATTCAAAACTGAACTCCGCGGCCCTCACCATAAACGGAAAACCGCCAAGACCGGTCTGCTCCACTTCGTATTTCACCATCTGGCTCGGCTGATCGTAAACGGAATCAAGCGCAAGCGCGTGAACGCGTTTATCCGATTCCGCTTCGCGCAAAATGGAATACGCCCCCAGGTTGTAGCCCCACAGCCCAAAACTGCCGGGGTCCACGTCGTTTCGTGAGGCCAGATAATTCAACCCCGCGCGCACTTCGTCGGCTTCCTTATAGCCGAAAGTCGTCACTCCGCCGTTCGCGCCGTGCGCCGTAAAATCGAATACAAACACGTTGTATTGGTGGTCCTGCAGCGCTGAAACCAGTGTGAGCAGCTCTCCGCGGCTCGATCCGTAACCATGGCAAAGAACGATGGTCGGCGCTTTCAGCAAGCCGGGAAAGAACCACCCCTCGCGGCTGCCGATTCCCGGCACGTCGAAATCCACGATCTCCGGCCGTCCCGGAAAACTTTGTACGTTGATTTCTGAACTTGTTCGCTGCGGCTTCACGATCCGGTACACCAGAAATCCCGCAATCGCCAGCGTCGCCAGTCCCGCGAAGAACACCACCGCGACAATCGCCGTGAAAACCTTTGTGTACCACTTGGTTGGATAACGCAGCTCAAAGAGGATGGACATGCGTGGTATTGACCGCAGAAACGCGCCCTTTGGGTGACCTCACGATTCCCTTGCCATGCAAAAACAGCGTAACACAAATTTTTCCCCCCGCTCGGATCTTGGGCCTCCCCGTGTGTCGCAAGAATATCTTTCCCGCCCGCCGCCGCGGGGAATGCATCCGCTGTTGGGCTATGATAGGGTCTCGCAGCGGGGGCTGTGCGCATCCCGACCCTTCATGAAAATCGTTGATCTGCGGCAAACCACAGTGCGCCAATTGGAGCCTCTCCTCGAGGAAGAGGCCATGCACTGGCGCGACGAATTGCATTGGGATTACCGTGGCGCGCTCGAACTGATCAAGCGCTTTCTCCAGGCCCATGCGCTTTCCGGCTGCGTGGCTTATGAGAACGGTGTCGCCTCGGGCTACACCTTTTACGTCCTGGAAGAGCACAAGGGCCTGATCGGCGGCTTGTACGTCTCCTCGGAATTCGATCAGGAAGCCATCGCGCGAAAACTGCTGGAAGAACTCCTGTTCGGCCTGCGCGCGATTCCCCATCTGACCCGCATCGAAGCGCAGCTCATGCCTTTTGGCGGCCCTGTGGACGAAACGCTCACCGCGCAGGGATTTCAGCTGCACACCCGGCAATTCATGCTGCTTGATTTATACAAGATGAAAGAGGAGGCGACGATCGGCACCGTCGGGTTGCGGCTTTCGCGCTGGCACGACCGTTATTTCGATCCTTGCGCCAAGCTCATCTATCTTGCCTATGCGAATCACATTGACGGCGACATCAACGACCAGTATCGCAGTAAGGCGGGCGCCTTACGCTTTCTGAAAAATATTATTTTGCTGCCGGGATGCGGCCAGTTTGTTCCCGGCGCTTCGTTTGTGTTACATGAGCCGGGCAGCGACGACCTGATCGGCGCGGTGCTGACCAGCGAAGTTTCCCAGGGCGTCGGGCATACCACGCAGCTTTGCGTCTTGCCGGGCCATCAGGGGCACGGCCTAGGACGCGCGCTCATGCTGACAGCTTGCGATGCGCTCCGCGGACTCAAATTCCATGAACTGACTCTGACGGTGACCAGCGCCAACCACACCGCGGTACAGCTGTACGAGAAACTGGGCTTCCACACCTTGAAGTCGTTCACCGCCGGCGTCTGGCCGCGATGAGCGGACGCCTTGTGGGAACTTGCCCCCCAAGTCAAACTTGACCGGTGGTCATATATGACCGCGGGTCATATATGACCACCGGTCATTTTTCTGCAAGCTTCCGGGCCGCCTCAAACTCGTCCCCCGGCTGCCACTGCACCTCCGCCGGCTGATCCGCCGCTTTCAATCCGAGCTCGTATCCAAACTTCGCCATCTTCGCGAGCCCGCTGAAGTCCCAATCCGCCTGGAATTCGTCGCTCGGCTGGTGGTAATGATTCTTCACGTAATCTTCCGCCTGCGCTTCTCCCCATGCCAGGTCATGTGCTTC
>Ga0335078_10007385_pt1 | contig 16300 bp, 12 predicted proteins | sample Lox_Sample_32_FD_206711 | JGI IMG/M metagenome (GOLD analysis project Ga0335078, IMG submission 206711) | Soil microbial communities from Loxahatchee National Wildlife Refuge, Florida, United States - Lox_Sample_3.2 | ecosystem: Environmental > Terrestrial > Soil > Wetlands | place: USA...
GCTCCCCGAACTCGGCGCGCATGGCCCGCTCCAGGGAGCGGCGGCCGGCGCCGCCGGCGTGGACGAGCGTCCCGTCCACGTCGAAGAGGAGGACGCGCCGGGTCCGGCCCCGCGGTTCAGTCGAAGAGGGCATTCACGAACTCGCGCGGGTCGAAGGGGCGCAGGTCCGCCACCTTCTCTCCCACCCCGACGTAGCGCACCGGGATGGCGAGCTCATCGCAGATGCCGATGACCACGCCGCCCTTGGCGGTGCCGTCGAGCTTGGTGAGCACGAGGCCGCCGACGGCGAGGGCCTCGTTGAACTGCCGGGCCTGGGCGATGGCGTTCTGGCCGTTCGTGGCGTCGAGGACGAGGAGCACGAGGTGGGGGGCCCCGGGCAAGGCCTTGTCGACGACGCGCTTCACCTTCTTGAGCTCCTCCATGAGCGGGAGCTTGGTGTGGAGCCGCCCGGCGGTGTCGAGGAGCACCACGTCGGCCTTCTCCTCGACCCCGCGTCGCACCGCCTCGAAGCAGACGCTCGCCGGGTCGGCCCCGTCCCGGCCCCGAACCACCGGGGAGCCCACCCGCTCCGCCCAGATCTCGAGCTGCTCCCCGGCGGCGGCCCGGTAGGTGTCGCCGGCCCCGAGGAGGACGGTGAGGCCCTCGGCGCGCAGCTTGGCGGCGAGCTTGCCGACGGTGGTGGTCTTGCCGGAGCCGTTCACGCCCACCACCATGACCACGAAGGGGCGGCTCCCCCCGGCGGCGAGCCCGCCGGAAGGCTCCCCCGCCCCCGGAAGGGAGACGATGCGGGCGATCTCCTCCCGCAAGGCGCCCTTCAGCTTCTCCGGGTCGTCCAGTTCCCGGCGCCGCACCCGCTCCCGGGCGCCGGCGAGCAGGGCGGTGGCGGTCCGCACCCCGATGTCGGCGGTGAAGAGGATCTCCTCCAGCTCGGCCAGGGTCCGCTCGTCCACGGGGCCGCGCCGCTCGAAGAGCCCCTGGAGGCGGGCCATGAACCCACCGCGGGTCTTCTCGAGGCCGGCGGCGAGCGTGCGGCCGGCCTCGGCCTCCGCCTTGGCGCGGCGCTCCTCCTCCTCCCGGCGGCGGGCCTCCTCCGCCTCGCGGGCCCGGCGCGCCTCCTCCTCGCGGGCCCGCCGCTCCTCCTCCTCCCGCTCCAGGCGGCGGCGCTCCTTCTCGGCTCGCTCCGCCTCCTTCTTGCGGCGGTACTCCTCCTTCTTGCGGGCCTCCTCCGCCTCGGGGCTCGCCCCGGCCGCCGGGGCGGCCCCTCCCGCCGCGGGGGCGCTCGGCGCCGCGGCCAAAGGAGGCTCCGGGACCGCCTCCTCGCCGGCCGTCTCCGCGAGCTCCCGCTCGATCTCCTCCTCGGACACCGGCGGCCCGGGCTCCGGCCTGCGGCGCCTCGCCAGGCGCACGGCCGCGGCGACGAGGAGCGCCCCGAGGGCGACGAGGAGGGCGAGGCCGGCCAGGTCCCCGGCCGAGAGGGCGAGCGGGAGGGGGATCCCCCAGAGTGCGCGGAAGGTCACGGGAGGGAGACGATATAGGACTCGCCGCCGGGGAGTGTCAACGCGCCCGTGGCCGGTCCGGCGGAGGGCTAGGCGGCCGCGGAGCGCCCTCGCCCGGCCAGGCGCACGGAGACGAGCTTCGAGACTCCCGGCTCCTCCATGGTCACCCCGTAGAGCGTGTCCACCATCTCCATGGTCCGCTTGTTGTGGGTGATGAGGATGAACTGGGAGGCCTTGCTCATCTCCTTCACGAGCTCGTTGTAGCGGCCCACGTTGGCGTCGTCGAGGGGGGCGTCCACCTCGTCGAGCAGGCAGAAGGGGGAGGGCTTGATGAGGAAGATGGCGAAGATGAGGGCCACCGCGGTCAGGGCCTTCTCCCCGCCGGAGAGGAGGTTCACGTTCTGGAGCTTCTTCCCGGGCGGCTGGGCGAAGATCTCCACCCCGCCGGCCTCGTCCTCCCCGTCCTGGGTGAGCGCGAGCCCGGCCCGGCCGCCGTTGAAGAGCCGGGGGAAGACCTGCTGGAACTTCTCGTTCACGCGGTCGTAGGTGTCGCGGAATCGGTCTCGCGAGGCGCGGTTGATCTTCACGATGGCGGCGCGCAGGTCGGCGAGCGATCCCTCCAGGTCCGCCTTCTGACCCGTGAGGAAGGTGTGTCGGCGAGCGAGCTCGTCGTACTCCTCGATGGCGGTGAGGTTGATGGGCCCCATGCGCTCCGCCTGAGCCCGGAGCTCCTCCAGGTGGCGCCGCTCCCCCTCGCCGGGCGGGCGCTCCGCGTGGAAGCGCAGGAGCTCCTGGCGCACGTCCACCTGCCAGCGATCCCGGGTCTGCTCCTCGAGGTGGGCGAGGGCCAGGGCGTGCTCCCGCGCCGTCAGGGCCGCGTCGGTGCCGGCCTGGGAGAGGGCCTCGGCGCGCTTGCGCAGGTCTCGGGCCTCGGCCTCGCCGGCCCGGGCCCGCAGAGAGGCCGCCTCGTGGGCGTCTCGCTCCAGGGAGAGGGTGGAGCGAACCCGGGCGAGCTCGGCCGCGAGCCGCTCGGCGGCGCCGCGCGTCTCCTCCATCCGCTGCCGGAGCTCCGCCGCCCGCGCGTTCCCGGCCGAGAGCGCCGAGAAGAGCCGCTCCCGGCGCTCCTCCACCTCGCGCTGCGCCTCCTCCACGCGCCGCAGGCTCTCGCCGATCCCCTCCCGCTTCTCGTGGTCGGCGGCCACCTTCACCTTCACCTCCAGGACCGCGGCGCGCAGCCCCTCGGCGCGGGCCCGGAGCTCCTCCAGGTGGCCCGCGGCCTCGCGGGCCCGCTCCTCCTCGCGGCTCTGCTCCGCCTCGGCGGTGGCCGCCTCGAGCTTGCGGGCCTCCTCCTCCCGGGAGAGGGCGGCGATCGCCTCCTCGAGCCCGGAGCGCTCGAGCTCGAGCTGCCTCCTCCGCTCCGCCACCCGCTCCAGCTCCTCGCCCAGCCGCGCCAGGTCCTTCTCCTGGTCCAGGAGGGCGAGGTCCTTCTCCCGGTTGTCCCGGTCGATCGACTTGAGGGCCCCCTCGAGCTGCAGGAGGCGCGACTGGAGCGCCCGGTGGCGCTCCTGGGCCATGGCGAACTCCGCCTCGAAGGAGCGCACCGTGTCCTTGAGCTCCTGCACCTCGCGGCGGCGCTGCAGGGCGCCATGCCCCTCCCCCTCCAGGGGGCCGCCGGTGACCACCCCGTGGGCGTCCAGCACCTCGCCGTCCAGGGTGACGAGGGTCTGGCGGGACCGTCCGGACTGCCACATCTCCAGCGCGCTCCGCAGGTCCCGGACGATGACGGCGTTGCCGAGGAGGAAGCGGGCCAGGGGCTCGTAGGCCGGGTCCATCCGCACCACCTCGAGGCAGGTGGCCACGAAGCCCGGGTGGGCGCGGTCCGGTTCGCAGGGCTCGCCCGCCTCCGGGCGCAGCCGGAACAGCGGGATGAGGGAAGCGCGCCCCTCGGCCGCCGACTTGAGCCAGTCGATGGCCTCCACTCCCTGGCTGTGGCTCTCCACGATGACGTACTGGAGCCGCTCGCCGAGCACCGCCTCCACCGCGTCCTCGTACTCGGCGGGCGCCGCCACCACGTCGGCCACGAGCCCGAGCACCCCGCCCTCCCCGCCGGCCTCGGCGCGGGCGCGGGTCATGATGCTGCGCACCCCGCGCCCGTACCCCTCGTAGTTCCGCATCACCTCGAGGAGGGACTGGAGCCGAGCCCGGCGGTCGGAGAGCTCCTCGCGCAGGGTGATGAGCTTCGCCTCGTTCTGGATGAACTCGGAGCGGGTGCGCTCGAGCAGCTCCTCCTGGGCCCCCCGCTGCTCCTCCAGCCGGAGCTTGAGCTGCCGGGTCTTCCCCAGGCGCTCCGCGTGGCTCGAGCGGGAGCCGTCCAGGGCCTGGGCGCGGCCGGCGGCCTCCTCGATGTCGGAGCGGGTGCGGGAGAGCCGCGAGAAGAGGTCGGCCTCCTGCCGCTCCAGCTGGGTGAGCTCGCTGCGCCGCGCCGCGGCGCGCCCCAGGGCGTCCACGCTGCCGGCGCGGGCCCGGTCCGCGTCCTCGGCGAGCGCGGCCTCCTCGGCGGCCAGGGCGCGCAGGGCGTCATCCATCTGGGAGAGGCGCTCCTCGTCGCTGCCGGAGAGCCGCTCGAGCTCGCCCCGCTGCAGCAGGAGCGAGGCCCTCTCGGCGGCGAGGGCCTGGCCTTGCACCTTCAGGGCCTCCACCTCGGACGCCTCGGCGCGGGAGCGCTCCCCGATCTGCTCCACCTCCCGGGCGGCGGCCTCGACGGACACCTCGGAGACGCGCCCCTGGCTCTCGAGCTCGTGCTCCCGATCGGAAAGGCCCTGCAGCGAGCGTTCCCGCTCGGCGAGCAGCCCCCGCTCCGCCTCGAGCGCGCTCTCGATCTCGGCGAGCCGGGCGGCCAACTCCGCCTCGCCGCCGCGGGCGGCGGCCTGGCGCTCCTCCGCCTCGCGCCGGCTCACGGCGAGCTCGAGATAGCGCGCCGCGGCCACGTGGAGCTCGAGCTCCCGGATCTCGGCGCGGAGCGTCCGGTAGCGCTCGGCCTTGCGGGCCTGGCGGTTCAGCGAGTCGAGCTGCTTGCCGAGCTCCTGGACGATGTCGCTCACCCGCTCCAGGTTGTGGCGCGTCGCCTCCATCTTGCGCTCGGCGGCCTCGCGCCGCTTCTTGTACTTGGTGATGCCCGCGGCCTCCTCGATGATGGAGCGGCGGTCCTCCGGCCGGGAGGAGACGATCTGGCCGATGCGGCCCTGCTCGATGATCGAGTAGGCGGTGCGCCCGACGCCGGACCCGAAGAAGACGTCGTTCACGTCCAGGAGGCGGGCCGGGGCGCGGTTGACGAGGTAGTCGGACTCCCCGGTCCGGAAGAGGCGGCGCCCCACGGTGATCTCGGCGAGGCCGCGGTACTGGGGCGGCAGCTCGCTCGGCCGGTCGTTCTCGAAGGTGAGGGTCACCTCGGCGAGGGAGAGCGGCGCCTTCGACTCCGAGCCGTTGAAGATCACGTCCTCCATGGAGCGGCCGCGGAGCCGGAGAGCCGACTGCTCCCCGAGCACCCAGCGTATGGCGTCCGCCACGTTCGACTTGCCGCAGCCGTTCGGGCCCACCACGCCGGTCACGCCCTCGTCGAAGACGACGACCGTTCGGTCCATGAAGGACTTGAACCCGACCATCTCCAGCCGCCGGATGCGCATCCGGGTCCGATAGCACGGCGGATCGCCCCTTTCAAGCCAAGCCCTGGATATCCCCGGACATTTCTTTCAGGGTAGGGAATCTTTGAGGGAAAACGAAGCGTTGCATGGCAAGCCATGTAGCGTCATCGCAACGTTTTCTTTGTGATCCTGCGCGCGCGGGTAGACTCCGAGCGGGATGCCTCCGTTCCCGCGCCTGGCGCGCAACCTCGCGATCTCCTTCCTCCTCGCGCCGATGCTCGCCTGGGTGGTGGCGATCGAGTTCTTCCCGTTCACGGACTCTCAGCTCGCCGCCCTGAACGTGGCCGTCCCGGTGGCCTTCCTGGGCGGCATGAGCCTCGTTTTGGGCCTCGCCTGGAGGCTCACCCGGCCGGTGCGGGTGGCCCTCGCGGACGGGGGCCGGGACCTCGCGTGCTCCACCGTCGGGGTCCGGTCCGCCCAGGCCCTGCCGCGCCGCTTCGCCACCGGGGTCTTCGCCATCGCCTTCGCGGCGTCGGCCGGGGTGGTCCTGGTCCTCGCCGGGCGCGGGCTCCCCTTCGACCTCACCGTGGCCGGGGGCTGCCTCGGGGTCGCGGCCGCGCTCCTCGAGGCCATGATGGGCTACGCGGTCACCGCCGAGACCGCGGTGACCATCATCCGGGACATGCGGACCACCGTCGACCAGGGCGGGAGCGCCACGGTGCGGGGGAAGATCCTCACCTTCGGGCTCGGGCTCGTCACCGTGGCGGCGCTCATCTTCGCCGCGGCCGCCTTCGCGCGCCACCGCGGGGAGCGGGAGCAGGAGGTGCTCCGGGACGTCCAGGCGGCGCAGGAGGCCGCTGTCTCCATGGGCATGGCGCGCCCCGGCTCGGCGGAGGCCGCCGAGCTCGTCTGGCGGGTGAGCGGCGGAGCGACGGCGCTCGTCGGCCCGGACGGCTCGCCCCGGGCCGGCTTCGGGGAGGGGGCGGGCGCCCTCGTCCCAGGCGCCGAGGCCGTGGTGCGGTCGGACGAGGGCTGGAAGGTCACCCGCCGCCTCCCCGGGGGCTCGGCCCTCGTCACCTTCCTCTCCGACGACTGGTTCCAGGCGGTCGTGGCCGACTACTGGCGCTCCCTCCTCTCGCTCGTGGTGGCCACCTGCGCCGTGGCCGCCGCGCTGGTGTGGCTCTCCGCCAAGGCCTTCACCTTCCCGCTCCAGTCCTTGCGGAGCGCCGCCGACCGGATGGCCGCGGGCGACCTCACTGCCACCCCCGCCATCGTCTCCGGGGACGAGATCGGCCACCTGGCCTTCGACTTCCGGCGCATGGCCCACGGCCTCACCGGGCTCGTCGGCGCGGTCCAGGACGGGAGCCGGGGGGTCGACGACGTCTGTCGCGAGCTGGCCGACATCGGGGCCCGGGTCCGGCACGGCGCCCTCGACCAGCACGCCGGCATGGAGGTGGTGGAGTCGGCGGTGGGGGCCATGCAGGGGTCCATCGCGGCGGTGGAGCGGGCCGTCTCCGGCATCGGCGACTACGCGCGCTCCACGCGGCTGTCGGTGGCCGAGATGGCGCGGGGGCTCGAGGGCGCCCGCGGGCAGGGCGTCGAGCTGGAGAAGGCGATGGCGTCGGCGCTCGGCGAGGTGGAGGGCCTGGCGGGCGCCGGCCAGCGGGCCCGGGAGGCCCTGGCCGCGCTCGACACCATGGCCTCCCGCCTGGGCGAGAGCCTGGCGCGCGTGGACGCCTCCCTCTCGGCGCTGGAGGTCTCCTCGGTGGCGAGCCAGCTCAACGCCGCCCAGGCCCAGGAGCTCTCGGACGAGGCCGGGCAGGTGGTGGCCGAGACGGTGACGGGCATCGAGGCGCTCCGCGCCGCGGTGGGCGACGCCCAGCAGCGCGTCACCTCCCTCGGCCGGCGCGCCGGCGACATCGACCAGGTCGTCGACTTCATCGCCGAGGTGGCCGGCCGCACGAACCTCCTCTCCCTCAACGCCTCCATCATCGCCGCGCAGGCGGGGGAGCACGGCAAGGCCTTCGCGGTGGTGGCCGACCAGATCCGGGACCTGGCGTCCCAGATCTCCTCCTCCACGAAGTCCATCGGCGACATCATCCGCTCCGTGCGCGAGGACGTGGAAGGCACGGCCGCGCTCATCGCCCGCGGGGACGAGCTGGCCGGAGCCGGCGTCGGGCTGGCGCGCCGCTCGGCCGAGTCCCTGGTGCAGATCCGCAGCGCCACCGTGCAGGGACACGCCAACGCCGCCCGCATCCAGGAGGCGGTGCAGGGGCACGTGGAGTCGGCCCGGGCCGTGGCCCGGCTCGTGGGATCGGTGGGGGAGGGGTCGCGGGCGGTGGGGGACGCGGTGGAGCGCATCGGCGCGAGCGTGGCCGCGCTCGACCGGGCGAGCCGGAGCGTCGGCAGCCTGGCCGACCGGGTACGCCGCGCGCTGGAGGAGGAGGCCTCGGTCGGCCAGCAGCAGATGAAGAGCCTGGAGGGGCTCTCCGGCATGCTCGCCGAGCTCGAGAGGGCGGCCGGAGGGCACGGAGAGGCCACGGGCCGCGTGCAGGAGTCGCTGCGCGAGCTCGGCTCCGTCGCCGCGCAGCACGAGGTGGCGGTGGCGGAGCTCGCCGCCCTCGCCGCCCGCCTGGAGGGCCGGACCCGCGCGCTCACCGACAGCGTGGGCCGCTTCAAGACGGCGTAGGGGGCGTCACTGCGCCATGGGGCGCAGCTGCGGCTTGCCCAGGGTCCCGTAGATCTGGAAGCCGAAGGTGCCGTCCCGGTTCTTGGCGCTCGCGAGCGCCATCTCCACCACCGGTTTCAGGCTGGCGGTCCCGCTCCGCCCCCAGAACCCGTCGCCGACACGGAGGCGGGCCCGGCCGGCGAGCGGGGAGAGCTCGAGGTGGTTCTGGAGCTGCGCGTAGAGCTGCTCCGCCGAGACCTCCACGTCGTCCCCGCGAATCTCCAGCCGGTCGAAGTCCGCCCGGGCGCCGCGCACCATCCCCCGGGCGGTGAGCGTGCCGAGCGCCATCTTCGGGACGGTGAGCCCTCCTCCCATCCCCGGGACCGGGATCTGCCCCCCCTGGATGGCGGAGTTCTTCACGCTGAGCTCGATCTTGCCGCCGTTCTTCGAGGGGTCCGCGGCGTCGACGGTCACGTCCACGTCGGCGGAGAGCGTGCCGGCCAGGTTGAGGCCCGTGGCCTGACGCAGGGCCCCCACCTTGGCGAGGTCGATCCCGCTCGCCTGGAGCTCGAGCCGCTGGGCGGTGCGCCCTTGCTCGGAGAGGCCCGACACCTTCCCGTCGAAGAGGGCGGCCCGGAAGGCGACGGAGCGACGGCCGGTGAGCATCGCCCAGGGCCGGATCGAGGCCTCCACCTCCTCCACCGGGATGCGGGTGCCGTCGCGCGTCTGCAAGGTCACCTCCCGGGCCCGCACCCCGACGAGCCCGGCTGGCGCGAGGTCGTTCATGCGCAGCTGCCAGCCGCGCGCCGCCGCCTCCAGGATGAGGCGCTCCTCCACCGCCTCGATGGGGAAGGTGAAGTGGAGCGCGAGGAGGAAGGAGACGAGGAAGAAGGCCGCGTAGGCGGCCTTGAGCTTCAGCCCCCCGGGTTCGAGCTTCGGCCAGGAGAGCTTCTTCGGCAGCGAGAGCTTCATCTTCACCCCTTGAGCTGCCAGGTGGCGACCTGGAGCGTGGCGTCGAGGAGGTTGGGATCGTCGGCGCGGGTGGTGAGCCGCACCTTGCGCACCTTCACCACCCCCGGTCCCCGCTCCAGGGCGTCGAGCAGGCGGGCGAGCTTGGGGAGGTCGATGCGTACCAGGTTCACCTCCACGCTCTCCTCCGCCATCCCCTCCGTGGTGCTCGGGGTGCCGGGTCGGAGGTCGTTCACCTCCACCCCGAGCTGGGCGCCGGTCTGGGAGACGAAGCTCATGAGCTGGACGGGGGGGCCGCGCAGGCGCGCCTCCAGGCCTTGGCGCTCCGCCTTGGCCTGCCGGTACCCCTGGGTGAGCTTCCCCACCTGGGAGAGCATCTCGGTCTTCGACCCGATGCGCCGCTCCCGGGCGGCGATGGCGCGCGAGACCCCCGTGCTCGTGAGGAAGAGGATGAAGAGGGCGACGGAGGCGAGGGCGGCGGACACCATGAGCCGCTCCCGCGGCGCCAGGCGCGCGGAGAAGGCCTCGAGCGAGGACCAGATCCTTCGGAGGGTCTCCATGGCTACCCCTTCTCCGCCGGCGTGGGGGTGCCGTCGCAGGTGATGTCCGCGTCGATGGTGAACTCGAACTTCGCCTCCGTGCCCCGGCGGCGGGCGCCTCCGGAGCGCGCGTCGGCGAAGCAGCGCGAGGCCCGGAGGGCCGAGACCACCCGGTCCACGTTCTCGGCGGCGGTGGTGGTGCCCTGCAGGTGGAGCTTGTCGCGGGTGATCTCGATGTGGTCGTACTTCAGGGAGAGGACGGGGGAGCGCGCCGCCAGCTCGGCGAGCGCGCCGGCGGCGGAGACGCGCGGGATGCCGTTCCCCACGCTCCCGTGCCCGCGCAGCACCGACTCGGCCACGGCGAAGTCGTCGAAGCACTTGCCCACCACCTTCTGGGTCACCTCGCACAGCGACTGGTCGAGGAGCTTCTCCTGGCGGGAGAGCGCCAGCACCTTCACGCTGGCGCTCACCAGCGCGAGGACGAGGAGCAGCGCTCCGAAGACGCCAAGGCGGGTGAGTTTCTCCTTGGTGTCCTGGAAGGTGCGGGTGCTCGCGAACTCGCCCCGGCGCAGGTTGAGGCGCTGGAAGCGGTGCCCGAGCCAGCCGCGCAGGGCGAGCGCGAGCGGGAGGGCGAGGCGAGGCGCGCTCTCCGGCGCGATGCGCTCCACCGACGGTCCCTGGAGCCGGAACGGCTCCACCGGGAGCGAGAGGTCCCGGGCCATGGCTTCCCGGAGGCCGGGCACGGCGGCGCCGCCCCCGGCGAGCCGGACCTGGCGCACCAGGCGGCGGGAGGGCCGGGCGTCGAAGGCGCGCAGGGTGGCGCGGAGCTCCCGGGCGAGCGGGGCGAGGCCCCGCTGCCGAACCGCCTCCGCCTCGGGGCCGTGGCCGCCCGCCCCGTCGGGGAGGACCCGGACCCAGGCCTCCTCCTCCGAGAGGCCGAGCTCCCGGGCGAGCGCCCGCACCAGGGAGGCGGCCCCCCAGGCGAAGGTGCGGGCGAAGAGGCAGCGCCCCTCCGCCACCACCCAGGCGTGGGTGCGCTCCCAGCCGACGTCCACTCCCATCTCGGCGTCGGGGGGCGAGACCGGGTCGGCCACCACGCCGGCGGCCCACAGGCTCGCGAGCGTGGGCGCCCCCGGGGCCACCACCGCCGGGTCGACCCCGACGCCGGAGAGGCCGGCGAGCAGGGCGGCGAGCTCCTCCTTCTTCGCCACGCCCACGTAGAGGTCGGAGCGGCCCGGGTGGAGGTCGAGGGCGTGCCAGTCCCAGGACACCTGGTCGAGGGGGAAGGGGATGGCCGCCTCCACCTCGTACTGAACCGTCTGCTCGATGCGCCGGGCGTCGGCGAAGGGGAGGGTGACGAGGTGGGAGGCGGAGACGCCCGGAAGGGCAACCACCGCGCTCTCGAAGCGATAGGACGGGGAGGAGAGGATCTCCCGGGTGGCGGCCAGCTGTCGGTCCCGGAGCCCCGGGCCTCCCTCGCTCGGCGGCGGGACGAAAGACTCTGCCGCGTCCGCCACCGTGAAGCCGCGGAGGGTGGCTTCGAGGAGGACCGCCTTCACGGTCTTCGACCCGAGGTCGAGTCCCAGGATTCGCTGCGCCATGCTTACTCCTCGCGCCAGTGGATGAGGCGGCCCAGGTCGCTCGCGAGCGGGCCGGCCCGGCTGTCCATGGTGACCACCGCCTCCACGGTCTTCTCCACCTCCCCGGCGCGGCCGGTGGCGTGGATGGTGAAGGTGCTCGAGGTGGTGCCGAAGGGGTTGTTGGGCCCGCCCGCCTGGGCCGAGAGGAAGGCCGCCTGCACCTTCACCCCGAGCGCCTGGAGGATGCTGGCGAACTGGGAGACGCCGAGCGTCATGAAGGGCAGCGGCCGGGCCAGCGCGATGGCGGCGTTGAGCTTGGTGGAAAAGGCGGGGTCGAGCACCGGCGGCTGGGCGACGCCGGGGGGGTCGGACATGAGCAGCACGTTCACCATGATCTGCTCGGGGTCGGAGGTGTTGATGTTCGTGGTCGCGTTCACGTCCGGGTAGACGGTGAGGTGGTCGCCGAAGGCGACCATGAAGGCGTCGGAGACCCCGCCCACCATGTAGAGCTCGTCGAGGGAGTCGAAGCGGGCGTTCTTCGCGTAGTAGCGGTCCTCCCCCCGGTCGTAGATCTGGTTCTCGTCCCCGAAGCCGTTCTCGAAGGGCGCGGCCGGGTTGAGGCCGATGACGCTCGTGGTGGAGTCCTCGTCCACCCAGTCCTTCAGGTTCACGGCCACGTCCCGGCGCGTGAAGCGGTTGCCGTTCTCGTCCTCCCGGTCGAAGAGGACGTCGTAGCGGGGCTCGCGGATGGCGAGCAGGAACCGCTGCAGCTGCGGGGCCGCCACCGCGGAGAGGCCTGCGAGCTGCGCCACGTTCACCTTCCGGTCCTCGTCGTCGATCTTGGCGTCGAAGCTCGGAGCCTTCCCGGAGGCTGCGCCCTTCGCGCTCCCCTTCCCCTCCTCCGGCAGGCGGCCGCCGACGAGCGCCCCCACCGTGGTCGAGTCGACGGGGATCACCTCCCAGAGCCGGAAGGAGAAGCCCCCGCCCGCCCCCGCCTGGCCGCCCAGCCCGAGCTGGCTGAGCGCCTGGGCGCCCAGGGCCCCGGCGCTGTCCAGCTTCTGCTGGAAGTGGAGGACGAGCCGGGAGACGTTGAGCGCGCTCTTCGCCATGTAGGTGGCGCGCAGCTCGTCCCGGGCGTTGGCGGCGATCTGCAGCGACACCCGGGTGTTGTAGGCGAAGTCCACGGTCAGGGCCGTGAGCACCGCGATGGTGAGGATGACGATGAGGAGGGCCGCCCCCCGCTCCCCGGGGCGGCCTCTTCGGGCGGCGAGCCGCGTTCTCTCGGCGAGGAGGGGCATGGCTAGAAGTCGAGCGGCCGGATGACGGCGATGCGGGCCTGCGTCTCGAAACTCCGCTCGGCCCCGTCCGGCATCCGGAGCGTGAGCTTGAGCTTCACCCGGGTGGGCAGGAGGGTCTGGTTCCCCGGGGCCGTGGTCCACTCCTTGGCCCACTCCTGCTTCTGCCAGTCCCAGTAGGCGGCGGTGAAGCCGGTGACGTGGTGCAGGAGCGAGGCCTGGGTCCCGCCCCGGTCCGGCTCGGCGTCGATGCGCACCTTCTCCCGGCGCACGAGCGCGTACTCCCCCGGCTCCGAGGGGTCGGCCTCCACGAAGTACTCCACCACCATCTGGTCCGACTCCTTCGCGTCCCGGAGGCTGCGGACGTGGTCCATGGTGGCGAAGAGCAGGTCGTCCCGCCCCCCGCCGTCCTTGCCCCGGAACAGGGTGGGCCGGTCCCGGTAGCGGCGCCGGTCGTAGTGCTCGGACACGAAGGCGCCGGTCACCTCGCGGGCCATGCGGGAGAGGGCGGTGCGCGCTCCCGAGACCCGCTCGTCCTGCTCCTCCACCGCCTGCCGCAGGGCCTGGGTGCGCTGGAAGGCGCCGAGCGTCATGGCCCCGATCACCGCGGTGATGGAGATGGCGATCATCACCTCGATGAGCGTGAACCCTCTGTGGAAGCGATGGCGCATGTCTAGTTCGCCGCGCGAGCGGCCGGGGTGGCGAGCGCGCCGGACCCGAGCAGGCCCTGGGTGGTGGAGGCCGCCGCCACCCCCGGCGGGATGTCGGGGTTCGGGCCGCGGCTCCCCCCCGGCGCCTTGGGGTTCAGGACGACGAGGTAGGTGGAGACGTCGAAGCCCTGCTCCCGCTGCCCCTCCTTCCAGCTGACGGTGAGCTTCACCTCGCGGATGGACTTCTTGATGTCCTCGCCGAAGGCGGTGAGCTGGGTCTGGAAGAGGCCGCCGAGCGCCCCCCCGGGCGCGGCCGCCGGGCTCGCGGTCGGCTGGGTCCCGCCGGCCGTCGCCCCCGGGGCCCCGCCCAAGAGCTTCGCGAGGAGATCCTGGGTGTTCACGTCGTCCGGGCTCACACCGAGAAACACGGCCACGAGCTGCTGGCCGGAGAGCTTGCTGTCCGGCTTCTTCACCTGCGCCTTCCAGGCGAAGTCCGGGCGCCCCTGATCGCCGAAGTCCCCGTCCAGGGTCTCGTCGAAGTCCTGGAAGCCGCTGTCCTCGTAGCGCTCCTCGAGCTCCGCCATCTTCTCCCGGGCCAGCAGGGTCGCCGCCGAGAGGTCCCGGGCGTAGGCGTAGTTCTTGGCGGCGCTGCCGGCGAGGTCGGAGAGGGCCAGGAAGGAGCCCGCCAGGATGGCGAGCGCCACCATGACCTCGAGGAGCGTGAAGCCCGAGGGCCGGCGAGCGAGGGGGTTCACCGGGGGACCTCGGGGCGGCCGGCCACCACCCGGGCGTGCCCGGTGAGCGGCTCGAGCACCACCGTGTAGACGTTGTCGCCGTCGGCCACCGACAGCTGGGCGGCGTCGCTCTGCCCCTGCGGGTAGAAGTAGACGTAGCCCATTCCCTTGGACTGCACCTCGCGCTGCCGCGGCGTCCACACCCCGCCGAAGGCGGCGGAGCCCGGGAGCTGGCGCCTCTTCACCTCCCGGTCCTTGAACTCGTTGAAGCGCGCGCGCATGAAGAAGCGGTACTTCTCCGGGTCGCGCTCGTCCGCGAACTTCCGCGCCACTTCCTCCGGGTCGTCCTCCGCGGTGCCGTCCTTCGACATCACCGGCTGGCGGCGGCGTCCCTCCTTGGCGGCGGAGGTGCACTCCGCCCACCAGGCGCTCTGGTCCAGGTCCAGGGAGAGCCGGCAGGTCTCGTGTCGCAGGGCGGCGGTGTCGTAGAGGAAGCGAGAGGCCCCGGCGAGCTGGCCGGCGGCGACGCGCGCGTTCGTGCCCGTGAAGGAGGAGAGGGCCGGGGCCGCCGCCATCGCCACCACGGCCATGACCGCCACCACGATGAGGAGCTCGATGAGGGTGAAGCCCCTCGGCTGTGCGCCGCCCCGGATCACTGGTTCACGATGTCGGCGTTCTCGCCCTCGCCGCCGGGCTGTCCGTCGGCGCCGTAGCTCTTGAGGTCGAAGCCGTCCGGGTGCACCTGGCCCGGGTTCAGGTACACGTAGTCGTGTCCCCAGGGGTCCTTGAGCTGCGGCTTGCACTTCCCCGCCGCCACCACCGCCTGCAGGCCTTCCTCGGTGGTGGGGTAGCGCCCCTTGTCGATCTTGTAGAGGTCCAGGCAGTTCTCGAGGGTGTGCAGGTCGGTCTTGGCCTGCTTCATCTTGGCCTCGCCGAGCTGGCCGACCACGTTCACGGCCACGGCGGCGGCGATGAGGCCGAGGATGGTGATGACGACGAGGATCTCGATGAGGGTCATGCCGCGGGATGCGGCGCGCTTCGTTCGGTTCGCCTTCACGGTCAGCCTCCAGCGATGGTGTTGATCTGCAGAATGGGCATGAGGATGGAAAAGACGATGAAGGCCACGACCACCCCCATCCCCACGATCATGAGCGGCTCGAGGAGGGAGGTGAGGGCGGCGATGCGGGTCTCCACCTGGGAGTCGTAGGCGTTGGCCACGTTCGCGAGCATGTCCTCGAGCTGGCCGCTCTTCTCGCCGATGGAGACCATGTGGTAGACGAGCGGCGGGAACTCGCCGGAGCGCTTGAGGGGCGCGGCGATGCTCTCCCCCTCCTTGATGGACTCCCGGGACTGGTCGATGACGTCGGCGAGCCGGGTGTTGCCGACGATGTTCCGCACGATGTCCATGGAGGTGAGCAGCGGGACCCCGCTCTTGAGCAGGGTGGCGAGGGTGCGGGAGAAGCGGGCGATGGCGATCTGGCGGACGAGGTTCCCGAAGATGGGGGCCCGGAGCACCGCGGCGTCCCAGCGGGCCCGGCCGCCGGGGGTGCGGACCCAGCGGGCGAACCCGAAGCCCGCCGCCACGAGGAGCAGGCCCACGGCCCACCACCAGTCCTGGGCGAAGGTGGAGAAGGCGATGAGGAAGCGGGTGGTCCAGGGGAGCGCCACCTTCGTGTCCTCGAAGATCTTGGTGATCTTCGGGATCACCACCGTGAAGAGGATGCCCATGATGACGCTCGCGATGATGAGCATGAGGGCCGGGTAGGTGAGGGTCCCGAGGATCTTGGAGCGGAGCCGGGCCTGGGCCTCGGTGAAGTCGGCGAGCCGGTAGAGCACGATGTCGAGGGCGCCGGAGGACTCGCCGGCCCGGATCATGTTCACGTAGAGGGTCCCGAAGGCCTTGGGGTGCTGCCCCAGGGCGTCGGCGAGAGACGAACCCTCGTTCACGCGCTGCTTCACGGTGGAGAGCACCCGCTTGAGCCGCTCCTGGTCCACCTGCTCGACGAGCGCGGTGAGCGCCTCCACCAGGGGGACGCCGGCGTTCACGAGCACCGCCAGCTGCCGGGTGGCGACGGCCACGTCGTCGCTCTTGATGCGGCCGCCGATCCAGCGGCGGACGTTCACCTCCGGCGAGGCGGCCTGGGCCTTCTGCTCCGCCACCACCTCGGTGAGGTAGAGGCCGTCCCGCCGGAGCACGGTGCGAAGGGTCTTCGGGGAGTCGGCCTCCTTGAGCCCCTCCACGGCGCGGCCCGCCTCGTTCAGCGCCTTGTACGCGAAGACCGGCATGGGGCCCCTAGTGCAGGTCCTCGGCGGTGACGGAGAGCACCTCGGCCGCGGTGGTGATGCCGCGCGCCACCTTGTAGGCGCCGTGGGCCAGCAAGGTCATCATCCCGTGCTCCACCGCCTTCCCCTTGATGGTGGTGGAGTCCACGTTCTTGAGGATGAGCTGGCGGAGGTCGTCGTCGACGAGCATGAGCTCGTAGATGCCGGTGCGGCCCTGGTACCCGGTCCGCTGGCAGGCGGGGCAGCCCACGGCTCGGTAGAGCTGTCGCGGCCGGCCCGCCTTCTCGAGGATGTCCGGGGTGATGGAGGCCTGCTCCAGCTCCTCGTCGGAGGGGACGTAGCCCTCCTTGCAGGCCGGGCACAGGACCCGCACGAGCCGCTGGGCCAGCACCCCGACGAGGGAGCTCGCCACCAGGAAGGGCTGGACCCCCATGTCGGCGAGCCG
>Ga0335078_10007388_pt1 | contig 16298 bp, 25 predicted proteins | sample Lox_Sample_32_FD_206711 | JGI IMG/M metagenome (GOLD analysis project Ga0335078, IMG submission 206711) | Soil microbial communities from Loxahatchee National Wildlife Refuge, Florida, United States - Lox_Sample_3.2 | ecosystem: Environmental > Terrestrial > Soil > Wetlands | place: USA...
TGATAAATTTCGGATTCGCCGATCCGCCGGATGCGGTTTTGCCGCTCGACGGCAGCCTTGGCGGCGGCAAAATCCACCGAGGCATTGCGCGTCTCGGTGCGCAGCCCGCCGACGACCTCCGCGACCACGCCCTCGATGGCGGCGCCGGCTTGCGGATTTTCGGCCGCCAGCCGCTCGCGCACCGTGCTCGAAGCCTTTTCCAACAGCACGAGAAAATGCTGGCGCGGGATATCCGGCCGCAATCCCACCTCGGTCGCCAGCGCGTCGTCGCCGCTCGAGCGCTTGACCAGCGTGCGGAAGCCGGCGTCGGAAAACCTCGCGCCGACGTTCCTGACCACCGAATGCACCACGTCGCGGTCGCCACGTTCGACCAGAACGTCGGTCACGGTCTCGCTGAGCGACAGGCGTTGGGAGATGGCGAACAGGTGGCCCTGGCTTTTATTGGCGCTGGCGGTGAGCAAATCGCGGTCGTCAAGCCGCGGCGACTGCGCCAGCACCGGACGGGCCACTTCGATGTCGTCGTCAAAGGCCAGCATGTGGATGACGTTGGACGGCGCGTTGGCGATCGGCGCCAGCCGGCTCGCCAGCTTGGCGCGCGCCTTGGCCTCGATGGTGTTGACGAGGCGGGCCATGACGTCGTCGAAAATGCCGACCTGATCCTCGGAATAGCGCTCGGCGCCGTTGATGAAGAGGTCGGTAATGCGGGTGAGGATGTTGATGCGGCGCTCGATATTGCCGGAGGCCAGCGCGTCCTCGAGTTCGTCAAGAAGAGGAAGGGTACGCATCGAAACTTTGGCCGCCGCCATGCCGTTGAATTGGCGGTAACAATGCAGTGAGAACGGTGAACAAAGCCTTGCGGCCAACCGCACTCGTGGCCGCCGAGACACTAGGCCATGAGTTACCAAATTCTTAAACGCCGGGATCTGCGCGGCCTGGGCGGCAAAAGCTCAAGGCGACGAAGCCCGGCGCCGGCCGATGAAGATGCCCATGCGGTTTTGCACTTCCGCCGGAACGCGATAGTCGCGCATGACCGGCCGCGGGTCGCGCAACCCGCAGGCCTCGCGCTGAACCATAAAGCACCACAGCGCCTCGCCGGCCTCCGCAACGAGCCGCGACCGTTTGGCCGTAGGCTGGTTCGCCTTGGGCTCGGGATGGCCGCGGTCGTACTCGGTCAGCGCCGCCAGCGCCGCTTCGAGCGCTCTGCCAACCCGGCCGAGCGCCGACGCTTGCTCCTGAGCGATCTCGTAGTCGAGCGCGCCGCGCTTTGAGCTGGCGGGGGCGGGAAGGGTCATAGCGAGACTACCTTCGGCGTGGTCATGCCAAGGGACCGTCTGCAGGCGTCACTGCTGGCGTTCCCACGTCACTACCGAGACGCCGGCTTCCTTGTCCAGCTCGCGCCGGGCGCCGGGCCGAAAGCCGCGCTGCCGCAGCACGTCTTCCGGCGTTGCGTTCGGTCCGACCTCGGTGAAGACCGCCCGCCCGCCCGGGATTTTGGCGTTGGCGGCGCACGACAGGTGAAAGGCATCGTACAGCGGCAGAAACAGGCTGAACACTTCCGGCCCGCCGATAACGGCGATCGTGCCGTCATCGACATCGAGTCGCTCGAGCGCTTGGTCGAGACTGGCGCCGAGCGGATTCCAGAACAACGCGTTCGGATGTCCCGGATCGCGCGCGATGGCGGCGACCCCATGGGTCAGAATGAGCCGCTTGCGCCGCGCTGCACGCGGTCCGCCTTCATCGGAATGGCGTCCGTGCACGATGACGGCGGCGCGGTCGAGCGCCTCCTGAAGGAAGCGTTGATCGGCCTCGTTCTTGATCGAATCCGGCATCTCGCCTTTGGCGTCGGCGATCATGCCGTCGGCGGAGATGATGGCGTAGCCTTCGATGCGGCGCACGGCGCGATTCTAGACCATGATGTGGAAAAGTGGAAACCGGTCTCCTGAAAATATCATGATCAAAAGCAAATCCGTAAAACGGCAAGGCTGCGGCCGCTGAACGCGGCGGCGTGGCGTGCTATATTGCCGCGACCATGGAGGCTATCGATGTCGGAATCGCCGAGCCTGATCATGAGCCAGTTCCTTGCCTGGGTGGCGGACCGGCCGCGCACGCGCGAACAGGCCGTGGAAGCCTGGCACAGTTGCCCGCACATTTCGGTGTGGGAAGATGCCGTCGTTGACGGCCTGGTGCACACCGAGAACGACGGCCGTCGCACCATCGCGCTGACCCGCCGCGGCCGCGCCGTGCTCGGAAAGGCAAAAGCACCCGCGCTTTGAGTGTCGTTCCGACTACGCCAGCACGTCGCCGCCCGGCTGCGGCGGCACTTCGAAGGCGTTGAGTACGAAACCGACCATGCCGTAGAAGCCGGCGCAGCTTACTGCCTCGACAACGCCGTCACGGCCGAAAGCGGCCATGGCGCGGTCGAAGGTCCCGGCGCTGACCGTCTTGGTTTCGATCAGTTCGTTGACCAGATCGTAGATCAGGCGCTCGTCGTCGCGGGAAAAATCCGGTCTCTTGCGATCGCGGATCGCATCGACGGTTTGTTGCGACAGGCCGGCTTGACGCCCCAGCGGCTCGTGCACCGACCAGGCGTATTTCACCGTGGCGGCGCGGCACATCATCAGCGTAATCAGTTCGATCAGCCGCTTGTCGAGTCTGGGGTGAACGCGGAAGCAATTGGCGAGCGCATTGGCCGGCTCGGCGATGTCGGGGGTGTGCATCCACACCGAGAACGGGCCGCTCAGCTTGCCGCGCGGCCGCGTGCGCATGATGTCGTCGTAGAGCGCTTGCTGACGGGCGTTGAGATTGTCCCGTTTGACGTCATCGACGCGTGCCATTGTTCCCTCGCTTGCGGCGGTACTATTGCAATTCCGCGGAGCCGTCGCCGCGGATCGCGGCAACGTAGCGCGCTATAGAGCGCCGCACGATGGCTTTGCCGTTACGCGGAACGATACGGTCGAACCAGGCGCCGTAGATGATGTCGAACGGGTAGGGCTCGAGCCGTCGGCCGATGCGCTCGACCGCCGGCGCCGAAAGCGGAAAGAAGTTCGGATAGCTGCGCATGAAGCTGACGAAATTGCGATTGGGCAGAACCTGCACGATGTCGCCGGAGAGGAGCGCGCCGCGTCCTTCGGCGCCCTTCGTCCAATGCAGCACGGTGCCGCCGGCAAAATGGCCGCCGCAGCGGATCAGCGTCACGCCGTCCGCCAGCGGAAGCGTATCGCCGTCCCAGAATTTTATCGCCGGGTCGGGACGCATGACCCATTGCCGGTCGCCGGCATGCAGATGAATCGGAATGTCGAAAGCGTGCGCCCATTCGACCATCGCGGCGTAATAATGCGGATGCGAGATTGCGATGCCGGTAAGGCCGCCCAAGGCCTTCACGATCGCGACGGCGGCATCATCGAGCAGCGAAATGCAGTCCCACAGCAGGTTGCCACGCTCGGTCTGCAAAAGCAGCGCGCGCTGTCCGATGGCGAATGCCGGCATTGTGCCGATACCGATGAGGCCCTGTTCATGCTGGCGGAAACAGTTGAAGTGGCTGCGCACCAGCGCGTCGTGCGTCGTCCACGCCTGACCTGACGGCGGGACATATTGCCGGTCTTCGTCGCAGATCGGGCAGCGCTCGGGGGCGTCCTTCGAGGGCGCGAACTGGGTGCCGCAGGTGATGCAGATAAAAGCCGGCATCGGGCCAATACACACGAAAAACGGCGTACCGCAAAGCACGGCGTTTTCGCCGCCCCCCGGTGCGGCAAACGCGAGGTTGCATTGACCGCGCCAAGCGATTATTGGAAATTCAAACACAGGTTTGAAAATGACGAAGCTTTACCGGCGATGACCCGTCCCTCCGAAGTCACGCGCGAGCGCATCATGAAAGCCGCCGAGCGGCTGTTTGCCGAGCGCGGTTACGACGGCACCAGCATCCGCGCCATTGTCGCCAAGGCGCGGGTGAATCAAGCCGCGATCAATTACCATTTCGACGGCAAGGACGGGCTGTATCGCGAAGTCTTGCGGACGGCGTTCCGCGCCATGACCGAAGACCAGCTCGCGCACGCCGAGGAAACCAAAGCGATGACGCGCGAGCAAGCGCTGCGTGCCTTCATCCGCCGCCAATTGCACCCACTGATGGGGCGCGATGAATACAGCCGCTACATGCGGATTTTCAACTGGGAGACGGTGCGCCCGACGGCGGTGTTTCGCGCCCTGCTCAGCGAAGAGGCGGCGCCGTTCATGGGTCTTGCGAACGATCTCGTGCGCCGATTTCTGCCCAATGCGGACCCGCGAACGGTCACCGTAGCCGCGATCTGGCTCATCGGCCAATCCGGCGTTTTCCTGCGCAATCGCGAGACGCTGGCGCAGCCGCCCGTTGGTCTTGTGCTCGATGATGCCGCCGTCGAGTGGCTGGCGCAGCAGATCGCCAATTGGGTCGTCGCCGGACTTGGACCGCAGGCCTGACGGCTGGAACGGGCCGCAAATCCTGGGGCAAATCTTGGGGAATGCCCCAAAAATTCCTTTTTCTCGGCCCGGCGTTGACAAGAACGGCTGTTTGAAATTCAATCACGCGTTTGAAAATTCGGGAGGCCGGTGATGCAGGGCAGCGGGATACCGACGATTGCGCCGAATGGGGCCGCGCGGCTGGAAGCGCCGTGGCTGGCGCGCTTCGCCGGGAAATTGGTGCTCGATGTCCTTCCCGCCGCTCTAGCGAGCGTGATCGGCGGCTTTCTGTTCACGCAATATCATTTCGACCATGCCGCGGCGCCGCAATTGGTCGCCGTACAGCCGGCATCGCCTGAGATGATGGCGATGGTCCGCAACGAGCATGCCTTGATCATGGATTATCTCAAGGCGCAGGTGGCGGCGGAGAAGCGCCGCGATGCCGCCGAGGACGCGGCCGCGGCCCATGCCGTAGCGGACGCGCGCGCGGCCGCCGACGCTAAATTGGCGGAGGCTTTGGTGGTCGCGCAGACGGCGGCGCGGGCCAGCACGCCTGCGGTGGCGGCTGCGAAAGCCGCGCCTGTTGCGCATCACAAGCCGCCCGCGTCGCTTGCCGCCGCTCCGCATGCGCCGCTTGAGATCGCGCAAGCCAATCAGACTGGGCCTGTTGCCGTCGCGGATGATGCAGTGCGCAGCGACAGATTGGCCCGCGACCCCGACTCGCTTCTCGCCAAGACGCTCGACCTCAAGGACAACGTCGTCGCCGCGACCCGTCACGTCGTTTCGGTCATCGGCGATGTATTCGCCTCGGTCGGCGATACCATCGGCGGCGCTATGGCCAGCGCCAGCCGGCCATTCAGTTCGGCATCTTGAGGCAGGGCAAAGACGGCGCGGCATTAACGCCTCTGCCGCCGACAAGCAGGCTGTGTACAACAATGGGACAGCCGGTCGATTTCCTACCAAATTACCGCGGATTGGCCCGTCAAATGATGCGTTTTGGCAACAGGGCGGCTTTTACGCGTGCTGCGTCTTGCCGGGATTTGTGGCCATCGCTAAGCCATGCTTTGTCGGTTGCGGGGAACTACCTCCGCGGCTCCTAAGTTTTGCGGTTCGGGCCAAGCGTCCGGGAATTGGCTTTGGCTGATGACGTCGGGCAGTTCGGTGCAGGTGAGAATCGTGCGGCGAGGTTGCAATGCGTTCGGGCGGTAACTTCAATCCGGAGTGGGGCTATCTCGCCCCGGTGCCGAGTTTTCTGCGCACGGTACGCGTCGTGCTGGTGGCGACTGCGATCGGCGCCACGGCCGGAGCCGCGGTCGTAATAGCGCTGATCGACCGCCCGGCCGGCGAAAGCAGCAAGACCGCGTCGGTTGCGGCACACGCCATCGTGACCAGCGTGCAAGCGGCGCCCGCGGCGTCGGCGCCGCCCGCGGTTTCCGTATCGGTGGTTGCGCCGGTCAAGGTGACGACGGCTGAGTCAGTGTCCGCTTCGCGGTCGCCCGATGTCCCGCAAGCGTTGCCGCAAGCATTGCCGCCCGCCGTTCCGCAAATCGCAGCGCAGCCCCCTGCTACGATAACACCGCCAGCGCCATCGATCGCGCCGCCGCAACCGAATGGCGTGACCGCGGCGCAATCAGTTACGACGGCGCTGCCGCAAACGCCGGCAGTGAACGCGGCTGCGCCGGACAACTCCACAGCCGGCGATGCGAGCGCGACTGCGCCCAAGCCTGCGGGGATGGCAGCTTTATCGGAGGCTTCGCCGGCGCGCGAGGCAGCGCTTCCGGAAACGTCCGATCAGTCACTGCTTCCTTCGGAGACGATTCCGCCGGAGAAGAAGACCAAGCATCACGTGGCGAGCGCTTATCCGCCGAACGGCAAGTCCAAGCCGGCGCCCGGCCTCGGCACTGTGCTGCGGCGAATTTTCAGCCCCCACACCGGAACGTCCTACTATCCGAACCACTGATTGCTGCGCTGCATTTGGCGGCAGCTCACATGGCGTCAAGTTACTTGGCTAAGTCGGCCGGCGCGGCCCGGGCACGTGGCGGCAATGCGGCCGCAAACAATAGGCCACGCGAACTGCCGATAGCGGATCTATCAGAAAAACTAGAGCAACTGCGGATTGCGTCGCCCTGCCGTTCAACTTTGTCGAATACAAAACCGCAGCCGCCCGCCATTGCTGGCGGGCGGCGGTAGGAAAGCTGAACGAAGAAGGCTAGCTTACTTGCACTTGCCCTTCTTGACCGCGGCGCCTTGCGCAGCCCAGGCGCCTTCGAAGTTCGGCGCGGTCGCGACGACGCTCCAGCCGGTGCCAATCGGCTTGGCGGCGGAATCCCACCAGATACGGCAATAGCCGAGCTCGAATTTCACTACGGCAAAATCGGCGCGCGCCGGTACGGAGGCGGCAAAGCTCAGCGCCAAAACGCCAACCGCAAATGCCAAACGCTTCATTGTCAGCTCCCTGTTGTGCCTGCCCGGGAACTTTCGGATAGTACGGGCTGGAACTTGAGGCAAGTCCATACCGGGTGCGGCGTGCGACTTATGATCGAGTGAGGCAGGCGAGCAACATCGGAGGAAATTCATGCCGGAAGTCGTGGTCTATATTTTGGAAGGTCGCACGCTCGAGCAGAAGCGGGGCCTGGTCAAAGACATCACCGATGCCGTGGTGAAGAACGCCGGCACGACCGCGGATAATGTCACCGTATCGCTGGTCGAGACCGCGCGGACGTCGAAGGCCAAAGGCGGAGTGCTGTTCAGCGAGATGGCGCCGCGCTGACCTTATCCTCGGCCTTTCTTCCTTTCTCAGCGACAGCGCCTGCGGTTCCGCCGCGGGCGCTGCGTATTTTTTGCCGGCTCAAATTATTGTGCGTGCATTGCACAATGGACTTGCTGCAATGCGGTAAATGCCTGATAATAGACGTGCAAATTCTCAAATTCCGGAAAGATGGCAAGCAGGTGCGAGATGAGCCAAGTGTGGGAGACAAAAGACGGCCGGCGGCGGGTCCGTCGCGATCCGCCGACCATCGAGGACGCCGTATTGGCGGCGCAGGGGCTCACCGACGACTTCGACTCGCAGATCGAGATCGTGATGTCGCTGATGCAGGTGTCCGCCGAAGCGGCGCGAGGCGCCGTGCTGAAAATGGGTCAGCGCAGGGACACCAGCCGCCTCACCATCGCCGGCCGCGCCGGCGCGCCACGCGCGGTTGTCGTCGAACGCCGTGCGTCGCGGGTCGCGGGGCTACGGCCTAAAGCCAGCGTCGGTTACCGGGGTCGGGTATAACGCGCGCCGACACTAGGCGGTGCCAGACGAACAGCACGACCAGCGCGCCGACGACGGCGCCGAGGAGGCCGGCGCCTTGGTCGGACTGGTACCAGCCGATCGCCTGGCCGATCATGGTCGCGACGAAAGCACCGGCGATGCCCAAGAGCGTCGTCAGGATGAAGCCCGACGGATTGTTGGTGCCGGGCGCCAATAAGCGCGCGATGATTCCGGCGACGAAGCCGATGATAACGACCCAAAGAATGTGCATGATGACCCTCGCAATGATTTCGCCGCGATGACTTTCTCAAGCCATTACTAAAATAGCAGCGCCAGTCAACGCCGCGCTGGGCCGGTTCCATCCCCGCTCGTGCCGCCTCGGCCTGCGCCGCGGCGCGCGACCGACTATATTGTGCCCGCGTTGTGATGACGACCGCGTGTCGTTGCGGCTATTATCGTCCGTACCGGGTCAGCTCCGCCATGACCAACACCATCGTGAAACCGCGCACGCAAGTGCGCACCAAAACGCAGCGTCCGCCGCTTTATAAGGTCATCCTGCTCAACGACGATTACACGCCACGCGAATTCGTCGTGCTGGTGCTCAAGGCGGTGTTTCGCATGAACGCCGACCAGGCCTATCGCGTGATGATGACGGCGCACCAGAAAGGCGCCTGCGTCATCGCGGTCTATACGCGCGACGTCGCCGAGACCAAGGCCAAGGAAGCGACCGAGCTCGGCAAAAGCAAAGGCTATCCGCTGTTCTTCACCACCGAGCCCGAAGAGTAGGCGCGCAGCCTGCGGCGGCCTATTTGCCCTGGATCGACAGCCCGCCGGGCCCGACATTGATATGCAGCCCTTCGGGCTGGTGGCGATCCTGATAAAGCTGATAGCCCATGACCGCGACCGCGATCGTGAGCGCGCCGATAACGAGGTAGAGGAAATTGCCGCGGGTCACGCCAAGCCCCCGTCGGTAAATCGAATCGTCGGCGCACAATATCATGGCGCGCCCCCGACGCGCCGCGGGCCGCTCCCCACTGCTCCAGTACTTTGGCGAGCCGCGACCGCGGATCTTCAGGTTCATCCTGTGGCGGCGCTGTCGTGGCCGCGAGCTTGCATCGCCCTTCCGAAACAGCGGTTCGACTTATTGCGTTATGCGGTGCGCCGCCCCGGCAGGCGATACGCCATGCGGGCGTGCCCGGCGCAGTAGGAGAAGCCGGTAATCGCGTCGTTGCCGCAGAAAACAAATCCGGCCTCGCAAGGGTCGCCGATCGGCCACCGGCATTGGCCTTGCGAAATCTCGGCGAGCGAACGGCGGTGCGTGCTGTCGATTGGCGCCAGCGCGGCATCGGCGCTGTCGGCGAGGCATGGCGCCGCGCCGGAAAACAGCCTTAGAAATCGCGCTTGCGACGGAAGCCGCGGCCGCCGGACGCGTGGAGGGCAGACGCGCGCCGGCGAAGCCGCGGGCCGCCCCGGCCCGATGCCGAGGCGATGGATTTTGCCGATGACGGCATTGCGGCTGACCCCGATCTCGGCGGCGATCTGGCTGCAAGACAGTCCGGCGACGACGAAATGTCGGAGCTGCTCGATGCGCTCCGCCGTCCAGGTTGCGCTGGTCATAAGACGGCCTCGTGAATTGCCGCGGCCATCTGGGCCGCCGACAGGGCGAAGGCCGCGCGCAACGGCGCCCGCGAGGACTGCACAGGCTTCGAGCGCGAAATCGGTGCGCGGCGGTGCGCTCGAAGGCCCGCGCCGCGATCACCGAGCCGCATCCGCGCCAAAAGCGATGCAAGCCCGCTGGTCTTAAGGCAGACGCCCGCACGCGCGCACTGATCGGGGCCGCTTCAAGGGTGTTGAGCGAAAAACCCTCACCGAATCAGACGGTCGCATGATTCGACTCGCCTGCCAATAGTTAAAATGCCATTATAATAGCGTTTTAATCGAGAGGCTTTTCATGGCGCGACCGGAAAACCGTTCGGAGGCCCGGGCCTTGAGCCTGACGCTGCCGATCGAGACCTTCAATTATCTCGTTTTGCTGGCGACGCTCGGCAAGCTCGGCCGCACCGAGAACGAAGTGGCCACGCATATTCTGGTGCGCGAAGTTTACGAGATGCATGGCGCGCGCTTCCATGAGACGCGCATTTTGCCGCCTCCGGAAGAACCATGATGCGCCGTTATAAATCTCGGCTGCAGGTTATTTCACCGCCAGCAATTTGACGTCGAACAGCAGCGTGGCGTTGGGCGGAATGACGCCGCCGGCGCCGCTCGATCCATAGCCGAGGCTCGGCGGAATGATCAGCGTGCGCTCGCCGCCGACCTTCATCGAGGCGACGCCCTCGTCCCAGCCGGGGATGACCTGGCCCTTGCCGAGCGGAAATTCGAACGGCTGGCCGCGGTCGAGCGACGAGTCGAATTTCTTGCCTCGCTTGCCGTTGTCATAAAGCCAGCCGGTGTAATGCACGACGACAGTCTGCCCTTGCTTCGGCGTGGCGCCGGTGCCGACTTTGGTGTCGATGATGCCGAGCCCGTCCGCCGTCATCGTCACGTGCTGGGCGAAGGCGGGCGCGATGACGAGATCGCTTGCGGCCATTGCGGCAATGAGTGCGATCGCGGCGATCGCGCTTTGGCGCGAAAAAATCTGCATTGGTTCCTCCTCGGCGAGACGGGGCCCGCCGGTTAAGCCACGTCCGTCCGGACGAGGCAAGGCGGGACGCTTCGTCGGCGCAAAGCGACTTGCCGGCAAAATAGGCAAACCAGCCTAGTCGCGTTGGGCATGAGTGCAGCGCCTTGCGTCCGGCGCGGAAGCGGTCCCCGATTTCGCCGCATCAGCTATTTGTGATGTGCACGTGCGCGCGCGGCTCTTTAAACGGGCCGGGGATGGGGGTGCGCCAAAGATTGTGATTTAAGCTCATGCAAACTGCCGCAGCCATTTCCGACACGCCGTATATGACGAAGCCTGTCGCGCCGCTCAAGCGCGTGGCACCCTATGCGCTCAGCCTGCTGCGCATCATGGCCGCGCTGTTATTCTTCGAACACGGCCTGTCAAAACTATTCGGCTTTCCACCGCACGGACAGATGCCGCACTTTCCGGAGCTGGAATTTTTCGCCGGCACAGTCGAGTTCACGGGCGGCTTTCTGGTGGCGATCGGGCTGTTCACGCGCCAAGCCGCCTTTCTGATGTCCGGCGAAATGGCGCTCGCCTATTTCCTCAGCCATGCGCCGCGCAGCTTTTTTCCGCTGCTCAATGGCGGCGAAGCGGCGATCCTCTATTGCTTTCTGTTTTTCTATCTGGTGTTTGCCGGAGGCGGGCCGTGGAGCCTCGACGCGCTGTGGCGCGGGAGAGCCTAGTGTCCCGATTCCGAAGTCCGTACAACAAGCCCAGCCGAAAAAATGGTACGGACTTCTGAACCGCCACACTAGAGCGTGATCCGGAAAAGTGGACGCCGGTTTTCCGAAAAGATCATGTTCCATCACAAAGTTACAGAGCGCAATCGAGTCAACTTAAAACGATTGCGCTCTAGGCGCGAGGCGGAACGAGGAGGTCTTCCTCGGCGAGCAATTCGCGCAAATCGCCGATCGCCTCGATGGCCTGTTCCTCGCTCGTCGCCGCTTTCAGGCGATGCCAGAGGTCGCGCCATGGCGCCGCGCGCCGGCCTGCATGCATCGCCTGGTCGACATAGGCGTGCGCTTCGGCAAGCGTGGCAAGCCGCCGCGGCTTCGGCGTGTCCTTGACGACGATGACCGGAACAACAGGGAACTCATCCATGCCGGGGATTGTAGCCCGGATCGAACGGCGACTATAGCCAGTTGCGCGGAGCTTTGGCGGCCGGCCGCGGCGCATTGCGCCCTCGCGCGCGGACATAGTAGGTGTTGCCGACGGCCTAACGATAGGCCTCGAGCGAAGCGGCAAACGGGGGCTCTCGCCATGGCGCCGATCCACGATCCAGCGATCTGGCAGCAGAAGCTCGCGGCGCTGCCGCTCGAGCGCTTTGGCGCCGGCGAGACCGTTTTCGCCGAGGGCACCAAGACCGGGCGGCTTCTCATTCTTAAAAGCGGCGCCGTCGGCATTCTCAAGGGCGGCATCGAGATCGCCACGGTGGCGGAGCCCGGCGCGGTGTTCGGCGAGCTCTCGGCGCTGCTCGACCAGCCGCATGGCGCCGACGTGCGCACCTTAGAAGCGGCGGAGTTTCACGTCGCCGACGCGGCGCATTTGCTGCAAGACCCGGCGGCGCTGCTCTACGTCACCATGCTGCTGGCGCGGCGCGTCGACGCCGCCAATCACGCGCTGCTCGAGCTTAAAGGCCAGATCGAGGCCGGCGAGCCGCCGGGCTTGATCGAGCAGACGGTCGGCCGGATCGAAGGGCTGCTCGGCGCCATCGGCACCGGCTACATCCGCGCCGGGGCCGGCGCTGCCGGCTATCCGTTTGCATAAGGCGCGGCCGGACCGCCGCGGCGCGGCGGAACAAGTTGCCGATTGCCCGATTAAAAAGCATGGGGAGGCTGCGAGGGGGACGCCATGGCCACCCCTAGTGCCGAGTGCGAAGGACCGGCCGCAGGAGCCGCGGCGCGCGATGCCAATGATCCGGTGACGCTGCACCGGACCATACGGATGATGATCGGCGAGGGTTTGCGCCAGCATTACCAGCCGCCGCAGAGATTATCGCACGAGCTCTTTGTCGTCCTGATGCAATTGAACGAGGAGGAAGGGCGGCGTCAGGCGGCCGGGCGCTCGCGGCGCGGGTCGCGCTGATTGTTGTCACGGCAGTTTCCAGGACCCGGCCGGTCCGGGCGCTACTTGCGGCCGCCCAGGCTCATGATCGCGGTGCCCATCGCGGTCGAGCCGAGGGTGACGATGAGCCCGAACAGCAGAAGCCCGAGCGCGGTTGCCGGCGAACGGTCGGCGAAAATCAGATCGCGCAAGTTGTCGGGATTGAGCGCGAGAAGCCCGCCCAGCATCAGCACCGCCGCGGCTATGCCGATGGCGAGGTTGACGAGCAGGAGGCGAAACAGCGGCTGGCCCAGGTGGTGCATGGCTTTAATGTAGGTGCGCAGCGGCGCGGCGTCATCGTGAGCGTAAAACGTGTTCTTCGTAGGATGGGTCGAGCGGCCTGTCCGCCAAAGCGGCGCAACTGCAAAGGCGGAAGCGAAACCCATCATTGATCGGAAAGGCTGCGCGATGGGTTTCGCCAGGGCTCAATCCATCCTGCGGGCTTACGCTTGTTCCTCACAGATGGCCGAACAGGCAAAACAAGTTGATCCAGCAAGCGGCCATAAGGGCGACGATCAGCATCCTGTTCATCGCGGGCTCCAAGAGTAGCCAAGAGAATCGCTCGCAAAGCATGAGCGAGACTCAGCCTCGGAGTCCCAAAGTTTGTTTTTTGCGGGATTCATCTCTCGTTTACGGAATCCGGCACGATTCTCGGCGGGTAGAGCCAGGCGGGGGACGAATCCCGCGCATCGCCGATCCGCGCGTCATGCCCGCGACATAGGCGAGCGAGGCGATGCCGTTTCTTCAAGCGGCTAGGCGCGGGTATCCACGTCTTCAGTCTCGGTGCAGCAAAAAGACGTGCATGGCGGGGACGAGCCCGGCCATGACGGGTGTGGTGCCGTGAACATCTGTAGCCTTGCTTCCCTCGAATGAGCGGATTGTCTGGATGGCGCGACTCCCATATCTCCTAACGGTGGGGCAGGCGCTCGGGCGACCAACGGAACTCAAGGAGACCGCAATGCAGACGATAGGGTTTGAGCGTCCGTCGGCGGCGCTGTTTGCGGCTGTTTCGGTCGCCGCGACGATCGCGGCTTTCGCCATCGGGGAGGCCCGGGCGCAGACGGTCAATCCGCTCCCGCCGCCGCCGCCGCCGGTTTTCAATCCGTCAACGCCAAACACGGTGCCGCAAGCGCCGTATGTGCCGACGGCGCCCTCCGGCCTGTCGGGCTCCGCCCCGGCGCCGGCTCCGCCGGCTGTCATGCCGGCGCCTTCCGCGCCTGCTCAAACGCCCAACGCGTCCGCGGCGGCAAAGCCCGCGCCGTCGCCAATGCATGCGCGCCATCACGGGCGGGTCCACCACCGCTTTAGCAAACGCCACGCCCGATCCCATGCCGCGCGCGTGCTAGGGCCTTCCTATTACCCGGGCTTGGGCGAGTTCTATCCGCCCTATCCCGATCCCTGCCATGTCAGCCAAATGTGGTCCGGCTATTACGCGGGATCTTGGACCTATAGTTGTTGGTGAGGCCCCCCTCATCCTACGAGGCTCCCCCGATCAAGTCGGGGGTCGCACCTCGGGATCAGGCGCCGCGCCTCGAACCATGGCGCACTTCAGGATAACAGGTTTGTAGGATGGGTTGAGCGAACTTATCCACCGCAGTGGTGCAACGTGCGAAGGCGGAAGCGAAACCCATCGTCAAACAAAAAACGCTAGACGATGGGTTTCGCCAGGGCTCAACCCATCCTACGCGCTTAAAAATGGGGGAGGGGACGATGCCGCAACGGGTCTTGATCACCGCCGGCGCCGCCGGCATCGGGCGCGAATTCGCGCGCGCCTTTGCCGCGACCGGCGCCAAGGTGTTCGTCTGCGACATCGACAAGAACGCGCTCGAAGCGATTGCGAAGGACATCCCGGGATTGATAACACGGCCTTGCGACATGGCGCGCCGCGCCGACATCGAGCGCATGGTGCCCGAGGCGGTCGCGGCGCTCGGCGGCCTCGACGTGCTGATCAACAATGCCGGCATCTCCGGGATGACGCTGCCGGTCGCCGATTATCCGCCGGACGACTGGGACAAGGTGGTCGCGGTCAATCTCACCGCCATGTTCGACGTCACCCGGCTCGCGATCCCGTATCTGAAGCAATCAAAAGCCGGCGTGATCATCAACATGTCGTCGGTCGCCGGCCGCTTCGGTTTCCAGAACCGCAGCCCCTATGCCGCCACCAAATGGGGCGTGATCGGCTTCACCAAGACGCTGGCGCTGGAGCTCGGCTCTTGCGGCATCCGCGTCAACGCCATCGCGCCCGGCGCGGTCGCGGGCGACCGCATCGAGCGCGTGTTCGCCGGCCGCGCCCAGATCAGCGGCAAGACGATGGCCGAAGTGCGCGCCGCGGCGATGGCCGAGCAGTCGATCAAGGAGATGATCGACCCGAAAGACATCGCCGCGCTCGCAGTATTCCTCGCCTCAGATGCGGGCAAGTCGATCAGCGGCCAAGTGCTGCCGATCGACAACGACCGGCAGCGGGCGTGATGGTTTTTGCCGAGCCTCGGCGCAGTGCGGAGCCAGGAAGAGTTATATCGCGTGCTCGCCCTGCCGCGTCATGTCGCTGCGGCCGGCGAGCAGGCCGGCAATCGAAATATCCTCGTCCAAATCTTCCCAGTGCAGGCCGACCCTGCTGATCTCGACCCGCGCGCGCGCTTCGGGGCTGGCACGCAATAGGCGCGGAAACCAGGCGAGCGGGACGCCAAGCGTGCGGCCGTCCGACAGCTCGACCCACATCGTGTGCTCGTCAAAGCGGACGGCCGTTGCCGAAATGGTCATCCCATGCCTTCAGGATTTGTGCTCGTCGTTCCGAAACGATGCGTAGGATACGCGCAAGTTCACTCGCGCGGCAGCCCCTCGTTCGAGAAGAAGTAATAACGCAGCCCGCATCACGAAAGATGACCGGCATTGTCCGCCCCAATCCGATCTCTCTCTTATATCATGCCGTGCCGTCGCGTTCCGATGTCCGCGTAGCGCCGCGGCGATGGCCGAGCAGTCGATCAAGGCTATGATCGATCCGAAGGACATCGCCGCACCCGCGTGTTTTTGGCCTCCGATGCCGGCAAGTCGATCAGCGGCCAGGTGCTGCCGATCGATAACGATAGGCAGAGGGCGTGAGTTTTGCCAAGAATTTCGCGGTCTGAGGTGCGAGGCGCGCAAGTGCCCAGCCTCGAAGGGCGATCTCTTCAGCACGCCGGCTGCATAATTCCAGTCACGTGTATAGATCAGACTGGGAGATCGATAATTACCTGTCACGTCTAATGCCATCGTAAAACGTAGAGCTAGAAATGCCCAAAATCTCTTGCATTGCCGCTTTCGCCGCCTTCGAGGCTAGTTCGCAATACTCAGAGAAGGCGAAAATCCTTACCTGATATCGATAGTGTTCATAAGCTTGCGTCCACTCCCGAATAGGAAAGATTTGCGCGATTGGTACGCTTGTAGACGCTGAACTGGAGCCTTTCACCATGTCATCGACGTCTTCAAATTTTGGGGGCTTGGGAACGTCAACCCACACGCCCGCTTGAGCAATTGCGCCGGAGGGTTGGGGCCCTAGCTTGGCGTCAAGCTTTATGAGATTGGAACCGATTGCATCCTCAAGCTGCCCAATGATCTCATCGCGCCGCTTTCTGTCGTGCAAGTCGATTAGAAAATCTTGGATTAGCATGCCACCGGCATGTGTAGCAGAAGGGCCGCTGATGCTGTAGACTTCACGCGGAGTAAGCCGATTTATCAGGCGATAGACGTAATCCTCTATAACCTGATCTTGGTGTTCTACGTTAGGCAATGCCGAATCTGTCATGTCGAGAAATCGCGTCAATATTTTCTCGTCCGTTTCTCCCTTTTGGCGCCAATGTTCGACACTTTGGC
>Ga0335078_10007390_pt1 | contig 16297 bp, 12 predicted proteins | sample Lox_Sample_32_FD_206711 | JGI IMG/M metagenome (GOLD analysis project Ga0335078, IMG submission 206711) | Soil microbial communities from Loxahatchee National Wildlife Refuge, Florida, United States - Lox_Sample_3.2 | ecosystem: Environmental > Terrestrial > Soil > Wetlands | place: USA...
GGAACGGAACCCGCGATTCCAGCGTGGCGGCCTGCGCGATCAGCGCCATATCCATTACTTCCTGTACGCTGTTCGACGAGAGCATGGCGAATCCCGTGGAACGGGCCGCCATGACATCGGAATGGTCGCCGAAAATCGAGAGGGCGTGCGCTGCCAGCGCGCGGGCGGCGATATGGAACACCGTGCTGGTGAGTTCGCCCGCAATCTTATACATGTTCGGAATCATCAACAGCAGGCCCTGGGATGCCGTGAAGGTAGTGGAGAGCGACCCCGCCTGCAGCGAGCCGTGCAGCGCTCCGGCGGCGCCGCCTTCGCTCTGCATTTCGATCACCGTGGGGACCGTGCCCCAGATATTGGCTTTGCCTTCCGCCGACCACTGGTCGGCCCATTCACCCATATTCGATGACGGCGTGATGGGATAAATGGCGATGACTTCATTGACCTGATGCGCTACGTATGCTGCGGCCTCATTGCCATCGATAGTGACTTTTGGGCGCTGGCTTGTGGAGGATTTTTCCACCGGGCGACTCCTTAATAATGTGGGATTCACTGCTGGATGCCTTAAACCATATTATAGGACCCTGTTGTCGTAAAAATCCACAAGTATTTTCGGGTCCGAAATTTTCGAAGGGACTAATTCGCGCATTTGCAGTATCTTGAACGACTCCGCCGGGATGCGGCTGGGTGAGCGTGGTTCGTCTCGAAAAAGGGGGAACGGCGCTAGTTTCCGGTCGCGAGCAGTTTCACGACCGAGCTCAGCAATTCATCGGGATGAAACGGCTTGCGCAGGACGCGGCAAACCTGAAATTGCTTCGCCAGATCGTAATCCGGGCAGGCAGCCAGGTACAACAAGCGGACCCGTCCGGCGAACGGCAGGAAGTGCTCGGGCTGGTTAGTCACGATGATGCGCTCTGAGGATCCGCTCAGCCCAAGCAGATCGAGAGCTGCCTCGGCCGAGGCTTCGTGAATCTGGTATCCCTGCCGGCCGAGCACGCTCCCGACGAGCCTGCCGACCAGGGGATCCTCCACCACAACGATGGAGTGCTCACTCTGGCCCCAGTTAACCATGGGACGGTATCCCGAGTTGTGATATGTCGCGATGATTATGATTTTATTGTCCGTTCCTGTACACTACTTGGACAATCCCCACAAATGAGTGTGCGGTGGATCTGTAATGTGGGGAATGTCGATTAAATCCAGAGTTTTGAGTCGATTCTCGACATTTAGTTCGGTCCTACACCCATCGAAAATCAGACGAAGATAACTGATACGTGACGGATGCACGCCGGCGTAGTTAGACCATTCATCCGTGGCTAGCGGCTAAACTGGGCGTCGCCGATCGTGACTTCCTTGCCCGCCGGCAGTTCCACCGCGACTTCGCGTCCGGCATACCGCACGGTCGCCATTTTCGATCGATCGCTCCGCAGAACCGCCTGCAGCAGCTTGCCGTTGCGCCATGTGAGATCCACCGTCACGCCGCCACGAGCCCGCAGACCATGTACGCTGCCGGTGGGGAATGCTGCCGGTAACGCCGGCAAAAGAAAGAGGAAAGCCGATTCGCCGGTCTGCGCCGGGGTGAGGCTGAGCTCCGTCCCGTGCGGATCGTCGCTCTGCAGCAACATCTCCGTGATTCCGGCGGTGGCCCCGAAGTTCCCGTCGATCTGGAAAGGCGGGTGCGCGTCGAACAGGTTCGGATACACCCCGGCATGCGCCACCGGATGCGCGGCATCCTTGTCGTTGGCGGGCGAGATCAGGTTTTGAAGGATGCGGTAGGCGTGATCGCCGTCCAGAAATCGCGCCCATAGATTCACCTTCCAACCCATCGACCAGCCGGTGGCCGCGTCGCCGCGGAAAATCAGCGATTGCCGGGCCGCCTTGAACAGATCCGGCGTGCCGTATGGGGTAATTTCGCTCCCCGGATAAACGGCCCACAGATGCGATACGTGGCGGTGTTCGTTTTTGGGATCGTCTTTGTCTTCCAGCCACTCCTGCAACTGCCCGTACTTGCCGATCTGCAGCGGCGCGACCTGCTGGCGCAGTTCCGCTAATCGCGCCCGGAACGGTTCATCGATGCCCAGAATCCTGCCGGCCGCAATGACATCGCCGAAGAGCGTCCGCACGATCTCGCGGTCCATCGAAGGGCCCATAACCAGGCCGCCCTGTTCCGGTGAATTGCTCGGACCGGTGATCAGCCTTCCGGTCTTCGGATCTTTCACCAGCGTATCGACGAAAAACTGGGCGGCGCCTTTCATCAGCGGATACGCCGTATCGCGAAGGAATTGCTCGTCGCCGGTGAAAAGGTAGTGCTCAAAGAGGTGAGTGGAAAGCCAGGCGCCGCCGGTTTGCCAGATGCCGTGGTTCGACGCGTTGATCGGCGCCGTGCCGCGCCAGATATCGAAATTGTGGTGCAGCACCCAGCCGCCTGCATGGTAGTGCTCTTTGGCCGTAACCGCTCCCGATTGCGCCAGCTCTTTCATGGCATCGAAGAGCGGCAGTTGGCACTCGGGCAGGCTGGTCTCTTCCGCCGGCCAGTAATTCATCTCGGTATTGATGTTGTCGGTGTACTTGCTGTCCCACGGGGGATTGTTCGACTCGTTCCACAGTCCTTGCAGATTGGCCGGCTGGCCTCCCGGACGGCTCGACGAGATCAGCAGATATCGCCCGTACTGGAACAGCATCGCCACCAGTTGCGGATCGCCGGATCGGGCGAAGGCCGCGATTCGTTCGGGAGTCGGTTTGGCTTCGGCCTCCGGTGAGCCGCCCAGGTCGATCGAGACGCGGTGGAACAGCTTCTGATAATCGGCCAGGTGATCCCGGCGCAGCTCCTCGTATGATTTCGCGTGCGCCCAAACCATCGCTTGAATGTTGCGGCGGGCCGGATCGCCGGAGACGTCGCGGAAATTGACGAAATTGGTCGCTCCCGCCAGCGCCAGTTCGGCGGAATCAGCGCCGGTGACGACGATTTGGTCTTCGCGCTGCTCGCGATGGCCGCCTTCCGCGGCCACCAGCAGGCGCGCTTCAAAGCGGATGGCGCCGTCCTCTACCCGCCCGCTCATGACCAGGTCGCCGTCGGACAGGAATTTGTAGGTCGAGCCCGGATGCGCGCTCTTCAAGGATGCCGTGAAGGTGATACTGCCCGGTTTGGCCGCCGTGAGGCGGATGATCAACAGATTGGCGGGATGGCTGCAGAAAACCTCGCGCCGGAATGCGACCCCGTTCGCGGTGAATTCGGTGGTGGCGATGGCGGCGTCGAGATCGAGCGACCGGCGGTAATTTGTCACCGAATCGGCGCCGATTCCCGGGAAATCCAGCAGTAAATCGCCGAACGCCTGGTACGCTTTCTGACGAACCGGCTCGCTCATGAATTCCTTCATGGCCAGATCTTCGGCTTCTTTTTGTTTGCCCTCGAAAAGCAACTGCCGGATCTGATCCAGGTAGCGATAGGCGCCCGGATGGGAATAGTCGTGGGGCTCGCCGGTCCACACGGTCTGTTCGTTGAACTGGATCCGCTCATGGGCCGTGCCGCCGAACACCATGGCGCCGATGTGTCCGTTGCCGACGGGCAGTGATTCCACCCAGAGACCGGCCGGTTGGCGATACCAGAGTTCAAGCGGCGATGCCAGGCTGGCGCACGTCAGCGCCAGAATCGCTGCAAACTTGACCATGCTGACAGCGTAGCGCGAAATGCCGGTTCGCTATTCCCAGCGAAGGGCGCGCATGGGGTCGATCGCGGTGGCGCGGCGCGCGGGCAGATAACCGGCCAGCGCCGTGACCGCGGCAATTCCCAGGGACGCGGCGGCCATGGTGGACAAATCGGTGGCCTCGACGCCGAAGAGCTGGGTTTGTAGCAGCCGCGTCGCGCCATAGGCGGCGGCGAGTCCGATGGTCACCCCGATCGCCGCCACCGACAGGGTTTCGCGCAGCACCATCCAGAGGACCGAGCCCTGTCCCGCGCCGAGAGCCATGCGGACGCCGATTTCGCGCGTGCGGCGCGAGACCATGAAAGCCATCACCCCGTAGAGCCCGATCGCCGCCAACAACGTCGCCAGAAACCCAAAGACTGTGGAAAGCGCGGCCAGCAGCCTCTCGGTGAGCAGCGAAATCTCCACCTGGTGGTCCAGCGTGCGCATGTTGACCATCGGAACGGTGCCGTCGACAGCCTGGATGGCGCTTCGCAGGCTGTTAAAAGCGTGCGCCGGATCGCCCTCCGTCCGGACGTAAGCCGTGACCCCCTCGGCTACTTCTTTCTGTTCGAGCGGGATGTACATTTCATAGGGAATATCGTCGCGCATGCTCTCGTACTTCGTGTCTCCGGCCACGCCGACGATCAGCCTGTTCATGGGCGTTCCGGGATCGATTCCCATTCCGAGATGCCGGCCGACCGGATTGACGCCGCCGAAATACCGGTTTACGAATTTCTGATTGACGATCACGACCTTGGGCGCGCCGGCAGTGTCGCGGTCGGTGAAATCGCGGCCCAACAGAATCGGAATCTTCAGGGTTTTGAAAAAATCGGGGCTGCAGAACTGCACGTGCGGGTCGGGCCGCTCATCCTGCCGGGCGGAATACCCTTCGATCGTGACCCAGTTGTCCCACTCGTTGTCCTCGAGCACCGGCACGACGGCCAAAGCGTGGGACTCCACGCCGGGAGTGGTGCTGAGAATCTGGCGCAGACGGCGATAGTAGGCCGTGATCCATGCGGCTGGATACGTGTAACTGGGATCCACGTCGACGGCCAGCAGGTTGCGAACCTCGAAACCGGGGTTCAGGCTTTTCAAATTACGCAGGCTCTGCAGGAACAATCCCGCCGCGATCAACAGCAGCAGCGAAAGAGAAACCTGAGCCACCACCAGGCCTTTACGCAATTGCGCCGACCCGCCGTGCAGCACCGCGCCCGCCTGATCCTTGAGCGTGTTCGCCAGGTCGGGCCGGGTGGATTGCAGCGCCGGGACCAATCCGAAGAGAGCGCCGGCCACCAGCGAGATGACGAAGGTGAAGGCAAGCACCGCCCAGTCCGGCGTGCCGGAAAGCGAGATGGGCGTACTGCCGGATGGCATGAAATCGAGGAGCGTCCGATCGATGAGTACCGCGAGCCCCACGCCGAGCGATCCGCCGAGCAGCGTGAGCACCAGGCTCTCCAGAAGAAGTTGCCGGATGAGCCCGCCGCGGCGCGCGCCGATCGCCAGCCGGACCGCGATCTCTTTCTGCCGCGCCGACGCGCGCGCAATCAGCAGATTCGCCAGGTTCGAGCAGGCAATCAGCAGCACCAGGCCGACGATCGCCATCAGCGCGTATAGAGGCTTGGCATAGGCTCTCCGCAGATTCGAGCGGCCGCGCGATCCAGGCATTACTTCCATCCACATGCGCAGGAACTGCTGTTTGACGAACGGCGAGGCTTTCGCGAAGGGCGGCTTGGTGACCTCGACAGTAATGATCTGGTGGAAGAGCGGCTGCAACCCGGCTTGCGCCTTCTCCATCGTCATTCCCGGTTTCAGGCGGCCGAAGACCTCCGTCCAGCGGAATCGTTCGTTGTTCAGCCGTTTGAAATCCGATGGCGGCAGGAAGTCCGACATCGTAATGGGAATGCGGATTTGCGGGGCGCGGCCCGGCTCTACGCCGTTGAAGCCGGCTTCGCTGACGCCGATAATCGTCAGCGCCTGGCCATTGACCACGATCTGTTTGCCGACGATATCCGGATCGGCCGCGAATCGCGTCCGCCAGTAGCCGTAGCTGAGAACCGCGAGCGGATGGCCGCCCTGCATCAGATCGTCGGAGGCCGTAAAGACGCGGCCGGCCGCCGCTCCGACTCCCAGAACCGGAAAGTAATTGCCGGACACAAAATCGGCGCCGAGCAGCTCGGTGCGGCCTTGAAATGTAGCGCTGACGGTAGTCGGATGAGTGCAAAACATTCCGCTGAAGACTTGATTCTGGTCGCGGATCTGGCGATACATCGGATAGGACAGCCGATCGGGCCCGTTGTTGCCGCCGTAATGCTCGCCGCGCCCCGCCAGCATCACGAGCTGCTCGGGATGCCTCACCGGCAGCGGTTGCAGAACCAGTTGGTGAAGCAGCGTGAAAATGGCTGTATTGGCGCCGATGCCGAGGGCGAGCGAGAGCACCGCGACAATCAGAAAGACGGGAGACTTGCGCAGAGTGCGCAGCGAGTAGCGAAAATCTTGCAGAGCACCGGCCATCGACCGTTATACTCCGCTCTTCCGCAAAGGTTACGAAAAAACCAGGGCCGGCCGATACCCGTAAGTATTGGCCGGCCCCGCGTGCAGGAGCGAACACTCACGCGCTAGCGGCGCCCGTGGCCGCCGCCGAAATGGCCGGCATGGCCTCCGAAGTTTCCACCGCGCTCAAATCCGTGGCCACCGTGATTTGCGTAACCGTGATCCCAACCTCCATGACCCCAACCGCCGCCGTAGTATCCGAAACCGAACGACGGCGCCACGTACCCGTAAGGGCCGTAATCGTAGTAGGGCGCGTAATCGAAATTCGGCGCGTAATACGGATCATAGGGCGCATAATAAGGCGCTTCGTAAGGGTACGGATACGCATACCCCGGCCCTATTCCGATACCGAATCGCACCTTGGCGCTCGCCGGCGATGGGGTGAAGAGCGTCAGGATGCCCGCCAGCGCGGCCACCGGAATTCCAAGCTTCTTAAGCATCTTCCACCTCAGCTTTATTGGATGCCTGCCGGCCCCGCGGGCACGTAAACGGTTGTAATGCGTAAACGCCGTGGCAGATCCGCTCACAAGGCCGAGATGCGCGCCGCGCCGGCCGCGACGAGGCCGCGTCTTTGAGTCCGCAACATGCGCCACAGTGGCCGGCAAACTGCTGTCGAGCCCGGATGATTGTTCGCGAATGCTGCTTCCTTTCCGTGTGCATGTGGATTCTGAGCGCGGCGGCTGAGGCGCAAGTCCCGCCGCCTCCACCTCCGGCTTCCGCGCGGCAGGTGCCGCTCTCGGGACGCGAGCAGCGGCCGGGGTCCGTCGCCGCGGAACAGACGACGGGGACCGAAGGCGGCGGAGCGGTTGGAGTTCGCGGGTCGGTCAACGTGCAGGGTGCGTACACGGGGAGCGTGCCGTCCGGCGACAACACTGGCGCCGTGCTCCCGCTGCGATTGGACTACGCCTTGAAAATGGCGCTGCGAATAACCTCGGCGCGGTCACGGAAGCGCAAACCGTGCGGCAGGCGCAGGGAATGCTGAATGTGGCGCGCAGCGGATTGCGCCCCCAGGGTGTATACGGTGGTCAATGAGACGGTGGAACAGCTCAACCTGGGAACGCTCGGCGTCGAGACGGCCAGCTTCCCGCCGGTCGCCGGGCCGTTCAACTTTTTCGATGCCCGGGCGGCGCGAGTGACGGAAGCCGTGGATCTGGTGCGATTGCGAACCTGGCCGCGGCGCAGGCGCGCAGTTCGAAGGCGATCTACAAACAGGCTGTGGACCGATTGCAGGAAGCGCTGAACGCGCGCATCGACACCACGCGCACGCAGGTGCAACTCCAGTTGGATCGGCAGCGGCTGCGCGCCCTGGCGGCGGAGCGCGGCCGCGAAAAACTGCGGCTGGGACGATTGTTCGGGCTGCCGCCGGGGCAGGACTTCTCCATCGCGGACGATTTTCCATATGCGCCGCTGGCGGAGATTTCGCAGGGCGAAGCCATGTCGCGGGCGTGCCGGAACCGCTCCGACCTTCAGGCCGCGCCGGCCGCCGTGCGAACGTCCGGGGAAGCCCTGAAGGCGGCGCTGCGGCAACGGCGGGCGGAAACCGCGGACATCCGCGGCCGCATCGACCAGGATGTGCGCCAGGCGTTCATCGATCTGCTGGCAGCCGCCGATCAAGTGGAAGTAACCCGCAGCAATGTCGATTTGGCCGACGATATGCTCCGGCAGGCCCGCGACCGCTTCGTCGATGGCATTGCCGCCAAGGTCGGAGTAGTGCAGGCGCAGCAGGCAGTCGAGCAGACGCACCACGACTATATCGCCGCGGTCTTCGATCACAACTTGGCGAAAGTGTCGCTGGCGCGGGCCACGGGCGGAGCCCGGCAGGCCATCGCGCGCATTCTGCCCCGGAAGTGAAGTTCTGCGCGTTGGCCTGGCTCTCTTCGAGATCGGCCAGCGCCGAATCGTGGCTCCGCCGCGCCGCCTCCAAGGCCTCCTGGGAATTGGCCACGCCCAACTCGGCCGTCGCCACCATGGTCGATTCCGTGGTCTGCGTGATCGGGACATTGGGCGCCTGAGCCTCCAACGCCGCTTCGGCCTGCGCCAGGTTGGCTTCCGCCTGCCCCAGCGCGGCCTGGTAATCGCGCGGGTCAATATCCGCCAGCGTTTGTCCCGCTTTCACGCTGCGATTGTCTTTGGTGTAGACGGCGATCACGGTTCCGCTGATGCGGCTGCTGATTTCGTTGATGTGTCCATCGATCTGCGCGTCATCGGTGCTTTCGTAGCTTTGCAGGTAATTCCAGAACAGCACCGCGGCGATCGCCAGCATAACGAGTCCGATCACAATTCCCAGGACCGCCAGCGGATGCGCTCGCGACCAGGTCGCCACGCGCTGCCACAGCGGCGGCAAGGCATGGCGCTGGGTATGTTCGCCATGGGAGTGGTGGTGGCACCTGTGATCGGCCCGGCTCTGGCCGGCTATCTCACGGATACCATCTCCCTTCGGTGCTTGCGAGAAATGACCCGCCCGTGTTGACGCCGAGCGCCAACACAGTCCATCCCATCAACACTTGATATCGGAGCCGGAGTGGCTCGTTCGGAAGAATGCCGCGCCGGCAAGCACCACCACCGGGTACAGCGTGGCGTAGAGGATCGCCGAGTGCAACACGGCGCCATAGCCAGCCGCATCCCAGTAGATGAGCTTGAGACCGAGGATCACGTCTATATGCGTACCGGCGCCAGTCCGGGCGGCCTCGCGGAGGACCAAGCCCGCGCAGAGATCGATAGCTGCATGGAGGAACGCGAGCGCCAGAGTTCCGGCCGCTGCGCGGCCACCGTACCGCAGCGCCATCCAGCGGCCTAGCCAGAACGGAGCCAGCAGATTCACCAGTGACCACTGCAAGCTCGCATCCCCCCAGTCGGGAATGTCGGTATGGAAGGATACATGGAGGATGGAAATCACGATCAAGAGGAACACATAGACAATGCATGCCGCCAGAAGATACCCCAACTGAGCGATCATGCCGCGTATCACAATGCCCGCGAGGGCCTTGGGCTCCGCAGCCAGTTGGCGCCATGCCTGAGCCGTAGCGGTGCGTCCCACCAGAAACCAAAAACGGAACGCGCCGAGATCATCCTCCAAAAAATCGCCCGCGATGGAGGCGGCTCGTTCCCGAGGAGCGGCCAGGGAGAGGACGGCTTCGGCAAGGTCAGCTCTACGCATGGGCCACTCCTGGCAGCGTGAGGCGTTCCATGAGTTTCTGATAGCCACGCTGGGCGTGCGCGACGGCTTCGATGCCCTTGGGCGTGGCGGTAAACAGGCGTTTGGCGCGGCCTCCGCGCTGAGGGCTCGGATCGCCCATCCGCGACTGCAACATGCCCTTCTCCTCTAATCGATCGAGCGTGTTGTAGAGAGCGCCGGGCGCTGGGTTCCGGCCGGTGCACTCACGGATCTCTTTGCGAATAGTCGCGCCATAGGCGTTGTCCTCTAGGCGGAGAATGGCGAGAAAAACGACCTGTTCGAATTCCCCCAGAATCGTAATTTGGGCCCTTGTCATTTCAACTACATAATAGTTTAAATGATACCGCACGTCAACGCATCTCGCACTGGCTCACGGGCAGCAGTCTTGCGCTGCGAAACGAGCTGACGCGGCTGGCGCTGTATATGCGGCTGCATGGCGGGCCCTTCAAAGGCAACGCTGCGGGCGGTGTCGATCGTGCAGAGCCAGTTGGATAATCAGGCGCAATTGTGGGCGTACGTGGACGTATTCCGGTACATGGCTCTGCTGATCGCCCTCTGCATTCCGTTGTCGTTCGTCCTTTCGAAAGCGCGGCGGCAGGGCGGGGGAGTGTCGCGCCGCGATTTTCGAGCTGATCCGTCTACTGATCGCCGTTCAGCTTGCTCAACTCGGTCTTATCTCGTTCCAGGTACGGCACGCCCTTGGTCATCCAATCGGGAGCCGGAGCGCCTTTCAGGAAGTGATCGAAATACTGCTGCATGCGGATGGTGTAATCTTTCTGATCGGCGCGATTGCGGATGCCGTGCGGCTGTCCGTTGTAATTGATGAAGTAGACTTCCTTGCCGAGACGCCGCAGCGCCAGGAAGAACTCGATGCCCTGATACCACGGCACCGCGTCGTCCGCATCGTTCTGCAGGATGAGCACCGGCGTCTGTACGCGATCGGCCCAGAAAATCGGCGAATTCTCGATGAATCGCGTCGGATACTGCCAGATCGACCCGCCGATGCGGCTCTGCGTCCGCTCGTATTGGAATTGCCGCGTGAGGCCGGTGCCCCAGCGAATGCCGTCGTAGGCGCTGATCATGTCGGCTACCGGAGCGCCGGCCTCGACCGCGCGGAAACGGTTGGTCTGCGTGACCATGTACGCGATCTGATAACCGCCCCAGCTGTGGCCCTGAATCCCGATGGCGTTCTCGTCCACGTACCCGTTGTTGACCACAGCCTGCACCGCCGGCAGCACGCACTTGAGCGCGCTCTGTCCGGGATATCCGGTGGTATACACGATATCCGGCTCCAGCACCAGGTAGCCGTTGCTCACGTAGAAACTGACGTTGATCGACGTGCCCGGCGCGGGATTTACGAATCGATTCAGGTTCTGCGTCAGCCGCTCGTAGATGTAGACCATCATCGGGTACTTCTTATGCGGGTCGAAATTCTCCGGCTTGTAAAGCGTCGCCTGGAGCGGGACGCCGTCGGCATTCTTATAAGCGATCAGCTCGGAAGTGCCCCACAACAAGCCCGATTTCTGCGGATCGGCGTTGCTCACCTTGCGCATTTCCTTGAAGGTGCCGTCGGTAGTGAGCAGATCCGGAAACTCGTTGAAGGTCTGGCCCGTCAGCAGGTAGACATCGGCGTCTTTGGCCTTCACCGGCGCGCTGAAACTCCTGGCCGCCATCACCAGTTGCTGGGGTTCGCCGCCCTCCAGCGAGCCGCGGAAAAATCCGCTGTTCATGGTCTTCAGATTCTCCGCGCTCAAGAGGAGCGGCTTGGATGCATCGATCCAGCGTTCGCGCGGATCGGTTTCGGTACGCACGTAGCGGAAACGGACATCGTGGGCGCGGCCGAAACCGCCGGTAATGTTCTTCGCGCCCGATCCATCAGGCGCGATTTTCCAAACGTCGAACCGGTCGTAGACCAGGACGCTCTTGCCGTCCTTGGTCCAGCCGCCGTTTCCGTAAGGCCCGGGCGTGCTCGGCGTGTCGGTGTCCTCGTTGAAGAATTTCAGCCCGAGACCGGCCGTCAGATTCGTGGTCTTCCCGTCGGGAACTGACGTAGTGATCCAATCCTTGCCGTCGAAGGTCAGCAGGTAGCGCCCGTTCGGCGACCAGGTGCTCGTGCCGTGATTCTTCTTCGACAGCAGCTTCCGCTGACCGGTCAGGCCATCCACCAGGTACGTATCGTTGTAGTGCTCGTCGTAATCGGCCAGATGGCGGTACTCGTGGTCGTCCGTTCCCAAGATCCACTGCGAGCTCTCCGAGGTCACGATGGTCTCCATCGCGTTGTCGGCCAACTGCACCAGCTTGTGCTCGGGGATCAGGTAGGCGGCCTCAAACGTGCGGTCGCGATCGCGCGCCGCGCGGACCTTCTGAATCGGCTGCAGGTATTCGTCTTTATAATTCCAAACCTCAACCACGGCTTTGTCTTCGGTGGCCGCGGCGGGCGCGCTCGGCGGCGCCGTTCCCTCTTCGGACTGGGCATCGTCCGGCCGCCCGGAGGGTTTGGCGACGCCGAAGAACAGGCGCGATCCATCGCGCGAGAAGCTGAGGTTGCCGTGGTCGCTGATGGCCATTTCGGGTTCAAGTCCGGGAGTCGCGGAACTCACCAGTTCGCTTGCCGACGCCGCTTTGCGGTCCCAGAGATAAATCTTCCACTTCGGCTTCCCGGCGTTGTCGTCGCGATCGCTCAGGAAGGCCATCTGTGTCTGGTGCTCGTCGAAGGCGAGCTTGGCATACTTCCCCTTGCCGGCCAACAACGAAAGCGGTTCGTCGGCTGATTCCGGGCGGGCAACGAAAAGGCCGTTCTTCGCGGCATCGTGCGCCGATACGGCGTAGACCAGTTGCGCGCCGTCCTCGGTGAATTGGAATTCGGCCACATCCTTGAAGGTGCGCTCGGCGCCATCGGCGAGCTTCCGAAGGACGAGATCGGTGCCGAATTGCGGCCGGGAGCCGCGTCCTCCTGCCGCTCCGCCGCCGCGCCCGCCGCGTCCCTGGTCGGCATCGCCGCGGTTGTTCGGTTGCGCGCCTTGCGCTCCATTTCGCGCCGGAGCTTCGGGCGCTTCGCGCTGATAGGCCAGGAATCCGGAAGCCTTTTCGGGCATCGCGAACCGGCGCACGCGATCGACGGTGACAGCTTTGGCCGTGGCCAGATCCACGATCACCATGCCGTCTTTCGGAGCCTGATCGCCGGTGCGGCGCTCTTTGCGCGCTTTATCCATATCCGCCTTGGACGGAAATGTGGAGAACGCCACATATTTGCTGTCCGCCGAAAACGTGATTGTGGTGCCGCGCGCTTCGGGCGGCGGGCCTTCCTCCGGAATCGCCACCGCGGTCGGCTGCGGCCGGGCTCCGGCCGGAAAATGCGAATCCTGGCCGGTCACCAGGTTGCGGACCACGATCTCGCCATCGCCTTCCTGCGGAAACAGGCCATAAGCCAGGAACTTGCCGTCGGCCGACAGGCGCTGCGACGAGATGGTCCGCCAGCCGTCGTAATCCTTGTGGGTGAGCGGGCGCTTGGCGGGTTGGGCGAAAGCGACACAGACCAGCAGGCTCGCCAAGGCCAGCGGAAACAGAATGCGTTTCGAGTGATAGCGCAGCATATTGCTGGTATTGTAATTCAGACTGCCGCCGCTGGTTTCAAACGGCGGCTCAAAAACGGATGTCGCCTTTCGGAGCCAATGACCGGAGCCGGAAAGAATAGGCGGGAAAGGCTTTCCAAAACAGCAATTGGCGGATGAAGGGGAACGGGAGCAACCAACCAGGAGGAACAGGAACGATTCCGCGGGCTGCCGCTTTCGCGGATCGCCTTTCCCGCAAATAAGACTAGCACATCTTAATTTGCGGAACAACAGTTTTTGTTTCGCGAATTCTGTCGCGCGAGGGCCCTACGGTTTTCGCGCCGCGATTTCTTCCAGTTTGACGTTGGAAAAGACGGCGGTTTCCAGGTTGGCCGCGACATGCGAGCAGACGCCAATCCCCACATACACCGGGTCTTTGAGCGAAATGTATTCCACCGGACCCGAGGGCTTCAACTCCGCGCCGGGTTTCCCCGAGAACATAGTGAAACGGCTGCCCTCGCGTACGATGCGCACCCTCGCCGGCTCATCAACCTGGGTGAAGACTTGATATGTCGATTCGCCGGCAATCCCCCGGAACTGGAGCGATGTCAGGCCGTTGCCGTGAGACACCGCGTCCGCGTACGCCGAGCCGGAATCGAGGCTCTGGCGAATCATCAGCACGGCTTTGCGATGCTCGGCGGCGCTGGTCCCCAGGAACTGTACGTCGGCGGTCAGGCTGAGATTCCCAGACATCTTTTTCCAGACGAAATAGAACGCGTCCACCGATCCCCAGATGTTCTCGCCGCCTCCGGTGATTCGGTATTCGCCGGTCGAAGAATCAAAACCGGCCTTGCATCCCGGCGGCGTTTGGCCGACGCTGCCTTCGTCGGTGAAGATGCCCAGGTTCTTTGTCTGGCACAGGCCGACAGCGGCGGCAATGCCGAAAAGCGCGCATGCGGAGAGCAAGAAAATCGTGAGCTTCACGACGACCAGGATATCGTATCGCGCGCATCGATTCCCGTCGTTTTGCCCGGGTGGAAGCTCATCTCGCCGGCGGATTTCGCGGCCATCCGGAGCATTTGATCGCGCTGCGTGTTGCGCGCGCTTTGCATGGGGAAACAAGCCCGGCCAGCCATCCTGGGAATCTGGTGATTGGCGTCCTCGCTCATACCCTCACACAACCCGGTTGTTGACTACCCATTCGCCGTATTACAGTTGGTTTTGGGCGCATGAACCTTCCGAACTCCCTCACGATACTTCGGATTTTCTTCGTGCCGCTGCTGGTCGCGGCGCTCGTCCAGGAGAGCATTGGATTCGAGCTCTCGGGTGTTCGCGTCAGCCACGACTGGCTGGCCCTGGCTATTTTCCTCGCCGCCGCGTTCACCGATCTGCTGGATGGCTATCTGGCCCGCCGCTGGCGACAGGTAACCACTATCGGCACGCTGCTCGATCCCATCGCCGATAAACTGCTTGTCTCGGCTGCTTTGATCTCTCTCGTGCAGGTGCGCGTGCTTCCGGCCTACATGGCGATCCTCATCGTCGGCCGCGAATTCGCCGTTTCCGGGCTGCGAAGCATCGCCGCCGCGGAAGGCTACACGATCAAGGCGAGCGATCTGGGCAAGACCAAAATGCTGTCCCAGGTGGCGGCCATTTCGATCATGCTGGCCAGCGTCGGCCACCCCCAACTCCACACCGCCGGCATGGTCCTGATGTGGATCGTGGTCTTCTTCGCGCTTCTCTCCGCCATCAGCTACTTCCGCAAGTTCTGGCGCAAAGTGGACGAACGCATCAAAAAACGCCGCCGCCGTGAACTCTTGCACCTGGAAAGAAAGCGCGCGCGGGCGCTGCGGCGTCACATGTCGTCGAGCGAGGCCGCGGGCTTGGGCGGCAGTATCTCGAATCCGCCCGAAGTGAGTTGAAGGTTTCGTACCTGGCCCTTGGCTCCCACCGAGCCGATCGGTTTTCCGTTGAGCGAGATATTGACGCCGCCGGCATTTCCGAGCACCAGCAACACCGTGCTGTTGGCATCCACCGTGCGGCTTTCATTCGCCTGCATTAATCCGGAAAACGTCACCCGGCCGTCCGACTTGATCTCGATCCACACCGGTTCGTCGGCCGTCATCTCGACGCGTACGGGAGCGGTCGAAGCAGCCGGCAAAGGCGATCCGGAGGCCGGTTCGGCGACGGGCGCGGGCTCGGATGCGGGCACGGTTTCCGAAGCCGTCTGAACGGGAGGCGGCGCCGCCTGGTGCATCGGCGGCGGCGGCGACGCCGGCTCATGCGCGATCGCCACGTGGGGAGTGCGCTGCCACCATGCATACACCCCGGCGCAGCCGAGCATTGCTACAACCACCAGTCCCAGCGAAATCAGCGGCGACCGCCACACGACGCGATTGCTGTCGGCCACCGTCGTCCAGTTCTCCATGCGTGGAAGTTGAATCGGCCCAACGGGTTGCGGCTTAGCAGGGTCGGGGGCGGGCAACATCGGAACCGGATCCATCGGCTCCAACACTTCTTCCAGCCGTGCCGCGATCTCCTGATCGTCGAGGCCCAGATGCCGCGCGTATTGCCGAACAAAACTGCGCGAGAACACACCGCCCGGCAGCCGCTCGAACCGCTCCTCCTCGATCGCCGATAGCATCCGGCAGGAGATCTTCAATTCCTGCGAGACCTGCTCCAGATCAAGGTTGAGTTTTGTCCGCTCCCGCCGAAGCGTCTCCCCAATAGACGTCATAGGAGTACTTCCCAGGGACTGTAAACCCTATCATACAACGGGATTAGCAAAATAGACCATGAACTTACGCACTCTGGTCCGCCATACCGTGCGCCGGTATCCGCCCGGGTTGGCCCGGTGGTAGGCTACCGGAACGTCGCCGAAGCCACCCGATACCACTGTTGGCCGCTGGCTGGATCCGTGCCCCAGAACTCGAAAAACTGCGGCCCGGCGGGAACTCCGGATGCCTGTAAAGAGGCTTGGAGGGCGCCCTTCGGCGCAATCGTGTTGCCGCCAAACCACGCGCCGATGTTCGCCGAATAGTCGGCGCCATTGATCTTCAAAGCGGTCAGCGTGGCGGCCACTCCGGCGGTTTCGGCGAGCTGCATCTGGAAACTCCAGACGCCGTTCACCGCCGTTACGGTCGCCGGATTGATGGCCGCGGTCACATTCGACGCCGGTTCTATCACCGTCAACGAAACGTGGATCAATTGCGGCGGGGCGGTGCCTGCCAAAATGGTCACTGTGCCGTCGTACTGTCCCGGCTGCGGGGCCAGCGCTGGATCCACCGAAATCGTCACCGCAGCCGGGTTCGAGGCCGAAATCTGGCCGTTGGTGGTCGAGA
>Ga0335078_10007391_pt1 | contig 16297 bp, 15 predicted proteins | sample Lox_Sample_32_FD_206711 | JGI IMG/M metagenome (GOLD analysis project Ga0335078, IMG submission 206711) | Soil microbial communities from Loxahatchee National Wildlife Refuge, Florida, United States - Lox_Sample_3.2 | ecosystem: Environmental > Terrestrial > Soil > Wetlands | place: USA...
AGCACGTAATTGGGCGTTTCCGCGCATGTGTCATTTTTTGCGTGTAATGTTTTGGCTTTTCGGGTAAAGTATATCTGTACGGCAATGTCGAAGAGCCTGGAACTGGCGCGGGTGTTGGTGGTGGACGACGAAGTGTCCTCCCGTCTGACCCTGCAAACACTCCTCGAAGCCGGCGGATACTCCGTGGACGTGGCGGGATCGGCGGCCGAGGCCTTTCGGAAGCTGGACCAGGGCCAATACGAGTTGGTGCTGAGCGAGGCCGAGGTGGATTCGCCGCAAGCCGGCCAGCAGGTGCTTTCCTATGCCCGCGTGAAGCCATATATGCCCGCCACCGCTTTGGTGACGGCCTATAGGGAAGCCAAAGCCTCCCGCTATCCGGTAGGCGATGAGCAGCAGGTTTCCATCAACGCGGAGAACGTTTCGGCCTTGCTCGGCCAGGTGGCCGACCTGATCGGCATGCGCGCGCAGCGCCGCGCCAATCGCGCGGCCGCTCAGTAGTTTATACTCCAGCGCCGCTAGCTCCCGCCGGTGTAAACTGCAAGACAAGGAGATTCTCCATGCGCGCTCTTGCCGCTGTCCTGGCCGTCGCCGTTTGCCCGGCTCTTTTTGCGCAATCCTCCCTTGCGCTCCCTGGCTGCGAAGCTCGGCCGGAAGTCCGGCAGGTAATCGACAATCGACTTTCCAGCAAGGTTCTCGAAAACATGAAGTTCACCGAGCAGCTCGCGCTCAAGCGGCAGGTGCTCGAGGATCTGATCGCAAAGTATCCGCGCGAACTGGAGCCTTACCGTCAGTTGATCCAGTACACCCGGTGGAACGACCCGGACACCTGGGCGGCTCTATCCGAACGCTACGTCAAGCAGGCCGAACACCACCCGGACGATCCACTGGCGCTGTATCTGGCAGCGCTGGTCTTAAACCATAAAGACACGCCACGCAGCATTCAGTTATTGGAACAAGCTCGCTCCCAGGCGCCAGGCTTCGCCTGGCCCGACTTTTCGCTCGCCGCCATCTACGCCACGGGAAAGCTGGCGGACAAGAAGAAAGCAGGCACGGAGATTGCCGCGTTTTTCGCCGCGTGTCCGTCTTCTACCGACTCTGCGGCCCAGTGGAACTTGAGCCGGGCCGGCAGCCCGGAACTGCAGGCGCGCGTCGCCGCCGCCCTGCGCGCCCGGCTGGCCACAGAGACCAGCCCCAAACGGCTGGAGGACTACGCCACGTTATGGGGTCTCGCGTTCCGCTCCCACCCAACCACGGAACACGACGCCATTCGCAGGCAGGTGGCTGCGGACCTGAAGCGTCTCGAGACGATGAATCCAAGACCCGACGCCGAGTGGCTTGCCTTCCTGAAAGATGGCTACAAGCAGAGCGGCGCATCGGCGGAAACTATAACTGCCATGGAAGATCGCGTCATCCAGGCGTTTCCGCATTCCGAGGAAGCCTTCAGCATCGTCGCCGAACGATGGAAGAAGGCCCACAAAGAGCCCGAAGATCAGGCCGACGCCGCGGCCTGGAGGAAGTACGACGCCGAACATTATGCCGCCGTGAAGAGTTCGATTGCCCGGTTCACCGAATACCGCTTCCTGCAGCACATCAACTGGTTCTATTTGATTTCCGACGACCCGGACATATCCGAGAAGGAGGGGCTGGCCGCGCTGGACGATTACCTGACCGAGAGCACCGTGTTCGAGCATCCCGGACCTTGGGACTATATCAACGCGGCCGACTTCCTGGTGGACCACAAATGGCAACCGGAACGGGCCCTCGAACTGGCGCGCCAGGGCGAAAAGGCGGCTGCGGTGCAACGCGAGATCAATCGCGACGACGACCTCACTACGGAGCAGGCCAAGGATCGTAAGGAGCAAGACATCTATCTCGACCAGGAACTGGCGGGAATCATCCTGCGGGCTGCCAAGCTGGCTGGAACGCCCGCGGCGGCCGAGAGCCTGAAGGCGTCCGTCGGAACGCCGCCGCCCGGCGACGTCAAGGTCGTGTCCAGTTACTGGCAGAATCGCGCCCGGCTGGCGGCCCTCGAAGGCCGCAAGGCCGACGCCTTGGCCTTCTACCAGCAGGCCCTCTTCACGCGGCAGCGGACTCCGGAGCCGTATCACGGCAGGCTGAAGGACGATCTGCTGGACGAAGCCAGCGCCGTGTGGAAGGGCACCGGCGGTACAGAGGCGGCCTGGAATGTCTGGAAGACGCCGCCCGCCGGCAAGGTGCAGGAATTGGCCGAGGGCCGCTGGGAAAAAGCCACCAAGACCATGCCCGCCTTTGAACTGGCGGACCTCACCGGCAAAATGTGGCGGCTGAAGAATCTCGAAGGGAAGTCGGTGCTCATCAATGTCTGGGCCACCTGGTGCGGGCCTTGCCAGGGCGAGCTGCCCAAGCTGCAGAAGCTGTATGAGAAGGTGAGGGACCGCTCCGACCTCCAGATCGTGACGCTCGACATTGACGAGGACCTCGGCCTGGTCGCGCCGTTCGTGAAAGACAAGGGATTCACCTTCCCGGTGCTGCCGGCTTACAGTTTCGTGCTGTCGCTGCTCGACTCCGTGGCCATCCCGCAGAACTGGATTCTCGATCCCAAAGGCGCATGGCGCTTGACCCAGTTGGGCTATGACGCCTCGGATGCGCAGTGGGCCGAGACCATGATCGGCAAGCTACAATCGGTCAAGATGGAGTAGGTGACTGATGCGCGCCTTCGCCGCCGTCCTGGTGATCGCCGTCTCGCCCGCTGTGTTTGCCCAACCGTCCGCGGCTCTCGCTGGTTGCGAGCCGCGGCCCGAAGTCCGCCAGGTCCTGGATGAGCGGCTCGCCGAAAAAGCCTTGCGGCAGATGAAGTTCACCGAGCGCGTGGCCTTCCGCCGGCAGGTGCTCGAAGACCTGACCGCGAAATACCCGCGCGAAGTGGAGCCATACCGCCGGCTGATTCAAGCCACCAAACAGGAAGACACCGACAGTTATCCGGCGCTTGTGGATCGCTACCGCAAGCAGGCCGAACAGCATCCGGACGATCCCCTGGCGCTCTATCTTGGCGGACTCGCGCTGTCCGGCAGAGTCACTCCGCTCAGCATCCGATTCCTGGAGCGGGCCCGGTCGCAGGCTCCGGATTTCGTATGGCCGGCGCTGGAATTGGCAAATATCCATACGCCGGGCACCAGGCTCGCGGACAAGAAGAAGGCGGGCGACCAGATCGCGGCCTTCTTTGCCGGCTGCCCTTCGTCCGGCGATGCGGGCGCTCAGTACCGGCTGGATCGCGCGGGCTCGCGCGAGCTCCAGTGGCGCGTGGCCGCGGCCCTGCGCACGCGGCTCGCCGCTGAAACAGATCCGAAGCGGCTGCAGGATTACAGGACGTTGTGGGGCCTGAAATTCCGTACGCACCCGCCGCAGGAGCACGACGCTCTGCGCCAGCAGGTGGCCGCCGATCTCCAGCGCCTCGAATCGCTCAACCCCACCCCCGATGCGGAGTGGCTGGTATTCCTGTTGGATGGTTACAAGCAAAGCGGAGCCTCACCCGAAACCGTCGCCGCCATGGAAGACCGCGTCATCCGGGCTTTCCCGCATTCCGAGGAGGCTTACCAGATCGTAAGAACCCGATGGGAGAAGGGGCACACCGAGCCGGAAGAGCAGGCCGATGCCGCTGCCTGGGCCAAATACCATCGCGAGTACCGGGAGGCGCTCAAAGGATGGATCGCGCGGTTTACCGAATCCCGTGAATTGCAGCACGAAGAATGGTTCGACGCCATCTGCTACGATCCCGCCGTGCCGCCGGAGGAAGGGTTACGCGCGATGGACGATTACCTGGCATACGCGGCTGCGTACGAACAGCCCTCGTACGGCTCCGCTCTCCGCACCGCCGGTTTTCTGGTCGATCGCAAATTGCAGCCGCAGCGCGTCTTCGACCTGTTGCGCGATTTCGACAAGCTGATGGATCAGTGGCACGCGCGCGTGTTCGGCGACAATCAATCCGCCGACGAAGCGGACATGTGGGCGGCTAACGAAGTGATCCGGCGCCAGAGGGCGGGTGGCTACTTGCTCGTCGCCGCCCGGCTTGCGGAACAGCCGCAAGCGGCCGCGCGGCTGAAGGCGTTCGTCGAGCGCGACCTTCCGGCAAAGAGCTGGCCCATCATTGAGACGAATTATTGGCAGAATCGTGCGCGTTTGGCGGCGCTCGAAGGCAGCAAGGCTGATGCGCTGACCTACTACCAGAAGGCGCTCCATGCGCGGAAGAAGCCTCCGGAGCTGTTCGAAGGGCTCGTCCGGGACGATCTCATGGACGAAGCGCGCGCGCTGTGGCGGCAACTGGGCGGCACCGAAACTGCCTGGAACATCTGGAGCAAGCCGCCCGCCGCCAAAATCCAGACCGCCGAAGAAAGCGGGTGGCAGAAACCCAAGAAAGCGATGCCCGCGTTCGAGTTGGCCGATCTCTCCGGCAAGACCTGGCGCCTCAAGGAACTCGCCGGCCGGGCCGTCCTGATCAATGTCTGGGCCACCTGGTGCGGCCCTTGCAAAGCGGAATTGCCGCACCTCGAAAAACTGTATGAGAAGGTGAAGGGCCGGTCCGACCTGCAGATCCTCACGCTCACCATCGATGAAGATCTCGGAGCAGTGGCTCCCTTCATGAAGGAGAAGGGCTACACGTTTCCGGCCCTGCCGGCGTACAGTTTCGTAACGGGCCTGCTCGATCTGGTAGCGATCCCGCAGAACTGGATCGTGGATGCAAAGGGCGAATGGCGCTGGACCGGCGCGCCCGCCGTACCGGATGCCGAGTGGGAAGACGCCATGCTGAAGCAACTCGAATCCGTCAGGTAAGCAACCCAAAACCGGGGGCTACAGCAGCCCGAACGTCAGATCCATCGGCCGCGGCAGCAACTGCTCTAACTGCGCATAGAGTGCGATCACCGGGTCCGGCGATCGTCGTAACTCCGCGATGGCGGCCTTCATCCCAACCGGATCGGCAAACGCCTGGATGATCAGCCTGTTCACCGGATAAAACCATTCGGCCGGGTGGTCGCGCTGATAGCCGTTCTGCTGCAGCCAACCGAGCAGCGCCCTGAGCAGCAGGTCGCGCTCGGCCCCGTTGGGAGTCACTTCGAACAGGACGCCATAGAACTGGCTCTTGGCGCGGAAGTACTCCACCGGGTCGTCGTCCTGCTTCCAATCGGCCAGCGCCGCCAGGTATTGCCGCAACCGGCTTCCCCATTCGCTGGTCGACTTCTGCGCGGCGGGCAAGGCGAAACCACTCGTTCCCATGATCAGATCCTGAAACTGCGCGGCAAGCTGCCGGCATTGTGGCGACTTGCATTCGCCCGCCCCTTGCGACCCCCGCGCCGCCGCATCCGCGCACCGCGCCCCGCTGAGTTGCCGCGCTTTGTATGCGCCCCACGCATCCACTAGCGGCGCGCGATTGATTCGCCGGCGCGCGCACTCCGCCGCTAAGCTCGCAATGCCGGCGTCCGCGTCCGCCATTGCCGCGGAGAAGGAACGATCGTCGCCCGGAATCTGCCCGAGCGCGCCCGCAAAAGAATTCACCAACGCCTCGAACTGCTCCCGTTTTACCGATGCGCCAGCCAGCATGCGTGCGATCGGCGCGGCCTGCGCCGGCGAAGTCGCATCCGCGGCGTAGCGTTCGAGCAACTGGAACGGCTTCTCCTGAGAGGCCTCCTTCGCGCTGAACGCCCGCACGGCCACTTCGCCCACAGTGGTATAGAAGATGGAAACGTCGTAAACCAGCGCATCGTCGCATGTCAGGCGCGGTATTCGCGGCGCCGGGATTTCGCCCAACAGCTCGCGCGCCTTCTTGAAGTCGATGGCCAGCATCGCGTCGACGGCTTTGGATTGCAGGCTCAACGCGTCCAGACCCTGCGCGTAGGCTTTGTCGAACAGGCTGGCGGGCGATCCCTTCCACCTGACGCGCGCAAACGGCTGCTGCGCCCCGGCCGCCAAGTGGAACGCGTCTTCGAGAATCTCGCGTTTCCACGCGACATCGGTCAAATTGGGCGCATCGGCAATCCGCAGCAGCGCGTCGGCGGCGAATTCGGGCGGCTGCCCACGCGCCAGATCGGCCAGATCCACCAGCGCGGGCGGACGCGCCGCCCCGAATCCGCTGACGGCGGCGGACGCGGCGAGCCATGCGCATGCGAGAAAACGAAACCAGTCCATGCGCCAGGTTACGACTTCAAAGTCATGGTTTCCGGATCCCACGCGCAAACGCGCTGCTCGAAGAAGCTGACGTTCGACAGCAGCGCCGGACCCGCCGCGCGGAATCCGAACACGGGATCTTCCACCACCGGCTTTCGGCTGCGCACCGCGGCGATGAAGTTGCGATGGTGATCCAGATGATCGCTGTACCCGCGCGGCGCCTGGAACTTGTCCTCCACGTTAGGCCGCATGCTGTCGGCGTTGGGTGTCTGCACCGGATACTTCGCACGGTATTGCTTCAGGAACGCTTCTTGCACCGCTTTGGGGAAAGTGTCGATGGTGTAGCCGGGCTCGGTGTCGCGCGGCGTCTTGGACACCGTGACGCCGTTGCCGATCGTCAGGATGCCTTCCGATCCCACGAAACGGAAGCCGGAATTATCGCCCGCGCCGGACACGAAATTCACCCGCAGCGCCAGGTTGAACGCGGCGTGCCGGTCCGTGGCCGGGTAATCGTAGAGTCCTAGAAACACATCCGGCACGTCGCGGCCGTCTTTCCAGAAACGCAGCCCGCCGGTGGCGAACACGCGCCTGGGGCCGATGGCGCCGGTCACGAAATGCATGCCGCTGAACAAGTGCACGAAAAGGTCGCCCGCCACGCCCGTGCCGTAGTCGCGATAGTTGCGCCAGCGGAACAGGCGCACCGGCTCGAACGGCACCTTGGGCGCACGGCCCAGGAAGCGGTCCCAAGCGATGTTCTCGGGCGAGGCGTCCGGCGGGATGGAATACTGCCACGCGCCGATGGCGTCGTTGCGGTCCCACCACGCTTCCACCATGTTCAACTCGCCGATGGCGCCGGACTGCAGCAGTTCTTGCGCCTTCTTGTAAACGATGGAGCTCACCCGCTGGCTGCCCACCTGCATGATGCGGCCGGTCTTCTTCTGCGTTTCCACCACGCCGCGCCCGTCGTCCACGCGCTGCACCATGGGCTTCTCGCAGTAGACGTCCTTGCCGGCGTTCATGGCGTCGATGGAGATCTTCGAATGCCAGTGGTCCGGCGTGGCGATCAGCACCGCGTCGATGTCAGGCCGCACCAGCACCTCGCGATAATCGCGCGTGGTGAAAAGTTGTTTGCCCCAACGCTCCTTGGCGCGCGTGAGCCGCCCATCGTAGATGTCGGAGACCGCTGCCAATTCCACGCCCGGCACTTTTTGCGACGACTCGGCGTCGCCGGTGCCCATGCCGCCCGCGCCGATCAGCGCCACGCGGATGCGGTCGTTGGCGGATACCTTTTTCTCTGCTTCGTCTTGCGCGCTTAAAGCGGACGCGGCCAAACCCGCAACCGTGGATGCTTGTAAGAAGTGACGTCTAGTTGGCATGCTTTTCCAGATCCATTGTACCCGGTACCAGGTCCAGCGCCATCGTCAGTTCCTTCAACTTGGCTTCGAGTTCGGCCAGTTCATCGGCGCTCAGTCCGGAGAGCTTGGGCAGCAACGTCCTGGCGCGCGTATGCATTCGCTCGGCTTGCGCGCGAAACACGGAGTGCCCGGTCGCCGCCACACCCGCCAAAGCCAGGCTCCGTTCCAGATCCGCATGCAGAATGCGCACCACGTCGCGGTCCGTTCGGGCGCGAAGCTCGGCAAGTTTGGAGAAGGCTACCAGCGTACCCATGACGACACTGAGTTAGACGCGCCAGCCCGGCAAAATGTTTATCTGCCCTACTCCGGGCAGGCGTCTACACCGGCCCGCTCGCGCGATAATGATACAGGAGGATGTTGGCATGAGGAAAGCGTTGGTTACAATTGCGGCTCTGTGCTTTTCGTCACTTGGGTTCGCCGATACGGCGGCAGAGCGGTTGGAGGAATCGGCCAGGATCATGCATGAGATCATGGCGACGCCGGACCAGGGAATTCCGCAAGACCTGTTGAACAAAGCGTATTGCGTGGTGATCATTCCATCGCTGAAGAAAGGCGCGTTCGTGGTGGGCGGCCAGTACGGAAAAGGCTTTACGATTTGCCGGAGGAGCGCTGCTATGGGATGGGGAGCGCCCGGGGCGGTGCGCGTGGAAGGCGGCAGCTTCGGTTTTCAGATCGGCGGCTCCTCAACGGACGTTGTCATGCTCGTCATGAACGAGCACGGCATGCGGGATTTGGACAAAGACAAAGTCACGCTGGGCGGGGACGCCAGCATAGCAGCGGGCCCGGTGGGGCGCACGGCGACGGCCAATACGGATGCTTACATGACCGCCGAAATTCTCTCGTGGTCGCGCACGAAGGGTCTTTTTGCGGGCGTCTCGCTGAGCGGCGCCTCGCTGCGTCCGGACAGAGACAGCAACAGGGACCTATACGGCGAGAAGCTGGACAACAGGCAGATACTGATGACAGACAGGCAGCCCCCGGCGGCGGCCCGGGCTCTGATCGCGGAACTGGACAAGTATTCGATGCGGAAGACGCACTAACCACCTACGCGCAGGCCGTTCGATAATTCACCAGTTCCACCCCCGCAGCCACCAGCGCCGCGCGAACCTCCGGGGCGAGCAGCGCTTCCAACTCGCGCTCGCGGCTGTCCTTCAGTCTGGTGCGCGCGCGGCGCAGATCGTCGCCGCAATAGCCGGGATGGCACATGAATTCGGTGAGGCCCTCCGGCAGATCGCGAATCAATCGAGCCAGTTCGGGAGCGCGGAACCTCCCGGTCATTTGAAAGCCGGCGAAATGGTCCGTGGTCCGGCAGCCGTGGCTCGCCAGCACGCGGTGGAAGCGGCCGCGCAGCAAGGGAATGCCGAACGGCCGCCGCACCCAGCGAATCTTAAATTCCGCCGCGATGCGCGCCACTGCGTCCAGCACCGGCGGCGCCAGGTGCGTGTGCTTGTGCGTATCCAGATGCGTCGGCTCTATGCCGGCCGTCAGGATTTTGCGCACCTGCGCCGCCAGTTCTTCATACACGCGAATGCGCCGCGCGGCCAGCGCCCGCAGCAGTTCCGGAACCGAGGCGGGCAGCGGCGCGTACGGCGGCACCAGCGAGCGCCCCGAGATCAGCACCAGGTGACAGCCTACGTCCAGCGATGGCATGTCGCGCGCCAGCCGCGCGGCATCGTCGAACGCCGCGCCATTGGCCATCAGGGTGGTCGCGGTCAGTATGCCGCCGCGATGCGCCGCCGCGATGCCGCGGTTCACGTCCGGAGTGAATCCGAAATCGTCGGCGTTGACGATCAGTCGCTTGCGGATCAAAAGATTGCCAGTTTGATGCGCAGGAATTTCTTGGGATTGGCGCGCACGTCCTTGGCCAGCGCCTGGAACTCGCGCATGGCGCCGTTCATGGCGTCATACATCTGCGGGTTCACCAGCAATTGCCCCAAAGTGCCTTGTCCCGAGTTGATGCGGTCGATCGTCGTATCCAGCCTGGCGGTGAGTTCGGTGAACTGCTTGTAGAGTTGATCGTCCTTCAGCAGCTTGCCGGCCGTGCCCTTTCCGGCGTTGAGATCCTGTGTCAGGCGGCGCATTTCGGCTAGCGTCTGCTGCGCCTCGTCGTAGACTTGCGGGTCCTTCATCAACCTGCCCGCAGTGCCGCGGCCCTGCTGCAAATCGTCGAGCATGGCGTCGATGCGCTTGAGCGGCGCGCGCACTTCCTGGTACAGGCTATCGTCGTAGATCAGCTTGCTCAACGTGCCTTTGCCGCCGCGCACATCGGCCAGCAGTTGCTGTCCCTCGGCGGCGATCCCGTTCAGCCGCTTATATAGCTCATCGTCCCTCAGTAGCTTGCCCAAGTTGCCTTTGCCCGCATCGATATCCGTCAGCATGGAGTCGGCGCGCTTGGAGATATCCTGCAGCGTATTGATCAAATTCGCGCTCTGCGCCATCAGTTCTGGGATATCCTGCGTCTGCAGGCTGCGCAACTCGCCTCCGGGCTTCACGGGCGTGGCGCTCGCGCCTTTGGTAATGTCGATGAACTTGCTGCCCAGGAGGTTCGCAGCGGTGACGGCGGCGGTGGAGTCTTGAGGAATGTCCCGCATGTACTTCTCCTGGATGGCCAGCTCAAACTCCACGGCCCGGTTGGGATCTTTCGATCCCGACAGCCTGATCCCCTGGACTGCGCCCACCAAAATACCATTCAGCCGCACCGGGGTGCTCTCGGTCATACCCGCGCCGTCCGCCATGTAGGTGCGCACGCTCTCGTTGCGCTGGAAGATGCCGCGGCTTCCGGTCAGCAGGAAGATCAGCACCGCCAGGATCACCATGGCGACAAACGCCACCACCCCAACCTTCAATTGCGACCAGCGGACTTTGCTGCGCTCCTGCATGCTCTACACCCGTTGCTTCACGAACTTCGAAATATAAGGATCCTTGGACGCCTCCAGCTCGGTCTGCGGCCCTTCGAAGACCAGGCGGCCTTCGCGCAGAACCATGAAGAGGGTGCGTGACGCGGCGGCGCCGCCGTGGTTGGGGGTCGGCTCCAAACCGCCATTCTCCGGATTGTAACGGAAATTCGCCACCAGGTTGCCATCCTGATAGCGGTAGGTCACGATCAGCGTGGTGGTCTTGTTCAAATCCCGCTCTTTCACGATCAGGGCCACGATGGTATTGGCCGTGATGGGGTCGAGACCCGCCGTGGGCGAATCGTAGAGCAGCAACGGAGGCTGGGTGACCACCGCCCGGGCGATGGCCGCGCGCCGCCGCATACCGCCTGAGAGTTCGCTCGGGAATTTCTCGAGCGTGCCTTCCAGTTCCACAAACTTCAGCGCTTCCTGCACGCGCGGCAGAACATCGCCGGGAGGACAGTGAATCGACAACTGGTTGAGCAGCGGGTAACTCACATTCTCCTCGATGTTCAGCGAGTCGAACAACGCGCTCTCCTGAAATAGCATGCCGATCTTGCTGCGGATCTCAAACAATTCCCGCTCCCGCATCCGGCTGATGTCTTTGCCGAAGACGTAGACGGTGCCGGAATCCGGCCTTTGCAAGCCCAAAGCCGTCTTCAACAGGACGGTCTTGCCGCTGCCGGTGGCGCCCATGATCACGCGCGATTCGCCTTCGTAGGCCTCGAAAGATACATCGGCCAAAGCGGGTACACCGTCGAAGGAAACGCTCACGCGATCGAAGCGCAGGACCGGGTTTTGGGTATCCGTCGGCATCACGACACGATCTGGCTGACAAAAATCTTGCCCAGGAAAAAGTCGGCGATCAGGATCAGCACGGAGGCGGCCACCATGGACTGCGTGGTGGCGCGGCCCACCCCCTGCGTGCCTCCCGACGTGCGCAAACCGTAATAGCAGCCCACCAGCGAAATGATGAACGCGAATACGAACGGTTTCAATAAGCCCTGCGTAATGTCATTCCATTCCAGGGCGCGCCACACCGTGGACCAATACTGCTGGCTGGGCAGGTCCAGGAAAAACCGGGAGACAAACCAGCCGCCGAACATGCCGATGAAATCCGCCAGGATAGTGAGCAGCGGCAACATCACCGCGGTGGCCACCATGCGCGGCGTCACCAGCTTCTGAATCGGATCGGTGCCCAGCGCGCGCATGGCGTCGATCTGCTCGGTCACTTTCATCGAGCCGAGTTCGCTGGCGATGCCGGAAGAATTGCGGCCCGCCATCATCAGGGCGGTCAGCACGGGCCCCAGTTCGCGCACCAGCGAAATCGAAACCAGCGTACCGGTCTGGTCTACCTGGCCGTATTGCTGCAGCGCACGGGACATTTGCAGCGCCATCACCGCGCCCGCGAAAAGGCCCGTCAGGATCACAATGGGAAGGCTGCCGACCCCGATCAGATCCATCTGCGCCACGATGTCGTCGCCGTAGTGCGGGCGCGCGGCCACGTTGCGGAGCGCGCGTCCGGTCAGCAGATAAAAGTCCTGGATGGCGATGAACGGTTCCTTGAGGTAATCGAACAATTCGGCTGGTCCCCGAAATTCGATGCTACCATACGGGGTTCCCGGTGCCAGATGCTGGGTGCTAGGTGTTGGATCAAACCTCTCCCGTTTGGGAGGAGTTTGCCAGCACCAGGACCCAGAACCCAGCACCCGCTTTATGCAGGGTCTTACCGCCATCCCGGGTATCCGCGTGGGGCACGCCTCGAATTTCGACGCGCTGACCGGTTGTACTGCGATTCTGTGCGAAGGCGGCGCGGTGGGCGGCGCGGAAATCCGCGGCTCGGCCAGCGAGACTTCGTCCATGGACACGCTGCAGCCGGGCCATATCACCGGGCTGGTGCACGGTATCGCCCTGTCGGGCGGCAGCGCATTCGGGCTCGAGACGGCTTCCGGGGTGCGGCATTATCTGGAGCAGCGCGGCGCCGGGTTCCGCGTGGGCCGGGTGGTGGTGCCCATCGTCCCCGCCGCTGTGCTGTTCGATCTGGACATCGGAAAGGCCGGCATTCGCCCCACCCGCGAAATGGGCGAAAGCGCGGCGGCGGCGGCGACTGCCGATGCGGTGAAGGAAGGCGCCGTGGGCGCGGGCACGGGAGCTACGGTCGGTAAGATCTTCGGCATGCGGCAGGCCATGAAATCCGGGGTCGGCTCGGGGCTGGTGGAACTGAAGAGCGGCGTCACGGTGGCCGCGCTGGTAGTGGTGAACGCTTATGGCGACGTACGGGACCCCTCCAGCGGCAAGTTGATCGCCGGCGCGCGCCGGGCTCCGGACAGCATGGAGTTGGCGGATACCGAAGCGGTGATGAAGGCGGGTGGGCCGAGGGACGGCGGGTTCTCTGCCGGCGAGCGGCGCAACACCACCCTGGCCGTGGTCGCGACCAACGCGCGCCTGTCGAAAGTGGAAGCGGCCAAACTGGCGGAACTCGCGGGTCTGGGGATGGCTCGCACGATTTACCCCGTGTATACTATGTTCGACGGAGACACCACGTTCGCCCTCTCGCTCGGCGATGCCCGCGCCGACGTGAACACATTGGGCGTCGTGGCGGCCGAGGCCGTGGCGCAGGCCGTGCTGCGCGCCGTCAAGAGCGCGCCATCGGTGGGCGGCGTGCCGGGTCTCGCCGGCGAACGCCGGGACTGATCCAGGGGGGACCTGGGTCTCTTTTGGGTCTTCTAGGACTTTTGTGCCAGAGAATTAACCCGGGTTACGGTTTACACGTGGTATCCTATTGAAGATATTAAGTAAAGGCTGCCGAGAGAGGGCGCTCTCGCCGCCCCGTTGCGAGTTCGTCAGGTAGTGGCCGACAGCCTTTGCGCCAGGATCGGAGCTGGCGTTTACGCGAGCAAGACGCACGTTCGTAACGGACAGGACAAATGGGACTTGAAAAACCGAGCGCACCGGTGGAACGGCGGGCGAAGAAACGCTTCGTCATGGAGCGTGAGATCCGCTACCGGGTGTTGGAACAGGACAGAATCATCGCCGTCGGAAGTGGCAAAACCATCAATTTGAGCAGCGCTGGCGTGGCATTTGTGACCGAGAACGAGTTGCCGACAGGGGCGTATATCGAGGTGTCGATCGCCTGGCCGGCTTTGCTTGAAAACCGGTGCCCCTTACAATTGGTCGGCTTTGGCCGCGTGCTCAGAAGCTCTGGGCGCATAGCCGCGGCGACCCTGGAACAGTACGAGTTTCGCACCATGTCGCGGATCGTGCCCGAAAGCGCGTGGTCCGCGCGGAGCGATCAGAAACTCCGCCGCTGGGCGGAAGCCGTCGCGCGCGGCTGACCGCGGCTACGACGCTGGCTTCGTGGTGCTGGACGAATCTGCTGCCGGCGTGGCCGACGGCTTGGACCCCTCTGTCTTATCGGTCTTTTTGGCGTCCGAGGACTCGGCCTTGGACCTCTTCTTGCGATCCGAGCCGTTCCGGCCGTAATCGTTCACGTACCAACCGGAGCCTTTGAATTGTAAGGCCGCAGCCGACAACAGCTTCTCCACCGCGCCGCCGCAACCAGGGTGCTCACGCAGAGGTACGTCCGAGAACTTCTGGATCAGCTCAAAAACCTCACCGCACTTCGCGCATTTATACTCGTACAACGGCATAGTCTTCTGATTACCCGAGCATCAGATCTGAGCACCATTCTAGCAGATTTGAAGGCGACGCGGCCACATAGCCAGCCCGCTAACCCCGCTGGCCCTTGCGACGTCTTACCAGTATGCGGACACGGGCGCTCTTCTTGACGGTGCTGATGGCCACCGGGCTGGCCGGTTGGGAAGGCCGCCACATGTGCCTCAGGGCGATTGGCCGCTCGGCGCAAGCCTTCGGCCAGTATTTTCAAGCGTTACGGCAAGAGCCGCTGAATCCCGTGGAACGCGTGGTATTCAGCTTGGTGCTGGCGAATGCGAAGGCGCACTCGCCATCGCGCCCCCCTATTCACTCGTGATGTAGCGCGCCAGGCGTCTACTTTTTCTTTTTCGCCGTGTGATGCACCGGTACGGCGACCTTCTCCTCTTTGATCGGGCCCGAGCAGACCAGGGGGTCTCCGCTGCAAGCGCTGATCTTGGTCTTCTCGACGTCGAACGTCACCATCAGCGCGGGGTCTTTGGTGTACGATTCGCCAATGCCTTCAAACTCGATCACCACTCCCACTTCCGGCTTACCGGTTAACGGGGCGGCGGTGGTTCCGTCGGAGCCCACCAGCTTGAGCGTCACGTTGGGCGCCTGATCTTTGCCATCCATGCTGAGCAGCAACTCCTTGGACTTCGCAGGCGGCTTGGCGGAAATGATCCAGCCCCTCAGCTTGGGCACAGCCGCGCCTTTCATCGAGTTGTCGAAATACGTCTGCCCGTCGGGCGATAGCAGTTGCCCCTTGAGGTTCTTCCAAAGAGCCAATGTGGGATTGGTTTTCTTCAGCTCCTCTTCTTGCTCGGCGGCGAGCTCGGCAGCGGTCTTGATCTTGAAGTTCGCGGGCGGCGTGGGATTGGCCTTGGCGAGAGCCTTGAGTTCTGCCAATCCCGAACTGTCGCCGTGCAGCGTGTTGTAGACCTTGGTCAGGTACGCGTCGATCTTCTGCCGCCCGTCGGCAGTCAGCGCGCCCGGCCCGTCGTAGGCGGCCGCCCGGGCGAAGTAATACAGCGCTTCGGACTGCAGCTCCGGCTTCTTTTCGGCAATCGACCGGGCCAGTAATACCTGGCCGAGCGAGTACGCCACCTCCCCGCTCTTGGGATCCATCTGCAGGCTTTTCTTGTAATTCTGCTCGGCATCGGCGTAATTCTTCTGCACATTCGCGGCCCAGCCCAGGGTCTTGTAGGCAATGGCGTCGAAGTTGGTTTTCGCGCTCTTCCAATCCTCGTCTTTGGTCGTCGCGGGTTTTTCCGCGGCGAGCAGGCCATTCGCCGCTTGGACGGCGGTGGCCACCGCATCGGCGCTGTTGTTGCCCACCGACGGGGCCAGGAACGTGATCCAATAGAGCGCCGTGATGTCCTTCGGATCGATCGCCAGGATCTCCTTGGCGGTATCGACCATCTTGAGGCCCTGTCCCAGTTTCTGATACGTATTCAGGAAAAGGACCAGGCGCTCAAGCTTGAAGTCGGAATCCGGGTATTTCTCCTTCCACGTGTTCAGCGTCGTCAGCTTCTTATTCGCGTCGGTCTCTTTGGTGGCGGCGTCGTAGAGCGTATACTCCTGCTGGTCCTTGTAATTCTTCTTCTTCGCCGCCGGCGCTGCCTGCCCGCTCTGCGCGGGCTGGCTAGTCTGCGCCGAGCCAAGAACGACGCTTGCCAGCGCGATAACCGTGATCTCCGTTAGCCTTCGTAAGAAATGCTGCACTTGCTGCCTCCTGCCGATGTGCCTAAGATTCTTAAAGCGTGGCCCGCCCGGCCGCCATTGTTCGGGGGTTGGGCGCCTTCCCGCCGTTACGCCCGAATCAGCGCGTACTTGCGGAGTATAACCGAACGACATGGGCGGCGCAACATATTCGACGCCGTTGCCGGGCTCCGAGTTCCGAATCCAGAATCATAGCAGATCGTACTTTGGCAGGATAGACCCCCTGGCCCTGTCAACGCCGCGCGCCAACTTGGCTGTGGTAGATTGGACCATTCCATGCGCTTCCTGGATCTGGCGGTCATCCTCGTCTATCTGATCGCCATCACCTGGTTCGGGGCGCATTTCCGAAAAGGTCAAACGAGTCTCGGCGATTATTTTCTGGGAGGCCGCAACGCGCCCTGGTGGGCTATCGCCCTGTCGATTGTTTCCGCGGAAACCAGCACCCTGACAATCGTAGGCACTCCTGGCCTTTCCTTCGCC
>Ga0335078_10007392_pt1 | contig 16297 bp, 11 predicted proteins | sample Lox_Sample_32_FD_206711 | JGI IMG/M metagenome (GOLD analysis project Ga0335078, IMG submission 206711) | Soil microbial communities from Loxahatchee National Wildlife Refuge, Florida, United States - Lox_Sample_3.2 | ecosystem: Environmental > Terrestrial > Soil > Wetlands | place: USA...
CCCCGCCTTGCGTTCTCCGGATCGCCCGTTAGAGAAGCTGCGCTGGCTGGCCCGAATGCTCTTCGTGGTCAGGGAGAACGACGAGCGGTTGTTTCACCTGCCGCCCTCGCTCAGCTTGCTTTACTACGCGCTGCGCCCGCTGCGCCTGCTGTCGCACTGGAGCCGGCGCGCTCTCCGCTCCCTGTTGTAGCGTCGGCTTTGCTCAGGTTCTGAACTCTCAGAACAACGCACCTCTTGCGGGGTAAACGCGCCGCTACATGGTCGGCGCCGGCAAAAATCTTTCAATTCCTAATAGTAACGTGCTGGTAAACAGATATCAACGACGTATTTCCCGGAAATCAATACCACCGTCTACACTTGACAGCGTCCCCCCGCTGCGGTGTACTACGCTCACCCTTGTATCTCAAGAAGGTCCGCGAAGTCGATCTGGTGGTGTTCGCTCTCCGTATTGATTGCCCTCCGTTCCCCGCCTCGGAGGATGCGCCGGGAAGGGAGCTGGCGTTATCGTTCCAAGGCGTGAAGCAACCAGGGATGTCATCCTGAATGGTGAATGTGTCGACCTGAATGGTGATTGTGTCATCCTGAGCGAAGCGAAGGATCTCTGCATTTGTTCGTATTTTATTGTGCCCAAATCAGACTGCCGTGATCCTTCGCTTCGCTCAGGATGACAAGCGTCTGACGATTGCATGCCTTCAGGCGCCCACGCCACCGCAGTCCGTGCATGGCAACCCGTTCCGGCCTGGCCCAATGACCGGCACACGGTTTTTCTTCGCACTCATTCGTATCGATTGATCGTCATTGAGATTCCCACCGCGGAGGTACTCGCTATGAGTCACAAGAATCGTAGGTCCAGGCGGCTGTGGATTGCCGCTGCGATTTTCACTTTCGTCGCAGGTCTCACCGTTTTCATGTTCGGCCAGCAGCACGGCCGAATCGTTGCTCCCAATAGCGGCATGAACGTTCCAATCTTGTCGCATGGGCCGCAGCAGGAATTCGAGCTGCAAGGATTGCCGGACGACTGGAGCTTCCACCATCTGAATTTCACCGACCCGGGAACGGAGGAAGAAGCCACCAAAGTCGGCGCGCACGAGGAGTGGCTCAGAGTGGTGAACAATCCTCGCTACGTGATTCAGCAGTTGAGGCGGCGGCAGCCGGCGCGCGGGCCTTGGGCCCAGTACGTCGACCGCATGAATGCGACGGCTTTGTCGAACGGCCGTGCCGTGGGTGTCGACTCGAACAGCGGCCAAGGGCAAGACGCAGCCCAATCGCTGAGGGCCAGCCCGCCGGCGAGGAATCGGGGAAGTATCTCTCGTGATTGGAGCATGGCCCTCAATGGCGCCGCAGCGAGTTTCACGGCCTCGGTAGCGGCTCCAGCTTCGGGCAACATCACCAGCAGTTCGACGCTGGCAGTGGATGGCGTGACCTTCCATGCCAGCCCGCCCGTCGCTGAGGTGGCTACCATCAGCGTAGGCACCGCCAACTACTGCATCCCGCCGGGCGCCGGGTTCACTGTGGGGACCACGCCCACCAATGTCACGACCAACGGGACTGCGCCGTCAGGGGGGTCGATAACAATCACCAGCGGAAACGGCACGTCCGGCTTGTCTGTAACGGTCGGCGGGGTCACCTACACTTATGAGAGTTCAGTGACAGCTTCCGGTTGTGGAACGACGCTAAACTGCCTGCTGGGAGGTCAGACCGGTGGCGCCGGTCACGACGCTGATGCCGAGGCCCTTTACAGGGCGGTAAACAACAGCGGAAGCTGTACCGATAACGGTACCCAGACTTGCTATAAGCTTATAACCGGGCAGGGAGCAAATGCGGCGGCAACCGCTTCCCACACTGCTAGTACTAACGTCACTAGCATATCGACTTGGAAGTGCGCGGGCACTGCGGCTTCATTGTGGAGCACCTCCGGCTGCGGGAGCGAGACGTGCACTGCCGCTACCGGCGGAAGCGCCGGCACCAGCCCGAACATCATTATGCCATCGACTATGTTAGCCGCGAATCTTGCCAGCGCCATCAATACAGCAATCGCAGCTCAAGCGCCGGCTGGGCTCACCAGCGGTCTCTCCGGTTCGACCGTAACCCTAACTGCCACTGCGGCCGGTTCAACCGGTATCTCAGACGCGTTAGACGGCTCCGTGACGGGAGCCACCGTTGCGGTGACGACGACTGGGAGCAACGGTACAACCTCCGGGACGTCAAGCCCGCCGACCTTTGCCTATTGGTCGGGCAGCACTTATGCCGACCAGTCTACGCTGGCCTCCAATATCGCTTCGGCCATAAACGCCAACACCACGCTAAAAACAGTCTCGACGGGTGTTTCCGCAGCTTCGAATTCGAATACCGGCAACAATCTGACTATCACCGCGCGAACGGCGGGCACGGGTGGAAACAGCTATGCAGTTGCGGCGTCATCCGACTTCACGGCATTTACTCCTGCATCCGGGAATCTCTCCGGTGGCACAGCAGCGGCGACCGCCCTTGCAGCGGGGCAGTACCCCGCCAAGTACGGGTTCTCTACCACCAGCGCGACCTGTAGCGATTTTGTTATCTACCCCACGGGTGCCGCCGGTGCCTCGAGCGCGGCCACAATCATGGCGTACATCAACCTCTATGGCACCAACGGGGGGTCTCCTACCGGTTGCGGCACCAGCGCCGCCGTTCCGAGTGTTTATTGGGCCTATAATGCACCGGTCGGTTCAACCTATGGGACCGCGACGTTGTCCCCTATATTTGACTCCAGCGGCGCCCAGGTCGCGTTCGTCGAAACGGTTGGCAGTACGGCGTACCTCGTACTGCTTCGCATGCCGAGTACCAGTTCGAGCAACTGGAGCAACAGGGTAACGACTCCAACATATGAGGCTAATTCGAGTTATCTGGGCTGTAGCGCACCGTGCTATACATATTTAAGTCTTGGCACCACGGACTCCAACTCCCCACCCTTTTACGATTTCTCAACCGACGCGATCTACGTCGGCGACGACGCCGGCTACGTACACCAGTTCTTAACCGTCTTTAACGGAACCCCGAGCACAGGCTGGACGATAAAGGTCACCGGTAGCGAGACCAGTACGCACTTAACTGGAGCGGTGATAGATCCCAACAGCCCCGGGTATATTTACGTGGCCGATAACAACGGGTATCTGCACTCGATCGACACGTCCGGTGGCACCTTAGCGACATCAAGCCGGCTTGACGCAGAGGGTGGGTTCGCGGACTCACCGCTCATCGACTCCACGAGTACAGCATCCGGTTCGACCTCGTATGTGTACACGTTCGGCCAATATAGCAGTAGCGTCACCTATATAAACCAGTTCTCTGACTCGAGTAGCATCGGCAGCGGTTACGGAACCCGTCTGCGAATCGGGTCCAATGCTTCCAGCTCCCTGTCAGTTTACGACGGGGCGTTCGACTATCAGCATACTGCTTACAATAACGGCAACCTCTATTTCTGCGCCCTTTCCAGCAGCTCCACCAACGAATATCCGACTCTTTACCAGATAGCGTTGAACGGCTCCACAAATCTCAGTACTACTGGTACCCACGCCCCGATCGTGACCGCTTACAACTCGGTCGCAAAAGGCGCCGCCACGTGCTCTCCAGTCACCGAGTTCTACAATAATGGCGGCACCACGGCCTACGACTACCTTTACTTGAGCGTGACGGCCAACGGCAACCAGACAGGAACGGGTGCGTGCACGAGCGCCTGCCTGTATAGCTTCTCTGTACCCCTCACTGGCAGCGGCACCGCAGGCTCGATCTTGGACGGGCTTTCTGTGACCAGCGGCGCAAGCGGGGTCATAATCGACAACCTCGTGCCATCAACCTCACAAGCGGGGGCCTCCAACGTTTATTTCGCCCCGCTTGGAAGCCAATCCTGTGCGGGCAACGGTACGACTGGCAGCGGTACCGGCGGCTGCGGGGTGCAAGCAACACAGTCGTCGCTATCGCAATGACAAGCCGGATTGGATGGCGAGTGCTGACTCGTCGATGTGTCACATTCTTGATCGAACGCCACAGAATCAACGAGGTCCCAATGAGTGAATCAGAAAAGGTCGAACGATTGGCGAGCGCGGGTGAGGAAAGGTCGAGTCCGAAACGTCCATATGAAAAGCCAACTGTGCGCCACGATCAGGTCTTCGAAACGCGGGCGCTGAGCTGCGGCAAAGTGCAGACGAGCCAGTGGTCCTGCCAGCACAATCGCAAGTCCTAGCAGTTGCGCACCCCCAGGGATGGTTTGTGGTAGTCGCTCGTCGAAGGCGCCATGGCCTCGCCTACGTTTTGAACCGCAAAGCCCCGCAAGACTAAACTACCCAACAAAGCAGCGCGGACCTCGAGTTTTGGGGTTCGCGCTGCTTGCTTTCTTCGTACTCGCCGCCCGTCCGGGACTGCGTTCCTTAATGCGGCACGGTCCTGGTTTCCCGTCCGGGAAAAAAGTGAGCCAGGCGGAGACGGTTTGCGATTTGTTGCAGCCCGTTCGTGAAGTTCCCAGGCTCGAAGGGAAGAAACCCCTCAGCCGTCCCGCGAGGGCTGGTGAAAACGCCCTTGCGGGACACCCTCTCCCCAAGGGAGAAGGATTTCAGTTCCAAGCGCGACCCCTTGTCCGGCTCGCTACTCCCGGCACCTTCTCGCCAAAGGGAGAGCGCACAAAGCCGGCGTCGCTGACTGCCCCTTCATTTGCAAGCTGTGAAAAAACCGATGTCTGTCATCCTGAGCGCAGCGAAGGATCCCGGCAGTTTCCCATGGTTCGGCGATTTGCGAACAACTACAGAGATCCTTCGCTGCGCTCAGGATGACACGTTCCCAATTTCTTCACGCCTTCTTGGGGAGAGGGGAAAAAACCAACATCGCCGACGGCCCTCTACCTCGGGGAGAGGGTGGCCGGCTGCCGGCGCTTTCACCAGCCGGAGCAGGCCGGGTGAGGGGTCCCTTCTGCAAAAACTCGATACTCGTTTTGTTGTCCGGCTCGTCAACCCCGGGCAATTCAGATAGAACGAGTGGCGGCGTGAAGCCGCCGATACGACGTAGGGACGGTCCTTGCGACTGCCCGCGGGCAGCCACGGTGGTTGCCCCTACGTTCTGACAAATGATTCCCAATAGCGACAGGCGCAACGAGCTTAAAGGCGAACTCTTCCGGGAGACCTTGGAATCCTCCGGGCAAGCCCGGCTGGCGGTGACGGGCACGAGCATGCTGCCGTCGATCTGGCCGGGCGACGTGGTGGAGGTGCGCCGCGAGAGCGTGGCGGAGATTTCGCCTGGAGACGTTGTCCTCTGCGCGCGCCATGGCGGATTCTTAGCGCACCGGGTGGTCTATCGTGGCGCGGGCGTCTCGCCCATGCAGCATGGGCAGGATGCCCACGCCACGGTGCTCATCACGCGCGGCGATGCGCTGCGCGAGCCTGACCGGCCGGTCACGCCGGATGAACTCTTGGGGCGCGTCACCGCGATCCTGCGCGGGGGGCGGCGCATTGAGCCGCGGCTCACGCGTTGGGGCCGGGCGGCATCGTGGGTCTTCTCCCGGTCGGACCTTTGCACCGCGCTGGTGTTACACTGCCGTCGGATCCTCTCACCGCGGCAAAATTCTCAGGAGCTTGCGACGGAAGTATCCCCTCACCCGTCACGTTCCGGCCGATGAAAGCGCCGGAACGCGACACCCTCTCCCCGAGGGAGAGGGCTATTGACGCATTGGGAGCGTACGTGGTGGAAGTGAAAGCGCACGAGGTCATCATTGAGATCGGCGCCATGCCGATCCTGGTGCGGACTGACAATCCCGAGTTCCTGGGGATACTGGCGAACCGTTACGGCGGGTTCGTGAACCGGGCGGCGGAGCCGATCTTCGCATTCGACGTGGAGATGGCGCCCCCGGGCGCCGTCACGGACGAGGAGGAGTTGCGTGTCGGCATTACGGGCGAACGCTGGGTGATCGAGCGCGGCGACTTTCACGCTGAGTGCGACCTCGCGTCGGGCAAGGGCAGAATCCGCCAGACGGCAAACCCCTATTCCATCGATGCGGCGCTCAGGATTCTCCACTCGCTGCTGCTGGCGCCGCGCGGCGGGTTCCTGGTGCATGCCGCGAGCGCAGTGCGCCATGGCGGCGCATACCTCTTTGCCGGCGTCTCCGGCACGGGCAAGACCACGATATCGCGCCTGGCGCCTGCCGACGCGACGCTTCTGACCGACGAAATCTCTTATCTGCGGCGCGAAGACAGCGGGTATGTCGCCTACGGCACCCCTTTCGCCGGGGAGTTGGGCGAGCCGGGCAAGAACGTGCGCGCTCCGCTGGCAGGGCTATTCCTCCTTAAACAGGGTCCGGAAAACCGCATCGTGCCGGTCGGACGCGTCGAGGCCGTGCGCGAGTTGATGCGCCATGTGCTTTTCTTTGCGCACGACGAACGCCTGGTGGAAATGGTCTTCCAGACGGTTTGCGATTTCGTCAAGAGCGTTCCGGTGCGGCGTTTGATCTTCACTCCTCATCAACGCGTGTGGGAGTTGGTGAACTAGCGCGGGCGGACAAGCCGGTTTCACGCCAAGGCGCAAAGAACAAAAAGCTCGCAAAGAAGAACAAGGACGGAGTTTTCCATGCCTGAACTTTACATCGCTCGAAGCCGTAAGATTGCGGCGCGTGAGCTGGACGGCGAGATGATGATCATCTCGCCGCATGATTCTCGCCTGTTTAACTTGAACGAGCTGGGCACGCTGATCTGGCAGGCGGCGGACGGCGCAACTTCGCTCGAGAGCATCGTGAATGAGAAGGTTTGCGCCCAATACGATGTGGAACCGAGCGAGGCCCTTCGAGACGCGGAAGCGTTCGTTCGTGAACTGGCCGAACACGAAATCCTGCTCGTTTCCAATCAGCCGATAAGCACTCTTCCGAGTATCAAATGACGGAATCCGCGAAGGCCGGCACGGAGCGAAGCTGTGCGTTTTGGTGATATTCCAATCAATGAAAGCGCAGGGCTTCGCGCTGCGCCGGCCGCGGCGGAGCAATCATGAACGCGAGTCATTGCACACCCGACACAATCTGCAGGCCATCGGCAAACCTCGTTGTGCGCGACATAGAGGGCGAGCTTGTGATCGTCCCACTGGCGGCGGGCACAGGGGAGGTTGAGGACGATCCCTACACGCTGAACGAAACCGGAAAGGCCATATGGGATCGCTTGGACGGGAAGAAAACCCTGGCCGAAGTGGCGGCCGGGCTCGCCCTAGAGTTTGAGGCGGCACGCGGAGAGATTGAGCGGGACGTTGTGGGGCTGGCTCGAGGACTCCTGAAACGGAAAATACTCGCCGAAGTCTCGTCCCGCGGCGCCTGACATCGTTGTGATTACCCGGAGGTCCTGAGACACAGCGCGGCAAAGCCGCAAGCCAATGCAGATTCTTCGCGCGGTTGACCCTGAGCGAAGCGAACGGGCTCAGCGTAATATGTCATCCCGAGGCAGGATGTTTGCAACTCGCAAAGAGACTCGGAACTAAAAGCAAAGAGAAAAGAACTCTTGAAAGAGACTTTCCAGCTTTTGTTGCCGCGGTTGCGGAAGGCGTGGGCCCAGTTGTCTTACCTACCATGGACCCTCTCGCTGGTGTGGACCGCAGCGCGGGGCTGGACGGTGGCGTGGGGTTTCCTGCTCCTCGTCCAGGGCCTGTTGCCGGTGGCTACCGTCTACGTGACGCGCGGGCTGGTGAACAGCCTGGTGGCGGCGATCCGGGCCGGCGGCTCCTGGGAACACTTGCGTCCGGCGCTGCTGCTGGTTGCCCTGATGGCAGCCGTGCAACTGGCGTTCGAGGTCCTTCGCAGCGCCTTGGGTTATTTCCGCACCGCGCAATCGGACAGGGTTCAGGACCACATCAGCTCGCTGATCCACCGCAAATCCACCGTGGTGGACATGAGCTTTTACGATTCGGCGGAGTTCTACGATCACCTGCACCGGGCGCGAAGCGAGGCCGCTGATCGGCCCGTGGCGCTGGTCGAAAGCCTGGGCAACCTTCTCCAGAGCGCCATCACGCTGGTGGCGATGGGTGCGGTCCTGATTCCTTTTGGCGCGTGGCTGCCCGCCGCTTTGGTTCTAGGCACAGCCCCGGCGCTTTACGTGGCGGTGCGCTACGCGCTGCTCCAGCACCAGTGGCGGCGTAAGGTCACACCGGTCGAACGCCGCACGTGGTATTTCGACTGGCTGCTCACCTCAGGCGAGACGGCTTCCGAAGTCAGGCTCTTCGGCCTCGCCGGGCATTTCGAGTCCGCTTATCAAGCTTTGCGCCGGCGGCTGCGCGGGGAGCGCTTGAATCTGGCGAGGCGGCAGGCGCTGGCGGAGCTCAGCGCGGGCAGCCTGGGACTAGTGGTCGCGGGCGCCGTACTGGCCTGGATGGCCGGACGGGCGGCGCGTGGCCTCGCCAGCCTGGGAGACCTGGCGATGTTCTACCAGGCCTTCCAACAAGGGCTGGGGCTGATGCGCGGGCTGCTGGAAAACCTCGGCCAGCTTTATGCTAACCTGCTGTTCCTCGGGAACCTCTACGAGTTTCTCGAACTGGAACCGCGCGTAACCAGTCCGCTGCGGCCAGTGCCGGCGCCTCGAAAGGTGGCCAGCGCTATTCGGCTTGAGGGGATTCGATTCCGTTATCCGGGCAGCGCGCGGCCTGCGCTCGAGGATTTTGATCTGGATATTCCTGCCGGGCGGATTGTGGCTGTAGTGGGTCCAAATGGCGCGGGCAAGAGCACGCTGCTAAAGCTGCTCTGCCGGTTCTATGACCCGGAGGCCGGGCGCGTGCTGCTGGACGGCGTTGATCTGCGCGCTCTTGACATCGACCAAGTCCGCAGCCGGATTACGGTCCTCTTTCAGCAGCCGGTGCATTACAACGATACGGTGCGCGAGAACATCGCGCTGGCGGATCTGGGCGCGACTCCCGATGCCATCAAAATGGCAGCGCGGTCTGCGGGGGCGGAGGAGATCATCGCTCGTCTTCCGCAGGGTTACGACAACACGCTGGGCCGGTGGTTTGCCGACGGCACGGAACTCAGCGTCGGCGAGTGGCAGCGCATCGCCCTGGCTCGCGCCTGCCTGCGCCGGGCGCCGATCCTGATTCTGGATGAACCCACGAGCGCCATGGACCCCTGGGCCGAGGCCGATTGGCTGGCGCGCTTCCGCGAAATGGCAGCCGGTCGCACCGTGCTCATGATTTCGCATCGCTTTTCCACCGCCATGTTTGCCGACGTGATTCACGTGATGAGCGAAGGCCGCATCGTGGAATCGGGAACTCACGAACAGTTGCTGGAAGCAGACGGGCGCTATGCCCAGGCCTGGTCCACGCTACAGACGACTGCCTGACTTTGGCGTTCAGGACAGGTGCTCGGCCGAGGCGTTCCGGCATATCTCAGGACAAGCCAAAATTCCGGTTTTCCTCCATACCCCACCAGCTCCTTAGACTCCCTCCTTGTTGTTTCCGCCTCAGTAGCCAGCCGGCCCTCTCACTCAATCCCCGTCACCTCTCACCCTGATCTCCCCGAGTGCCGCCACTATACGTCACATGCGCCCGCATCTTCGGCCCGAAGCAGCCGGAGCCAGGCGCGATGCGCTTTGGGGGCAAGCGTATTTTCGAATCCAGCGGCCGGCGTGGTTTCGAATAGATCATCATCAGCCGAAAATCGTGTAGTGTTTGGGATGGAAGACTGTGTATGCTGTCTAGCGTACAGTCACGGCAGATCGTCGTGCCGTCTACGGAATAAGCGAATGTCGTTTCAAGCACGAACGGGTTTGCTGGCGTGGGCTTTCCTGGCGGGCCTGATCTGGCTTGCCATCGCGAACGGCAGCGGCGTTCATGCTACCAGAACGGACTCCGGCCTTGTCGAACTCAAGAACATCGCGCCGGCCGCCGGCGTTCATTTCGTTCTCAACAACAGCGCCACTCCCAACAAATATCAGATTGAGACCATGGTGGGGGGAGCCGCCGTCTTCGATTACAACAACGACGGCCTTCCGGATCTCTACTTCGTCAACGGCGCCCGGATTCCCGATCTGCGCAAGACCGGTCCCGAGTATTACAACCGTCTTTACCGCAACAACGGCGATGGGACTTTTACGGATGTCACGGAACAGGCCGGCGTGAAGGCGGATGGATACTCGATGGGCGTGGCCGCCGCAGACTACGATAACGACGGGTGGGAAGACCTTTATGTGGTGGGCGTCAATCGAAATTATCTATTTCACAACAACGGCGACGGAACGTTTACGGATCGGGCGGAAAAGGCGGGGCTCACGGGTGTCGACCCGAAGCTGGGCAAGACCTGGTCGATCTCGGCCGGGTGGTTTGATTATGACCGCGACGGCTGGCTGGATCTGTTTGTGGTCAACTATTGCGTATGGGACTTGAACAAAGACCCCTATTGCAGCATCTCGCGCCAAGGCGCCCGCGCCTACTGCCATCCCTCGAAATTCGCGGGCCTCCCCAACATGCTTTTCCACAACAACCATGACGGGACTTTTACCGACGTGTCGGTTCCGTCGGGCATTGCCCGATATGTCGGCAAGGGCATGGGCGTGGCATTCGCGGATTATGACAACGACGGCTACCCCGATGTTTTCGTGGCCAATGACACTACGCGAAACTTTCTCTTCCACAACCAGGGAGACGGCACGTTCAATGAAGTCGGGTTGCAGACCGGCGTGGCCTTCAACGGCGACGGGTCCGCACTGTCTTATATGGGAGCGGATTTTAGCGACATCGATAACGACGGATGGCCGGACCTTTTCGTGACCGCGCTCTCGAACGAGACCTTTTCCTACTTCCACAATGAAGCAGGCCGTCTCTTTGAGGATCGCTCGCCCGCGACCCTGCTCAATCGGCTGAGCATCTTGATGGCGGGCTGGAGTGGCGGAATCTACGACATGAACAATGACGGATGGAAGGACCTGGTCTCCGTCAATTCCCACGTGAACGATAACATCGAAAACGAGATGAATGTCCCTTACCGGCAGACGAATGCCGTATTCGAAAACCGGGGCGGAAAGTTTGTGGATGTCTCGGCCACGGCCGGTCCGGACTTCCAGGTTCCCGCCCTGCACCGGGGCGCCGCCTTCGGCGACCTTTTCAACGACGGGAGAATTGACTTGGTCGATACCGTGCAAAATGCGCCGGCGGAGATCTTTCGCAACCTGACCGCCAACGGGAACCATTGGCTGGAAGTGCGAACCGTGGGAACGAAAAGCAATCGCGACGGAATCGGGACGAAAATCCGCCTCGAGTCAGCCGGAGGGACTCAATACAACCAGGTCACGACCAGTGTCGGCTACGCAAGTTCCAGCGATCCCCGCGTGCACTTCGGGCTCGGTAAAGACGCGATCGTCAAACGGCTTACCCTCGAGTGGCCGAGCGGTATCCATCAGGAACTCACCGGCATCCGGGCGGACCAGATTCTGAAAGTAGTCGAACCGTAGTTGGTCCCTCCGGATTTGATTGGAGTCCGTGACTCCAGGTCCGGTCGCGGGGCGGGGCAGCGTTTGGCCAAGCCCGACCGCGAGAAGCAGTGAAATAATCACGAAGTCCTGTCATTCCGAGCGAAGCGAGGAATCTGCATTGGTTTGCTTTCAAGGACATCATCCAGATGCTTCGCTTCGCTCAGCATGAGAGCGTGATATTTCACAGCTTCTGACAGGCGGGTGTTAAGGGGTTGGCTTGGGCGCAGTTTCGGCGGCGCGCGCGGCGTGCTTCGAGGCTTCCTCGGGATTCCCCATGGCCGTGTAGATCTGAGCCAGGAGGTATTCAATCTTGTAGTCCGGACCGCCCAGTTGCAGGGCAGCTTCACCATCCTGCGCCGCCTCCTGGAACCGTTTCATACGAAAGTAGACTCGGCTCAAGGTGTAACGCATTTGGGGATCGCGCGGGGCGATGCGCGAACCTGCCTCGAGCACGGTGCGGCTGTCGTCCAACCGGTCGAGCTTGAGGAGGAAATCTCCATACTCAACATAGATGTGCGGATCAAGGTATTTCTGGGTGCGGCTCACCTCCAGCCCCCGTTTGAAACTCTCCTCCGCTCGTCTCACTTCGCCTAGAGTGTCTTCGGTTCGCGCCAGATTTTCGTAGCTCCTGACGCTCTGGGGATTGATCTGCAAGGCGCGGTCAAAAGCCTTGACGGCCTCGCTGAAGTCGTCATGGAGGAATAACGCGCGGCCATACATGAACCAGGTGTCGGAGTTGTTCTCATCTAGCTTCAGCGCCGCGCGGTAATCTTCCTCGGCGTGGGGAAAATCTTTTTCAGCCGTATGAATCATTCCCAGAACGGTGTAGGCGTTTGCGAATCGAGGATCGAGTTGAAGCGCTTGCCGGGCGGATTCCGATGCGAGGCTCAACTTCCCCTGGTTGAATTGCGCGCCGGCCAGAAGGCAATAGGCTTCGGGAGATTTCTTCAAACTCAGAAAAAGTGCGAAGCGGCTCTCGGCTTGCCCTGGCCGGCCGGTGAGGTAATAGATCGTCCCTAGCCGAAGCTGGGCTATTGCGTAGTTGGGGTCTGCGGCTTCGATCTGTGCATAAAGGTGCTCGGCCTGGGTGAACTCCTTTGCCCGGTAGAGCTTTTCTGCTGCGAGAAAAGCCGAGTCTGAGCCCAGGCCCGAAGTTGCGGCCCAAGTCAGGGCGAGCAGGAGGAAGGCGAGGAAGCGCCCTGGCGGGACTCGCCAAAGATCATGCAGAGATCTTGCGACCGTTGGTACTCTCAGCATCGACCGCTCCTCGTGCCCGACAATTGTAGTTCAGCAAATTCTGCGCCGCAATAATTGCGACGGGCTCCGCCCCTATGGCGGGGCGGTATGGGACGCCGGGTGGTGGAAGTGGGTTTTATTAAGGCTGATGCGGCAGGGACGTATCTGGCTGGGGGAGGCGCGCGCTGACATTGCCTTGCGCGCAGGAGTGGGCGGACGCGCTTTACTCAGGCCGCCGTCCGCCAAAACGTGCGGGCCGCGCGCAGGGAGTGAGTCAAGATCAAACGGGCGGGGCGAATAAAGTGGTACAGGAATTCCAGGCGACGGGGAAGACGAACCAGGCCGCGATCCTCGGGGCCTATCTCAGCGACGATCTGGCGGAACAGGCTTTCAGGGTAGCGGAAAATCCGGGCGGCGCGGTATTTTATTCTTGCCACGGGGCGCCCCTCGAGAGCTACGAGGGTCGAGTGTTCGTCGCCGCTCGAAAAGCCGCGTGAAAGCAGTTCTTGCCGAATGGCTGAGGCAACGGCTCGGCTGCGATCTGTCGTCGGCAGGAGGCGTGCGGCTTCGGCGGGCACGGGCACTTCCAGCAAATCGTGCGCGAGGCTGACGCCCACGCTCGCGGCGGCGCCATTGCCAGGACGAATCCTGGTCATTTCTTCAATGCGAGACCAGTCCAGGGCATCGGGAGTGCGCAGAATTTCCGCCACATCGAGAAGCCACTTGAGACACCACCATCGGTGCCTGGTGCCGTGTGCACAGAGCGCCAGGAACAGGTCTTCGCGACATAGTGTGAGGATATTTCCCTGCGGAAGTTCCTGCCGTACGGCTCGTTCCCAAATCTCTTCGACGTCAGGAGTGAAGGGGCGCCAAAAGCGATCGGCGAACTGCCAATGGAGATCGACGTAGAAGTCGCCATCAGGTGAGAGGTACTGAATCTCCTTGCCGCGATCGATGTGCCGAGATTTCTCCGGGCGGCACAGGTAGGGGCTGAGTTGAGGCCGCGCCGGGGTGGGTGTTGGTTCGTAGCCGCAACTCCTCATCAAGTCCGCTGCCTTCACCACCTGCTCAGTGCGAACAATTAAATCGAGATCCAGGCACTGGCGGAGCGAGAAGCCGCCATAAAGCGTCATGGCCAGCGAAGGTCCCTTGAAAGCCAGAACAGAAACACCTTCGCGCTCGAGCGTTGATGTCAAGCTGACGAGCTTTGAAGCCAAACGATAGTTGTAGGCGCAGGACTCGCGAAATCGTATGCGAAGGTATTCCACTAGTTCGGAGGGAATGGAGGACGCAGTGAATTGCTGTAGGCGGGAATAGACGAGAGGGGCTAACTGATGGTTGTCGCAAATCTCCGCGAAGTTCTTCCAGTCCGAAGCAGCAGCAGGAGGCCAACGCGGATCGCCTCCCTCGCGTTGCACAAGCAACCGGAGGAGACGCCGAGTTGCATCGCCCCTGCTGCTCTGCAGTTCGGACATGATCAATTCCTGTTTCCGCAACCGGTACTTCCGGCTCAGTGCTTCTTGTGTACGCCGCCGGGTGGCCTAAAGCCGATGGGCGGCAGTGGTTGCGGCGGCGGATTGTGAGGAGTCGGCAGCGGCGGCGGATCCCCCGGCGCTCCCGGGGAGGCGTGCGCTTTCGGAGCTGCAGCAACAATCGTAGCTACGAGGGCTGAGCCTGCCATGACCATCTTGCCCACCGCCTCGCGGCGGGAGGGCAGCCCTGCCTCTCGAGCCACGCCGACTTCCATGAGGCCCGCGTCTTCCAGTTCCTCGAGGGCCTGCAGCACCAGGTTGCGGTCCTCCGGCGCTCCGGCTTTCGCTGCGACGACACGAGTGAGTTCGTCAATGGTCTTACTGCCGTCAGAATTCTCCCAAACTGCGGCCGCGGTCTTGTTCAGGTTATGCACCTTGTCATGAGTCTTGTCGTATAGGACCACCTCTTCAGGCAGATTCTCTGCGAATATTCCGCTCTTCCTTGCCAATGGTTTCATTGTCCCCTCCACTCGATTGAACCAACATCGAATCACAACGCTGCTAAGACTTGATCGGCGAAATCTCCCGCCTCCCCCCGCATCCCGTCAAAGCCCTGGGCGTTCTTGACTGCCCTGGCCAGGTAGCTCACCGACTGCTCCGGCCGGCAGCGCAGAGGGACCGTGTTATCGAGCAATCCCAGCAGCGTCCTGCCGCAACTAAGCTGCCGGGGCAGCCACCGGCTTTCTGCTTCGTACCGGGTGATTAGAACCCATCCCAGGGGTATGGGTCTCGGAGGCGCGCCCCTAAGCGTGCCGGCCAGAAGACTCCTTGCCACGTTCCGATCGGAGGCAATCCTTAATTTTGGAAAACGCCAATAGGGATGAATTCGCCCTTCCGAATCGAAAATGGCGTATTCATCCGAATAATAATCCGCACCTCGCTCGACGAACGAGAGCGCCAAAGTACTCTTACCACTCAAAGAACGTCCTGGTACTACGATCGCTTGGTCCTTCCACCTGACGACTCCTGCGTGTACGAAAACCACCTCTTTCGCCAGCGTCGCAACGGTCAATTGAGCCCACGATTCGACTGCAGACGCAGCAGCTTCAAGGCCATTGACGGCGCCCAACACCGCGCCGTTTTCGGCAATCTCATACCGGGTTACGCCTTCGGCAGAACAATCGTCGCGGACTGAGAACACGGCATCTGGCGGCTCCCCGTTGGCTACCTCGGCGCCGGGCACAATCGGCCACGCCAGCTGGGAGAGAAGGGCGCGCGGAACGCGGAGCTTGAGCTTGACGCCCAGGGCGTCAAAGGACAGCACGGAGTCGGGCTCCCCCAAGCTGAACGGGGAATCCGAAGCCAGCCGATTTCCCGGAGCGACGAACATTCAGCGGTCCCGCCGTACGGAGTGCCAACCCTAGTGTCTGGGAATAGCCTAGTTAATACCAGATACATTGTAACCCTACTCGTTAATAGTGTCAATAGACAATATGTCATTTGTCCTAATTCAGCACGTGTAACAGTTGTATCTGGAGACAATAAGTCGACTTGGCCGGACTCGTGCACCTTCGTGCTTGATGCGATCCGCGTGGCTGTCAGTCCCGAGGCTCCCCTCGTCGAACTCTCACTCGACTTTTCCGGCTTTTCGTTCCCCTTTGTCAGACCCCCGAAGTGGCCGCAGCCCACGGACAAAATCTCGATGACTTGCTTCTAATGTGTAGGGCACTGTGACGGTTGCTATCGCCCGGACTCTCGGCCCGGCGCAAAGTGTATGGGGCGGGATGTCGTTTGTTACCACCGAGCCCGCCGAAAGTACTGAGGATTCCCCAATGTGCAGCGTCTGGCCGGCGGAGCAGATGACGGTACAACACGACATAATGGCCGCATTCTTCCCTATTACGATCTTCCCGCGCTCCCCGGTGTCGCCGGAGTGGGCTACGATTGTAGACCGCAACCCGATCCCCGCGCCGTCGTGGATCTCGACGCAATCGGGATACTCATTCTCGAGATACACGTCGTCCCCGATGAAGACTCTGCCCTCGATCTTCACCCCGCGCAAACGATGCAGAAACGGCCTTAAGCTGGTCGAGCCGGGCAAAACCCGGGCCATCAGATGGAGTATCCGGTTAAATATCCGCC
>Ga0335078_10007393_pt1 | contig 16296 bp, 23 predicted proteins | sample Lox_Sample_32_FD_206711 | JGI IMG/M metagenome (GOLD analysis project Ga0335078, IMG submission 206711) | Soil microbial communities from Loxahatchee National Wildlife Refuge, Florida, United States - Lox_Sample_3.2 | ecosystem: Environmental > Terrestrial > Soil > Wetlands | place: USA...
TGCCAGTTCTGGTTTGCAGTTGCGGTTGCGCCCGCTCCGATCTGCTCCAATATATATTCAGCCGGATTTGCATCAGGAGGACAAGAAGCGCCACCATTCCTTTGGAAATAATCGATCAAGGTTTTGGAACCGCCACCAGTTTCACCAAAATAAACTGTTTTCCCTCCTTTCTGTAACAGCAACAATCTATCAAATTGCTCAAACAGCACAGCACTAGGTTGATGAATTGTACACAAGATCGCTTGACCTGCATCTGCTAGTTTTCGCAGAAATTGCACGACACCCCAAGCGGCTTGACTGTCCAAACCGGATGTGGGCTCATCACAAAAGACAAGCACTGAACTGTCAGCAGCTTCATTGAAGGGTTTACAAGCAGGCTTCGCAGCCATCTCAACACCAATCTAAAATGTCAACACACCACGATCAATTTAATACCGTCAACTTCTTTCTCTGCAGAACGTTCAAACCTTCTCCCGGTACGCCAATAACTGCATTTGCATAGTCGCGCATCTCAAGTAGGTCGATCACCTTCTCAACATAGTCATACTTTTCCTTGAGGGGGACGGTCCGAGGCTGCCTAAGCAGAGCAGAAAAACGAAGGGCTTCCCGCACAGTGCTTTCGGCCATATGCACCTACAGTCAGCCTTCAAAACGTTATCACGTACATCCTGTTGTTGCACGTATCCGCAGCTGCGTTGAAATAATGGGGGCAAAGGCTTTCCATTCACAAACATGTCCCCTGAGATGATGCCAGTCTCATTTCTCTGGGCGAGCCTAACGGTTAGATACGCTCTGAGGTCAAGAATACGTATCAAGTAGGGTGGTTTTTCCGGCACCCGACTCCCCCATCAGTGCGGTGAGCGTTCCAGGCTTCACGTACCCGGCCACATTAGAAAGCAATCGTCGAGGTTCGCCTTTGATTCTCACATCGCAGCAGACATTTCTCCACGTAAAGATATCTTTGGGAGCAGGCAATTCTTGTTTCACCGTGTCAACACTCATGGTGGTAGCAGTTCTCGCAGCCGTCTCGGTTCCATTGGAAGTATTCGATTGAGGAGAGCCTTTCTCTTCGTCCACCGGTTTGGCTGTTGAACTGCTCTCGAGATGTTTGGGCTCTTTGCCTTTCTGAAATACCAAGACCTCACCCCGAGAAGGGGGCGGGCTGCTGAATTCAGTAGCAACCAGAAATGTGCCAGTGAAGAAGACGAAGAAAGCGAGGATTATGCCAAGGTTGCGCCAAAGGTTATCGGACGAATATCCATATGACAACTCGAGCCATCTCGCTCCCGACACAGTCTCTTCTCCGGGAACGGCGCCTGAAGTCAGTTAAAGCCTATGCAGATCATTCCTGTCACTAGACACACCTGGTTGGCAATGTTGGCATTTGGGTAAGGTGGGATAAGTGATGCGCAAGGGACGTTTTGGTTGGCGAACTCGTTAATCATGAGGGATTCAAACGCATACGAAACCTAAAATGTCAATCCCATACGATATGATTCTACCGGATTTATGTATGAGATCCATTTGAACCACGGTTTCATTGATGATCTAGGGATGGAATACCCAGCATAATTCGCTATCGCGAGAACCATGATCCCAGCAATCGACAGGGCCTGTTCAACTGTCCTGGTCAAAGCCGCGATTGTGCGAAAGATGGAGAGCATGGCCAAGAACACTACAAAAGTGAAGAGATAGAACGTGAAAAATTGTCCCGCTAAGAATGAGTCATCTCCATGAGTGGATATACGTGTGCGACTGAGGCCGGTCATAAAGTACAGGACAATATCAAAGATTGTTGCAGATAGCAATTTGACGGGCACCTCCGAGATGTAAGTTGCCAGTGCATCCGCAGCTGGATGGTAAAGGGCTTGAACTTTGTGCTTTTCCTGAGTAATTAGCCAAATTATAACAGATAGCAGACGATGATGGGTCTTTGGGCATACATATTACTAATTTCACCCATAGCGGTGAAGGCATTGAACAAGATACCGAAGAACATCACACCACTCTGTAGTTAGAAATTGCGAAAAGGTCGGGGGGCACCTTTGAGAAAAATCCATTCGTATCATCAGGGGTATTGTAGAAAACAGAGCCAATAACCAAACTCATAATGATATTTGACGCGTAGGTAGATACAAGAGTTGACTTGTCACCCCACATGCGTTGGTATGCGCGAACAACGCAAGCACTGATCTGCATCCAGATGGTGACAGTATAGGGTGACCTCTTGGACATATGCTTGGATTTTCGCATCTTGTCGGACTCCATTTGATCCTCCAGAGCTTCTTTTCCCTTAGGATGCTTGATTTCGTGCTCCTCAATCTCCTGTAAGAGAAGTTTTCGCTCTTCTGATTCTCTCCAAAGTCTGGCGAAATCATCTGGCATTCTCGGAACGCGATCTTCGAATCCAGGCCGAGGAAAGCGCGCGGTAGGGTCTAGTTCTTAGCCTGAGATATCAACAGTGACACCTGTAACAGCAGTAAGGAAGTCTGCAGTTGTCTGGCGCTCCATACAGTCCCATCCTTGATCTATAAAGTATTGTTTGGCATTTTCAATCTTCCCGAAATAGATTTGGCGGCCTTCGTACAGGACGGTGACTTTATCAAAGACTACTTTGAGCTCTGTGACACTTTTGGGAAGTAACCTTCATAGACGCGTTCCCCTGCTTGATAGATAGCGACGACTGCTGCATCTTGTGCCAAATTGGTGGTTAATCTCAATGCCTGGGCAAACTCTAAGGCCGATGAAGCGTCTAAACCCCGCGTGCTGTTATCCCAACACGCTAAAACTGATCGAGCACTCATCTAACAATTAGCTCTTCCTTCCCAATTGCTGATACGGTCTCCGCTATCGACACTCGTTTTCTTTCGCCTCCGCTTACTCCTCGAACGTAGTCATTCTATTTTAAGCGCACTTATCGAAGACAAACTTACTCCCACTTTAGTGTTGAAAGTATGAGTCAAGCCAAATACTATCCCGAGAATTTTGACCACAGTCCTGACGGCGTCTTTTCGGGGCTGGTCATCAAGTCTCTTGTGGGGCGTTCTTAATTTTGTCGCAAAGGTCAGGGTTTGGCCGACTGTGAGATGGGGAAAATGAACATCGACTTCTGCATTGTAGGCGACTTCGCCACGAAAACGTTTATGCATCAACTTAGCTGGAATGCCGTTGTAATGGATATCTATCCGGATCAGTATTTATTCTGAGAAAGAGCAAAAGCTACCTCCGGAGACATTTGCATAAGACCCAGTCTCACCCGCAATTGTTTTCAATAAGGTGGTGGCTCCTGAGCCGGGTTTACCTAGGACAAGTAGCATCTCACCCTCCTTTATGACACCGTCCATGGAATGCAAGATTGTCTTCATTGGAGGATGACGATGTGATCTAATGGCATCGCCAATTCTGAATATTCCTGTAGCGACAGTGCCAACTGTATTCTGATGTGTGTATCCGGAGCCATAACCCAGAACCGTAAGGCTCTTAAAAACGACTCCAGCACTGCGACGAAATATACCTTGCTCTTTTGCTCTGGCGAGGGCGTTGCGTAAGAACATTTCAGTAGAAAAATATGGCGAATCGGGATTAATTGTGCCCCTCCGACTCAATTGAGGGACAAGTTCTTGGACAGCCCCTTCGGATGGATTTTGCATCGACAGTATATCAGTGCCTGAAGCCGATGCCGACATGGAGCTCTCATGAGGATGTGACTTGGTCTGCTCAAGGTTTTCGCCGTCTAACGTAATTGGGCTCTTTGCTTCAATCGCCGGTAACGATTCATCTGCCATGTTGCTGACGTTACTTCTATTTGGTGACAGTATCGTAATTGGGCAATTGTCGTCTCAAGAGCAAGAAGTGTTGGGTTGCTCTGTACCCGTTGTGTTGCCGAGTGTATGCGTGCGACGCAAGGCAGATATGTTGTTTGTTTTTATGCGTATGCCTGACGATGTTATTTAATAAAAGACCCTTAGATATGAAGGCTGATCAATCCTCCGGGGGAGAAATTGCTTACTATTGGACAATGGCGGCCCGTTGGTCGATGAATGATGTGAGGGTGATTGCCTAATAGTCGATTGAAACGAAGGATAATTATGAATGTAAAGCGATTAAACAGTCGTGGAAGGTGAAAGTTTCGATGAACTCGACGTTTCCAAGAGACAATTGGATTAGAGAAGGGAATTGCTCCCATGTTCCAAAATATATACTTCATGTAACATTGCAACAAAATTATACCGGAATTCATGTCGCCCGAAAATTGACTCTATTCTCGGGTAGATATCGCGCTTACACATGTTGTGAAATGATCTCCGTGGCAACACCAGCACGTAGTGGGCATTGATTGGACACTCATTCGCAAAGCATACATGCGGCTGCTCATATTTCCGCAAAGGCCGAATCGGCGGATTCGCCGTCCTTCGCCGATCGGTCGTATCTGATCACAACTCCGGAGTGAGGGTCAAACACTACTTCAGACGGAAGTTGCCGCGTTATGAGCGCAGATTCAAATTTATCCGATCCGAAAAAATGCATTTCGCAATACATATAGACAATAATGAATGCTAATGTGTAATTTAAAACAACCACAGCCCATGGTATCACAATCGCTAGAAATACCTAGTGATGACGTATACTACTGAATATGTAACTTGTGTTTTACGGGAATTGAATAAGATGAGGAGGGTTGATAACACGGGTTTTGCGGAATTCCACCAAAGTGAGGACAAGCGTTTGGAAATCATTCCCAGAGTTGGCGCCAACCTCATTCAAGAGGAATTTAAGTCGTCCGAAAATTGGACCGCGCTCTGAAACGGGGATCTCACCTCGGATTTCATCCAGAAGATCTTTAATTATATCATCGTCTAGGTTATTAGCAAATTTCATACTGTACATGCACCTGATAAAATTATCGTCTTGAAATGTTGAAACTTGCAACTTGAGTCATTGCAGATGCCGCCCGATAATTCATAAGGACAGAGTGTCTTCTTTGGTTTGAGATGATTAAAATAAGTTAAGGATCGGTAACCTCCGGTAGGAACAAACGCCAGGTAATAGGGATGATACTTAAACTCTCCAAAGGTCCGCATAGGGCTGTCGTATCTGTAGCGCATGTCCTGCAATTTAGTAGGTTCGGTCTCGGCACTTTGAACCATTGAAGAATTCTTGTCATCTTGCGGACAATTTTGCGCATCTACGGCCATCGCAGTATCATCGTCAACAAGATGATCCTCACGATCACCTATTGACATACTTTCTTCGTCCTCGTCGTCCTGAGGTTCATCGTCATCAACGGATAACGAATTATCAGTTTCAGCACCAAAATCTTGACAATCAATATTCTTCATTAGAATATGGACATACTATCTTGTGTAGGTGAAATAGAAGCAGGAGTAACATCCGTAGATATCTTCATATCTCTTTGACCCCCTCCTCTTTCTGATAATGCACTCCTTGATCTTTTTATCCTTTTCCCTCTGGCACTGGCTAGCCGATCTTCCAGTTCCTCACGTTTTTGACGGGCTTTTTCTTCTGCCTGGCGTTCTGCTTCCAACTCGGCTAAAAGTCGACCTTCTTCTTCGTCGACTTCATCATCCACCTCGACTGACTCCTCTCGCTCTGTATCTAATTGCTGAGTTGTTATACTGGGTTCGGAATTCAGTGAAGACTGTCTTGTAGGTGGGACCGATCTGGATGGGACTGGAACGTTGATTGGTGACCAATTTTCTGTTGGCTCGGGAGTTTGTACTGAGGGAGAAACGACTGGCGTGTCTGCATTATCCACAATATTAGTTGCGATTTCTTGTACAACGCCGTCATTGGAAGACAGGCCTTGCATCTTCATTTTAGCTTCTATCTTCCGTTTCATGGCCTCGATCGCCAATTCTCTGTTCCGTAGAGACTTGGCCATGTCCTTCAATCAGTACAATAAAGCCAAGAGCCAGAGCTAGAGAAACACCTTTTTCTGCTTGAACGGAGGACGTTCAGATGGCTGAACTATTGGACGGGACGCCTGAGGCTGAATAGTGGATTCCTCCTCTTTCTTAACCAAATTGCTAGTTTTCACCTCCTTATCCTCATCTTCACTATCATCGTCGCTCACGTCAATCACGAGTTCTTTAGGGGGCTCCAGGCCAAAGGCTCGACGTTTGGGTGTAGGCCCAGTTACGGGACCTCCTCGCTTTCTTCTTTCTCCTCTGGGTTGAGTGGTTGACATTGATGGCTCTAGTGTATGTAAAAAATTCTCCACGTCGGCGACTAACGATGGCGGTTTGCTCGACGCTCTGTGCTCGGGGGAACGAGGTTCCCAACCCCAATCTATAGGTTCAGGTGTTGTTGGGAGGGAACCAGGACGAGATTCGACTTGGGGCGATTGAAGTCGGGAGAATAATCGATCTAAGAATTTCGGGTGGAGGCCTTCTGCTAGTAAGTCATTGTAAGTAATTCCTAGATTGAGAATGTTCTGCAGTGATTGTTCAGCGGCGGTGTATCTGTATTCTAAAATCAATATTCCACGACAGTTGCATTACCATCATCTTCCTCGATAGGAGCGGCGCTGCTAGGAAAAGGAGCAGGTTCAACAGGGTACACTGGCGGGTATACTGGATAGGGGAAATAAGATGGACTACATTGGATTGTATTAGACTGAATGGCTGATTCGAAGGGATACCTCGGTCCGGATGAGGAATACGTAGTAGGATAAACACTTGGAAAAGGTTGATTTTGAATCGGTGGATGTTCTTGTTGTTGAGAGTCACTCTGAAAGTGAGCTGGTTTAGGTTCCGGTTGATATGGATCCCTTATCCGTGGTCGAGGCGATGGTTCTGCTCTGAAGCGCCGGGAAGAAGGAGGAACAATAGAGACAGGTTTTTTCAAGGGTGGTGGAGGTAATTTGCGTTCATCAATTTCGCCCTCTTCTAGTTCGGAGGAAGAAGCATCAGAGTCGCTATTCTCCTTTTTTCTAGGATCTGCTGTAGAGGATAAAGTATTCATTGTAGTTGTAGTAATTTTGTCGTTCCAGTGTCTGAAGGCTTTGCTGGTGGACAGATTGTTGTTGTATATTCTCCTTCGGGATAATGATAATAGCTATAACTGTCGTTGTTGAACAATTATTTACGCTGACAAACACAGCTAAGAATGAGTCACGGATTTGCGCACTCGTTCTTTTCGTCGTTATTGTCGCAACCTCTGCTAATAGGACGGCATTAGAAGATTGAATAGAGTGGAAATGATAGCAAGATGCAAGATAGTGTAGCAAGAAGTGCTGTATGGTCCGGGAAGGGTTTCTCTTCTCTTTCCTGATCAGTCCTCCGCCTCCTTTTTACCTTGCTTTATGTTCTTTGGCCTAATCCTTTTCCCGTTTTAATATTAACTCTCTTATTCTTTTTTCGGTTTTTTTATTATATATCTTTTCTTTTCTTTTTCTTATTTTCTGAGAGTTTGTCTTGTTTTTCTTCTTCGGGGTATAGGATACGAGAATAAGCAGCAAAGTAGCAGAGAAACGAAAAGCAAGTTTCTTGTGTCGTTGAATTAAGGGGGTCTGAGAGGGTTATTTAATGAGAGAGAGACTGGGTGTATGTTTCTTGTCCCGAGGGAATAATTACAAACTAGCCTGCTAACAAAGGTGGGAGAGGTCCAACATAGAAAAGCGAGGCGGACAGAGGGATATCCGTTGCTATGACGATGACTAAGGGTGGGTTTGTCAACAAATCATTTAAAGGGAAGGAAGATCCACACACAACGCCAACACACGTATACACAGGCACAAATATATAATTCGCAAGGCACCAGGGGTACAGCTCTCATTCTCCTCTCTGTTTTCAAACAGAGAATAGGGCAGCAACGAGAGTGGTAATCATGCCTGGCTCTATATTTTTGAAGCAAACCAAGAGTAATAACATCAATTCATCAAAACATTCACGCACAGAATCCCTTTCGTCAGGGTCAACAGGAACATTCACTCCAAAGTTCATAAATGACCTTGCCATCGCTCAAGCAAACTCTAATACTTCGGATTCAGCCCGTGATCTGGCTGAATTCTCAGGAAAGAGATGGGTTTGGGTCAAAGACGAGAAACTCGCGTTTGTCAAGGGATGGGTAACTGAAGACAATGGCGATACATTGCAAGTACGATGTGACAATGAACCCGCCGATCGGACGGTAAGCAGTCGTGAAGTCGATAAAGTCAATCCACCCAAGTTCAATATGGCGGATGATATGGCAGACTTGACCTATCTAAATGAAGCATCCGTCATACACAATCTCCGTCAACGATACGAGAATGACCTCATCTATGTATACCGTTATATGCAACCGTGGCTGACAAAAGACATACTCCGGACTATTCTTGGTTACTGTCAATCCTTATAGAAATATACCCATATACGGCCAAGATTATGTCGATATGTACAGAGAGAAACGACGAGGAGATACAAGGCCGCATATCTTTGCAACGTCAGATATAGCATTTCATGACATGCTCGAAATGCACGAAAATCAATCTATCTTAATCACGTAACTCAAATGCGAAGAATAGCGACTGATTGAAGGGGAGAGTCGGGTGCAGGCAAAACAGAAAATACCAAAAAAGTCATACAATATTTCGCAGCAATTGCTTCAGGGCCTCAGGACGTTGATAACCTGGAGCAGCAAATCCTTCAAGCAAATCCAATTCTCGAGTCCTTTGGAAATGCCCAGACCGTGAGAAATAACAACTCTTCTCGATTTGTGATTTCCATTTTTAGACCATACTGACACCAGGGCAAATTCATTCGAATTGAATTCGATAATGATGGGAATATCTCAGGGGCGAACATCGAGTGGTATCTATTAGAGAAATCTCGTGTCGTCTTCCAGAGATCTGATGAGCGCAATTATCATGTATTCTACCAGCTCATCAGAGGCGCCGATAAGCAACTCAAAGGTACGACGAATCAGTTCGTTACTAACATCAGATACACTTCTCTTGCAGGATGACTTGGACAGTTATCGTTATCTCAAAGCTTCCCGGAAGAGCGTTCAAGGTGTTAATGACGTCTCCGACTTTGCAACTCTGAGAGTAACGATATCCGTAGGTTAAGGCTAAGTCAGAAATCGCTTCGGATCATGGGCATCGAGGACGAAGAGCAGATGAATCTATGGAATACATTGGCCGCCATTCTCCATCTCGGTAATATTAATGTCGCCGCAGATAGGTCCGATCAAGCCAGAGTACCAGACCTCGCCCAAGCAGAATTAGCCTGTCATATCCTTGGAATTCCGTCAGACAGTTTCCTCAAAGGACTTTTGACTCCGCGTGTGCGCGCAGGCAGAGAGTGGGTCACCCAAAGTCGGACAAAGGCGCAGGTTTTGTATTCTTTGGATGCCCTCGCCAAGACGTTGTATGGGAAATCTTTCGGATATTTAGTTGAACGGATCAATCAATCCATGGAGCGACCTTCCATCAAGAGTTCATTCATAGGGGTTTTGGATATTGCTGGTTTCGAAATCTTCAAGGTTAACTATAAAAACACGAAGCTGATGACAGACGAATAGTTTTGAACAATTGTGCATCAACTACACCAACGAGAAGTTGCAGCAATTCTTCAACCATCATATGTTCGTTCTTGAGCAGGAGGAATACGCAAGAGAGGATATTGAATGGAAATTCATTGACTTTGGCCACGATCTGCAGCCTACGATCGATCTCATCGAGAAATCGAACGTATCTCTCTTATGGTTCACGTTTAATCCCAGCCCATCGGTCTACTATCTCTTCTCGACGAAGAATGTATCATGCCAAAAGGCAATGATATAACCTTCACCTCCAAAATGTACGAACTATGGGACGGAAAATCGAAGCAATTCAAACCATCTCGAAATCGCAAAGAAAGCTTCATCTTAACTCACTACGCCGCCGACGTTGAATATTCCACAGAAGACTGGCTTTCCAAAAATAAAGATCCTCTCAATGAAAACATCACCGCCCTCCTCGCAAACTCAACCGACCCTCACATCGCGTCCCTCTTCGAAGGATTTGGGACAGAATCCAGTCGATCTAAACAACGTGTGAAGAAGGGGAATTTCCGTACCGTTGCACAAAGACATAAAGAGCAACTCAGTTCACTCATGGCACAGCTGAATTCTACTCAACCCCACTTCGTCCGTTGTATAGTTCCCAATGAGATGAAGCGGCCTCGTGCATTTAATGGTCCTTTAGTCCTGGATCAATTGAGATGTAATGGTGTTTTAGAAGGAATTCGAATTGCCCGGACAGGATTTCCAAATAGATTGACGTTTACAGAGTTCAGACAACGGTACGAGCTATTGACGCCTGGATTGCCTAAGGGGTTTATCGAGGGTCGCGCGGCCGCACAGATGATCTTGCAAAATCTGGATTTGGATCGAAGCATGTATCAGATGGGGCGAACCAAAGTCTTCTTCAGAGCCGGCTTGGTAACCACTTTGTGTATTCGAATTAATTGTAGCTTGCGGAACTTGAAGAGCGACGAGACTGCTATATGCAAAAAGTCATTAGCTCATTCCAAGCTCTTGCGCGGGGGTATATGCAACGGCGCCAGATCAAGAAGAAGCTTTATCGACATGAAGCTATCGGTGTCATCCAAGAGAATCTCATCGCCTTTAGCAAACTTCAGAAAGATCCCTGGTGGCAACTTTATATGCGAATGAAACCATTGCTCACCACGGCTAGAGCTGCGGAGGAGGAGAGGGCGAAGAAAGCTGCCATCGCTGAGATGGAAGCTAAAATTGAGGCGGAGGTACACTCGAGTATCCCCTTCTCTGATGATTAGAAAAAGCGAGCCACGGAACTTGAAGTCGAACGCCGTGTCCTTGAGACCGATATGAAGCAACTTGAAGAGGACCTCCTCCATGAACGAGCTTTAGCTCTCGACAATCGAGAGATGCTTCGTCGATCGAAGGTCAAAGAGCAGGAACTTGAAGACCAACTGGAATCTCTGCTGCGCGAACTGGAAGAGTCCGAAGACAATTACGACCATCTCATGGATTCCTTTGCGGATAGTCAACGGACGGTAGAACGCATGAGATCAGAACTCAACTTGGGTGCCCAGCTTGTTCAGAAACTCCAGGAGGAGAAGGTTCAATTGCTCGAGGACATCAAGGAACTCGAGGAGGAAAATGCCCACGCTGCTCAAGATGAAGAAGCTCGTCAAAAAATTCAGCAATTGTCCATCCTGTACAGGCCTTGCTAATGCCAGACAAGAGGGTGAGTTGAAGCTCAGGACTGAGATTAGAAAACTTCAGACTGAACTGCGTGATATATGTGAGGCGAATAAATCCTTTGAACGCGAGGCTGCTGAGGCGGAAAAGGAGATTAATCGCCTTGAAGGCGAGAAGAGCAAGACTGTGGCCCGATGCAGAACATTGGAAAATGAGTTACGCATCACCCGGCAACAAGTTGAAGAGCTCCTTTCGACCAATCTGGATAACGAAAATGTCATCCGTATGAAGGTTCGAAGCCCGATTCTACAATCTCATTATCAGGATTCACAAATCTCTTTGCTCCAAGAAAGCCTGCACCAACGAACTGTTCATGAACTAAATACCGAGGATTATGAAGCCATAGTAGACTCACATCAGTTTCTTGAGCAACAAGTTCAAGAGCTCACAGTAGCAACGAATCAAGCGAACGAAGCTCGCCAGAAAGCTGAGCAGGCCAAGAAAAATGCTATGGATCAGTTGTACACCCTTCGTCAAGAAGCCGAAATTCAGCGAGAGGACCTTAGGTCTGCAGAGGTTGAGACCAAAAAGGCCTGGAAGATCGTCGCAGAGGCCAATAGCAAAGTTTCGGCTCACGTCAAAGATCTCAAGGAAGCGAAGGAATCGAAGCTGGAGTTGATCACCAAGGTCGAAGCTCTACAGCGCACAGTAGACGATATTTCTTCTTCAGCGAGACTTGGTAATGTCGAGAAAAGTCGCCTGGAGACTGAGATCTCAACTCTTCAAAGACGGGTTAAGATGGAGCAGGAACTCGCACGTCGAGCTGAAGCCGATTTAGCCGCCAAAACGAGAGAACTTGCAGAGGTGAAGAAGAGCGATTCTGAATTGTCAAAGCTCAAAATTAATGCCTTGAATGAACAGAAGGACAAGCTTGAAGCTGCATTAAGAGACTGGCAGAATAAACACGCGGAACTCGCATCGCGCCTTGATGCCAGTGAAACACATAAGTCTCGCATTGTGCTAGAAATTGAGGATTTGGTAATTCCTAACATGCTCTGCACTAATTGAAGAATCACGAATTGACGCGATCCCAGCAGGTAGGAACTGCTGCCGAGAGAATGGCAGTCAACCTTAAAGTAATCTCTAATATTTCCCTCTCTAATTCAGTCTCTGCTTTCAGAGGCGCAGGCCGAAGCGAAGAATGCGAAAGCCAACTTATCCACGGCGCAAGCAGAGAACTCAAATCTCCGTCAACGACTTTCCTCAACCGAGAAGGACTTGGAAGAACGCACTCAACAACTGCTCACTTTGCAAAGAAGTATTGGCCTGATTCCACGAAATGCTTCTGCGCCAGGGGATCAGAGTGCTTTGAAAACGAAAACACTGGAAAATGTCGATTTGGCTAGACGACTTGAAGAGGCTACAGTTGCATTGGGAGTAATGGAGGAAGCGAAAGCTGCGCTCGAACGTCGCCTGCAGAACGTTTCAAATTGGAAAGATGATTTTGACCAACCAAGTCGACCGCAATGGCGAACAATGGACGACGTGGCAAGATCTAGAAGCCGTGAGTCTTCGCCCTTACGATCTCTTCCATCACGACTGAGAGAGCGTACTGGCTCCATCTCGTCTTTGGCTTCAGTCACAACCAGATCCGAAGTTGAGAGTACGGGATCTGATGAACTCACGCACCGCAAGCACAGACAGAGTCTTAGGAATGAAATCGAGGATTTGACAACGCGATTGGAGCTTTCAGAGATACAACGCCGACGGTTAGAAGCTCAAGTAAGTCCAACGCATAGTCGTCAAAATTCAGAGGCGGACGCCATCGAGATTCGTCGTCTTCAAAGAGAGAATGCACGACTTCACGAAATCGTTAAGGAACACTCCGAGAAAATGCCTAAGGTAACGCCGCGATCTCTTCCACTTCCACCCACGAAGAATCTTGAGGATACCATCAAGACTTTGGAGCATAACAAACAGAAGGTTTTGGATCAACAGAATCAGACACTACGTGAACTCACAAAGGCTCGCGCTGATCTCGACAAAGCCCTCGCCTCTAACCAGTCGACCGAAAGAGAGATCAAGTCTCTCAAACAGCAATTAGACGCAGAACAAAGCGCGCGTCAAACTGAGCAGCAGAGTCACCAGCAGGCTATGGCTGAAGTTAAGAGTCTCAGAATCCGCATGGAGACCACGGCTGGCAGATTTGCAGAACTGGAAGATGCTGTCAAGATGCACAAGACGAGAAACGAAGACCTGCAAAACAAGTTGGAGGATGCTGAGATCGCGGCGCATAATGCCATGCGGTCGGAATCCTATGCCAGAGGTCAGCTGGAGGAGGTTGAAAATGCACTTGCTGCGGCTCTTAATGAGCAACGAAGAGCCGAGGATACCATTGTCAATCTTCAAAAAGAACTAAGATCCCTCGAAGGGAAGGTGAGTGCGTCTACAGATTATGCTGATGCAAAAGTTTGAGGACAATGCTGCCGAATTGAAGGCTGCAAAGAACAGATGCCAACGATTGGAACATGATTTGCAGGATCTTCACAGCCATCAGGACTATGAAGTGAAAGAGAGATCCCTATCTCTGGAGCAAACACGATCGAAATATCAGAGAGAACTTGAAGACTTGACCAAGGAGTTAGAAAAGGAACGCAACTCGGCTGTCGATGTACATGCGGAAAATAGGTTTGTCATAAGCTTTCTTGAGCTAATGTCTTTAGACGTCTTCGAGCGGAACTCGAAACCCTTCAATCCAAGATAGACGATGATGTCTCGAGCGGGTCAAGTTTCGCTAAGGAAAAGTCGAGGATGGAAGTCCAATATAAACTCCTATCCGACTCGTATGAGGCAGCTGTTGCAGCGAACCGGGAGACCCAGAGTCAGCAAGTAACACTCTTGAGCCAGAATCGCTCTTTGCGAGCGAGGTATGTTCCGTCAACTCAATGATCTAACATATAGTCTCGAGCAAGCTGAAGCGGTCAAGGCGGAACTGCAACGGGAGAAGATGCAACTCGAAAATAGACTTCAGAATCTGAATGAGAGTGACTTGTTTAATCCAGACGCACATCCTCAACGGCATCCTGGGGTCCTCGAGAAGAAGATCGTCGATCTCAAGGCAGAATTGGCAGAGAAGCAGGATGCAGCGGCTATTGCGATCGACAAGATGCGAAGAGCCGAAATGGTCGCAGTTGATGCACAGAAAGAGATTGCTGCTGAGCGACAGAGCATTGTTCAATTACACAAAGACAAGGTACTGGAGATCGAAAAATATTTGCTAACGGAAGGCAATGCTTGAAAAGTCGGTCAATGAGCTTCGGATGAAGTTGGTAGATCTTGAGACTAGGTCCTATAAGGGGGGCTCAAGGGAGGGTTCAAGGGAGGGTAACTTCCTTGCCAAACGCATTCAAGATGTACAACCCAACAATTTCCTCTCTAATTATTTAGCTTGAAAAGGAATTGCAAGAACGTGAACGTGAACTTGCGGAGAAATATCGTGCGGACCGCAGCATGGATCGCGAAATCATGTCTCTCAAGTCGGAAGTGGATCAAAAAGAAAAGGTACGAATGAGACTGGAACATGATCTTGCAAGATCCGAAGAAAAGAATGCGAAGTTGAGGCAAGTGATTGATGAGATGATGACAGAGAATACTACCCCGACTAAGTTGGGTAGATTTGCTTCCACTAGAAGCGGGAGATGATAAGAGGTGATTAATTTTTTTTGTTGGCTTGCTATTGGAAATACTCTGGCTGTATTACTATTGATCATGGCGCGCATTTGTCTATTTTTTTTTAGGAATTGAATGTCGATATTGCATGCTATGAGGGTATCCCTCTACATTACCATTACATGCTCCGTTTCGCAATTTTATACTCTTTCCCCTCCACGACTTCCCTTTGTGGGAGAATCTTCTGTATCTTCATTTAGCTCTGCGATTGGTCTCCATCATTCTTCTAGGTATTTCCACCTCTTCGCCTGCCAGGTCTGACGTATCTAACAGTTGTCGCCGTAACATCAAATCAAGCTGCCTATCACGCTCTTCCACTTCTCTTCGCCTTGCCCTCGCACTCACGACAATCTTCTGCTCCAATCTCTCCCAGTCAGCTAATGCGTTCTGTAATGCCAGTTCTCGGTTTATCTGAGCCTTTTCTGCGCCTTTTTCTTGACGCATTTTCTTCTCTTGGCGCTTGAGCAGCAGTTCTCTCCGCCGACTATTGATTGCCGCTTGGTCAACCATCAATCTTTCAATTGATGTCATATCATCTGCAGAGAGGAACTCGATTTCTCCATTTGCAATTGGAAGTGATAGTTTGAGGTTGTTCTGACTTCTGGCACCGACTAGAGGGGTGATATCGGACTGGACGCAAAATTGAAGGAAAACCTGCTGAGAGGTGAGGTTTCTTCTGTGGGCTATGCTGCGAATTGTCTCGTGATGGACAAGACGGTCACTGTGAGTAAGAGTGTAGAAGGTGTTGTATTGTATTTTGTGTTGTTGGCAATACGTTGGGATCATATAGTTCGGATCAAATGGTGAATGCAACGGGTTTTGGACGATTTGAAGAACATCAGGGAAATTCGTATGTAGATGATTTAAGAATTCGATGGTAGGAATATTGCAGACACCTACGTAGCGTATCTGGCCTCTGTGTCTAGCCCTTTTGAGAACTTCGAGAAGGGTTAGGACGGAATCGAGAGGAAGGTCCGGAGCGTTAATTAAAAAAGCATCGATATAATGAGTTTGTAGATTTTCAAGGGATCGGGCCAGAGAGGTTAGACAAGCCTCTAGGGCGTCGGTGCCTTGATATGCTGGGTAGGGAGGAATAAATGGTCTATGATATGGTTGAGAGACGAACTTGGCTTGTACGAAAAGGTCTTCTCGAGGAATTTCGGTCTGGCTCAGAGCTTTTCCGACTACAGGCTCAAGAAACAGATTCACTATGAGATTAGCATTTACATGTAATCTAACACTAGGGATAGTTCATACCCCAGTTCCCTGTATCGATTGACCGATAGCCTAACTGTAAGGCTTCGTTGAGTAGTCGAGCGGTTCTCCATCGTTTGTATGCTGTGCCATATATGATCTTCTGTATGGCCTTACCAGAAGCAGTCGTCAGTCTACTCATCC
>Ga0335078_10007394_pt1 | contig 16296 bp, 15 predicted proteins | sample Lox_Sample_32_FD_206711 | JGI IMG/M metagenome (GOLD analysis project Ga0335078, IMG submission 206711) | Soil microbial communities from Loxahatchee National Wildlife Refuge, Florida, United States - Lox_Sample_3.2 | ecosystem: Environmental > Terrestrial > Soil > Wetlands | place: USA...
AAAGCCGAAAAGCGCTCCTCCGCCGCATGGTCGAACAGCGGGTCATCCCGGTCGAACAGCGCGAAATCGAGGCTGGCCCAGTCATCTCTCGAGAGGCGTTGCTCGGCCAGCCGGAAGAACTGCTGTTCCTCACTGCGCATGTGCTGGCGATAGTGCTGCGTGAATTCCCGGATCACCTCGCGCGCCCCTGGCTCCGCGGCCTGCGACTGCTCGCGCATGCGCTGCACCGCCCCGGTGAACGCCTCGGAAAGCTCGTGAAGCCGACGGTGGTCCGCGATCAGATCGCGGAGGCCGGAGCACGCATCCGGAGCGCGTTTACCCAGTAACCTGTAGACGAGGTCTTCTTTCGGATGATGACAACGGTCCGGATAGTCGGAGAAATACTCGGACGCCAGGCGCAGCAGCTCCTGGTCCATCCGCGCCCCCGCGTCGGCAGCCGCCAGTTGATCCTCGATCAACCCGAGCAGCCTGCTCAGATTTCCATGCTCAAGGCGCAACAGAAGAAGCGTATCTGACATCTCGAGCGCTACCGGTCGCGTAGGGCTCGCCCGAGCTTAGGCGTGCAACGCCCAACCTCAATACGTAGTTGTGTCAAGAGCCGCGTGTCCGGCCGATCTCACGACCCATCCGCCGCGGAAGCGGCCTCGCGGCGAAGCGCGCGTGACGCCTGCGCGACCTGATGCAGCAGGTACCCGGGCGGCACACTTCAGCAGCCCGAAGGCGCGGCCAAGAGAGTAGAGCGCCGCGAGCGCGAGGAACGATGCCGCCCAGGGATGCTCGTCGGCTTTCCACGCGGCGATCGCGACCAGCAGCAGCGCTCATGCGAAGAGTATGGCCCGGGGCTCACGGGCCTTCGTTCGCCGCTGGTAGAGCTGCCTCGTGAGGACGAGCAGATAGGCCGCGGCAACGATCGACATGGCACTATGTAAACCCGGGGTCTGCATATCAATCACTTGCAATGTCTGCAGTGCCAACCCCGTGCGCTCAGGGCACAATCAGTCCACCAGCCGCGGACGCTCGACGGCGAACGACGCGAGGGAGCGCAATGCAAAGCGCCAGGGCGACAGGCCGCGATGAAGCTCACGATCCAGCGGGAGCCGACGACGGGTCGTCAATCGCCCCTCGCGGGCGGTCAAGCGTGCGAGGATTCTTCTGCGGGCTTCTCTGCGCCGTGGCCTGCGGCTGCGGCGGAGGAGGAGGCTCCGGCGGCAACAATCCCCCGCCGCCGCCACCACCACCAACCAGCGCGGCACTGCTCGCGGTCACGAATGCGACGGCCGGGAGCATCGACATCCTGACGATCGACACCAAGACTGGGATTCCAACGCCGATTGCCGGCAACCCCTTTCCGGATGGCTCGACGCCGTCAGCCATTGCGATCGACCCTCAGAAGCGTTTTTTGTACGTGACTTCCGCCGCGGGCGAGGTCAGAGGCTACCTGATCAACCCATCGCCCTTGACCCTGACCGCAATCAGCGGGAGCCCGTTTTCGACGAGCGCCCGGTCCGTCGCGATTGCCATCGATCCCAGCGGTCAATTTGTACTGACGGCAAACGGCAGCGCGAACACCGTGTCGGTGTTCAAGATTGGCGCGAGCGGTGCCTTGACCGAAGTGACGGGGAGCCCCTTTGCTGCCGGAGCGGGGCCCAGTGCGCTCATCGTTACGGCGAGTCACTACGTGTACGCGGCGAATGCGACTGGTAAGAGCGTGTCTGCCTACAGCATGGACACGACGAGCGGAGCTCTTACTGCCGTGGGCAGTCCGTTTGCCACCGCCGGCTCCCCGAACGGCCTGGTCGCCGATCAGGCCGGAGCGCGCCTCTACACGAGCGAATCACAGCCGAACGAGGTGTCCGGCTTCTCGATCAATGCCGGCACGGGTGCACTGACGGCTATCGCCGGCAGCCCGTTCGCAGCAGGCTGGGTGGTCCAGTCGCCGGTGATCGACGCGGAAGGCCAGCGGTTACATGCTGCGGACGGGACCAACATCGACTGCTTCCAGGTCAACACCAGCACGGGCGCCTTGTCGGAGCTGGGACTGACCTACACGAATGCGCGAGGCATTGCCCTGGTAGTGGATGGTCCCGACAACTTCCTGTTTGCGCTCGACAACGTCAACAATCAGGTCGAGGTATTTTCGATCGATCCGGCGAGCGGCAACCTGGCGCAAATCACCGGAAGCCCCTTCGCACTCTTTCCGGGCGCAAGCAACCAGAATCTTGGGCCAAACGCCATCGCCGTACAGCACTGAGAATCTCGCGCGCCCGGACGGATTGCTCGGCCGCGGACGCGGCCTCGTCCCTCGCTGACGCTCGGGACCGCACGCATGGAACTGCGTGCGTCCAACCTGGCTCGGGGACTCGCCAGGTTAGTCGAACCCCCGCGCCGCCTGCGGTGGCGGTCGGGAGTTCTCACCTGTTCAACTGCACGCGGCGAGGTTGCAAGGAGGGTGCCTGCTCAGGTTATTTGCGCGCCCGGAGAGATTCGAACTCCCGACCCTCAGGTTCGAAGCCTGATGCTCTATCCAACTGAGCTACGGGCGCGGAGCGCGGATTCTACTGCGCGCCTCCCCGGTGCGCCTAACGGGCCAAGGTTCGCCAAGGCGCGCGCAGAAGGGCTGGAGCCGTGACTACGGCCTGCCAGGCGTGTCGCATCGGACGGGACACGGAATCGGCATGGAGGGGCACGAGGCGCCCTACCTGGTGCGCAACGACACGACGCCCCTCGAGGCGGGAATGTGCTTCTCCGACGAGCCCGGGCTCTACATTCCCGGCGAGTTCGGCATTCGCCTCGAGGACTGCTGGTACATGACCGAGAAGGGGCCGAAGCTCTTCACTCCGCTCGCCCGATCGCTCGACGATCCGATCTAGTGTCCGGCCCCCGCTCCGGGGCCCGGCGGCTGAGTGGTCACGCGCATCGTCGGGCTCAAGGACGCCGGCGCGCCGAGCAGCGCCTCCCATTCACTCTCGCTGAGACACATCGAGCCGATGTGGGAGCCGGTCGGCGGCGCGGTGGGACAGAAGATCGTCCGGTCACCGGCGGTGAGGACCCGGTAGCCGGCCGACTGCGCCGCAGCGATGTTGGCCGCGTGTCGCTCGGGAGTTCTCGGGGCCGCCGGTGTTCCGGCACACCCCGCCGCGAGGAGGGCCAGCAGACCCAGGGTGAAGGAGCGCATACGGGGATTGTAGCGTGCGCCCGCGGCCGGGCCCAACGCGCTTTCCCCGAATGCGTCGGGCGGAGCAGAATGCGCGACCATCAGCACCCCGTGGCGTCAGCGATGTCCTAAAGGGAGTCATCGATGTCCTTATTTGATCTGTCCGGCAAAGTTGCTCTCGTCACTGGCTCGAGCCGCGGCATCGGCAAGGCGATTGCCGTACAACTGGCCGCACACGGCGCCAGGGTGGTCATCTCGAGCCGCAAGCAGGAGAGCTGCGATGCGGTGGCGGCGGAGATCACCGCCGCCGGCGGCGCGGCGCTCGCGCGCGCCTGCCACGTCGGACACAAGGACGAGCTTCGCGGCCTGGTCGATGCGAGCGTTGCGGCCTTCGGCCGCATCGACATCCTGGTGTGCAACGCCGCCACCAATCCGCACTTCGGGCCCTCGGCGACCATGTCGGACGAGGCCTTCGACAAGCTGATCCACACCAACCTCTACAGCAACATGTGGTTGTGCAATATGACGCTGCCGGCGATGGCCGAGCGCAAGGACGGTGCGGTGATCATCGTCTCCTCGGTGAGCGGCTTCATGGGCAGCGCGCTGCTCGGCGGCTACGGCATCTCGAAAGCCGCCGACATGCAGCTGGCGCGCAATCTCGCGGTCGAGTGGGGCGCGCATAACATCCGCGTCAACTGCATCGCGCCGGGCGTGATCCGCACCCAGTTCTCCAAGGCGCTGTGGGCGGACCCGGCGCGCGCCGAAGCCCTGGCGCGCGGCTATCCGCTCAAACGGCTCGGCGATCCCGACGATGTGGCGGGGGTCGCCGTGATGCTCGCAGCGCGTGCCGGCAGCTTCATCACCGGCCAGACGATTGTCATCGACGGCGGGGGCTTGATCGGCGGGGGCGAGCGGCTGCTGTAGCGACGGGTCGCGCTTCAGGTCGCGCGCGGCTTCTGCGTCAGCGCATAGCCGATGCCGAGCAGCGCGAACCACACCGGTGCCACGTAGAGAGCGACGCGGGTGCCGGCATCGAGCGCCAGCATGCCGCTCACCGCCACGAGGAATGCCAGCACCAGCCAGTTCGCGAACGGGGCTCCCGGCATGCGAAACGGCGCGGGCGCGGCCCTGCCGGCCGCGACCGCGCGGCGATAGTTGCGGTGCGACACCAGGATGATGCCCCAGGTCCAGAACGTGCCGACGAGCGCCACGCTCGTCACCCAGGTGAACACTTCCTCGGGCACCACGTAGTTGAGGGCCACGCCGATCAGCAGCAGCACGGCGGTGGCGTGAATCGCGTTGGCCGGCACGCGCTCGCGGCTGAGGCTCGCAAACACCCGCGGTCCCTGGCCGCGCTGCGCCAGCGACCAGAGCATGCGGCCGGTGCTGAAGATGCCGCTGTTGCAGGAGGAGGTGGCCGCGGTGATGACCACGACGTTGATGAGGCCGGCGGCCGCCGGCACGCCGATCTTCTCGAACACGAACACGAAGGGGCTGACGCTCGGGCTGAGCTCGTTCCACGGCACCAGCGACATGATGATGAGGACCGCGCCGATGTAAAAGATGAGGATCCGGACGATGATGCCGTTGGTAGCCCGCGGCAGCACCACTGACGGGTTCTCCGCCTCGCCGGCGGTGACGCCGATGAGCTCGACCCCCTCGTAAGCGAACATGACGATCTGCATCGTCAGCAGCACTCCGAGGATGCCGAAGGGCAGGAAGCCGCCGTGCGACCAGAGATTCGCGAAGCTGGCGCTCGCCGCCAGACCGCCGACGTGGAACAGGATGACCACGAGTCCCGCGAGGATGAGACCGATGATGGTCACGACCTTGATGAGCGCGAACCAGAACTCGAGCTCGCCGAATACCCGCACGGCGAGCAGGTTGGATCCATACAGCAGCAGCAGCGCCACCAGCGCCGGCAGCCACTGCGGCACCGCGGGAAGCCAGAAGCGCACGTAGATGCCGATCGCGGTGAGCTCGGCCATCGCCGTGACCACCCACGCGAACCAGTAGGACCAGCCGGTGGCAAAACCCGCGAACGGCCCGCAGAACTCGTCCGCGTAAGTGGCGAAGGAGCCCGCCACCGGGCGATAGGTGAGGAGCTCACCGAGCGCGCGCATGATGAAGAAGATCGCGACGCCGCCGACAGCGTACGCGAGGATCAGCGCGGGGCCGGCGCTGTGGATCGCCTTGGCGGAGCCGAGGAAGAGTCCCACCCCGATCGTTCCGCCGATCGCGATGAGCTGAATGTGGCGGTTGCGGAGGTTGCGCGACAGGTCGGTTGCGGCCAGCGACATGGGAGCTCCTCAATGAACCGCGGGCGGTGCCAGTAGCGCATAGCGGCGGCCCTGAGGCAACTCGTACCGGGCGACGAGCGCTGCGGTGCCGGCGGCGGTAAGTGCGCCGGCGACGCCATCGCCGGGCGCGGGTAGCGGATGCAGCCGCGCAAGAAATTCCGTAAGCGCACCACTCGCATGGCCCGGCAGCAGCACCAGCACACGCGCCGCCCGACCGTGTGCGGCAAACCAGCCGGCGACGGCGCCGCGCGGTCCCGCGGGTCCGCTCGCGAGCACCGTGAAGGGAGTTGCGAGCCCGTGATCCAGCATCGCGATGGTGGTCTCGTCCGGATCGAGGAGGGCGAGCGGCTGCTGCGTGGTGTCGGAGTGGATGCGCGCCGCGAGCGCGGGCAGATCCTGCCAGCGGTCGACGACGGGGAAGATCAGGCGGGCCGCGAGGCACAGCGCGAGGGCGTAGCCCGCGTAGACCCAAGCGAGGCTCCGGGGGTAATCGCCATCGCGCTGCGCGCGCACCGCGAAGATGAGCAGGACCGCGGCCGCTCCCACGACCGCGACTGCGGCGACTGTGAAGAGAACCGGCGCGCCGATGCCCGCGATGGCCAGCACCGCGAGCGCGGTGGCAAAGGCGCCCGCCATCACGCCGACCAGCGCCACGGTCCCGAGCGCGGCGAAGGCATCCCCGCGCCGCGGCAGGCGGCGGGCGTCCTCGGCCCAGAGGCCGGCGAGCAGCCCAAAGCCGAGTAATGCCGGAGCGGCGTAGATGTCACGTGCCGTGGCCGCGACGGACAGCAGCGCGAGGAACGGGACGCAGGAGCAGAGCGCAAAGCGCCACGCCATGCCACGCGAGCCGGGCTCGCGCATGCGGGTGAAGGCGCGCGCCACGGCGGCCGCCGCCACCAGTGTCCACGGCAGCAGATAGAGCGGCAGCTCGAAGAGGTACTTAGCCGGCGTGTTGTGGTGCCCGGTGGTGTAGTCGAGCGCCGCAGTGGCAGAGACCTGTGTGAATCGCCCGATGACGTTGTTCCAGAAGAGGGTCCGGAGCGCATCCGCGCCGTGGGCGGTGTGCGCGACCGCGACGATCCAGGGCCCGATGATGAGCGCCTGCACGGCCAGGCCCGCGTACAGCTCCCAGCGCCGGAGCTCCTGCCAGCGTCGCTCCCACACGATGAGCGTGAGCAGCGCAAGTCCCGGCACCAGCCACCCGGGCGCGCTCTTCGCCATGAAGCCGACCGCGGCGCCGAGATGCAGCAGCGCGTAGCCGCCCGCCTTGCGTGCTCCTGTGGGAGCGCGCAGCCCGAGCCAGGCACCGAGCAGCGCCACGGCGCACCCGGCGAGCAGACAGGCATCCGGGGCGAGCCAGATGGTCACCCGGTAAGCGGTGAGCGCGCTCGCGGCCACGAGCGCCGCAAGCAGCGCTGGCGCTGCCGGGAGCTCCAGGGCGAGTGCCAGCGCGCCGACCGCGAGAGCCGTAATCAGGGCGTAGAGGAAATTCGGGGCGCGCGCGGCCGCGGGGGAGTCGCCCAAGGCCGAGATCGCAGCGCCCGCCAGCCAATACGAGAGCGGTGGCTTCTCAAGAAACGGCGTAGCGGCGAGCTGCGGCAGCGCACGGTCGGTCTGCAGGCTCATGCGCCAGGCGATGTCGGCCTCGCGCGGCTCGTCGGGCGTCCACAGCCCCCGGTCGAACATGCCGATGAGCCACAAGGGCGCGAGCGCCAGCACGATGAGCAGCAGTGCTGTGCGTGCCGCAGCGGCATGAGGTGGTGATGAAGCCAACAATCCCCCGCAGGCTGACGCCTCTCGAGGGAGCAATTATGCGTAGGTCGGCCTAGAGAGAGTAGCGCACCAGCACCCGCACGACGCGCGCATGGTCGGCGTCCCAATGTGCAAAGGTCTGGCACACCTGGCGCGTGCCGGCGTCGGGGGCGGTCTCGGAGTACTTGTCGGCAAAGCGCGCCTGGCCGGATTCCTGTCCGGGCAGGTAGCGGCTCGCGCTCCAGGGAGTGTCGGTGTTATCGAGGCGGCTGAAGAGCGCGACCTCGGTGACGGTCGCGCTTGCCGGAATCGTGGCACAGAGAGTCACCGGGACGGCCTCGGCCTCGTTGCAGGCGCGCGCCGCAGTGGCGGCGGCGGCGGTGCTCACGGGAGTGGCCACGGCGGTGGTGCCGGCGCGGCAGGCGGGCACGGTCGCGGCGACCGCCACCCCGTCGCTGCCGATTCGGCGCAGCACGCCGGTCTCGATCTCGGAGCGCTCCGCGGCGCGCGTCGCTTCGAGCTCGCCGGCCGTGTGGCTGACCTCGGCGATCCGCGCCTGCAGCTCGTTCTGCAGCGCGCCCTGCGCGTTGCGCTCACCCTGGGTCAGCCACTGCGAGAGCGCAAAGCCCGACACGACCGCTCCACCGATGATCACCAGGAAGACGATGCGCTGCAGACGATTCTTACGGCGTGCGGCAGCACCCGGCTGGCCGCGGTCGCGCAGGGCGGCGGAGCGCAGCTGCAGGAACGACGCGGACAGCGTCGCGGTGCCGGCGATGATTGCGGCCAGGACTGAATCGGACATCTGAGTAAACACAAGCGACTCCGGCGCCACGCTACCCGGGTGGCATCGCGCCCGCCGGACAGAAGCGAAAAACCGCGACGCTGGTCACATGGCGAGCCAGTCCTCGAGGGGAGCGGGACTGGCGCCGGCGAGATGCAGCCCGAGCTTGGTGCGCCGCCAGAGAATATCCTCGGCGGTCCGCGCGAATTCCTCGCGGCACAGGTACCCGACCTCACGCTCGTAGAGCCCGGGAAGCAATTCGGCGCCGAGGTCCGCGAGCGCGGCGGCCGTTCCCAGCATGCGCTCGATGCGGGTGCCGTAGGCATGCGCGTAGCGCTGGTGCAGCCGCGCCGGGAGCCATGGGTAGCGGCGTTCGACCGTGCGCAGGAACACCGCGAAGCTCCCCTCCGGCAGGTCGCCCCCCGGGAGCCTCGCGCCCACGGTCCAGGGATCGGCGCGGGTGCCGAGGAGCGGGCAGAGCAGGTCAACGGCGTCCTCGGCGAGCCGCCGGTAGGTGGTGATCTTGCCGCCGAAGACCGAGAGCAGCGGGGCGGGACGCCGCTCGAGCTCGAGCGCGTAATCGCGCGTGACGCTCATCGGGTCGCGCGACTCATCCGCGAGCAGCGGCCGCACGCCCGAATAGCTCCAGCGCACCTCGCGTGGGCTGATCTGGCGGAGAAAAAAGCGGTTGGCGAGCTCGCACAGGTACGCCAGCTCCTCGGCGTCGATGCGCACCGCGGCCGGATCCCCGTGGTAATCGACGTCAGTCGTGCCGAGCAGCGTGAAGTCATGCTCGTAGGGGATCGCGAACACGATGCGCCGATCCTCGTTCTGGAAGATGTAGGCGAAGCGGTGGTCGAACAGCCGCGGCACGACGATGTGGCTGCCCTTCACGAGCCGCACGCGGTGCGCGGTCCGTACCGGGGTCGCGCCCTGCACGAACCGGTCCACCCAGGGGCCGCTCGCGTTCACCGCGACGCGCGCGGCAATCTCGATCCGCCCCGCGGCGCTGGCCAGGGTCGCGCGCCAGGCGCCGGCGTGCCCGGTGAGGCGCTCGCAGCGCGTGCGCGTCAGGATGAGCGCGCCGCGCTCGCGCGCATCGAGCGCGTTGAGGACCACGAGGCGTGCATCGTCGGTCTGGCCGTCGGAGTAAACGAAGCCGCGCGTATAGCCGCTCTTGAGCGCTGCGCCCGCGATGTGCCTGCGCAGGTTGACCGCGCCCGAAGCGGCGAGACGCTCGCGGTGCGCGAGGTGGTCGTAGAGAAAGAGGCCCGCACGGATCATCCACGCCGGCCGCAGGTGCGGTGCGTGCGGCATGATGAAGTGCAGCGGCCGCATGATGTGCGGCGCCGAACGCAGCAGCACCTCGCGCTCGATCAGCGCCTTGCGTACCAGGGCGAAGTGAAACTCCTCGAGGTAACGCAGGCCGCCGTGAATCAGCTTGGTGCTGGCGGAGGAGGTATGCGCCGCCAGGTCGTCCTGCTCGACCAGCAGCACCGTGAGGCCGCGCCCGGCGGCATCGCGCGCAATCCCGGTGCCGTTGATGCCGCCGCCGACGACCAGCAGATCGAAGCTTGCGCCCTCGAGCTCACTCACGCGCGGCGCGGCGCCTGCCGTCCGTAGTAATCCGGATAGTCCTCGGTGAGTCCCTTGAAGCGGCGGTGAATCCACAGATACTGCTCGGGCACGAGGCGCACCTGCGCTTCGATCATGTGATTGAAGCACTCGGTGTCCGCCACCGCATCGTCGCTCGGGAAGTTCTCGAGCGGCGGATGAATGACGGCACGGTAGCCCTGGGTTCCGGGCAAGCGCTGCAGGAAGTAGGGTAGCACCGGCGCCCCGGTCATGCGCGCGAGGCGCGAGGTGAGCGTGTTGGTGGCGGCCGGGATGCCGAACAGGCGCACCATCTCGGCCCCCTTCTTGCGGTAGCTCTGGTCGGGCGCGTACCAGACGCATTCCTGGTTGCGCAGCGCGCCGATGAAAGCGCGGATGTCATCCCGCGGGATGGGGTGGCCGCCGTAGCCGGTGCGAAAGCGCTCGAGGGCGTAGGCCAACACCGCGTTGCTGGTCGGCCGGTAGAGGAACCCGACGCGGGTGATTCCCGCGAGCACGCGTCCGGCCATCTCCATGGTGGTGAAATGCGCAGTCAGCAGGATCACGCCGTGGCCGCGCGCCTTGGCCGCGTCGAGATGCTCGCGGCCCTCGACTTGCACCAGCCGGGCGAGGCGCCGCGGCGAGCTCCACCACGCCAGCGGCACCTCGAGCAGCGCGATCCCGAGGCTGTGGAAATGCCGGTCGAGAAGCCGCGCGCGCGCACTGGCGTCGAGCTCGGGAAAACACAGCTCGAGATTGCGCCGCGCGACCCTCACGAAACGCGGCGCGACCAGGCGCAACACTCCGCCGAGGAATCCGCCGAGGCCGATCAGCCACGGGTAGGGCAACAGCGCGAGCAGACGCAGCAGCGCGATGCCGGCCCAGGCCGGCCAGTACCGGGGCGCGAGCAGGCGCCGTTGCATTCAGCCTCCAACAAGGTGCGCGCGCGTTGCGCCCGCGCAGAATACTCCAAACATGCGCGCAAACTGTGCTCCAATGCGGCTGATGATTCGTGCCGAGCCCCGTTTCCTCGAAGTGCGCCTGGCGCACGCCAACCTGCGCAGGAACGGGCGCCGCGTGTTGAAGGACCTGAGCTGGATCATTCGTCCGGGCGAGCGCTGGCTGCTCGCCGGCGGCAACGGCGCCGGCAAGACCCAACTCCTGAAACTCGTCGCCGGCGCCGTGTGGCCGGTACCCGCGGCGCGCCCGGTGCGCCGCTACCTGCGCGGCCGGCAGCACTGGACTGCGCCGCAGGAGGTACTGGAGGACATCGCCTATCTCGGGGCCGAGCGGCAGGACAAGTACCAGCGCTACGGCTGGAACATGACGGCCGAGCGCATCGTCGGCAGCGGCGTCCATCGCACCGACATTCCGCTCACTGCGCTCTCGGCCGCCGACCGGCGCCGCGTAGCGCGCGTCCTCGGCTCGCTCGGCAGCGCGCACCTCGCGGCGCGGCGCTTCCTGTCGCTCTCTTACGGCGAGCGGCGGGTGGTACTGCTCGCGCGCGCGCTGGCCTCGCGCCCGCGCCTGCTGCTGCTCGATGAGGTGTTGAACGGGCTGGATGCCGCGAACCGCAGGCGGATCCTCGACTGGCTGGCACGGCGCAGCCGCCGCCTGCCCTGGGTGCTCGCCACGCACCGCCTGGAGGACGTGCCGCGCGGCGCCAACCGCGCGCTGGTGCTGGCGCACGGGGCGGTCGTCTATCGCGGCCCCGTACGCGGCGCGCCGCTCGCCGAGTGGCTGAGCGCGCACCATCGCCGCGGGCGACACCATGGGCGCACGCGCACGGGCCGTGCCGCGCGCGCGCGTCGCACCGCGGGCCGCGAGCTCGTGCGCCTCACGCGTGCGCGCGTCTATCTCGACGGCAGCCGCGCGCTGACCGGCATCTCGCTCGCGGTGCGCACCGGCGAGTGCTGGGTCGTGCACGGCCGCAACGGCTCGGGCAAGACGACGCTGTTGCGTACCCTCTATGGGGACCACGGCGTCGCCGTGGGAGGCGGCATCGAGCGCGCCGGGGTCGCCGCCGGCGTGCCGCTCGAGCGCTTCCGCAAGCGGGTGGGCCTGGTCGCCCCGCACCTGCAGGCCGAGCATCCGCGCGAGCTCACGGTGACCGAGGTCGTGCAATCGGGACGGCACGCAAGCATCGGCCTGAACGGCGCGGCAAGTCCCGCCGACCGTGCGGCGGCGCGCCGCACGCTGGCGCTCTTCGGCCTGACGCGGCTTGGCTCTCGCCCGCTCTCCGAGCTCTCTTACGGCCAGTCACGGCGGGTGCTGTTTGCGCGTGCCTGGGTGCGCCATCCGCAGCTGCTGCTTCTCGATGAGCCCTTCGCAGGCGTCGATGCGCCGACCCGCCGGGCACTGATGCAGCGCGTCGCGGCGCTCGCGGCCAGCGGCACGGCGGTGGTGGTGACCACACACCAGCTGCACGACTGGCCGGGCTGCGCGACGCACGAGCTCGAGCTCGCGGACGGCCGCGCGCGCTATTGCGGGCCGCTGCGGCCACGGCCGGCGCGGGCCGCGCACACCGCGCCGCGAGGCAGGCGATGAAGCGGCGCGGCATGCTGCTCGCGTCGGCGCTCGGCGCTGCGCTCATCGTGCTCGGCGCGCTCGCGGTCTTCATGCGCGCGCCGCTCTTCTGGGAGCGCTACCTGAGTGCCCAGGCGCAGCCCGCGGCCCGCACACCCGCCTGGTATCAGCCGCGCGAGCGCGTGCCAGGGGGCGATCAGCCGGTCGCGCCGCGCGTCACTCCCGAGCTCGAGTCACTCGATCCGCGCTCGCTCTCGGAGGCGGCCGCCTATGCCGGCGCGCACGGCTCGCTCGCGCTCATCGTCACGCGCCACGACCATATCGTCCTCGAGCGCTACTGGCAGGGCAGCAGCTTCGACACGCTCATCGATGCGCAATCCTTCACACGGTTGCTGGCGGCGCTCGCGACCGGGGCGGCGGTCTCACACCGCAAGATCGGCTGGCCCGACGAACCACTCGGCTACCTGGTCCGCGAGCTCGCGCGCGATCGGCGCGGCGCCATAACGGTCCGCAATCTCATGCAGCTCTCAAGCGGCCTCGAGCCGCCGGCGCCGAGCCGCGCCCCGTGGGGAGCGGCGGCGCGCACGCTCTATGGAACCGACATCACGGGCGCGGCGCTCGCGCGGCCGCTGGCGGGCGTGCCCGGTGAAACCCGGGCACCGCAACCCGCCGACCCCCAGCTGCTCGCTCTCGCCCTCGAGCGCGCCACCGGCGAGCGCTACGCGAGCTACCTGTCGGAGGCGTTGTGGCGGCGCATCGGCGCAAGCGACGCCTGGCTCTACCTCGACCGTCCCGCGGGCGCGGCGCACGCCGACTGCTGCATGCTCACCCGCCAGGGGGACTGGATCCGCGTGGCCGAGCTGCTGCTCGGCGACGGCAACTACCGCGGCTACGAGATCATCCGCCCCGGTTGGGTGCAGGCGATGCGCCTGCCGGCGCGCGCCGATCACGACTACGGCGCCTATCTGCGCCTGAGCGCCGCGGCTGCGGGCGCCAGAGAGCCCTACGTCGCGCCCGCCACCTACGCCGTGGACAACGAGGGCGGTAATCGCCTGTGGCTCATCCCCTCGCTGCAGATCGCGGTGCTATGCACCGCTGCCAAGCCCCGGGGTGCGGAGTTCGATGACGCGCGCATTCCCAACCTCATCGCCGGCGGCGCGCGCGACTTCGTGCCGTCCGCGGCACGGCCCGGCGATCTCTCGAAGATCGTTCCGGGTCATTGACGGATTGGCGTTGCTTGAATAAACAGCTCGGGGCGCTGTTCCTCTTCAGCATCATCGACACGCTCGGGTTCGGAATCCTCATTCCGCTCGTGCCCTACATGGCCGACCGCTTCGGCGCACAGCCGCAGCTCATCACACCGATCCTCGGCAGCTACTCGCTGTGTCAGCTCATCGCGGCGCCCTGGTGGGGACGCCTGAGCGATCGCTACGGCAGGCGGCCGATCCTCATGAGCAGCCTCGCCGGCGCGTGCCTTTCCTATGTGATCCTCGGGCAGGCGCGCAATCTCTGGTGGCTGCTCGCCTCGCGCATGCTGGCCGGCTTCATGGCAGGCAACATCGCGGGGGCGTTCGCCTACGCCTCCGACGTCAGCACCCCCGAGAAGCGCGCCGCCGCCATGGGGCTGATCGGGGCTGCCATCGGCGTCGGCTTCACGCTCGGGCCGCCGCTCGGGGGACTGCTCGCGGGGGCGGACGCGCGCACCGCGAATTTCGCCGCGCCCGCCGCGGTGTCCGCCGCCTTGAGCGTGCTCGCCATCCTGCTGGTGCGCTTCGTGCTGCCCGAGAGTCACACGCCCGAGCATCGGCGCGAGCACAGCTACGAGCCGCGGCGCGGTTCGCTCAAACTCCTGCGCGAGCGCCCGGCGCTCGCCTTCATGGCCGGCGCGACGCTGCTCGTCACCTACTCACAGTCGATTCTCGAATCGATCTTCGCGATCTGGGCACTGCACCGTTACGGCCTGGGTCCGCGCGCCGTGGGGCTGCTGCTGTTCGGTGTCGCGCTGCCGGCGCTCGCGATGCAGGGCGGATTGGTGCGGGTGCTGGCGCCGAGGTTCGGCGAGGTGCCGCTCGCGATCTGCGGCGCGCTCGCCTATGTCGTCGGGCTGTCGACGCTCGCGCTGTCGGCGACGCTGCCGATGACGATCGCGGGCCTGATCGTCTGCGGGGCGGGGCTCGGCGCCTATAACCCGAGCGCCTCCGCGCTTGCCTCGCGCCAGGCGCGGCGTCACGACCGTGGGGCGGTCATGGGCACCTATGTGGCGAGCGCGAGCCTCGCGCGGGTGCTGGGACCCTTCACCTCGGGCTCGATCTACGTGCTGTGGGGCCCGGCGGCGCCGTTCCTGGTGGGGGCGTGCGTCACGTTGCCCGCGGCCTGGCTGGTCGCGCGCCTGCGGGCCGCGCGCGCGCCGTAGCTTAGGCCGCCGCGCCCACGGCGACTTCGATCGTCTCATCCACCACGCGCACGGCGTGGGTCGGCAGCGGCAGCTCCGCCGGGGACCCGAGCACCCGCCCGTCGCGCACGTCGAAGCAGGCGCCGTGCAGCGGGCACGAGAGGCGCGTCGCGCGCAGCCGCCCTTCGCTCAGGCGCGCGTGCGCGTGCGTGCAGATGTTGTCGAGCGCGAACACGCCCTCGCGGGTGTGGCAGATCACGAGCTCGCGTCCGCCGACCACGCGGGCGCGCATGCTTCCGAGCGGAAGCTCGCCGAGCTTCATCACCGCCAGGAACTGCGCCATGGCGCTCTCAGAGCGTCATCTGGGTCTGGAAGATCTCGACGGCCTGGCCGCGGATCCACACGCCGTCGAGCTTGCCGGCGGAGAACTCGAGATCGACCTCGACGCGTCCCGGGCGGTTCACGTAGTGACCCTGGATGCCGGAGAAGTGGGCGCGCTCGTCGGTCGGTGTCAGCAGGCGCAGCTCCGCGAGGTAAGCGCCGAGCAGCCCGTGCGCGTTGCCGCTCACCGGATCCTCGGGGATGCCGAGCGCCGGACAGAACATGCGCGACTCGACCTGGGGCTCGCCGCCCGCCTTACCGAGCGTGAACACGAAGTAACCGGCGGCGCCCAGCTGCGCCGAGAGCGTCGTGAGGCGGGCGAAGTCGGGCTTCAGATGCCGCAGCGGCTCGGCGCTCCGCACCCCGATCAGCAGCCGCGCGCCGCTGCCGCCGGCGATGCGCGGCGCGATGCGCGTATCGAGGCCCTCGGTGGCGAGCGCCAGCGCATCGAGCACCGCGAGCCGCTCGCGGTCGTTCAACTCGCGTCCGAGCGGCGGGGCGCTGCGGCGGATCGCGATGCTGCGGTCCTCGCCGGTGCCATGCACCTCGACGTCGACGATGCCGGCCTTGGACTTCTGCCGCTGGCGGCGCGGCGCCTCGGGCTGGCGCGACAGCACGTACTGGGCGGCGACCGTCGCGTGTCCGACGAAACCGATCTCGGTGCGCGGAGTGAAGAAGCGCGCGCGCACGGTGTGGTCGAAGGCGTCCGGTGCGAGGATGAAGGCGGTCTCGGCGTTATTGAGCTCGCGCGCCACGGCGAGCATCTGCGCGTCGCTCAGCGCGTCGGCATTCAGCACCACGCCGGTCGGGTTGCCCGTGAACGGCTCGCGGGTGAAGGCATCGACCTGATGGATCTCGATCGTTCGCGTCATCGTTCCCGTCCGGACCTGCGCCCGCGCCAATTCTAGTCCTATCGCATGGCGGTTGTTTTATTGGCTCACAGGGCCTGCGGCCCCGTGAGCAGGCCAACCCACTGACGCTCTTGGGCCCGCGGGCAAAAGGCGGGCTCGATGCACCCGCTGACCAGCAGCCCGGCTGGCACTTTGCATGTAATACTCCGGAGCCTCGCGGCAGGGGCTCGAGTCATGGACATCGGCGTCGAAATCAGTCTGTACCCGCTCAAGACGGACTACATCCCGTCCATCCACCGCTTCCTCGAGGACCTGAGCGCGCAGCGCGGCCTCAAGGTGGTCACCAACAGCATGAGCACGCAGGTGTTCGGCGACTTCGGGGAAGTGATGGACGCTCTGCGGGCGGCGCTCGGCGCCAGCTTCGGGCGTCTGGCGGCGGGCTCGGAACGGGCCGCGTTCGTGATGAAAGTGATCGGACCGCTGCCGAGTGCCTGAGGCAGTGGCGTCGCGGTACGCCTCTGGCGGCGCGGGGGGCGAATGGGCACACTACGTCGCTCCTACTC
>Ga0335078_10007396_pt1 | contig 16293 bp, 17 predicted proteins | sample Lox_Sample_32_FD_206711 | JGI IMG/M metagenome (GOLD analysis project Ga0335078, IMG submission 206711) | Soil microbial communities from Loxahatchee National Wildlife Refuge, Florida, United States - Lox_Sample_3.2 | ecosystem: Environmental > Terrestrial > Soil > Wetlands | place: USA...
CAAGCACAGGCTGACAGAGGACATGCTGAAGGGGAAGAAGGTGCACTGGGGCGCGCAGATCAAAGAGGCGGACGGGAGCTTCGGGGGTTTCGACACCGTGGTGGATGCAACCGGGCTGCACAGGTCCCTGCTCCCCAAGGTCAAGGAGGACCTGGTCATCCCTTCGCTGGAATACCAGGTCAAGTCGAAGGAGCTCCCCTACGACGACTTCGTGATACGGCCGTACCCCGGGCTGACAGGATACTGGTGGTGGTTCCCTCTCGGGGACGGCATGGGGCACGTCGGGGCAGGGGACCTCAGGGGGAGGTACAGGTACGAGCTGGACGAATTCGTGAAGAAGTATCACTGCGAGGTGATCAGGAAGATCGGAAGGCCGGTCAGGGTCACGCCCCCCAAGCTCATGGAGCCGTTCTTCGACGGAAAGGTCGTCGGGGTCGGTGAGAGCATCGGGACGGTCTACCCCATGCTGGGAGAGGGGATAATACCGAGCATGCAGTGCGTGAACCTGTTCGTGGACCACTTCGGGGACAGGGAGGGCTACAGGAAGGCGGTCCTGGACCACTTCTCGATATACGCGAAGGTGTACGACTTCGTCAAGGCAAAGGTGGAGGACAGGTTCAGCCTGGCGAAGATGTGGCCGACGCTCTTCTCCATCTACTGGTACATGCGGGGCCACGAAAGGCGCTACGGCCTCCAGACGAAGATGTCCGACTTCTACAAGATCGTCACGAGGCTGTAGTTGGTCTCCGAGGAGACGCGGACCCATTCCGGCCTGCACGTCGTGAAGGGCGCCGTGGAGCAGGTGCTTGGGGCGAAGAAGACCGCGTCGGTGTACGTGGACGGGAGGCACGGCAGGCTGACGGTTCAGTTCGACAGAAAGCCCACCGATGAGGAGATGGCCAGGATCGAGCTGGCTGCGAACGACAAAGTGGCCGAGGGGGCTGAGATGCTCGAGTTCGAGATGGAGAAGGACGAGGCGGAGGGGCACTTCGGGGACTCCATCTACGACCTCTTTCCCCTCCCGCCGGGGACCCACAGACTTCGGATGGTCAGGATACCGGATTGGAACATAAACTGCTGCAACGAGCGGCACGTGGACAACACGCTGCAGGTGGGGAAGATGAAGCTGGGGAAGGGCAGGTTCAGGAACTCGAAGAGGGAGCTCGAGATCGAGTTCGACCTCGTGGAATGAGAACAGGGTAATATTCTGGTTCTTTTAGGCTAAGAGCCGGGCCCGTAGCGCAGATCGTCTTCGAGCGGAGTACGGACAGCGCGGCAGACTCATGGCAGGTCGAGCCTCCTATCTGTCCTGAAGACAGCTGTAGTGAGCAAGATGCCCGCAGAGGTCGTGCGTTCAAATCGCACCGGGCCCGCTTCAGAACAGACCAGGCGCATTCATGGCGAAGGGGGCCTTCCGTCTAGTCGTTCCTTCTGATCCACACGACAGCGGTGAGTAGAGTTAGTGTTGCCACGCCAAGGATCCCGATCACAGCCGGCGACGCCCCGGATACGAGCAGTGGAGGGGCGAGGCTCGTCCCGATGAGTGCGAGCAGGAGCGCAGCTCCGGCGGAAGCACCGAGCCTCCCGGCACGCCGCGCAAGGAGTCGCCTTCTTGAGGCGGCCTGGTCGTCCCCGACAGCCTCGTCCCTACCACGGGGATATAGGATCGCGACAGAGTGATCGAGGTCGGCCGACAGGACGACCAGTACCGCGGTGGTCATGGGGAGCCAGAAGGACCCCGGCGCTGACTCGACCTCGCACACCAATATGGTGGTGCCGAGAATCAGCCAACCCAGGACCTCGGCGTCCGGCCTCCAGGTGGCGATCCCTGAAAGGAGCAACACGAAACTGATGAGGACCCCGAGCTGGAGCACGGCTGTAGAGACCACCTGCTCGGATAGGAAGAAAGTGAGCAGGGACAGGGCCACGAAGGCAACCAGCATTGTCACCCTGGGGACGGGCCCGACGATCAGCTCGGCCTTCTTACCCGCCATGACTCCTTCAGCCCTTCGAGGGCGTCCCCCAAGGGCATGCGCGGGTTCCAATCGACCACGCGCGCGTGCCGCCTGAGAAGCGAAAGCTTCTGTCGTCTGTCAAGCGAGGCGATCTCCCTGGCCAGTTTTATGGTCCGCTTGTCCCCCCTTCTCGGTTCATCGAGCTCCACAGGGGAAGGAGAGACAACCAGCACGCCGTGACCCCTCCTCGCCAGGTCCGAAGCGAGATAGGCCGGGGTCCAGTCTACAAGGGGTGACACGAGTATGACTTGGACCATCCGGGAGAAGAAGAGGGAGATGTGATAGGAGACGAGGTCGAAACTCCAGTCCTCCTCCCCGACCTCCGTCGAGACGAGTCCCGCAAGTATCCTCTCGAACTGGCGGCGCCCGAACCCCGGAGGGACCCTGACGAAGTACTTCCCCGCGTTGAGGAGGCCTACCCTGTTCCTGTCTCTCAAGAGGCGGTAGGAGAGCCCCGCCGCGGCCCTGACGGAGGAGGCCAGCGCCGTGTCGGGAGGGGTCCCGACCATCGACGAAGCCCTCGAGTCGAGAATCACGACCGATTCGCCTCCGGCTTCGTTCACGTACTGGTCGAGCATCAGGTGGCCCGACCGGGCGGAAGCCTTCCAGTTGACCCGCCGGACGGCCTCCCCTGAGGCGTACTCTCTTATCGCGTAGAACTCGAGTCCCTGGCCAGCGCGCCTGGTCTGAGTTTCCCCGGGCCAGTTCCTTGGATGGGGGTGCCGGAATTCGATCCTGCTCAGATACTTGACTTCCGGATATACCCTGACCTTGTCCAGCACATCGAGTGATTTCTCCTCGTATCGCGAGGTCGACCTGTCGGATGTTCTCACCCTGATAGGGCCGAATGTGTACATCCCGAACTGTCTGGATGAGAACGTGTAGGAGAAGGCGCGGGACTCTCCCCGTTCCAGCACCGCAAAGACGTGATTGCTCCCTTCCGTAACCTCAATGCCCGCAGGGACTTGGTCTGCCACCTCCACGTCGACGCGCGGGCCGTCATTCCTGACCATCAGTGAGACGGCCGCCCCCTCCCCTTCGTAGACCTGCCCCTCCGGGGGCGTCCGGCTTACCGAGACGTCGAGGTGGGGTCCTGAGCCGGCCGTCACCAGGGTGAGATACATGGCGACAGGGACTGCAGCGAGGATCAGTGCGGCGCTCCCAAGCCCCAAACCGAGTGCGAAGACCCAGAGCGCGAAGGCCAGGAGCAGACCCGCCTTGCGAGTCGGCAAAGCTTCTCAGTCTACCTTGGGGACGGGGACTGACTTCAGTACGTCCTCTATCACCGATTCGGGACGCTTGCCTCTCATCCAGCCTTCCGCCTTCAGGATCAGCCGATGGCTGAGGGCAGGGACTGCGATCGCCTTCACATCGTCGGGTATGACGTAGTCCCTGCCTTCGAGGAACGCCTTTCCCCTCGACAGCTTCATCACGGCCAGGGACCCTCTCGGACTGGCCCCCACGTCTACGTCGGGGTGCTCCCGAGTGGAGCGGACGAGGTCGACCACGTACTTCTCCACCGCGTCCTCCAGGTGTATGCGCTCGATCTCCCCCTTCATTGCCTGCACATCCGCCGGGGTCGCAACGCTCGAGACCTCGAGGTCGTCCGTCATGGCCTCTGCTCTTCGCCTGAGGATCTCCCTCTCCTCGGCAGGGTCAGGATAGCCCACGCTCAGCTTCATCAGGAAGCGGTCGAGCTGGGCCTCGGGGAGCGGGTACGTCCCCTCATACTCGATGGGGTTCTGGGTGGCCATAACCACGAAGGGGTCCCCCATCTTCATCGTCTGGCCCTCTATGGTGACCTGCTTCTCCTGCATGGCCTCGAGGAGCGCCGACTGCGTGCGAGGAGGAGCCCTGTTGATCTCGTCGGCCAAGAGCAGGTTGGTGAAGATGGGACCTTTCCTCAGTTCGAACTTCGAGGTCTTCATGTCGATGACGAAGCTCCCCGTAACGTCGGCGGGGAGCAGGTCAGGGGTGAACTGGACCCGCTTGAAATCGAGCCCCAGAGCGGAGGCCAGCGACTTCGCCATCAGGGTCTTGGCAAGGCCCGGGTAGTCTTCGATGAGGACGTGTCCCCCTGAAACGATCGAGAGCAAGAGCAGGTCGAGCACGTCTCGCTTCCCCACTATCACTTTCGAGACTTCGGCGAGGACCTTCTGGTGGACGGCCGCTGCCGTCCCGGTCGCACCCTCAGTCGTCTCTCAACACCTCCACTGTGGATTCGAGCTTCGACATGTACTCGTCCCCCCTGAGCCTCGGGGCCGATTCGACCGGCGCGATGATCTCCTTGGGGAACTCCTGAACGTTTCGCCCGCTACCAGCCGAGCGAAGGACGAGCCCAATCTGGGCCTGGGAGAAGTACGAGCCTTGCTTTGCCGAGCGGAGCGTAGCGATCAGGCCGGTGACGGGGCCGATCCGGGGAGCGGGTCCGCGACGGGGGAGGACCCATTTGCGGACGGGGGCTCCGTAGAGGACCGCCCGCAGGGACAGCGCCATGCCCAGGACCAGGACCGCCCCGGCTGCACCTTCGTAAGACGACGCGAGTCCAGCACCCGCTGCTGCCACGGCCAGGGCCACGACGACGTAGTCGAGTATCCCAGACGGCCTCATTTCAGCCCCGCCTTCCCCTCCAGCTCGAGCCTGAGCTCCGTGAGAGTGGCTTCTGCTTCGGACGCTTCGCCCCTGCTGACGTCCCCGTCGCTGTACCTTGCCTTCTCGAAGAGCGCGGTGAGGTGGTGTACCGTGTCATGTCTTACCGAGAGGACCTGCTGACTCGAGAGTTCGAACTCTCGGGCTGTCATGGTGGGGCTGTTGACTGCTCCGCTCTTCTGGAGAACCTCGGTGAGGGAACGGTAGCAGCTTATGATCACAGAACGGGGATCCGTCCCGCTCCAGAGGGAGGCGATGGCCCCCTGTAGCACGCCCGCTGCGTCCCTCCTTCCGTCCTCATGTGCTACGGGGGCGGGCGGGGTTCTCCTGAACCTGTGCAACGCCCAGACCGCGGCCGTCGCGGCGGCGACCAGGACAAGCGCTAGCGGCACGTAGGCCAATGACGATTCGACGGAGCTGCCGGCGCTGGCTCCGGTGAGCGAGAAGCCCTTGAGCGAGCTGAAGATCACGAGAAGGAGGTACACCAGGCCTGCGGCTACAAAGGTCGTGGGCAGGCTCCATAGGCTGTCGCTCCTTCCGCTGACATCGTGGCGCCACGCGTAGTAGCTTATCCCCAGGAAAAGCACCGCAATGGCTGCAAGATACAAGTAGAGCCCGTACCCGCTTGACTGCCCGGCACCGGGGAGGATCGTCTGCGATGTAGGGCAGTCGGAGGTGCACACGCTGTTCACCGCGCTGGAACCGCCGATTGTGATGACCTCGAGGTTGTATGCGACTGAGATGGCGAGCCAGGGGAATGCGATTAGTGATATGATCGCGAGCCCGAAACCAAGCGACCCTTTCAATGTGAAGAAAGCGGGTTATTCTTTATAAAAACCCGACGTGTGGAACACCGCACCCACCGGCCATGTCCGATGGTCGTCAGCTCCCGCCGTAATACTCCGCGACAGCCCTGAACGACCCCTTCGGTTCCCAGGGCATGTCAGCATAGGTCTTACCCCGTTCCCCTTTTTCATAGAATCTTACTAGGCTGGTGCTCGCCATGTCCAGGTCGTATCGGGGATCGGGATCGTATGGTGTGATCTGCGATTCGAACGTGAAGACGAAGGCACCGTCCACGCCGACACCGTCAAGGATCTTCAGCGTCTCGATGAGCTTGGCAGCCTGCCATTCCTCGTCTCTCACGTGGTCGCCGTTCAAGCGTGGCTTGATCAACCGACCCAGCAGAGGCAGCCGGTAGTGGAAGAACTGCGAATATTCGTTGATGATGCTCGGGCCGAGGCCTGCCGTGCTCGTGAGCAGCCCTGCGTCGCCGATGCCTCCGTGCGTAGTCGCGTAGCCGAACTCGGTGATGACCACCGGCTTCCCGTGTTTGAACGACGGCTCGAGCATCGAAGCGTACCTGTCCTCGATCTTCGCCGCTCTATAGTGATCCACCCCCACGAAATCGAACAGACTCCAGTCGACGTCCTCCCAGACGAGGGAGGCGTAGGACACCTTCCCGTGATAGACAGACCTGACCCTCTCCGTCGCCCTGCTCAGGAACTCGTTCAGGGGCTTGTTGTGCCCCCCTGCCTTCACCCTCGCCATCATGCCGGGGTTTGACAGCCGGGCCCTGAAGCTCCGTCCCTCCAATATTCCCTGCATGAAGAGCGTGAGCTCACTGCCGACCATGAAGACCACCCTGTCCTGGCCGGATCGCCTGACGTCTTCTGCTGCCTTCGCTGCGCCGGTGATGTAGTCCAGGGTGACCCCGGGGGGCTTGTCCCAGATCTCGGGAGAGAGCCAGACCTCCAGGCCCTGGTCGAGCGCGGCGTTGGCTGCCATGGTCAGCCGCCTGACATCCTTCCCGCAGATCCTGACGGCGTTGCAGTGCAGGTCCTCCTTGATAATCTGGAGTTCCCTTCGCACAACGGCGGGCTCGAACTTCGGCCGCCAGTTCAACCCCATCACCCGTCCGACGTCGTATGAGACTCCTCTGCGGTTCATGGTTCGCACATGCGCCTCATAGTCAGCCTCGGTTCGGATGCAATACGCTCGTCGCGTGATGCCGAGGTTCCCGGAAGGTCTTGGCTGGGTTCCGGCGAGAGAGACAGTAATTTCAAAGTGCTCTCCCCTGTGCGAGAATCTGTTCGCACCTATCTTAAATCTTGACCGCAGGCAACGGGCTCGATTGCAAGAGGGCGGAACTGAGACGGCCGCGAACCCAGGTTCGCTGAGGAAGGTGATCACCGTGAGGCACGCCGTCGCCATCTACGTGAGCTCGGTCCTGGGTGCGGGGATACTGGTCATACCCGGCCTGGCTGCCAGGACGGCGGGTCCGGCCTCCCTCCTGGCATGGGCATTCCTGTCCCTTGCGAGCTATCCGTTCGCATTCACCTTTTCGAGACTTTCGGCAAGGAAGGCGGAGTCAGGGGGGATCTACGCCTTCTCGAAGGAGGCGTTCGGGCATGGGGTCAGCTCGATGACGGCGTGGCTGTTCGTGGCGTGGGTGGTGCTCGGGGCGCCTGCGATCACTCTTGCCGCAGGGACGTACCTAGCGTACGCGTTCCCGATCTCCGGGCCAGGCGTCTTCCTCGTCGCGGCGGGGATACTGGGGGTTGCTTACGGGATCAATCTGAGGGGGATCAGGTTCAGCGGGAGGGTGCAGGTTGCGATGGTCGTCATCATGGTCGCCATCCTCGCGCTGGGGGTCGCCGCCTCGAGCCCGAACATCAAGGCGTCAAACTTCTCTCCGGTCTTCCCGGACGGGTTCGCCGCCATCGGGGTGGCTTCGGCGCTGATAGTCTGGTCGTACCTGGGGTACGAGAATGTGTCGAACGTCGCGGAGGAGTTCAAGGACCCCGGGAGGGACTTCGCGAAGAGTGTGACCGTCAGCGTTCTCCTGATCAGTGCCCTCTACATGGCTGTAGCCGTGACCGTCGTTGGGACCGGGTCTTACTCCATCGGGGGAGGGGTCACCCCGTTCGCCGAAATGATGGCGAACGTGTTCGGTTCCTACGGGGGTGTCGTCGTATCGATCCTGGCCGTTGTCATAATCTTCTCCACCGTCAACGCATACACTGCCGGCATGGGGAGGGTCGTATACGCGGCAGCGAGGGATGGGAACCTCCCGCGATTTCTCGCCACGATCGACCCGAAGACAGGAGTTCCACGCAGGGCGCTCCTTGCGCTCCTGGCGCTCATCGTCGTTAGCCTGACGGTCTACTATCTGGCCGACGTCGACGTCCAATCGGCTTTCCTCGCGACAAGCGGTGCGGCGGTGCTGACTTACGTGGTCGGGTCCGCGTCGGGAATCAGGCTGCTCAAAACGAAGGGGGTGGGGAAAGTGCTCCCCTGGGCCTCGCTTGGGATCTCCCTCGTGCTCCTCCCTTTCATCGGCCCGCTCCTGCTTGCGAGCGTCCCCGTAGCTGCGCTCGGGTTCGCGTTCGGGCGATACAGGAACAGGAAAGGAGACGGCGCCGGGTGATATTCAGCGTGCCCTTGTCTGCGTCTCTTTCCTTCGCAGGGCGTAGACCCAGGTCACTTTTCCCACCGGGGCGACCCTCGAGAAGCCAAGGCTCTCGTAGAGGCGTGGGGTGCCCGCCCACAGTAGAGTCGCGGACCTCTCCCCTTCTACTGGGTAGGCTTCGATCACGTCCGCCTTGGCGCTCATGGCCTTGACTGATTCTGCGACGGCGAACCTGGCGAGGCCCTTCTTCCTGTGCCCCGGAGCGATGAAGAGGCACGTGATCCTCCAGGGGTGTTTGGCGGTAGGCTTGTACCCTCTCTTCCCGTCGATCCTTGCGAGCTCTTCCTTCGGGCCGAACTGGCACCACCCGACCGGGTCCTCTCCGCAGTAGACGAGGGTCCCGTGGGCCCTGCCCTTCAAGGTGAGCGACCGCTTCGCCTCCCTGTTCTTCCTGTACGCCTTCGGATCGAAGCCTCCTGGCCGGTGGTAGAACATGCACCAGCACCCGCCCCACACTCCTCCGTTTGACGCGAAGAGGCGGTCGAAATCCGGCCACGTCGACGGAGACAGCTGTCTCGAAGTCATGGGACCGTGGCTGTGGGAAGCGGGTAGTTTCGTGGCCTCCCCTCCCCTCAGAATCTATTTATAGAACAGAAGGCTCGTATACAACCAACGGTGGATGACCAATGAGCCAGTCCGAGCTTGATGCGGTATTAGGGACCGTAGAGAACCCGATCCGAAGGAGGATCATAGCGAGGCTCAGCGAAGAGCCGAACTATCAGCTGCAGCTGTCGAAGGAGCTTGGGCTAAGCCAGCAGCTCGTCGCCAAGCACCTGATCACCATGGAAGACGCGGGGCTCGTGAGCACTTACTCCCAAGACAGCCCGCGCGGACCCAACAGGAAGGAATACAGGATCAAGAAGAGCTTCTCTGTCACGATCGACCTGGCACCAAACCTGTTCAGGGCCAGGATGTTCTCGTTCGGCGCGGTCCCGGGAGTCCAACAGAACGACGAGAGGACGCAGATGGCCGCCCAGGTGAACGAGGTGTTGAGATATCCGGACGGCGCGGCGAGAATCAAGCCTCTGACGAAGGTGGTCGCCGAGGTGGACAAGAAGCTCAAGGAGATGGAGGAGGAAAGGGCCGTTTTGCTCTATCTTAGGAGCCTCGCGCTCCGCGAGGCAGCGAGGATTACGACCTCCCTGCCGAGCGACGACAGGAGGAAGGTGCTGAGGTACCTGATGCGGGAACAGGGGGACGAGTTGGGGAGCATGAGCGCGTCTCTCGGCCTGCAGAAGCAGGTGGTCGGAGACATCCTCGAAGAAATAGAAAGAGAGCTAGTCGGGACTGACTAAAAAGGGAAAGAGGAGCAGTGCTCCTCTATAGACCGACGTTAGGGAAGCTTGCCTGAGGAACGCCAAGCTGGCCCTGGAGTGTCCTGATGCGGGTCGCGTATTCCCTCATCCGGGCGTTGTCTCCCTGGACTTTGGCGATCCGGTACCCCTTCCATGCCTTGCGGAGGGCTCCCCAGACTTGCCCCTTTTGATATTCTGCCATTTTTCTTTGGACCTCTGCCGATTTCATTGCCTGCGGGGTATTTTGCGAGCGGAGTCTATTCCAGTTGAGCCGGTTATCAACGTCGGCTACCCGCGATAGGGCGTCAGACCAGCGATCTGAGGAGGAGCCAGACGTTGCTCGGGTGTTCTGTTATCCGCCGCTTCGAATATGCGTACCACCTGTCACCGTATGGGAGGTATTCGGAGACCTTGTAGCCTGAGCGGACAAGCTCGTCCTTCATCTCGTCTCTGATCCCCTTGAGGAGCTCAAAGCGGAAATTGTCGTGGTCCGGTCCGGCCAGCTCCCTGGCCCTGGCGATGAGGGCCGAATCGTGCGTCCCGACGGCGAAGTCCTTCCCCCTCTCGAAGAGGACAGTCAGGAGCCTGGAGAAGCTCTCGTTCACTTCCTTGCGCGTGGTGAAGACGTACTCCTTTCCCTCCCTGTAGGCACCCTTCACCAGACGGACCGTCCCGCCCGAGTCGAGGATCTTCTTCAGGTCGGCCTCGCTCCTCCTCGCATAGGCCTGCAGCGCGACCCCGCTTCGCGGGTGACTCCGGTGCATCTCGAGATAAGTCTGGATCGTCGCATCTGCCACGGCTGAACCCTCCATGTCTATCCAAAGCAGCTGGTCGAGCCTCTCCGCGTTGATCGCTATCTTCTCCAGACGGGCCTTCATCCCTTTGTCGTCCGCCCCCAGGCCGAGCTGTGTCAACTTGACCGAGACGAAGCCGTTGATGTGGTTCTCTGAGATGGACTGCTGCAGCTTGAGGTATTCTGTCGTGTGGGCGTCCGCCTCGGCGGGATCCCTGATCTCTTCCCCGAGGAAGTTTACTATGACGCCAATGCCCTTCGCGTTCGCCCTCTTCGAGTCTTCGATGGCCGACTCCATGGTGACCCCTGAGATCCAGCGTTTCGCGAGGGGAAGGACGAAGGTCTCCTTGAGTCCCAATTCGGGAGATCGTCCGGGAAGACGACATATTAACGGTGTACTTGAATGCCAAAGGCGGGAATGAAGAGTTCAGTATATTCGAGGAGAATTGGAGCGCTGCAGAAGAGGCTCGGGGATGCCGGGTTGAGGGGGGCGGTCATCGTCCCGGGACCGAACATGCTCTATTTCACGGGAGTGAACTCGCTGCTCCTCGAGAGGCCCTTCATGCTTTTCGTACCGGCAGACGGCGAACTTCACCTCGTGACCCCCGCCTTCGAAGCAGGGCCCTACGCGGCCGGCCCACTCCCGGTCGAGATCCACCGCTGGACGGACTCAGAAGGGTCCGCAGAGGCGATTTCAAAGGCGGCCGGGGGAGCGGGGGTGAAAGGGAAGTGGGGGGTCGAGGGGAGGGTGCCGTACCTTTACCTTGACAGGCTGCTGAAGCGGGCGTCCCCCAAGCTCAGGAGCGCAGAGCCGATACTTCAGGGCATGCGCGAGGTGAAGGACGAGGAAGAGGTGAAGCTGCTGAAGACTTCGGCGAGCATGCTCAGCAGGGCGTTCAAGGAGTTCCCCGAGCTCCTGAAGGAGGGAGCGTCGGAGATCGAAGTGGCCAAGGCCGCCACTGACATCATCTACTCCAAGGGGGCTTCCCATGTGGACGACATGCTGGTCCAGTCGGGGGCGAGGGCCGCGGACCCGCACGGCTTGCCTACGCCGAAGAAGATCGGAAGGGGGGAGAGCGTCATAATCGACGTGGGGGCGACCTACGAGGGATACTACTCCGACATAACGAGGGCGTTCTGCATAGGGGAGTCCAGGGAGATGGAGAAGGTGTACGAGAAGGTCCTCGAGGCGAACGTCGCGGGGATCGGCGAGGCGGGGAAAGGGGTCCGCGTAGGGAGCGTCGACGGCGCCGCCAGAAGCGCCCTGAAGAAGGCGGGGCTCGCCAAGTACTTCACGCACAGGACGGGGCACGGACTCGGCCTGGAGATCCACGAAGCGCCGTACATAGTCGAAGGCGGAAAGGAGAAGCTGGACTCGAACATGTGCTTCACGGTGGAGCCCGGGGCATACCTGGCCGGGAAGCTCGGCGTGAGGGTGGAGGACGACGTCCTCATCGAGGGCAAGAAGGGCGTGGCCATAACCGACACGCCGAAGGAATTCGGCTGGTGGAGATGACTACTTCGTCTTCGAGAACTGGGACACCATGGTGTTGGTGTCCGTGACGTACTTGATCTTCTCTATCTTCTCGAGGACGAGCCTGTAGACCTTCTCGTCGCTCCCTATGGCCACCTCTTTCTTCGAGCTCACTACCGCGAGGAGGTCGTAGTTGCCGGGGACGATGTGTACTTCGGTGACCTCTGTGATCTTCATGAGGTTGTCCACCACCTCTTCTTCATGCCCCGGGCTGACTTTGATTAGCACGAACGCCTTCTGAAAGACCGCCATATAGAAGAAGGCGGTCAAGACTGCTTTTAAAAACTCTTGCGCGCTGAAAACGCCGCAATGAAGAACGGCGAGGTGGCCGAGATGCTGGACAGGCTGGGGGAGCTGGTGGAGGCGAACGGGGAGGACAGGTTCAAGGTCATCGCCTACCGCAGGGCGGCGACCAGCATCCGCAACATGGACGAGGACGTGGAGAAGTTCTGGAAGGAGGGGAGGCTGAGGGAGATCAAGTACGTCGGCGAAGGCATCGCGAAGAAGATTGACGAGTACCTGAGGACCGGGAGTCTGCAGCTACTGGAGAGATTGCGGGAGAAGACGCCGGCTGGGGTGCCGACGCTGATGAAGGTCCAGGGCGTGGGTCCGCGGACGGCCTACCACCTTTCTCACGAGCTTGGGATAACTAGCGTAGACCAACTGAAGAAGGCCCTTGACGAAGGGCGGCTGGACGTGGAGTTCGGGCCTACCGTAAGGGAAGCGTTCAGGCTGGGCATAGCGAGGCTCCAGAGCTTCGAGAAGCGGCTCCTACTTCCGGAGGCCGAAGCTGTCTTCCAAAAGATGGCGTCCTATTTCGGGGCGCTCGGCATTGAGGTTGGAATGGCGGGGAGTCTAAGGAGGGGCAAGAGCACCATCGGCGACCTCGACCTGCTCTCGACGGACAAGAGAGTCGTCGACGCCATCAAGGGGTGTCCCGGAGTGGCCCAGGTATTGGAGAGCGGGCCCCGGCGGACGAGCGTGAAGCTGGAGGATGGAGTGCAGGTCGACGTGAGGCTGTTCAGCGAGGAAGAGTATGGGGCGGCACTGGTATATTTCACAGGCTCGAAGGACCACAACATCGCCCTGCGGAACCTCGCCATCGAGAAGGGGTGGAAGCTCAATGAGTACGGCCTGTTCGAGAAGTCTGCCAAGAGGCTCGCCGGGGCGAGCGAAGAGGAGGTCTACCGGAGGCTCGGCCTTTCCTACATCCCCCCTGAGCTGAGGGAGAACAGAGGGGAGATTGAAGCGGCAAAGGAAGGGAAGCTCCCGCGCCTGTTGGAGTTCAAGGACATCAAGGGAGACCTCCAGATGCACACCACTTGGAGCGACGGGTCGGCGTCCCTCGAGGAGATGGCGAAGGGCGCGAAGGAGAAGGGGTACGAGTACATCGCTGTCACGGACCACTCGGTCTCGGTCAGGGTCGCCAATGGGCTCTCTGAAGAGAGGTTCAGGCGCGAGTGGAAGGAGATAGAGAAGTTGAACGACGAGCTCGCCCCGTTCAGGATACTGAAGGCCGTCGAACTAGAGATCAGGAGCGATGGGTCCCTCGATTTTCAGCGTGAGTTTCTGGAGGAGTTCGACCTTGTAGGGGCGTCGTTGCATCAGAACTTCAAGCAGGACGCCGCCAAGCTCACCGAGAGGGCCGTGATGGCGCTGTCCCATCCGTCGGTGGACTTCCTCTGCCACCCCACGAATAGGCTGATCGGGAGGAGGGAAGGGAACCCAATAGACCTTGCGAAGGTGATACAGACGGCGAAGGACAATGGGAAGATGCTTGAAATCGACGGACAGCCGCACAGGCTTGACCTGGACGAGGTCTGGGCGCGGAGGGCGGCGGACGAAGGAGTCCAAATCGTCATAGACTCGGATGCCCATTCTGTCGGAGAACTGGACAATCTCAGCTATGGGGTCACCGTCGGAAGGCGGGCCTGGCTCGAGGCGAAGGACGTCGCGAACACGAAGAGCCTGAAAGCTCTCTTGAAATCGATATCCTGACGCGCTGCTAACTGGGAAGATGTTATTCCCAATAGGAACCAGAGTAGTTTCGAGCTCACTCACCGCACAGGTCATGACAAACTTCAGCCAAACACAGCGTATATCGGAAGCCGCAGTGAAGTCGTCTGTCGGGTGGAGACACTCGGTTCAACATGTGATATCGCAGTTGGCTTTCGAAACGCTTTTGATGAGACGATTGTCCCTAGACCCCGCGGGGGTTGCAGAGCCTGGTCAAATATGCCCTAGGCATTGGATGCGTGGGACTTAAGCGGGAGACCCTAAGCGATCCCATCCCTTAGGGGTTCGTGGGTTCAAATCCCACCCCCCGCACCTTAGGCCATGGGGACAAATCCTGGTTTTACACTTCTGGCAGTGAAGGACCACAAGGAGGAGGACGACGTCTATGACTACGGCTATGCGCTGAGGAATTCTCTAAAACGGCTTGATGAATCAGGAGTTCTTCAACGGCGAATGCACCGTCGACTATAACTGAGGCCTCAGGGACGGCTGTAAGTGTATCCATGAAGAGATTTGCCTACCTTGCTATGACGCTCTTCCCACTGCGGAGTTGGAATTCGCAATGGGAATCGCCCTTTGCCTGACACAGAGACTCTTCGCAGTGGACCACATGCCCCGCGATTTCGCCGAACGCGCCTGAGAGGAAGCCTCTCATGAAGCTGCATACAGCTTCCCTCGAACTCCTGCCATCACACTCGAGGCATGACGAAAGCCCTATTGTCAGGTTCGGAAAATCGTCCTTGGATCCTTTGATGTCTGGAATCCCCCATCCAGTTGCCGCAAGGACGTTCAGCCAGTAGTTGTAGTTTCCGAGAAGGTAGTCTCTTCCGAGTTTGTCTATGAAGTATCTTGCCAGTTCCGTCCCATAGTCTATTCCCAGCTCGTAGAGGACGACGTAACCTCCCGTGCCAAGAACAGACCGTATTCCATCAAGCATTCGCGCCACCGCCTGTTGCGCCAGAATCACCACCCTTCTCCCCTGCCAGTTGACTGGGAAGGAAATCGTATCCACAACGGTGCCGTCGGGCCCCTCGAAAGCGTGCGCTTCGAGCACGAATGGCGACTGATTAATCCGCTCTACCAGTTGTTCCGGTGTGACCTCAGGGTCACCGAGAACAATGAAGGCGTTGTATATGGCGCTGGAGTCCCTCTTCAGTGAATATGTGAGACTCTGCCGAATGTCGACTTTCAGGCTTGCAATGAGAGCGCTCACACTCGCCAGCGCCCCTGTAACATCCTTCATCTTGACTACTATCTGCGCCAGCCTTTCGCCGCGCTCAACTCGTCCAACCAGGATTTCCTTGGAAACTTGCTGCAATCCTTAGCCAACCTCGCTACCACTCTGCAGCTTCATGACGGAACGGGTGCGGTGTCCCTTCTCCCGTGTAACCATGTTTTCGAGTTCCTTCTGATTCAGCCGGTCCGGGTCATACCGTACGGTTAACCTGTTTGTCGTATAGTTGAACTCGACGAAGTTGACTCCAGCGATTCCTGCTATTCTAGTCCTAAGGCGTACGGCCCTAGTGACTTCATAGTCGCCTCCAAGTCCCATAACCATCGTTGCTGTTCCCATTCCCAGAACTCTCCAAGAGCTCGGGAGCAAGGGGCGTATATCACTCGGACGTATCAGTAGTAGTCAGATGCAATCAGGCCATGCACGGACGTCCGAGCCTACACTTCGAAGGTGACAGAGTCCCTGAGCTGTGTGATTTTGATCTGCTTTCCTGCGGTCTTGAACAGGGAGTCCAGGTAGCTAGCAAGTAGCGCGCTTCCTTTCGGGCCGAAGCTTTGCGACATGGTGACCGAAATCTTACCACCGTGGGAAATCTCGCTGTAGTCGCACAGGTTCGAGTAGGTCCCCATTCGTTTCAGCCAGTCGAGGATTCCAGGAACTGAAAGTTCACCAGTCATCGAAATGATCGTGCTCGGCAAGACGCCCGGCCCCAATGATTTACCAGCTTCGACGATTGCCTCGTCCGACGCAGCGTTAAGCAATTTGTCATAAAGAGGGGAAATTACCTTCAGAAGCCCGGGCTTCTTGAGGTACCTGTCGTGTTCGGCGTAAGCCAAGAGGAGCTGGTTGGCAATCGTGTTGATGCTCGCGTTCTGCTTCTTTGCATCTTCCTGCAGTGCCTTATAGGCGACTTCACTTATCCTCAAAGACAAAGTGACCGTTCTGTTCTTTGAAGACAATTTCTATCAGTCTGTGCTTGAATCCGGCTGATAAAAGCGCTTACACGGATTTGTGCGAAAAATACCCCATTCTCCCTTGAGCTCGGCCCTAAACCTAGCTCGCGAGCATGAGAGCATCCGTTTGTTTTGATTGCATCCAACCGCGAATGACGGCTTATGATACGTCCGAGTCATATACGAAAGCAGAGGGCCCGTAATCTAAGGGGGTGAAAAAAGAGCATGGAAGTTGAAATGGGTAAAGTCTCACTGCCCAACTGGGCCCGCACCCTGGCCGTCGTCGGGGGACTACTGTCACTCGTAGCAGGATTTCTCGTCTTGATCTTTCC
>Ga0335078_10007397_pt1 | contig 16292 bp, 13 predicted proteins | sample Lox_Sample_32_FD_206711 | JGI IMG/M metagenome (GOLD analysis project Ga0335078, IMG submission 206711) | Soil microbial communities from Loxahatchee National Wildlife Refuge, Florida, United States - Lox_Sample_3.2 | ecosystem: Environmental > Terrestrial > Soil > Wetlands | place: USA...
GCTTTTGTCAGCCGGCGGCAACGTCGGCCACGACCCGGGAGATGAGCGAATCCACGTTATCGGTCGGCTTAAGCGTGGCCAGCGTCACCGCGGTATCGACACCGCTCGCCTTGCGGTCGGCGATCAGCATGGTGTTTTTGAGTACGCTCGCGATCCTCCGCGCGATGACGTGCGCCGCGCGCAAATCGGTTTCGGTAAAGACCGCGAAGATCGAATCGTCGGCCTCCCGGCAGGCAAAGTCGACCTGGCGCATCAGCCGGCTCACCAGGCGCGCGGCATCCAAGCTCACGCGCCGGTCGCGGCGAGAGAAGGAGAAGCGCGCAATTGACAATCCGACACCGCGCTTGCCGGCGTCGTTTACGGCGCGATTGAGGTCGCGCCAGAACGCTTCGTGGGCAAGAAGCCCCGTCGTCGGGTCGATCATGCCCTTGGCGTCGAGCGATTTGAGCATGCGCTTGAGGCGCTCGCCGAAAGCGTGCAGGCGCACGAACGGCAAGAAGCGCTCGACCAGATACGCCGGCGCTTCGCTGATGCGATCGAGATTGGGCAAGAGCGGGAAAAATTCTTCGAGCGTGTCCGGATGACCGCCGAGCACCGCGACCGGCAGATCGCGAAAGCGCACGTCTTCGGCAAGTACCGTCAACAGCGCCTGAACCATGCGCGGACTAAAGCCGTCACCGATGATCATGCCGTCGATGTCGCGGGCATTGAGCGCGCGAGCAGCGCTTTCGACCGACAGGGCCCCGACCACACCGGCGCGCTCACCGACCGCGACCGACAGCTCCGGATACGCGCGGCCACGGCCGGCGATCAGCACGGTGGCCTCCTCCAACGGGTCAGTGTCCGGAAGGCGGGGGAGCGCCTCGCTGCGCGAAGCGAGCGTGTGCATGCGGCGCAACACCGTGCCGTGCAACGCGCGAATACGCGAGATGGTGCCAAGCCGCCGCGCGATGCGCACCGCCGGTGCGCTGGCCGAAATCGCCAGCGTATCGGGAAGCGGCACCGCGTCGTCACGCGTACGGGCGATGATCGGGGTGAACGGGCCGTCGCCGGACTCAAGCCGGCTTGCCAGGGCTTCGACGTAATCTTCGGCGCGGTCCGGCTCGCTGCACGGCCGCGCCAGCACTATGGCCTCGGGCTCGACGGTCGCTAGCGCTGAGGTCGCATCCGCCCAGCTCGTCTCCACGACCGGCGAGGCGCCCGCGGCGCGCAATGCTTCGACGAGGTCCGGCGCTGGGCTATCGGCGACGACGACGAACGGGCCTTGCAATGCCATTCGGGAAAAGCCTTCCGGTGCAGCAGAAAAGACATGCCAAAGGCCTGTTAATGCCGCGTCAACGGCGCCGACAAAAGTTCAAGGGCCCGGCTTGGCGGAGGCGCGGCTGCGGCCGAACTATCCCTCACGCAGCGTCGGCGGACGGGTCGGCGACGGAGCCGGCAATCTGGGAGGCAAAGGCGTCGCCGATGATCGGGTTCGCGCCAGCAGCATCCAGCGCCGCTTCCATGGCCGCCGCATCGGGTGCCGTTCCGACGAGCCGTTGCCCGATCGCGGGATCAGTCACCGTCGAGAGTGTCGCCTTTGCATCGATCCGCGCGACGGCGCCCTGAATCTCGCGGAGTGCGAAACGATACCCGCCGACGCCAACTACGCCGGAGGGTGCCCCGTTGAGGACGATGGCCCCGCTGGCCGAATGGGTGGCGAATCGCTGGCAGGTATCAACCGTTCCGTCATGCCCGATCCTGAAATAAGGCAAGCCGGAGCGTTCCACTCCGGGCGGATAGGCGTGGCGCGGCACCATCGGCCCGCGCACGGCAAGCGTGCCCTGCCCGGTACGAATGAGTTCGGCGAGCGTCACAGCATTAGAACTATCGCGTGGCGCTACTACCGGGCCAGAGGTCAGCGGCGCCGGCCGGCCGGCCCGCCCGCGGCGCGACGGCGCGAGAGCCGCTTCGCCAAAAACCGCAACATCGATTAACGCCGCGTATGGCGCAAGCCACGGCGCACTGTGCATCAGCGCCTGCGGCTCGCGCCACGCCGCGATAACCGAGTGCGGCGCCTCCTCCGTGAATGCGCCAGCGGCGTCAAGCCGCATGGCGACCGGGCCGGGCAGGATCAAGGTCGTGCATCCATCTTCCCGCCATTGCCAGGCCAGCAGATCAGGATGAAAGGGATGATGCAGAACGAGCGTCCCGCCGCTGAACAGCCACGGCAAAAGCGTGAGGCTTAAACCGGCAAATGACGCCGGCAACAGTGTCGAAAGAACGTTTGCTTCCGGCGGCAATCGGCTCTCCAGGATGGCCGCAAGTCCTCCCGCCAACAGCTCGGAATGCGTGCGCGCGACCGGCACCAGTCCGCTCTCGCCGACATCGAAAGTGACGGCGGCGACATGGGCGGCGGCGTTTTCGCGCCCGCGCTCGAGCGGGAGCAAATGGCCGGATGGCCGGTCCGAAAACAGGTCTTCAAACGAAACAACGCCGTCGGGCAAATCCGCTCCGAAAGCGCAGACGTAGCGGATGGAAAACACCTCCGCCGCCGCTTGCAGCGCAAACTGACAATGGTCGCTTGCGCCGACGCGCCGGCAGACGATCAACGCCTTGGCGCCCACGCGAGCGAGCGCGGTGACAGTGTCAGCGCGGCGCCAAAGAAGCGGCAAAGGCGCCGCGATCATCCCCGCACGCAGCACGCCGAGCATCGCCAGAACGTTCTCGACGACGTTTGGCATTTGAATGCCGATCACAGCGTCGGTCGGAAGCCCCATGCCGCGCAATCTTGCGGCGATAGCGGCGACCATCCGATCGGCCTCGGCATAACTCAGACGTCTCGGCTTACCCTCGGTGAAGTCGGGGCGGTTGGCCGGGTCGGCAAGCGCCAGCGCATCGGGCCGCCGGCGCGCAGTGTAGTGAAAGAGCTCGCTGATGGTGACGCGGCCCAAGCCACGGGCACCATCGGCCGGTGAGAGCATTGGATCGCCAAGGATCATTGCAGCGACCGTTTCGGTTCGCGCCACCACGTCTCGGGCAGGTACCCGGAAAGCGAAGTTCGCGCCGGGTGGGCGATGGTGGCCCAACGCGCCACCCATTGTTGCGGCAGATAGAACAAGGGCACGACGTAACAGGCGGAGATCAACAAACGATCAAGCGCGCGCACGGCAGCGATGAAATCGGAACGGTCGCGTGCGCGCAACAGCGCCGCGATCATGGCGTCGACGGCCGCGTTGCGCACGCCGATGTAATTGCGCGAACCATCTTGGTCAGCGGCCGCCGATCCCCAATAGAGGCTTTGCTCATTGCCGGGCGATAGCGATTCCTCCCAGCGGTTCTCGATCATGTCGAAATCGAACGACAGCCGGCGCTGATCGTACTGAACGGCGTCAAGTAACCGTACACGCGCTTCAATGCCGGCGCGTGCCAGGCTATTGGAGAAGGCAAGCGCCAGCCGCTCCTCGTCGCGATTGGCCGCCAGGATTTCGAAAGCGAGCGGCCGGCCGCTTTGACGTTCACGCAGCATTGAGCCGTTGAACTCATAGCCGGCGGCGGTGAGCAAAGCCAAGGCCTGACGGAGATGGCGCCGGTCGCGGCCGGAACCGTCGGAGACCGGCGGCGACCAGGTACCATCGAGCACGTCGGCACGCACGGCGCCGGCGAACGGTTTGAGCAGCTCGCGTTCACGGTCGTCGGCGGGCCGCCGGTAAGCCGACAATTCGGAATCGTCAAAAAAGCTGGCGCTGCGCCGATACAGATCGAAGAAGAAATTATGGTTGACCCATTCGGCGTCGAACAAAAGCGCAATTGCCTCGCGCACGCGGCGGTCGGAAAACAGTGGCCGCCGGGTGTTGAAAACAAAGGCGGAGCTGAGCTTAGGTAGACCGCTGGAAAAAGCATCCTTGACAATGCGTCCGTCGCGAACGGCGGGAATGTCGTAGCCGCTTTGCCACCGGCTCGGATCGGTCTCACTGCGCACGTCATAGAGACCAGCCTTGAACGCCTCGAAATAGGCGTTGGCGTCGCGGTAATAGTCAAATCGCAGTTCGGCGAAATTCCACAAGCCGCGATTGATCGACAGCCCGCGTCCCCAATAATTCGGGTCATACTTGAATGTAACGCTGCGGCCCAGATCGACGTCGGCAACCGCGTAGGGGCCGCTGCCGAGCGGCTTGGCGAGAGTTGTTTCCTCAAATGTCGCAGCGGCGATAGCGTGCTTCGGCAAAACCGGCATCAATCCGAGAATGAGCGGCAGCTCGCGGTCATTGCTGCCGCCGAGATCGAAACGCACGGTCCGTGCGTCGACGGCGTCGGCGCGGGCCACTTTGGAATAGTAGGCGCGGTGATTGGGCCGACCATGATCACGTAGAAGCTGCCAGGAAAAGATGATGTCCTCGGCCGTCACCGGCGATCCGTCGGAGAAATGTGCCGCGGGATTGAGCGAGAAGGTGACGTAGCTGCGCGTATCATCCGTCTCGACGGTGCGCGCCAATAGCCCGTAAAGCGTAAACGGCTCGTCGTAGCCGCGTGCCATAAGGCTTTCAATGACGTAGCCGCGGACGGCCTGGACGGCGAGACCTTTGACGATGAGCGGATTGAGGCTATCGAACGTCCCCAGCAAACCTTGCACGAGACGGCCACCCTTCGGCGCATCCGGATTGACGTAGGGGGCCGCGATGAAATCGTCGGCCAAGAGCGGCTTGCCATGCATCGCGATGGCCTGCGCCGCCTCGGCGGCCGCCGGTGGTACACCGGCGAGAACGCCTAACAGGGCGCAAACGGCGAGCGGCGCGCAAGCGAAGGCGCGCAGAGGGATGAGAAGAGCAGCGATCCGCATGGCGTTTAGTTGGGTGCGGGCAAGCTCAAGCGACTCGGGTGACGGGCCGGTAGCGAAATGTAGCACACCGCGCCGGCGTGACTTGCTTCGAGAGAAACTTTAGGTGTGCAACAATGGCGTTAAGCCGGGGGCTTTAACTGCGTTGCGAGGTAAGCTATCTGGAACCCTTCGCCGGATCGCGGTGTCACGCTGTTGCCTTAATCTGCGCCGAAGGACCCGATCGAGCTGGGGGCATGCGCTGTCGCCTGTGGGCGACGGTCTTCGGTCCGCAAGGCGCAACGGTTGATTGCGGGCGGCAGCACTAGAGAGGGATTTTAATCTCATGACCTATTGGACCGCACCGGCCCAGAGGCTGGTGAGCCGAGCGCTCGTCGCCGGCATGACACGCCGCAGCGCGTTGGCTACGAAGGTCATGGCCGTTGTGCCACTCGCACTCGCGTTCGGGATTGCCGCCGCGCATCCCGCGTGGGCGCAGCAATCGGAGAGCGCACCGGCCGCAAATGCGCCGGCCGCCAAGCCCAAGCCGGCGAAAAAAGCAGCCAAACCGAAGCCCGCTTCCGAGGCGCAACAAAGCGCGCCTGCGCCTGCCGAACCGCCACCGGCCCAAGCCCAGCCAGGGCAACCCGCGCCGGGAGCTCAGCCGGGACAGCCGGGTCAACCCGGTCAGAATGGACAGCAGGTGCAGCTGATCTTTTCGCCTTGGACCAAATTCTGCCTCAAGGGTCAGCCGGGGCAGGCGCCCGATCCAAACGCCAAGCAAGTTTGTTTCACCGGGAAGGACGCGCGCGTCGAGTCCGGGCAGCCCGTGGCGGCCGCCGTTCTCATCGAGCCGGAAGGCCAAGAGCGAAAAATTTTGCGCATTACGCTGCCGCTCGGCATGCAACTCGTCCACGGTACGCGTGTCATTATCGATCAGAACCAGCCTCTGACCGCGCCTTACGTGATCTGTTTTACCAACGGCTGCATGGCGGATTACGACGCCAATGCGGAGATGATCGGCAAGCTGAAAAAAGGGCAGGGGCTCGTCTTGCAGGCTATTAACGCCACCGGACAGCCGATCAGCCTGGTGATGCCGCTCGGCGATTTTGCCAAGGCTTACGATGGCCCTCCTACCGATCCCAAGGTATTCGAGGAGCAACAGCGCAAGCTGCAAGAAGAATTGCAGCGGCGCGCTGACGAAGCGCGCAAGAAGCTCGAGAGCCAGCAGGGTGCGCCGACCTCTTCGGCTACGCCGCCCCCAGGTCAGTCACCCCCGCCTGCGCCGCAGGCCGGCAAGTAGCAATACCGCTTCGTGTCAGGGCGCAAATAGCGCGCGTCGGCACGCGCTCGCGCGCCTGCCAAACGGGCCCTCTACTTTTGCGTCATCACCCAAACGCCATTCCAGTCACCGATCGGGGGATGGTCGAGGAGGTGCCGGCAGCGCTCGATATAGGTGGTCGCCAGCTTGTCTTGGGGATGGTGGGCAAGCGCCTTTTCGAACTGCGTGATTGCGTTTGCGAACTTTGCAGTGCGGTAGTGCCGCATGCCCTCGTTGAAGTAGTTCACCACGTCCATCAGGTTGGGAAAGCTCTCCTCGGTATGGTGATCGAGCACCTCATAGACCCCGACCGGCTCGGTTTTCCCCTTTACCACCACCTGGTCGATGTTGCGGATGCGATAGGTGCCGCGCAAGCGATTGAACGTATTTTCGCTGATCAGGATCTGCGCCGAATACATTTTGCACGCGCTCTCGAGCCTTGACGCGAGGTTAACGCCGTCGCCGATTAGCGTGTAGTCCATGCGTTTCGCCGAGCCGATGTTGCCGGAGACCACCATGTCCGTGTTGAGGCCAATGCCCATTTCGACGGGTTTTTGGCCACGCTGGACCCGACCGAGACTCCAGCTACGGCATTCGCGAATCATCGCGATCGCTGCGCGAACGGCTCGGTCTTCGTCGTCATCATGGGCAATCGGCAGCCCGAAGGCCGCCATAATGGCGTCGCCGATGAACTTATCGAGCATGCCCTCCTCGTGGGCAATGCAGTCGACCATCAACGAGAAATACTCGTTGAGGAAAGCGACGGTCCCCTGAGCACCCAATTCCTCGGTCAACGTGGTGAAACCGCGGACATCGGAGAATAGGACAGTCGCCCGCGTGCTGGCGCCGCCCAGGAGCGCGGCGTCACTGCCATGGTCGAGCATGCGTGCGGCAATCGCCGGGTCCATGTAACGCGCCATTGTGGCCTTGACGCGTTTCTCGGCGCTGATGTCCTCGATCATGAGCAAGATGCCGAGCTGCTTGCCGTCGCCGCTTGCCAAAGGCAGCACGGTAAGATTGACCGAGGCGGGGCGGTCGCCGAACTCGATCTCGAGATCCATCGCCACGTCAGCGGCCTTCTTTGCCCGAACCTTTTCGATGCGCTCGATGATCCAGGCGTTTTTGCCGCCAAAGAACTGAGCAGCACTGTGACCGACTATGGTCGAAGACGCCTGTTTTAGAATGCGAGCGCCCGCGGCATTGCAGGTCACAATCATGTCGTTCTGGTCGAGCGTGATGACCCCGTTCGACATGCTTTCGAGCATGTTCTCGTTGTAGTTCTTTATCTTTTGAACATCCTCAAAGAGCTTGGCGTTCTCAAGCGCGATCGCGACCTGCGCTGTGAATGCCTTGAGGCGCGATTCGTCCTCGGCGGAGAATGCGCCCCCGCTCTTATTCAACACTTGGGTCACGCCGATGATCACCCCCTGCTTGTTGATGAGTGGCGTGCACAAGATCGAGCGCGTGAAAAAGCCCGTTTGCTTGTCGAAGGTGGGATTGAAGCGCAGATCGGCATAGGCGTGGGGGATGTTGACCGTCTTTCCGCTGGCAAAGACCGCGCCGGCGATACCGGCATGGTCGGGAAAGCGGATCTCACCGATCTTTGCACCCATGGCGATGCGCGAAAAGAGTTCGCGCGTCTTCTCGTCGTGCAAAAACAGAGTCGAACGTTCGGCACCCAGCATACGCGTCGCTTCTGTCATCACGCGTTGCAAAAGCTGATCGAGGTCGAGCTGCGAGGTGATGTCGGCGACGATGTCGAGGAAGGCCAACTCCTGGGCGCGTGCCTTCTGCATCCGCTCTACCGTCTGAGAGCTCTGCAGCGCTACGATCGACTGAGCCGCGATGCCTTCGAGCAGCACACGATCGCGGTCGGTGAAGGGACCGCCGATCTTGTTGAGCGCTTGGGCTATCCCGATAATTTCACCCTTGGCGGTACGCAGTGGCACGCAGAGGACCGTCTTGGTGGTGTAGCCGGTCTCACGGTCGATCCGCGAGTTAAAACGCGCATCGGCGTAAGCATCATCAACAAGAATGCTCTGGCCCGTCTGAAAGGCGGCGCCGGCGATGCCCTCGTTGTTGAGGAGTCGAATCTCTCGGCGATAGATTCCTTGCGCGACGTGCGAATGCAGTTCACCGGTGCTGGGATCGTTGAGAAAAAAGCTGCTCCGGTCGCAGTTGATCGCCAGCGAGGTCATTTCGACCAGCGCCTCGAAGATTTCGCTAAGTGAATCGCGGCCCGATATTCGCCGGGTGATATCGAGAAGAATGCGGAGGTCTTGAAGCCGCTCGCGCATGCGGCCGGAGCGCTCGTGCGCCGGCTTAGCGCCCGACCGTCGCGCGGTGCGACGACGGCCATTGCGGCGTAGTGCAGTGGTCTCGTCGATAGTACTCATCGTGACTTACCTCGCTCGCAACCGGTCGAGCTCATTGCGCAAGGCCTGGCACGTTGCTTTTAGTTCCTGGATCTCCCCGGCGGCGGCCGCGACGGTTTCCTGCTTTTGAGCCTGGGCCTGAAATGACGCCTCCTCTAACCGCGTCCGTAGCGCCTGAGCTGTAGCCTGGAGCTGTGCGGCTTTGTCATAGGCGGCGGCGTTAAGCTGTTGCATCTCCCGCTCATGGTCTTGCTGCAACCGCTCGAGCGTGTCGCGGAGCGTCTGAATCGTCTGGCGTAACTGCCCGATCTCGCCGGCCGAGCTGGCCACCGCGTGTTCGACGGCCGCCTGCCCATCGTGGCGCGATTGTTCGAGCGCGTCGCGCAGTGCCGCAATCGTGGCCTGAAGTTCCGCGATCTCGCTTCCATATTCGTTGCGGACCTTCAGCACCGCAGCGTCATGTCCGGCTTCACCCTCCTCGAGCGCGTGGCGCAGCGCGACGATCGTTGACTTCAGATGACGGTCTGCCTCAGCCGGGCCGCCGGCGATCTCGCGATCAATTAGGGCGTCAGTCTCGGCCATGAAAGGGCGCTTTCCCCTGCCTGAAACCTCGGGGGCACCACCCGCACGGCCTCAGGGCACCACGGGCTAAATAAAATTGCTCAATGAATTTCTCCGCCATAACTTTCGCTTTTTTCTCGCCGGGGGTCAGAGGGCAAATCGGCGACGGCCTGATCACAAATACTTCTCCTGCATGTCGACGGTGGTCTCCTTGCCGAGCTGCCTGTAGTGGTCAGTGAGCCATGTGCCGGCGCGCTCGCGTCCGATCTCGAACAGGTGGCTCAGGAACTTCCAGGTGCCGTTCGCCGGGCTCGAGCCGGAAAGAGGGCGGATCACATCCTCGGCTTCGATCAGGTGCATGTACATGCGCTTGCCGTCGGGCATCTTGCCCTCGTCGATTAGCTTGGTGACGAAGGCGATGGCGCGCATCTCGCGCATCAGCGAGGAATTAAAGATGATCTCCTGCATGCGGGCGATAATGGCGGGCGAATTTTTCGGCGTCTCCGGCCGCTCGAACGGGGTCAGATGCACCATGACGATGTCGCGGGCGTCGCAGCCGTAGATGACGGGAAAAATCGCCGGATTCCCCATGAAGCCGCCGTCCCAGTAATGTTCGCCGTCGATCTCGGGCGCCCGCATCTTGATCGGCATGCAGCCGGAAGCGAGCACATGCTCGGCGGTGAGCTCCTCGCGCTCGAACACCTTCACCTTGGAAGTGCGTACATTGGTGGCACAAAGAAACACTTTGACCGTCTTTTGCCGGCGCACGCGCTCGAAATCTATTGTAGCATTGAATAGATCCCGCAGCGGATTGGTATCCGACGGATTTAGCTCGTAAGGCGACATGACCCGGGTGATCATTTCGTTCCACAGATAAGCCGGCGTGTGCTCGAGGCCGAAGGTCGGGTTCCCCTGGTCCATCGGGGACGGGGCGATCGGACTCTTGGCGGCGGCTTCCGACATTGTCTTCCAGAAGCTGCGCAATTGTTCGCGCGCGCCTTCACGGCCGCCGCGAGCGAGACCGTCTGCGAGCACGACGGCATTGACGGCGCCGGCGCTGGTCGCGGTGACGCCATCGAAGGCAATGCGTTCATCCTCGAGTATGCGGTCCAGCACGCCCCAAATGAAGGCGCCGTGGCTGCCGCTGCCTTGTAGCGCCAGGTTGACGACTTTTTCCCCGACCATGGGGGCATTCTCTTTGGTTTCTGCGGACTTCGGCTGCGCGGTCATAGATCCCCCGTGGTCATATGTTAGAAACGCTGCAACTTCGTACTCAAGCGGGCTCTACCATCGTAGCCGTAACATCGGCGGAACCCCACACCCCGATGTCGGCGTGTCGACGGCGTGAGGTCGACCTCGATCGCGCGGAAGGCCGCTTCATATCGTTCGAGACAAAGGCTTCGCGCCATTCCCCGACCCCGACTTAGCGGCTCCCTGAACCCCGCCCGCGCCACATCATCTTGCAGGCGAAACAGACTGTCCAGACCACCGTTCGTCAGGACCGCTTTGGGTGATTTTCGGCCGATCCGATCAGCCTTCCCCCGCGGTTGACGTCCGCCTCGCCCTGAAAGCGGACATGAGGCTGGGCGCCAATGAGCCCAGGTCCTAGTGCGTGGTCGCCGCCCGCGGGCGATAGCCCTTACCCTCGCGGATGAAAACTTCCGCGACCTGCGGATGCCGCACCGGCTCGCCGCTGTTGTCGGGTAACAGATTTTGTTCGGAGACGTAGGCGATGTATTCGGTCTGATCGTTCTCGGCAAACAGATGATAAAAGGGTTGATCTTTGTGCGGGCGGATCTCCGCCGGGATCGACTCGTACCACTCCTCGGTATTGCTGAACACGGGATCGATATCGAAGATGACTCCGCGAAAGGGAAACAGGCGGTGACGCACCACCTGACCGATCTGAAACTTGGCGCTCCGCAGCCTATTCATGGCGATGGTGAGACAACACAATTGTGGCGCGCGGCGGGCGATTTATAGCCGGCCGGTCGTGCACGTCATGGCACGAATTATCGCAGCTTTATAGCCCATAACGGGAAGCCATTTCCGGATCCTTGGCGGCGACCAGGCGAGCGAGATCGACGAGCACTTTGGCCTGCTTCCAGGTTGCGTCGTCCTGCATCTTGCCGTCGATCAGCACGGCACCGCTGCCATCGGGCATGGCGGCGAGGATTTTCTGCGCAAAGGCCACCTCAGCCGGATCGGGCGAGAACACCCGCTTGGCGATGGCAACCTGGTTCGGGTGCAGGGTCCAGGCGCCCGCGCATCCCATAAGGAAGGCGTTGCGGAACTGCGCCTCGCACGCAGCGCTATCGGCGAAATCGCCGAATGGACCGTAGAACGGCTTTATTCCGGCCGCGGCGCATGCATCCACCATTTTCGCGATTGTGTAGTGCCAAAGGTCTTGCTGATAGAACGCGCGCCCCTCGCCAGCTGCCGCGTCAGTGGCGTCGGCCAAGACTCGATAGTCCGGGTGGCCGCCGCCGACACGGGTCGTTTTCATGGCGCGCGAGGCGGCAAGGTCGGCGGGGCCGAGGCTGATGCCGTGCATGCGCGGCGAAGCCGCGGCAATCACGCCGACGTTATTAACTCCCTCGGCAGTTTCGAGAATGGCGTGAATGAGGATCGGTTTTTTCAGCGAATGTTTAGCTTCGAGCTGGGCCAGGAGCTGATCGAGATAATGAATGTCCCACACGCCTTCGACTTTCGGTAGCATCATGACGTCGAGCTTGTCGCCGACGGCGGCGACGATTTCGCGAATATCGTCGAGCACCCAAGGCGAATTCAGCGCATTGATCCTGGTCCATAAGCCCGTTGCGCCGAAGTCGCACGCCTTTGCCATGGTAATAAAGCCCGAGCGCGCCGCCTCCTTGGCATCGGCGGGAATGGCGTCCTCCAGATTGCCGAGGACCACGTCCACCTCGCGGATGAGGTCCGGGACTTTGGCGCGCATTTTTTCGATGTGCGGCGGCACGAAATGAATCATGCGCTCAAGCTTGACCGGCAGATCCCGCAGCGGCGCCGGCGCTCCGATCGCCAGCGGCTTGAAAAAGTTGCGCGGCAGTTTCATGAAATTCCTCGCTCAGACAGCAACGCTAGGACGAACGGCGCACAGTCGCCAAGCCGTTTTTTGCAGCAGCAAAGGCGTGAAATGCGGCTCATACCAGCTCGCCGCGCATCAGCCGAGGCTGCGCTGCGCTCGGCGCGACGCCTTCGCGCATCAGCGCACGGCGCAGTGGTCCGATGCGGTCGAGCAGAAACAACGAAAGACCACGCACGCTTTGCGCTGGCAGAAAGTCGGTCAGCAGGCTGCGATTGAGCATGTCGACCGCGATGCGCCGAGTGGTCGCGTCGGCGCGGCGCTGCCCGTCGTAACGGGCGAGCACGTCCGGCGCGCCAACGTCCGTTTTTTGCCGCCGGGCATCGGCGACGATTTCGGCCAAAGTCGCTGCATCGCGCAGCCCGAGATTGAGTCCTTGCGCGCCGATCGGCGGCACAACGTGCGCGGCCTCGCCGACGAGCGCAATGCGCGCACGCGCGAACGAATGCGCGGTCTCGATCGCAAGCGGAAAAAGGCCGCGGCCGGGCTCCGCGCGCATCTTTCCGAGCAGCGAATGGGCGCGCCGTTCGATTTCCGCCGAAAGCTCCGCATCCGACATAACCGAAAGCGCATCGGCGATTGCCGGATCGAGCACGCAGACCACGCTCGAGCGCTCGCCCGGCAGCGGAACCAGTGTCAATGGCCCGTGTTCGGTGTGAAACTCGGTGGCGCCGTTGCCATGCGGACGGTCATGGCCAAGGTTGAGCGTCAATGCGCTTTGCGGATAGTCATGGCGATCGTTGCCGATGCCCGCGGCGGCGCGGCAGAGCGAGCGCGCACCGTCCGCGCCGATAACGAGCCGCGCGCGCACGACATGATCCGCAAGCGCGACGGTGACGCCGCCGCTGTCGCTCGTTACCGCCTGTGCGGCCGCTTCGATGCGCGCGACCTTCAGTGCAGCGGTGCGAGCCGTGAGCGCGGTGACGAGGCGACGGTTCTCAATATTGTAGCCGAACGCGTCAAGGTCGATTTCTTCGGCGTGGAACACGACTTCCGGCGCGCGAACCAGCCGCCCCGTGGCGTCCACGATACGAATGCTGACAAGTGGCGCGGCGTGCTCGCGGCAGTTTTCCCATACGCCCAGCGTCCTCAGCGCGGTGACCGATCCGGCAAGCAGCGCCGTAGTGCGATGATCGTCTTGAGGGCGAGGTGCAACGAGCAGGACGTCGATGCCGGCCGCTTTCATCGCGATGGCGCAAAGAAGACCCGCCGGTCCGCCGCCAATCACGGCCACCTCGGTCGCCATGCTGTTGTTAACGCCAACCATTACTGACCTTCGCAACCCGCGTCGGATTGTGATTTAGCTAGCAACATTACCAATCACAGCGGCATTGCGCGAGGCAGCGATGGAGCCGGTTAATTCTTCCGGGAAACCCACGAGGCCGCGTGCCGCGGCAGGCTTTGCCGTGCACATTTTCACGGCCTGCGGCGGCGCCTGCGCGCTGCTCGCGTTGTTCGCCGCCGTCGGCGCCAAATGGACACAGATGTTTGTCTGGCTCGGGCTTGCACTGATCATCGACGGCGTGGACGGAACCTTCGCCCGCCGGCTACGCGTGGGCGAGCTCCTGCCGCGCTGGTCGGGTGAACTGCTCGACGTCGTGGTCGATTTCGCGACCTATGTGCTGGTACCGGCCTACGCACTTGCCGCGGGGGATGTATTGCCGCGTGCCGCGGCACTGCCGCTGGGCATTATCATTACAATAACGGGCGCGCTCTATTTCGCCGACCGGAAAATGAAAACCGCGGATGGCTTTTTCCGCGGTTTCCCGGCGCTGTGGAATATCGTGGCCTTCTACTTATTTTTGCTGCGGCCGCCGCCTTGGCTCGGCGCCATCGCCATCGTCGCGCTTGCTGCGGCGACGTTCGCACCGATCTATTTCGTTCATCCGGTGCGGGCGTCGCGGTGGCGCCGGCTAAACCTTGCGATGCTGGTGGGCTGGGCGGCGTTGGCGCTGTGGGCGCTGGCACGGGACCTCGAGCCGCCGAGCTGGGTCGCGGCAGCTTTAGCCGCGCTGGCGGTTTACTTCGCCGCCGCCGGTCTTTTGCGCCGCGCCGATTGACCGCTTGCACTCACTCGACGACTTCCTATGATCGCCCGCCACAAGCTTTGCGCTCACGGGAGATAAAAATGGTTGCTGCGGTACGCGTGCACAAATTCGGCGGGCCCGAGGTTTTGACTTACGAAGATATTGCCGTGCCGGCTCCGGGACCGGGCCAGATCCGCGTCAAGCAACACGCCTGCGGCGTCAATTACACCGACGTCTATTTCCGCAAGGGCATGTATCCGCCGCCGGGCGGCTTGCCGTTCGTCCTCGGCAGCGAAGGCGCCGGCGAAGTGACCGAAGTCGGCTCAGGTGTCAGCGAATTCAAGCGCGGCGATCGGGTGGCCTATGCCGCCGGTCCCGGCTGCTATACGACCGAGCGCGTCCTCGCGGCCGATCGCGCCATAAAGCTTCCGGCGGACATCAGCTTCGAGCAAGCCGCCGGCATGATGCTCAAAGGCCTCACGGTGCAATATCTGCTGCGCCGCACCTTCAAGGTGGAGAAGGGGATGACCGTACTCATCCAGGCTGCGGCCGGTGGGGTCGGCTTGATTTTCTGCCAATGGGCGAACCATCTCGGCGCCACCGTGATTGGGACCGTCGGCTCCAAGGAAAAAGCCGAGCTTGCCCGCGCCAACGGATGCCACCAAACGATCCTCTACCGCGACGAGGATTTTCCGGCGCGCGTGAAGGAGATTACCGGCGGCAAATTGTGCGACGTGGTCTATGACAGCATCGGCAAAGACACCTTCCCTGCGTCTCTCGACTGCATCCGCCCACTGGGCATGTTCGTAAGCTTCGGTAGCGCATCGGGGCCGATCGAGGCGTTCAACATCAATCTTTTGCAAACGAAGGGATCGCTGTTCGCCACGCGGCCCACGCTCAATACCTACGGGGCCAAGCGCGAAGATCTTGTGGCGATGGCTGCCGATCTGTTCGCCGTCGTCGGCAGCGGCGCCGTGAAAATCCCGGTGAATCAGAAATACGCGCTGCGCGACGCGGCGAAGGCGCACCGCGATCTGGAAAGCCGCGCCACGACCGGTTCATCGATCCTGATCCCGTGAGCACTCGCGGTCATTCATGAAGATTTGGGGTTACTGGGCGACGTTCGGCTGGGCGGTGCTCGCTTTCGTCGTCAGCCAATTTTTGGCGCTCGCCGCGCTCGTATGGTTGCGGCTGGACGACGTCAGTTTGGTGCTGACCAAGCCGTTCGACGGCGCGATGATCACGCTGTTCATCGTGATCGCCAACCCGCTCATGATCGGCGTGCTGGCGTTGGCGGTGCGGCTCGCGCGCGCCCGGCAGGCCGATTATTTGGCGCTCGTGTCGCCGCGAGCGCGCGACGTCGGAACAGGCCTCATTTGCCTCGTCGGCCTGGTCGGGCTGACTGACGTGCTGCTCTATGTCAGCGGACGCGATTTGGTAACGCCGTTTCAGCTGCAATCCTACGCCAGCGCAGCGGCCGAGGGATGGCTGCCGGCGCTGCTTGCCGCCGCCATCCTCGTTGCGCCCGCCGGCGAAGAGATCATGTTCCGCGGCTTCATCTTTCGCGGCTGGGCGCGGTCCGATCGCGCGGCATGGGTCGCGATCCCGGTGATCTCGTTCTTATGGATGGCGCTCCACATTCAATATGACTGGACCGGGATGCTGCAGATATTCGTCATCGGGCTGTTTCTCGGCTGGATGCGCTGGCGCAGCGGGTCGACCGTGTTGACGTTCGTCCTGCATGCTCTGTTCAACTTGGAAGGAAGTTTGGAAACTGCGCTGCAGGTCTGGTTTTTCTCGTAAACGGCGGTTGCGGCACTGGCCACTTACGTGCGCGAGCGCGGCACTCCGATGACCGGCGCGGTGAAGCGCGCAATCGAGGACACCACATCGTCGAGCGGAAGTGGGCTCCCCGCCGTTTCGCTGACAATGGTCGCAAGTACATTCATGTCGCGCCGGAACAGTGAATCGAGCGCCGTCAAAGTATGGCTGATGGCGCCGCGGTAGCTGCCGGTCACCAAAATCAGCGGCAGTTGCAGCGCCATCATCACATCGAGAATGGTTCGGTGCCCGTCGAGCGGTACCATAATCCCGCCGACGCCTTCGATCA
>Ga0335078_10007398_pt1 | contig 16291 bp, 10 predicted proteins | sample Lox_Sample_32_FD_206711 | JGI IMG/M metagenome (GOLD analysis project Ga0335078, IMG submission 206711) | Soil microbial communities from Loxahatchee National Wildlife Refuge, Florida, United States - Lox_Sample_3.2 | ecosystem: Environmental > Terrestrial > Soil > Wetlands | place: USA...
CGTTAGGGCTGTTTATTAACGCCGGCGTACTGGAGGAGAAGTTCTCTTCCGGATACCTGCGCTTTAATGACGACCTGGCGAAGGAGCTCGAGCCATTTCTGCGTCCGCCAGAAGATCCCGCCGATTTCATTGCGCGCAACAATGAGCGCGCTCGCACCCTTGCCGAGATGGACGCGATGCGGCTTTGTATCTCGTTTACCAGCGCACCGCCGAGTGCCGCTGCGGGAGAGCCGCCGCCAATTCCCGATCGCCTGCTGCATGGCCGCTTGGCCGGCGAGCATTACGGTGTCTTCGATGTCTTCTTCGACACCCGCAGCCCTGAGCAGATCACCGTCGGCAACGCCTCCTCGCGCGATGATCAAGTGTATTACGACCTGTGGATGAGCTTCCCCATGCACTCGTTGCGCAAGACGCAGCTCTCCGACACGCGCTTCGGCGGTCCCAGCGGCCCATTGTGGACACCGCATGTGATGTCCATCAACAAATACACCATCAACGCGGCCATCGATGCTGGGCGCAACCTTTCCGCCGAGGCCACGCTCGACGTCGATGTGAAGCAAGGCGGCACGCGCATCGTGCTCTTCGAGTTGTCTCGCTACCTGCAGTTGAAGAAGGTGGAGTACGAAGGCCAGCCGCTGGAATTCATCCAGAACGAAGCGGTCGAGGGCAGCGAGCTGTCGCGCCGCGGCAACGACACCATTGCCGTTGTTTTTCCCGCTCCGCTGCAGCCGGGCGCACATTTCGCATTGCGGTTCACCTATTCCGGCTCGGTGCTTTCCGATGCCGGCGGAGGATTATTCTTTGTCGGCGCGCGCGGTACCTGGTATCCCAATCGCGGCATTGCCATGGCCAATTACGATTTGACCTTCCGCTTTCCGCAGCCCTGGTCGTTGATCGCTACCGGCCGCCGCGTCTCGTTGGAACGGGAAGGCGACGGTTTCGTTGGTCACTGGATCAGCGAACAGCCAATTCCGATCGCGGGCTTCAACCTCGGCGAGTACGTGCGCAGCTCCACCAAGCTTCCCAACGTTGAGGTCGACGCCTACGCGGCCCATGGTCCCGAAGACCAGCACTCCACTCCGAATTCGGCTACCGGCTCTCCGTCACCATTACTTTCGCCGCATGCGCCAGGAACGGTAGAACCGGTCCCTCCGCCGCAGCCTTTGCAGAATCCCGCAGACACGGGACAGTCGCTCGCGGAGCGTGCGGCAGAGTCCCTGACCGCCCTCTCGCAAATGCTGGGACCGTACCCGTTCAGTTCATTGTCACTCACGGAAAATCCCAGCGCGGAAAGTCAGGGCTGGCCGGGGTTGATCTTCCTTTCCAGCTATGCCTATTTGCAGCCTGAGCAACTGCGAGCCATGAATCTGCCGGCGGCCGATGCCATCATCTACAGCGAAGTCATGATGCCCCACGAGTTGGCGCACCAGTGGTACGGCGACCAGGTGTCATGGGCCAGCTATCATGAGCAGTGGCTGCTGGAAGGCTTGGCGAATTACTGCTCCCTGCTGTTGCTGGAGCGCTCGCGTCCGGCCGATGTCCAGATCGCCATGGAAACCTATCGCCGCATACTGGCGAGTCGCTCGCCTGAGGGCCATCGTCTAGTCGAAGCCGGTCCGGTAACCCTGGGCAGCAGGCTGTCGTCGTCGCACTTCCCTAATGGTTACGAAATCATCACCTATGGTCGCGGTACCTGGCTCATCCATATGCTGCGCTGGATGCTGCGCGATGCCTCGCGTACCGAGGCGAATCCCAACGGTGATGACACCGTTTTTCTCGGACTGCTGCGTAATCTGGTGGTTCAATTCAAGGGCAAGGAAATCACCAATGCCGACTTCGAACAGGCGGTTGAGGATGCTTTGCCGCGATCATTGTGGTTCGAGAATCGCAAAACTCTGGACTGGTTCTTTGATGGCTGGGTGAACGGGACTGCCTTTCCGCAACTTGATCTTTCAGGAGTAAAGTTCACGCACGGCCCCAATGGTGCGACCGCGAGTGGAGTCATCCATCAGGAATCCGCACCGTTCGATCTCGTCACCAGCGTTCCCGTCTATGGCGCGATTGGAGATCGGCAGATCTATCTTGGTCGCGTTTTCGCCGAGGGCGCCGATACCCATTTCACGTTGCCCGCGCCGGCAGAAGTGAAGCAGTTAATCCTCGATCCCTATCACACGGTCCTCACCCAACCGTAGGTCTGAAGAGCTCCATCAGCGCGTGCTTGCGGAGCGTGTGGAGCACCGCTGCAGCGGTGCAGTTCATAATTCGATTGAAGATCGGCTTCAGCCGCTGAGGTGACCGCTCCGACATTTGCCATATCACCGATGTCACCGAATAGGCTATGATTCCAGCGTTTCTTACCCGGCATCTTCCCTGAGGCAATCCATCATGAAATTTTCGCGCCGTCAGTTTCTGGCTTGCGCTGGTGCTTCGGTCGGCGGGCTCTTGCTGCATGAAAGAGGACACGCCGCCGCTCTTGATCTCTTCCAAGCCACTCAACCTGCTCCTACCAAAGTGCAGGCTGTCACGCGAACGCTGGAGATCAACGGCAAAGCGGCCAGCGTGTGGGGACTCATGCAGCCGAATGGAAGCCAGGGCCTCGAGTCGGTCTACAATCAGCCCTTTCGCGTGGTGCTTGAGAACAAACTAACGGAGCCGACGGCGATCCACTGGCACGGCCTGTATCCTCCCAATAGTGAAGACGGTGTGCCCGGGGTTACGCAGCCGGTCGTCCGGCCTAATGAAAGCTTGTTTTACAACTTCGCAGTTGTCCCTGCAGGAACGCACTGGATGCACTCGCACGAAGGGCTACAGGAAGCACGCCTGCTCTCAGCTCCGCTGATCGTTCACGATGCGGCTGACCACGCCGCCGACGTGCAGCAGGTCATTGTCTTCCTGGGCGACTTCAGCTTCACCCCGCCAAAGGAAATCTATGCTCGGCTGCGCGCGCCACAGAAAGCCATGGCGCCCATGGGCAAAATGGCAGGAAAGCCTGACGCCAATGACGTCAACTACGACGCCTATCTCGCTAACGACCGCACCCTGGGCGATCCCGATGTCGTTCGCGTGGAGAAGTCCGGACGCGTTCGCCTGCGTATCATCAACGGCAGCTCGGGGACGAATTACTTTGTTGATCTCGGCAGCCTCACCGGAGAGTTGATTGCTACCGACGGCTTACCGGTGAAACCGATTCGCGCCAGTCGCTTTCCGCTCGCCATCGCCCAGCGTATCGATGTGATAGTGCAAGTGCCGCCCGGGGGCGGAGCCTTTCCGATACTTGCTTTGCGCGAAGCGTCAAGCGAACAAACCGGAATCTTCCTGGCAACGGCCGGTGCAACAATCAAACGCCTGCCGGTGAAAGGCCAGTCGCCTATCGGGCTGCTCACACTCGATCAGGAAAGCCGGCTCTCGGCTCTGACTCCGCTAGCTCCCAAAGCAGTCGATCAGACGTCTGTGCTGCGCCTGCAGGGCAACATGGCCAAGTATCAATGGATGATCAACGACGTCGTCTTTGACGTGAACAATCCCGGAGCGGAGAAGTCTCAGGTGCAGGTGAAGATGGGACAACGGGTCGCGCTGAAGTTCGTGAATGAAACTCCGATGTCGCACCCCATGCATCTGCACGGGCACGCCTTCGAGGTGGTCGAAATTAACGGGCGCCCGATGCAAGGCGCGATGCGCGACACCATTCTGGTGCCGGGCCATGCCACCGTGACCGTCGCCTTGGATGCCAATAATCCCGGGCTGTGGTTCGTCCACTGCCACATCATTTGGCACCTCGAAGCAGGCATGGCCGCACTAGTGAAGTACGAAGCCTGATGGGTCAGGAGCTCACTGCGCCGCGGCTTCATCCAATGGAGCAGCTTCGTCTTCACGCGACACGGCAGCCGCGGGTGGCTTGCCGTCTTTTGCTTCTTCCTCCTTGGGCGGAGGCGGAACGAAGTACAGGAGTCGCTGGCAGGAATCACAGGCAATGATCTCCTCGCCCTTCATCACATCCTGATACACCTGCGGCCGCAGGATTACACGGCATACGGAGCACATCTGGTTGTCGTGCACTGCCGCGATCGCCGAACCGCGCAGCTTCAACACGCGATCATAGTGGCGCAGCGTATCGTCGCTGATGCCTGAGCGCAAGCCGTTGCGCTGTGCCGTCAGCTCAGCCAACTGCTTCTCGTCTTCTGTCGTCTGCAGGCGCGCGTGTTCTTTTTCCTTTTCGTTCTCTGCGGTATTGGCTTTGAGCGTCGTCTCGGCCTGCTTTAGCGTCTCTTTCCGCGAGTCGGCCGCAACCATGATCTCCAGTACTTTGTCTTCCAGTTTGGCGATCTCGGCTTCGGCGTGCTCAATCTCGCTCAGCAGCGCTTTGTATTCCTGATTGGTCTTTACCTTCAGCGACTGATCGCGGTATTTGCTGATCTTCTCCTGTTGGTCTTTGATGTCGGATTCGTGCTTGCGACGTGCCCCTTCGTCGGACTTGATCGCCGTCTGTGCCGCCTCGACCTGAGCTTTCGAGCCTGCGAGCTTGGCCTCGATCTGCGCTACTTCCTTCGGCAAGGCCGCGATTTCACTTCGCAATGCGGCAATGCGCGCGTCAACCTGTTGCAGGTCAATGAGCTTGTTTAAATCGGAATTCATGAGGGACTTTTTGGATTCTAGCACGCGGAGGAGAGCAGTCGGCACTCAGCATTCAGAGATTAGCAACCGGTATTCAATAGCCAGTGGACTTCTTGAGTCCTGAGGGCTGATTGCTGACTGCTGTATTAAGGTTTTCGGCCTATTGAGCGCCGTTGACTCATAATCTTACGATTGCCTATATGCCACTCGAAATTGCGCGACTTCTACTTGGCCTTTTGATCGCGGCCTGCCATCGCCGCATCGCTGACTTCATTATCGAGCGCGAACGCTCGCTCGTGCTGGTCTTACGTCAACGCGGCGTCCCGTTGCCCCCAGCTCTTAGCACCGAGACCGCGCGCAATTTATATTTCTGCGTCGGCATCTTCATTGTGGTGGTGGAACTGCTGCGTCTGTATCAGATCGCGCACTAACGCCACAGAGCACTCGCAGCCATTGCACTTCGGCCCATCCAGCCGCTTCTGGACACAGAGACTCGGCTCTCGCGCCTATTTCGGCCCTCCTGTTATAAACTTTTTCCCGGCCCAAAATTCACATTCCGGAGTCGCCGTGAAAGCCTGGTTCGCTGCTTTCGTCCTTTCTATCTTCTGCTGTTCTCTCGTTACCGCACAAACTGCCTCGACGCAAGGTCAAAAGCAACTGACCATTGAAGACATCTTCAGGCCTGGCAGCATTCTGGGACGCGGCCCGGAAAATCTCCAGTGGAGTCCGGACGGAACCAAAGTCTCATTCGTACAGCGGGACGACAGCGGCGAGCATGGTGAGCTTTACTATGTCGACGTCGCCACGGGCAAGTCGACCGTGCTGGTGGCCAGCGGAAAACTCGCGTCGCTTGCTCCTCCGGCAAGCGCGATCAAGGACGAGCGCAAGAAGGAAGCGGCGCAGCGTTATTCGATTGCCGCCTATCACTGGGCGCCCGATTCCAGGCATCTTCTCTTCGACTCCATGGGCCAGCTCTGGCTCTACAGCCTCGACAACGGCACGGCGGTGCAGCTCACCTCCAGCAACGACGAGAGCAGTGATCCCAAGTTCTCGCCGACTGGCGATCGTATCTCCTACGTTCGCAAACACAACCTCTACCTGCGGCCGGTGGATGGCGGCCCCGAGGGCCAACTCACCAAGGACGGTAGCGACAACCTGCTGAACGGTGAAGTCGATTGGGTCTACGAAGAAGAACTCTATTCGCGCAGTAATTATTTCTGGTCGCCCAACGGCAAGCAGATCGTCTTCTTGCAAATGGACGAGAAAGATGTGCCGACCTATCCCATCACCGACTGGATGCCGGTTCATCCTACCGTCGACAATGAGAAATATCCCCAGCCCGGCGATCCCAACCCTGGCGTGCGGATCGGGGTCATCAAAAGTGACGGCAGCAAGGTGAAGTGGATTACAGCCGGCGCAGGCGGTAATGGCGCGTTGCCACTTGGAAACGATCCCAACGTGCTTATTCCACGTTTCGGCTGGGTGCGCGATGGACTCATCTGGGCCATGGCCCTTAATCGCATTCAGGATCGACTTGACCTGTATTTTGTCGACGTCGACAGCGGCAAGTCTCAGCTCATGATGACAGAGACGACCGATGCCTGGATCGATATGCATCGCGAAGTCGACTTCAAGCTGCTCGACTCCGGCGACGGCTATCTCTGGACGAGTTGGCGCGATGGCCACAATCACATCTACCTGTACCGCTTCGACAAGCAGAATCCGCTCAGCTCCCAGGCCAAGATGGAGAAGCAGCTTACCAGCGGCGACTGGGAGGTGGAAAGCATCGATGGCATCGACAATCAGCAGAGGATGGTCTTTTTCTCGGCTAACTTTGGTGATGTGCTGCAGCGTAACGAATGTGCCGTCGGCTTGGACGGGGAGAAGTTGCATCGTATGTCGCAGCAGGACGGCACGCACTTCGCCGACTTCGATCCCAAGAACGCAAAGTATTACGTCGACAACTTCTCGGCACTCACCACGCCACCAACCATGTCCCTGTGCAAGGTGGACGGCGACTGCACGCCGTTTTGGAAGCCGCGCAGCGTCGATGCCTACGATCTGCTCACGCCCAAGATAGTGAAGTTCGTGGCGGCCGACGGCGTCACTCAGCTGTATGGCGAGATTCTGTTTCCACCACCGGGCGCGCCGATGAACCCTAACGGCAAGGCTCCGCTCATTCTCAATCCCTATGGTGGCCCTGGTCCTCAGACCGTTCGCGATTTCTGGATTGGTTATGACCTCTTCGATCAGATCCTGGCGCGGCAGGGCTTCGCCGTTTTGCATGTGGACAACCGCGGCATGGGCAATCGTGGCAAGGCGTTCGCGCTGCCTATTAAGCATCACTTCGGTCCCGTCGAGCTCAGCGATCAGCTCGCCGCCATGAAGGAAGCCCTCGATCAGTTCCCGCAGCTGGACCGCACGCGTCTTGCGTTCTGGGGATGGAGCTACGGAGGATACTTCACTCTTTACGCGTTAGAGCATAGCGATCAGTTCAAGTCGGGAGTGTCGGTCGCGCCCGTGACCGACTGGCACAACTACGACTCGATCTACACCGAACGTTACATGGGCTTGCCCAAAGACAACGAGGCCGGTTACAAGGACAGCTCGCCGGTCAACTTCGCCGCCAATCTGCACGGCCAGCTGCTGGAGGTGCATGGCACCAGCGACGACAACGTGCACATGCAAAACACGATTCAGATGGTCAACAACTTGATCGAAGCGGGTAAGCAGTTTCGGCTGATGATGTATCCCGGGAAAACGCACGGTATCGCCGGATTTGCTGCAGGTACTCACCTGTTCCACATGATCGACGACTATTTCCTGGAGACCTTGGCGCCGGGAAAATAACGCGCCAGGCAACATCCGTTCAGAAAACCTAAGCGTTTAGGTTATAGTTGCCGACAATTGCACGCTTCGCCGGCTGGCGGGTCGTGATTCATCCCAACGATCACCGTCCAGCGCACCTGCATGTTATCGCTAAGGATTGCGAAGCGGTGGTCGAGCTTAACTGTCCCGTGGGGCCGGTCGTTCTGCGCGAAAACTAGGACGTGGACGCCCGGAATTCGGAAGAATCCGGCGAGCGAGAGCTTGGCAGACTCTGCAAAGAGTGGGAGAGCATCCATGGCGGCGACTGATGAGCTCGGGATGGCGAGTGAACGAGGCCGCATGCAACTGCGGAAAACGCCTCCCGCGATTGCGGCACGTTACGATCGCAGGATGGGGCGAGTCGTAGTCAGCCTGGCATCTGGCGTCGATATCAGCTTTTCGCCGCAGGATGCAGAGGGTCTCCAGAAGGCGACAGCCGCGCAACTGCAGTCCAATTGAAATCACTCCCTCTGGATTGGGCCTTCATTTTCCCAAGCTCGACGCAGGCCTCTACCTTCCTGCGTTGCTGGAAGGTGTTCTTGGATCGCGCAAATGGATGGCCGCAAAGCTGGGTGCGAAAGGAGGAAGGCGCACTACCTTGGTAAAGAGGCGTGCTTCACGAGCCAACGGACGCCTCGGCGACCGCCCGAGAAAGACGAAAGCAGGGTAACGATCTTTTCAGCGAAGGTGTCTATTGACCCGCGAACAAAGAATTCCTCCCGGCCTCCGCGGTTAAGCTCGCTCGACTTGCCCACATTCTTGCTTTCTGTTTGAATTCAGGGAGCCGATTCCAACACTCCCGGAGCGTTACCCTGGCGAACCAAATCTTCGCGTGCAAGTCCATTGACAAGCTGATCGCCGACTCGCAGGAGGCGGAACATCGGCTCAAGAAGTCGCTCGGGCCATGGTCGCTCACGGGACTGGGCATCGGCGCAGTCATCGGCTCGGGCATCTTCACCGTTATCGGCACCGCCATCGCCGGGCAGAAATTCGACACGCCTTCCATCCTGAACAGTCCGCTCGCGGATTACATCGTCCACCACACAGCAACCCTCGGTCGTCCGGGTGCAGGACCGGCGCTGGCACTCTCGTTAGTGCTCGTCGCGATTGTCTGCGGCTTCACCGCGCTGTGCTACGCCGAACTTGCCTCGATGATCCCCATCGCCGGCAGCGCCTACACCTACACGTACGCCACCATGGGCGAACTGATCGCCTGGATCATCGGCTGGGACCTGATCCTCGAATACGCCGTCAGCAACATGGCCGTGAGCGTGGGTTTCGCGGCGCACATGGAGGCGACGTTTACCTGGTTTGGATGGCATCCCGCGTTGCGCTGGATCACCCCCGCGTATCTGCCCGGCGGGCTCACCGACCTCAAGGGCAATGTTCTCTACAACCCGGGCTGGCACTTCGGCTTCAACATCCCGGCGTTCCTGATCGTCCTGATCCTGACGGTGGTGCTGGTGCGCGGCATTCGCGAATCCGCTGAGACCAACAACATCATGGTCCTGCTGAAAATCGCAGCCATCCTGGCCTTCGTCTTTGTCGGCATGCGCTTCATTCATCCGACCAACTATCATCCTTTCATTCCCGAAGGCTGGTCGGGAGTGCTGACCGGCGGCTCGATCATCTTCTTCACCTATATCGGATTCGACTCGGTCTCGACGGCGGCGGAGGAGGCGCGCAATCCGCAACGTGACATTCCCTTCGGCATCATCGCAACACTGATCGTCTGCACGGTCCTCTACATCGCCGTCGCAGTCGTGCTTACGGGTTTGGTGCCGTGGAGATCGCTCATTGACGACGCCGCGCCAGTGGTCAATAGCCTGAGCCTGCTGGCAGGTACCACAAAGTCGGAGTTGCTGCGCTGGACCGAGTTGGCCGTCCTCTTCGGCGCAATGATGGGCATGATTTCGTCACTGCTGGTCTTTCAGTTGGGACAGGCGCGTGTATGGTTCTCCATGTCGCGCGATGGCCTGCTGCCGAAGATCTTCAGCAACGTGCATCCTCGCTTCCGCACGCCGGCGGTAGCGACGTGGATCGCGGGCTTCCTGGTCGGCATTCCCGGCGGCATTCTCGACATCGGCACGCTCTCCGATTTGTCGAATATCGGCACGTTGTTTGCTTTTGTGTTGGTGTCGCTCGGCGTAATCATCCTGCGCTACAAGCAGCCTGAGCGGCATCGCGGCTTCCGCGCGCCCGGCGGCTTGGCTGCACCAATTCTCAGCGTCATCTTCTGCGTGCTACTGATGGCCGGCCTGCCAATCCTGACCTGGCTCCGCTTCTTCGCCTGGCTGATCATCGGCATGGCTGTGTACTGGCTCTATAGTCGCCATCGCAGCGAGTTTAGCCCGACCAATTCCAAGCCCGTGCTGCAGACGGTCACGAAGCGGTGAGCGATGACTTCATTCACTCGCTGCCGAAGGCGGAACTCCACCTGCACCTCGAGGGTTCTGTCGATCCTCCCACATTGTCAGAGTTGAGCCGCCGCCATACCACGCCGCTTTCAACTACGAACAATCGCTATCGAAACATCGAAGACAGCGGCCGAGTCTTCACCGAGGACGAAGCTCGCGCATTGTATCGCTACCTGGACTTCACCGGATTCCTGGCCGCGTTTAAGGCGGTCACCGAGCGACTGCGCACCGCCGACGACTATGAACTCGTCACCTATCGCATGATGAAGAAACTGCATGCGCAAAATGTCGTTCACGCCGAGGTGTACATCTCGGCTGGCGTGGTGCACTGGCGGGGCGGCGAGTTTGCACCGTTGTTTGAGGGCGCCGAGCGGGGCCGACAGCGGGGGGAGCGCGACTTCGGCATTTCGCTCTACTGGATTCTGGATGCTGTCCGACACTTTGGAGTCGACGAGGCGCAACGCGTGGTCGATGAGGCCATCCGGCTGAAGTCCTACAATGTGGTAGGCATCGGTATCGGCGGCGACGAACGCCGCGCCGGGCCTGAGCAATTTCGCGATGTCTACGAACACGCCGCGAGAAATGGCCTGCGTTTAACAGTCCATGCGGGAGAAACGTTGGGTCCGGAGTCGATCTGGGGCGCGCTGCGAGAGCTGAAGCCGCATCGCATTGGACATGGGCTGCACGCAATCGACGATCCAGACCTGGTCCACTATCTCGCGGAACAACAGATCCCTGTCGAACTGTGCATTACCAGTAATGCGGTTACAGGCTGCTGCCAGGCCATCGCCAACCATCCGGTCCGGAAGCTTTTCGACGCCGGCGTGCCGGTGGTACTAAATACCGACGATCCTGACATGTTCCACACGACCCTTAACAAGGAATACACGATTGCGCGCGAAGTCTTTGGCTTTGCCGATGCCGAACTGCGCGAGCTAGCGCGGAATTCCTTTCGAGCGTCCTTCTTGTCCGAACGTCGAAAGCAGGAGTTCCTCTCCAGGATCTAGCGGAGGCGGTAACCCGTTCCTATTCTCCGGCGACCGTCATCCCATCAATGCGCAGCGTGGGGGATGCGATGGAGCTGCGAAATTCCAAGTCGTTGCCGATCTCGGAAATGTTGAAAAACATGTCCTTGAGATTGCCGGCGACGGTGATCTCTTCGACGGGAAAGGTCAACTCGCCGTTCTGAATCCAAAGACCGCTGGCGCCGCGCGAGAAGTCGCCGGTGACCAGATTGACGCCGAAGCCGAGAAACTCGGTGACAAAAAGACCATCCTTGATATCGGCGATGATCTCTTCTGCGCTCTTCGTTCCCGGCTTGAGGAAGAAGTTGCCCGGCCCGATCCCAGGCGTCCCGGCCAGACCGCGCGAGGCGTTGCCAGTCGTCTGCAAGCTGAGCTTTTTCGCAGTGTACGTGTTCAGCAGATATGACTTGAGAACACCGCGCTCGATAACGATCGTTTTGCGACTGGGCACGCCTTCGGAGTCGAACGGGCTTGTTCCGAAGCCGCCGGGCATGGTGCCGTCATCGATGACGTCGATGTTATCGCCGGCGATCTTCTCGTTCAGCTTGTCCGTCAGAAACGACGCACCGCGATAGACCGAGTCTCCATTGACCGCTTCGAAGATGTGTCCGACCAGCGCGCCGGCAATGGTGTGCTCGAAGACAATCGGCACCTTCGCCGTCTTCACCTTGCGCGCTCCCAGACGCCGCAGCGTCCGCTTGGCCGCGATCTGGCCGACCTCTTCGGGCGACTGCAACTTTGTCAGGGTGTTCGCCACGGAGTACCAGTAGTCGCGCTGCATGGCCGCGCCTTCCATCTGGGCGATGGGAACAGCCGAAACCGAGCAATAAGAACGCTGATAATCCCCGACAAAACCGTGGGAATTCGCCAATACCTTGTAGCCGACGGCGGCATCGAAGTTTCCGCCTTCCGAGTTGGTGATGCGCGGATCGGCGTCCATCGCGGCTTTCTCGGCACGGCGCGCGTAGTCGATGCGATCGGCGGTTGAGAGCGAGTAGACATCTTCGTGATAGAGGTCGAGATCGCCTTCCAGCTTGCCCAGCTGCGAGGGCTCGGGAATTCCGGCGAAAGGATCTTCGCTGGTAACTTTGGCCAGCCTCAGCGCCGAGTCCACCATCTGCTTGATTCCCGCAGGCGTGAGATCGCTCGAATAGGTGCTGGCCGCCCGTTTACCGAAGAAAACGCGCACACCAATGCCTTTGGAGCCGGACTCCTTCAGCGTCTCCACGTCGCCGAGGCGGACGACGGTCGAGAATTCGCTGCCATCCATCGCGACCGCCTCAGCTGCGGTCGCCCCGCCTTGCATGGCGCGACGAACGACGTCGCTAGCAATTTCCCGCAGATCGGTTGAAGTGGATTGTGGCGCGGCCTGGCGTTCTGCAGTTGAAACTGTCATCTGGATATTAGTCCCATTACGTAGGAGTCCCACAATGTGGGAATCTGAAAGTGATATGTTGCGTCTGAACGTACAGGCTTATCCGCCGGTCCCGCCGACTGTCAGCCGGTCGACCTTGAGGGTTGGAATGCCAACCCCGACGGGCACTGACTGTCCATCCTTCCCACAGGTCCCCACCCCCTCATCGAGCTGCAGGTCACTGCCAACCATCGAAACCTTGGTCAGCACATCCGGCCCATTGCCGATCAGAGTCGCGTTCTTCAAAGGGGAAGTCACTTTGCCGTCTTCAATCAGATATGCTTCGGACGCCGAGAAAACGAACTTGCCATTCGTGATATCGACCTGGCCGCCACCGAAGTTCACTGCGTAAACACCGTATTTGACGGACCGAATGATGTCCTCGGGCGAGTCCTGCCCCGCCAGCATGTAGGTGTTCGTCATGCGTGGCATGGGAATATGCTGATAGCTTTCGCGACGGCCGTTGCCGGTATTCGGAATGCCCATCAGCCGCGACGACAGCTTATCGGAGAGATAACCCTTTAAGATTCCCTTCTCGATCAAAACGGTGTTCTCGGTCGGATTGCCTTCGTCGTCCACGTTGAGCGATCCGCGACGGCCAGGCATGGTACCGTTGTCAACCACCGTGCACTTGTCGCTGGCAACGCGGCGTCCCAGCATTCCAGAGAACGCGGATGTCTTCTTGCGATTGAAATCGGCTTCGAGACCATGACCGATGGCCTCATGCAGCAGAATTCCCGGCCAGCCCGGACCGAGCACGACTTCCATTTCTCCTGCCGGCGCATCGCGGGCGTCGAGCTGAATAATCGCCTGACGGGCTGCTTCCTTGGCAAAATGTTCGGGTGAAGCATCGCCCTGGAAGTAATCGAGCGCTACGCGTCCGCCCCCTCCAGCGCTCCCGCGGGCCGAACCTGCGTCCTGCGACTTCGCGATGCACATGACGCTCATGCGCGCCAACGGCTGCGAATCCTCCGCGAAGCTGCCGTCGGAGCCGATCACCAGAATTGTGCGCAGTTCGTCGGCATAACTGACGCGCACTTCGTGGATGCGAGGATCGTAATCGCGCGCGGCTTTATCAGCGCGCTGCACCAGATCGACCTTCGCCAGCACATCCGCTTCCACCGAAGGCAGCGGCACGGGATAAAGATTGTGCGCAGGTCTGTCGGTCAGGCCGACAACTGGCTCTTTCGCTGGACCGCTGGCAATCAGCGCCGCGGTTCGCGCCGCGTGCAGAATCCGCTCCGGAGACAGATCGTCGGTATACGCGTAGCCGGTGCGTTCGCCCGAAAGCACGCGAACGCCACAGCCCACCGAGATGCCTTGCGTGGCCGACTTTACCATGCTCTCGTCAAGCGAGACCGAGGTGGAAGTTTGATACTCGAAGTAGAGGTCAGCAAAATCGCCGCCGGCGGAAAGCGCGGCACTCAGATAGCGCTCAATGTCGGCTTGCGCCAGTCCATAGCGCTCAAAGAAGAACTTCTTGTCCATAGTCACTCTGAATTAGATGCCCAACGCCGCGCAACGATTGAGGCCACCAAGCCACGCCTTTTGTGCGCAGAGAATAATGAAATACCGGAACCCGCGCAACGCGCGTTCCGGAATATTCATTATCACATACAACTGTGCTCGCCGAGGCTGAACTGGCTCAGCCCCCAAATCTACAATCGAAGCCGAAGGTACTCGTGCTCACGGCTACTATTTCCGCCGAATCGCTGGTTCATCTGCTGGAGGAATTTCTCGCTTCTATCCCGCACGCGGTTGCTATCGAAGACGGTGCAGTGCTGTTCGACTTCAGCTCGGCGCGATATTCGGTATCCGGTGAAGGTAAGTGCGTGCTCCATATCTGGTCGGAGGAGCGCAACACGGTTCGGCGCGTGCTCGATGCCGAGGTAAGAGACCGCTCCGTGCGCCTGCAGGTGCTTCGCTTTGGACAATCGCAACCGAATCTGCTGGAGATCTGCGCGGACCGCGATCATCGCACCGGAACGGCTAAGCGTGCCGCACGGGCACGGTATCAGGCATTGCTGGAACGCCTGCTGCGGCGCGAGTATCCCGGTTTCAAGGTGGATCAGGTCAGCAGCAGTCCAGATCTGGAGCACTCGTTTAGCCCGGTTTACACACGCGGCCTGCTGCGTGCCGGGCAGAGTGCGTTTGCGATTCTTGGGGTCAATGCTGACGAGACCCAGCCGTCGGTGGATGCGGCTCTCACCTTCGGCATTCTTTGGATGGACTACCAGCGGAGGCATCTGGCCGGGCGCGCGGTTGTGGAGGGATTGAAGCTTTTTGTGCCGCCGCGCTGCTCGGAGATTGTGCGCCAGCGGGCCGCCAATCTAGATGCTGAAGCGGCCAAGTGGCAGCTCTACGAACTGGACGAGCGCTCCGAGACTTGTGCCGCGATCGAAACGGCGGACTGCGGCAACATCATCACGCGGCTTACGCGCGCGGTCGATACTCAGGCGGCGCGGGAGCGCTTTGCAACCTCCATCGCTCGAATTCAGGGAATGGTCCCAAGGGTTCAGGTCTCCGTTGAATCTCACTCCGAGATTGTCTTTCGTCTTTATGGACTGGAGTTCTCGCGCGCGCGCATGACTCCGGAAACAGGTTCGTTCCGCAATCGCCAATCGATTATTTTTGGCGTCGCGCCCGCTGAGTACGAACTGGACGAAAACAGCGAAGCGCTCTTTCGTGAACTGATGCAGCGCATTTGTCAGGAGCGGCAGTCCGGCGGCTCGCAGACCAATCTGTTCTTCCGCCTGGCGCCGGAACGATGGCTGGAAAGCCTCATCACGCGAGATGTGCGTGCGATCGATGAGCGGCTCGATGGCCGTTTTGTCTATTCGCAAGTGCCGGCGTTTGCTGCCGCTGATCGCGCCATGCTTGATGTGCTGACCTGTACGCTGGATGGACGGCTTGCGGTTCTCGAGCTGAAGGCAAATGAAGATATTCATCTGCCGCTGCAAGGGCTGGACTACTGGGCGCGGGTCCGCTGGCACCAGCAACATGGCGAGTTCGCGCGCAACGGATATTTCGCCGGACGAGAGATCTCCAGCGCACCACCGCTGCTCTACCTGGTCGCGCCGGCGTTGCGGGTTCATCCAGCTACTGACGCACTACTACAGTATTTGTCTCCACGGGTCGAATGGACGCTGGTCGAGATCGATGAGCGCTGGCGTGATGGCGTTCACGTCGTGAATCGCAAGCATCCACCGAAGTCGACGAGCTGGGGCGCAGCCTTCTAGAGCCGTTGGCTACTACAGTGCAGCGCCCGCACCGCACGCTCGCTTGCTGTCGCATCTTATACAATCGAATTTCTCATGATGAACCGGATGGTCTTTGCCAACGTTGTTCACCGGCCGTTTCGCACCATCATCAGCGTGGTAGCGGTCGGAGTTGAAGTCACGCTGATCTTGCTGATCGTCGGCATCCTGCTTGGCATGCTGAACGACAGCAAGAACCGACAGTCCGGTATCGGCGCCGACATTATGGTGCAGCCGCCGGGCTCGTCCCTGCTCATGGGCGTAAACGGCGCTCCGGTTTCGGTAAAGGTTGCGAACATGATTGGGCAGTTATCTCATGTTGCGGCTGTGACCCCGGTCGTGACGCAGATCATGACTTCGGGCGCCGTTGAAGTGCTCTACGGAATCGATCTGCAATCCTTCGACGCCGTCAGCGGCGGCTTTCACTACCTGTCGGGCGGGCCATTCCAGGGGCCAAACGACATGATCATTGACGACCTCAAAGCGGCGCAGAAGCACGTTAAGGTCGGTGACACAATTGAGGCTCTCAATCATCAGTTTCGCGTCTGCGCCATTGTCGAACACGGCAAAGGAGCGCGGGAGTTTGTACCGATCACGACACTGCAGGACATGATCGGAGCGATTGGCAAGGCGACCATCTTCTATGTCAAGCTCGACAATCCCAATAATGCGGATGAGGTGGTGAAGGCGATCAAGAAC
>Ga0335078_10007399_pt1 | contig 16289 bp, 9 predicted proteins | sample Lox_Sample_32_FD_206711 | JGI IMG/M metagenome (GOLD analysis project Ga0335078, IMG submission 206711) | Soil microbial communities from Loxahatchee National Wildlife Refuge, Florida, United States - Lox_Sample_3.2 | ecosystem: Environmental > Terrestrial > Soil > Wetlands | place: USA: Florida...
GCAAGTCCATGCTGCTCCCAGACATTCTGCTGGTATTGGGTGGTCGTGGCGCTGCCGTTCTTGTTCAGAGACACGGTGCCCTGGGTAGCGCCGTCAAGCTGTACGGTGGCGCTGCCCTGGGTTGGTCCAGTCACACTGATCCAGCGGACGCCGGTGCCGGTGAAAGTGAGGGTCGCGGTGGCGGCAGTCGCTTCGGTGAGCGTATAGGAGGACGTGCTGGCGGTCACCGGCGCAGATACACTCGACCAGGAGCCGCCATAAACGATAGTAGGCGGTTGCTGGGGCGGAGCGTTGCTGGTGACATTGCGGGTATCCTCGATGCGGCTGGGTTCGACGGTGTAAGTCCAGGTGGCGCCTGCATCGGTGGACTCAAAAAGCCCGTGATAGCCGGCGGCGAACATAGTCTGGTCGCTTGTGAAGTTAGGCGAAAGCGCCACCGCCATCACGAGGTTGTCCGGAAACGCAGTGATCTGGGTCAAATTCTGCCCGCCCTGCGTGGATTCCATGAGTCCAGCCTGGAAGGTGCCGACAAACAGAGTTTGATCCTCCGCGTAGGCGGGGGATAGTTGAATGTCGAGCGGCCGCAGGGTGCTGGTCCCGGGAAGGACCGTCCAGGTCGATCCGCCATTCACGGATTTGAAAAGGCCCCCGGTGAGGCCGCCGGCAAATACGGTGCCGTCCGTGGCAAACGAGGGAGAAACGACGACGGTCAGGGCGGCTTGCGTAGTCTGCGGCAGGGTCAGGAGAGTCCAGGTAACACCGCCATTGGTGGACTTATAAAGTCCGGTCTGGGCGCTGGCGGCGAACGCTGTCCGGTCCGTGGCGAAAGCCGGTGAAAAGGCGATGGCATTGACCGATATACCGGTCACATTGGTCATGGTCCAGGTGCTGCCGCCGTTGGTGGAAAGGAACAGGCCTTCGTACGCGAGATTCGTATTGGTGCCTCCTATGAGCACCGTGGAATCGAGCGCATAGTTGGGCGAAATGGCAAAGGCCCGGGGGTAATCGGCCTGCCCGTTGCCCGTCAGTTTGGGCCACGTGGCGCCGTGGTTGGTGGTCCGCTGCAAGCCATCGGCGTCGCCGCTGAAGGCGGTGCCATCCTGCGCATAATTCGGAGAGATTCCCGAAGCGTCGGTATAAGAAAGATTCATTCCGGTGTTCTGAAAGGTCCACGTTGCGCCGCCGTTGGTGGACCATAAGTTACCGCCGCCGTAGGTGTTCGCAAATACAGTCTGGTCGTTGGCGTAGTTGGGGGAAAGATTGATGTGGCGGATCAGCCTGGTGGGCAAGGTATCGATATATTGCCAGGAAATGGATGGGGATCCCGGCGAGGTCCAGATTCCTTCATACATTCCGAGATACAACGCGGTGCCGTTGCCCAGGGCGGCCGCGGACACGGTTTGATAATGGGTGTTCGTCAGGGTGGAAAGCGTGCGGGAGACGGCGCCGCCGAGCGTCCAGGAGGCGCCCTGGTTGGTGGATTGGAAGACGCCGCCGACGGCGGTCGAGGCCCACAGGGTAGAATCTTCAGAGTAGTGCGGAGAGAACGCCAAGGAGGTCACCCTGGGGTCCGCAAGGCCCGAAGTGGATGCCTTCCAGGAGCTGCCGGCATTCGTGGAGATGAGAATACCGGAGAGTGTGCCGGCAAAGACGGAGTTATCGGAGCTGAACGTAGGCGAGTAAGCGATCGCGTTGACTTGAGAAGTCACCGCGGTAGCCACCGCGGTCCAACTGGAGCCGGCATTGGTGGATTTGAAGAGCCCGTTCTTGACGGTTCCGATCAGCAGCGTTTTGTCGGTAGCGTAATTGGGAGACACCGCCATTACAGTCAGACCGCCGGTGAGCGAGGGAGGCGCCGAAAGCAGTTGCCAGGCTTGGCCGCGGTTAGTCGATTCGTATATGGTCTTGTTCGCGGTGACTGCGAAAAGAGTGTTGTCTTTCGCGAAGTTCGGGGACAAAGCGACGCTTACCAGCGACTGGGTAGTGAGCGCGGCCCACGAGGCTCCCTTATTGGTGCTCCGGAACAGGCCTCCCGTGCCCGCGAGGTAGAGGGTCTGATCCTGGCTGTAGCCCGGCGAAATGGCCATTGACAAGACCGCGGTGTTGTTCGGCAGGCCCGGGACCACCGACCAGGTAACGCCGGCGTCAGTGGACTTCAGGAGCATATAGACGCCGACTTTAATCGACAGAAGTCCGGTCGCAGCATAAATGGTGCGGTCTTGGGAAAAGTTCGGGGATAGGGCCATGCAGGCGATGGGATCGTGCGGATCGTGAGCCAGCAAGGACGGGCTGGCGAAAGCGAGGCAAGCCAGGATGCAGAAGCAGACGCGAGTCGTTAAGGTCATCAAGCCCTCTCGTGGTTTCAGCCGCGGCCACCTGGAAGCCGACCCCCGCAATGCAGTACTGCTCAGGATAAAGACGGCGCGAAACCGGGTGGCGAAAAGGCAATTCATTGTAGAGGGCGGCTTTACGGGAAGTCAAGGTTACGGCCTGGAGCCGGTACTAGAGATGGTACCTACAAGGTTCGTTAAGGTTTGAGTGGGGTGTAGAGCACGGCGATCGCCGGGCGTGGCGCGACTCGCCGGGCGGGGGGCGTGTTAGATTCGGTTATGTCCCGGTGGCATTGGCGTGAGTTTCTGAGAGCAGCGGGTATCCTGATGCTATGGGCTGTTGCGGCCCGCCCGGCGGCGTCCCAGACGTGCGATTCCGCCTGTAACCAGTTCATCGCGTCGGTGAACGCCGCGATCGGCAGCGTGGCCGGCAGCGGCACGTCTTCCCAACCGATCGTGTACGGCGCCAACATCCCGTACGCCAACGGCATGGTGGTCGGCGGCGCAACCGAGGATGTGCTGTTGGCCTATGTGGATGGTTTGAAGGCCGCGGGCGTACAGCGCGTGGAGTTCAATCCCGGAGTCACTTCGCTCGCCAGCCAGGCCGTTCAGAGTTTGTACGACGCCATGGTCCAGCACATCCACGAGTTAGGAATGGAACTGGCCATCAATGTGGAGTTCACTCCCGGCGAATTGGGACAAAACATCACGTTCCAGACTTTTGAAACCGCGGCGATGCAGAGCTATCCGCAACTGGTGGCGCGCTATCAGCCCGACATTTTCGTGATTGTCCACGAGCCTACTACCGCTACCGGAAGCATGCAAGTTCCCATCACCCAGGATTGGCGCGATTTTATTCTCACGATGATTCCCCTTCTCAGGGCCGCGTCGCCGCGCACCAAGCTGGCGGCCGGCGCGTTCCAAAATGGCGAGCTGCCAGCTCTCAGCACGCAGGAAAACGCATACTTCGAGGATTGGGCTGCCAACATTCCCGGATGCCTGGGAGCGGCGGTGAACACCGGCTGCCTGGATTTCATGACCATGGACATCTATAACGATGACACCTTCGCGACTTACAGCCAGTGGGCCAGCCTGGCGCACACCAACCATAAGGGGACTTATATCGAAGAAGTGTGGGCGCCGCATTATCTTCCGAACCCGTTGCCGCCCGGCGCCCTGTCTTCGCAGGGTTATCTCACCAGCTCGTTGGACAGTCTGTCGATTGTAGGAGCTGCCAACCCGGCCTTCGTGTCCATGGATCTGAACTGGCTGCAGGGCATGTCGAAGTTTGCGGCCGCCAACGGAATGGCGGCCATGACGGTTTTTACGACGGAGACATTCTTCGCGTATGGGACCACGGGACACGACAAGACCACCGACTCGGTCTACACTTCAGCGGTGCTGAGCGCGCTCCAGGCGGGCCAACTCACCTCCACGGCCCAAGCTTACCTGGCGGATATAAACGGACGGAATTCCGGTGCTCAGCCGGCGGCCGGTATGGCCACCAGCGTTTCCAGCGCCAGCTATGCGACGCTTCCTCCTAACGCTTTCAACCCGAATTGCGGCACTATCGAGAACCCCTGCAATGCGAATGTGACTATCGCTCCCGACGCGCTGGTGAGCGCCTTTGGCGCGCATCTGGCGACCGGCGACGGGGTTACCAGCGCGGCCGATTTTTCGATGACTCTGGCGGGCACCACGATGACCCTGGTGGACAGTACGAATGCCGTATTCAACGTGCCAATGTACTCGGTGTCGCCTTTGCAGGTGAACTACTACGTGCCGGGCGATGTGGCGGCCGGTCCGGCGACGATCACGATTCAGAGCGCCGACGGCGTCCAAACCACGGGCACGGTCCTGGTTGCGGCGGCCGCGCCCGGACTGTATACCGCGGTTCAGAACGGCAAGGGCGTGGCATCCGGTATCGCGGTTTGCGCCGGCGTCTGCACCGGCTACCCAACGGCCGGAAGCACGCACGGACAGTTCTTCGAGGACACCTTCATTTGTGGCAATGGGCCGAGTACATGCGTGCCCCAGCTTTTCAGCCTGGGCGCGCCGACGGATAACGTGGTGGTGGAATTGTTCGGGACGGGCTTTCGTCACTTGTCTTCGAAATCCGTCATCCAGGCGGAAATCAATGGGCAAAACTTGCAGGTGCAGTACGCCGGGCCCCAGGGCGGGTACATGGGGCTGGATCAGATCAACGTGCGGATCCCGAATTCTCTAGCGGGCAGCGGATTAGTGAACCTGTTTTTGACCGTGCAAGACCCCGCGAATAACATCGATACTTCCTTCAACACGGTAACCCTCGGAATTCAATAACGGCGAGGCGCCGTGAGCGGACGCGAAGCCGCACAGTCAGCAGACGCGTGCCGCCGCTTGTTTCGCGGGACTCCGGGGCGTTTCGCCCGGTCTGTTAGAACGTCAAGCGGCTGGCGAACTGGAACGCGCGGGGACCGCCCGTACCGAAGATGTTGGGCGTCCTTTGCGACGCTTGGCCGAAGTTCGGCGCGTTCAGCACGTCGTTGTAAAAGGTGAGGTTCGCAATGTTGAATACGTTGAAACACTCGCCGATCACCGACAGCTTCCAGCGCTCTTTGGAAAGCCGGAACGTCTTGGTTACCCGCAGGTCCTGGGAATTGAAGCTGCGCGGAAAGGTGAAGTTCGCCGGCAACGTAAGGAACGGAATCGGGTGACCCAGCGGATCCGTCTTTCCGGCATAGGTTTCGTTAAACTGATTCACCAGTTGAATCAAGTCCGCTTTGCTCTTGCTGACGCCGAACTGGTTGAAGCCGCCGCCGGGCAGAGGCGGGCCGGGATAGGGGCTCTCGCCGGCGGAGGCGAAGACTCCGTTGCCGTTGATGTCGATGCCGGTCAGGAAGGGCTGGAAAGGCGCCGCGCTCTGAAACGAGGTGATACCGGAGATCTGGATATTCCACGGCAGAATCACCACGATCGAGCCGGTGAGTGTCTGATGACCGGCTTGCGGGCCCCAACTCGCAAACCAATTGCTGTTGTCGACCAGGCCGTTGTAACCGACCTGGCTGGAATACGAGTAGGCCAGCGTGCCGGACGTACGGTGCGAGAAACGCTTGTCGGCCTTCACCAGCAGTCCTTTGTAATGGGAGCGGCCCCCGGAGATTTCGGTCTCGATGGGGCCCGCGGAACATTCGACCGGTACTTGCAGGGCCTGGCCCGGTCCGCATTTCGGGATCACCGGCCCGGCCGCGCTGTTGTAATGGTTCAGGTCGGCGTCGTTGATCAACTGGTGCATGTATTGCCGGAACACAAAATCCGCGCTGATGAGAAGGTCGCTGCGCACTTCCCGCTGAATACCGGCGCTGGCATGTTCGGAGTACGGGAGACGGAAGTTCTGCGGGATCAATCCCTGTCCGGTCTTAAATAACTCGACGTTGGGAACGTTGAGGCCGGAGTTGAATTCCCGCTCGGCTTCCGAGGCGAAGAACTGGATATCGCCTTCCAGTCCTACTCCCCGGAACTGCGTAGGTTCGCTGCTGAAACTGGTCGGCTGGATGGGCGCGGGCAGGTTTCCGAACAACGGCGAAACGAAGCCGAAGAACGAAGAGTCCGGCAGCGGGATACGTCCGGTGCCGAGAGGACTCAGAATGACGCGCTCGATCAGCCGGTTGAAGATATCCCAGGTGTCGTAGTAGATCGCGGCTCCGGCCCGGACCACCGTCTTGTTGTCTTTCGTGACCGACCAGGCGAAGCCCAGCATGGGGCTGAAATTACGCGGCGAGTGTTGTTCATAGCCGAGCCCATCGGCTCCGAAGATGGGCGCCAGATAACTCGGCTTGGTCAGATCGTGATTCAACGCGTTGCTTTCGTAAGACCAGGCCAGACCGTAATTGAGGCTGAAGCGCGGGCGGATCTTCCAGGTGTCCTCGGCGTACAGATGGAAAAGATTGTCATGGTCGGCGTTGCCGCGCTGGAACAAAGGCGGCTGGGTGGGATTCCCGACGCCGATCGTAAACTCGGCCACCGGTAGTTTTAGAATGTCGGCCACCGTGTTGAAGGTAGAAGGAACTTGAACTTGATACTGCGCCGGCACCGGACCGCAGTTTGTACTCCCGCGGGGAACGCAGTAGCCGTTCTGATTGAAGGCCTGCACCAATTCCGGCGACCAAAGCTCGATGGCCGCGGGCTGTGCGTAGGCATAGGATCCGGTGCCCTTTTGATACTCCCAGTAGCCGCCGAATTTGATCGCGTGCGTACCCTTCTGCGAACTCACGTTATCGGCAAAGATATGCCGCCGCAACAGGCGGCTCTGCGGCGCGTTGGCGGCTTCCCCCATGGCGAAGTTGTTCACCCCGAGAATCGTGATCATGGGACCGTCCGCGTTCACATAATTGCCCTCCGAAGTGGTGTAGCCCCATCCGAGACAAGGGGCCGGGCACTGCGCCAGGGTGGGCGGCTCGTTGACATTGGACCAGAACGTGTAGGAATAACGGAACTCGTTGGCGGTGGCTGGAGTCAGCACGCTGATCACGGAAAAAACGCCGGAGTCGGCCCAGTTGGTATTTACGTTCCAGTCCGAGGGCAAGTCGCCAATGCCGGGCGGCGCAAAGGAGTTGTTGCCGTCATGCGAATAACGCAGAAAAGCGTTGTGTTTGCCCGAGATCCGCCAATCGAGCCGCTCGGTAAGCTCGTTGGCGTGATAGGGACTCGGGGTGTTGGCTCCGAACGCCTGGAACAGCGGATCGCTCGGGAAGGCGCTGAACAGGGCAGTCTGGTCGATATGTTCCAGGCTGGAGAAGAAGAACAGCTTGTCTTTCTTGACGGGCCCGCCGAACCAATAGCCTTCCTGCTGGCGGGCGAAGTAGGGACTGGCCGGCTCGCCCGGCTCGTGCCCCAGGGTGGGGAAAGCCGATATGTTGTGGTCGCGATAAAAGAAAAATGCGCTGCCGTGAAAGTCGTTGCCGCCCGAGCGGGTGACGACGTTCACCGCGCCCCCCGCTCCGATGCCCGTCGAAAGGTCGAAGTTCGTGGAAGAAAGCTGGAATTCCTGCACGACCTCCTGTGAAAAATTCTGCTGCGTGCCGCCGGTGATGGCGTCCTGAACGGTCGCGCCGTCCACCGTGATGCGTACGGAATTGTTGGCCGAACTGGCGCCCAGGATGGAAACGTCAAACTGCTTGTTGTACTGGCCGACGTTGTTTGCCGCCACGCTCACGCCCGGCTCCAGCATGGACAATTGCAGGAAGCTGCGGCCATTCAACGGCAGATTTTCGATGCTCTGGTGCGTGATGACGCCCGAGATCTCGTGACTGTCGTAGCTGATCTGGGCCGCCTCGCCCTGCACGCTGATGACTTCGGATTCGGCTCCCACCTGCAGCACCAGTTCGAGCGAGGTGACTTGACCGGCCTGTACGGTGGCTGTTTCTTCCAGAGTGCGGAAGCCGGTAGCCGTGGCTTTGATGGTGTAATTGCCGGCCGGCAGAGATGCCGCGCTGAAGATGCCCTCGGCCGATGTCGTCATCGGCCGCTCGAGACCGGTGTCCTTGTTGGTTACCGTGACGTTGACGCCCAGCATAACCGCGCCGGTAGCGTCGCGCACCGTGCCGGTGAGAGAACCCACCGGCGCCTGCGCCAAAACGCAGCCCGCGCCCCACGCCGCCAGACTCAAGAACGACACCCAAAATCGCAACCGATCGAACATTTCGCCTCTTCCCGCAGGGTGCCGCCACAGAGGTAGACGCCCGCGACTGACTGTCTATGAATTGAAAAACGCTGTTGTTCGCAATAGTTTACCACGCAGTGGGCTTGGGGCGCGCCATACTGTGGTACTACAACTCGGGAGGGTCCTTGTCTCCCGCTGGACAAATTGAAAACCAATAAGATACCGTATGAAGATGCCTCAAGAGTCCCTCGGCGAAGAGCCGGTCCTGACCTCCGCCGCGAGCGCTGCGCTAAGTCCGGAGCAGGCCCGGGAAATCGCGCAGACACATCCCTTCGTGTTCTTAGGCGGGCTACACCGCAGCGGCACGACCTTGCTGTTCCGCATGCTGCGGGAGCACCCGGAGATCAGCGGCTTCACCAACAATCGGGACGCCAATGAATGGCTCGCCGCGGAGGATGAAGGCCAGTACCTGCAATCCGTCTATCCGCCGGCTATCTACTGGGGTGGTCCGGGCAAATTTGCCTTTGCTCCCGACGCTCACATGACGGAAGAATCCGTGCTGCTGACACCGGAAAACAGGGTCAAGCTGGCGCTGCAGTGGTTCCCGTACTGGGACCTCACGAAACAGTATCTGCTCGAAAAATCTCCGCCCAACCTGCTCTGGACCCGTTTCCTGCAGAGCATTTTTCCGAACTCGTCGTTTGTGATTATCGTGCGGCATCCCGTAGCCGTTTCACTCGCGACTGAGAAATGGAGCCCCACGGGGCTGAACTCGCTGCTGGAGCACTGGCTGGTGGCGCATGAGACCTTCGAGAAGGATCGTCCTCACTTGCGGCGCGTCATGACCATTCAGTATGAAACACTTGTGTCGGAGCCGGTTGCGACTCTGGCCGCCATCTATGAGTTTCTAGGACTTCGGCCGCACCCCACTACCTTTCAGGCGACCAACGAACACAACCAGAGATACTTCGCGCAATGGCATGATCTGGCCAAGGATCCGGCGTCGAGCGCCTCGATCCAGGAATGTATTACCCGGCATGAAGCGCGAGTACGCACGTTCGGCTACAGCCTGCAGGATTTATAGCCTGGATTTCCGGCCCGCGCGGAACTCTCGCGGGCGCATTACAGTCAGGTAACAAACTTACAGGAGCAGCGTGCGGAATGGGTTAGTCCGCGGCGCGCCTGAGCCGCTTCGCACGTGTGACACCGGCTCGGATAGAGCCGTACACACTTTGGCCCTCGCCGCTACCAGGCGCCCATGTCTTCGCGGATCATGTTGAACGGGTTCGTCATGCGCGGCGACAGCTTGCCGTTTTTGATCTTACCGTCCTCGAAGCGCATGGTGACTCTGCCGCTCAGGGCTTTGACCCTCCAGGCGGACAGCCGCTTGGAGGAGACCGCGCCATCCACGGTGACCGTGTCGCCATCCACGGTTATGGAGTTCATCTTGACCATTTTCAGATTGGCGGCGAAACGGTCTTTGTGCCAGTCGGTGATGGCTTGACGGCCGCTATAGACCGTCATGTTGAAATCCACGGTGGCGTCGTCCGCGAAAAACTCCAGGCAGCGGTCCAGGTCCTGCGCGTGAAACGCATCCAGGTAGGCTTGCGCGAGCGCCTTCAGATCGGTTTGGGGTGCGACTTGATTTTCCATTTCGTTCATCCTCGATGTTGTTCCCAGATGGCCACGGCGACCGCGCCTTCTTTCCGGACGGGATCCTCGGTCCGGCCCGCGGCCTCCATTTTTTCCGCAATAAAGGTTTCCATCTCCCGCTCGAAGCCGGCCGCCAATGCGGGCTCGTCCGCGGCGATATTGTGATCCTCGCCCGGATCGGTCTCCAGGTCGTACAACTCCCGGTCCGGATTCCCAAGCAAGTCCGGCTGCCGCGCCAGGATATATTTATACCGGCTGTTGCGCAGATAGTATTTCGCTTGCCAGGTGGATTCCAGTCCAATCACGCGGTCATATCCGGAGGGTTCTTCCTCGCCCTGCATCTGCCGCAGGAAACTGTTGCCGTCCATTCCCTCGGGTACGGAGCTACCGGAGGCCTCCAACAGAGTGGGCATGACATCCGATAGTTGCCGGAAGGGCCCGACCCGGCTGCCCGCCCGCAGGTTGCCGGCCGGCCAGCGCACGATGAACGGAACTCTTACCGTGCAGTCGTACAGGCCGTAATGGTCGTAACAGATGCGGTGATCGGTCATGCTCTCGCCGTGGTCGGCTTGCAGCACGATCATGGTGTTTTCCGCCAACCCCAGCTTTTCCAGCGTGTCCTGGAGCGCTCCAATGCCTTCATCCAGATAACGCAACTCGCGGTCGTAGAGAGCGGTCACATAGTTGGGATCGGTGACCAGGCCGTTTGAGGTGCGCAGCCAGGTATCCTTCGCCATGGCGCCCACCGGATGATCCCACCACTCATCCAGGGCGTGGTTATTGGGATCGGTGGGATTGCCGCCGCTATAAAACAGGCCGCGCATGCGCTCCGGCGGCACGTAGGGATAATGCACATCCCAGTAGTGGATAAACAGGAAAAAGGGCCCCTTGGGAACGGTCTTGATCCAGTGAAAGGCCCGGTCGTTCAACTCTTCCTGGGTGACCGAGGCGTAAAACAAGTGGTGCAGGCTCGGATCGATCACGTATTCATACCCGCGGCCGAACCAGATGCGCTCGCGAAACAAGGTATCGATCGAGCAGGTGGTGTAGCCTTCTTCGAGCAGAATCTCCGGCAGGAAAGGCGTTCCCCTTGCCAGCTTGGCCCGGCCGCCATGCGCCACCACGCCATGCGTGATCGGGTGCTGCCCGGTGAAGATCGTTGTATGAGAAGGCTGCGTGGGAATGCCCGGGGCAAACATGTTCTCGAAGAGAACGCCCTGACAGGCCAGCGAGTCGATCCGCGGGCTGGTGGGCAGGGGATACCCATAGCATCCCAAGTGATTGGCGCGCAACGAATCCGCCGTGATCAAAATAATGTTCGGTTTTGCCTGCATGGATCCAACGATCGCCCGGGCGCCCTTTTCTGCGGAGGCTCCCCGGCGGATTTACTCGATATAGCCCAATTCCCGCAGCCGTTCCACAACCAGGGCTTCGTCTTCCGGCCGTATGACCTGCGAAGGTTCTTCTACTGCGCCTGGTGTGCCAGGGTCAGCCGGCGTAGCCGGTGGCTCGGGGACAGCTTGCTCCAAGGCGTTTTTCTGGGGTTTCTGCTCCATATTTCTATAGACCGATCTTGTTACGATAGCATGGGCTGCCGCTCGAAACCAACACTTCAGCGCAGTTTTCCATAGGGTAATAGTACCGGTCAGGTGGTAGCGCACGCTTCGGGCATCTCCCTTGATACTATTGATTTCTGCCTCACGAATCGGGATCCGCCGCCGGTTCCCGTCCGGAAGCGTTTATGAAAGCGATCATCCTGGCTGCAGGACTGGGCACGCGTTTACGCCCGATCACCGCCACCATCCCCAAGTGCCTGGCGCCGATCGACGGCGTTCCCTTACTGGAGATCTGGCTGCGGGAATGCGAGCGCGCGGGAGTGGAAGCCGTACTCCTCAATACGCACCACCTGGCGGAGCGGGTCGCCGAATTCGTAGCGGCGCGCCACGGCATTCCCGTGACCCTGGCTTATGAGCCGGCGCTGCTCGGCAGCGCCGGTACTATCACCGCGAATTGGAACTTTGTGGACTCGAGCGAATCCTTTCTGGTGGTGTACGCGGACAATCTGACCACGTTCCCGCTGGCCGAGCTGACGGCCTTCCATGCGCGGCACGACCGGATCGCTTCGGTGGCTTTGTTCCGCTCTCCGAACCCGGCCGCCTGCGGCGTGGTGGAGATGGATGAGGCAGGTCTGATTACGGGGTTCTGGGAGAAGCCGGAGAATCCCCCGGGGAACCTGTGCAACGCCGGCATGTATGTCTTTCGCCGCGAAGTGCGGTCGTTCCTGCCTGATGGGATTCCGGCGGACGTGGGCAAGTTGTTGATGCCTCGGCTGGTGGGCCGCGCCATGGGGTTACCGATCCGCGGCTACTTCATCGATATCGGTACGTTGGAAAATTATTACAGCGCCCAGGCGGACTATGCCTCCGCCTGCCGCGCTGCGGGAGGAATGTGACTGGAATACGCCGAAACGTCGTGGCGCAGGCGCCCTGGCTTGCTGGCCGGCATCTGCACCCGGGGGATTCTTACTTATGATTATTTCGCAAACGCCGTTGCGCGTCAGCTTTGCCGGAGGAGGCACGGATTTCGCCCGCTACTACCGGGAGCACGAGGGGCTCGTGGTCAGCTCCGCTATCGACAAGTACGTGTATGTCGTCGTCGTGCCGCGCTTCGATGAGCTGATCATCGTCAACTACACCAAGAAAGAGACCGTGGAAAATGTGCGCGATCTCAAGCATGAGCTGGTGCGCGAGGCGATGCTGCGCACGGGGGTGGAAAACGGCGTCGAGCTCACCACGCTGGCCGACGTACCCTCGGAAGGCTCCGGCCTGGGTTCTTCGAGTACGGTGACGGTGGGCCTGCTGCATGCCCTATACGCCTATAAGGGCAGGCTGGTCACCGCCGAGCAATTGGCGCGGGAAGCCTGTGAAATCGAGATCGACATCTGCGGCAAGCCCATCGGCAAGCAGGATCAGTACATTGCGGCTTACGGGGGCGTCTGCCAGTTCCGTTTCTGCAAGGACGATAGCGTGGATGTGCGGCAGTTCCGCCGCTCGACCGATCTGTTTCACGGCCTGTCCCGCAACATCATGTTGTTCTACACAGGGCGCACCCGCAAAGCGGGCAATATCCTGAGCGTGCAGGATAGCCGCACCGAGGTGAACCTCGAACAGCTTCACTGCCTCAAAGCGCTGGCCGTGCGCACGGCCGAGGCGTTGGATCGCCTGCGGCTTTGGGAAGTGGGCCGGGTGCTCAACGATGGCTGGCAGCTCAAGCGGCAACTGGCCGAGGGCATCAGCAATCCGGAGATCGAAGAAATGTATGACTTGGCTCTGAGCGCGGGCGCTTCAGGTGGGAAGATCTGCGGCGCCGGCGGCGGCGGCTTCCTGCTGCTCTACTGCGATCCGGCGCACCATAAGGCCGTGCGCAAGGCCATGGAGGCTTACCGGGAACTGCCTATCGCGCTGGATCCGGACGGCAGCAAGATCATCTTTCAACAGCGCGCCGGATACCGTATGGCGAGTGTCTAGCGGGTACACTGAGAAGAAGAGGAGGAACGCTGCCATGCTCGCTCCTGCGCTCACAACGACGGAATTGGTCACCGGCGAGCGGATGACCGTGGAAGAATTCCTGCGCTGTTGGGAAGAGCAACCCGGCCTGAAGAACGCCGAACTCATTGACGGAGTTGTGCACGTGGCCTCACCAGTTAGCAGGGAACACGGAAGCATCGACGCGTTGATCCACTGGTGGCTGGTGCATTATGCGCATGCCACGCCCGGATGCCATGCCGGAAATAACAGCACCTGGCTGATGCTGGACAGCGCCCCGCAGCCCGATGCGTTCTTGCGGATCCTGCCCGCGCATGGCGGGCAGTCCGGGGACGGTAGGCTCTATTGTACCGGCGCACCCGAGTTGGCTGTCGAGATTTGTCTGACATCCACCGAGGTAGACTTCGGACCGAAGCGCAAGCTCTATCAAAGGGCCGGCGTGCAGGAGTACATTACCATCGAACTTTTTCGGAAACGGCTCGTCTGGCACGTGCTCCAGGATGGGGTTTACTTTTACCAGGAGTTTCCTCCGGATGGCATTCTCCGCTCGCTGGTTTTTCCGGGGTTGTGGCTGGACGTGGCGGCGTTCTGGGCCGAAGACGGCGCCGGGATGTTAGCCGCGCTGAACGCGGGTCTCGCCTCTGAGGATCATCACAAGTTTGCAGAGCGCATCGCCGCGGTAAAGTAATGCGGCGCTGCCTGTTTCTGGACCGCGATGGAGTCATCAACGCCGCGCCTCCGGAAGGTGAATATATCCGGCGCTGGGAGGAGTTCCGGCTGCTGCCCGAGGCGGTCGCCTGGATCCGTTTGTTCAAAGCCGCCGGATTCCTCACGATCGTGCTCACCAATCAGCGCGGCATCGCGCGGGGCTTGATGTCGACGGCCGATCTGCTAGACCTGCATGAGAGAATGCGCACGGAGCTCGCCGCCCAGGGCGCCATTTTCGACGATATTTTCTACTGTCCGCATGAGGAGGGCGCTTGCAACTGCCGCAAGCCCCGTCCTGGACTGGTGCTGGAGGCGCAACAGAAATGGGACATCGATCTCTCCGCTTCCCTGCTGATCGGGGACTCCCAGCGCGACCGGCTTCTGGCTGAACGCTGCGGCATTCCGTTCGCCCTGGTGCGGGATGGCCGGGTGGTGGAAACCCATCCCGGTACGGCGCTTCCCAAGTTGTCCTAGGTAAGCCAGTACCGAATTGTAACTCCCGGGCGCAACCTGAATTTGGGCGGCTGTGGAGGAACAAGGTATAATCCATAGATTACTGTTGCTTGGTGTGCGGCCCCACGATACTGAAAATGGCTATTTCGTCAGCCGATGCCGCCCCTTTTCCACGATGAAGTAGCGGTGGACGATCTTCGTTGAATTCTTTCTAATAGAGGAGTTTCCGCGTCGCAGGCAACCTAGCGGGGAACGGATAATGGCGGAACAGTTTGAATTCCTCATCTTGAATGCGCCGGAACGCTTTAGGCGGCGGGTAGCGCCTTCTGGCCCCGGCCTGTTCGGTGTCCGGTTGGATGCGGGGGCCGATTTGGCCGCGCTGCCCTCCGGCATCGATTGGGTGATCGTTGGGCCTGCCGGCCGCAAACGGTTGAAGGATCTGCTGCGGCTGGTGCGCGCGCAATCGCTCCGCGCATTGCTGGAGGTATCGACACCGGAAGAGGCCGGCTTGGCGGGCAATCTGGGCTTCGACGGCGTGGTAGCCAGGGCGCCCCTGGCTTCTCCCGCTCCAGTGTGGGGAGCTGGCGGGATCGGCCAGCATTCGGCGGCCGCATGGTATGCGGGTGGCGCGGCAGGTGTGGTGCTGGACGTCCAGGACGCTTCATGGCAAGGCTTGGCACAACAGTTCCGTACCGTGCCCGCCATTGTGCGCGGCCTGCGCCATTCCATCCGCCGGCACGTCGAATCGGCTAAGAACTCGGCGCGCCTGGAGCCGCTGGGCGAAGCGGATACCGATACGCGAGTGATCGAAGGGTTAGCCGATGCGCGTGTCGCGGAACTGCTGGGCGTAGCGCCAACGGCAAGAGCTGCCCGTATTGCATTCTCCGGCATTTCCGACGGGCGGTCCGCGGCCATGGCAGCGGTGCTCGCGGCGCCGCTGGCGGAAAACGGCGCGCGCCTCGCGATCCTGGCGGAATCGAGCATTGCGGACGAAGGCGCCCGCTTGGTCGGCGAACTTGCCGTGCCTTTCGATCCTCCACGGGGGGAAGAAGTGCTGCCGCCGCTCAAGCCTTTCGATGTAGCCATTGTCGGCATGGGCTGCCTGCTTCCCAAGGCGCCCAACGTGCGCGCCTTCTGGGCCAATATCCTCAACAAGGTCGATGCCATCGGCGATGTCCCCAAGGAACGCTTCAACGTCGACCTCTATTACGATCCGGACCGCAAGGCGAAGGATAAGATTCATTCCCGTTGGGGCGGCTTTCTGGATGCCGTCCCGTTCGATCCGATGCGCTACGGGATTCCGCCCAACGCGCTGCCCTCCATCGACCCGCTGCAATTGCTCGCCCTGGTGACCGTGGACCAGGCCCTGCGCGATGCCGGTTATCAGGACGGCAACTTCCCGCGCGAGAGGACCTCGGTGATTCTGGGTCTGAGCGGCGGGTTGGGCGATGTGGGCCTGCAGTATGCCGTACGCTCCATGCTTCCGCAGTTCATCAGCAAACCCCCGGCGGAGCTGCTCCAGGAGCTGCCGGAGTGGACCGAAGATTCCTTCGCCGGCCTGCTGTTGAACGTCGCCGCCGGCCGGGTAGCCAATCGCTTCGACTTGGGCGGCGTCAACTTCAGCGTGGATGCGGCCTGCGCCTCATCGCTCGCGGCCGTCTACCTGGCGGCGCGCGAGCTGGCCGATCATTCAAGCGACGTGGCCATCGTCGGCGGCGTGGATACGGCGCAGAGCCCCTTCGGCTACCTGTGTTTTGCGAAAGCCCAGGCGCTGTCCGGCCGCGGCCGCTGCCGCACGTTCGATGAAACCGCCGACGGCATCGCCATCAGCGAAGGCATCAGCATGATGGTGCTGAAGCGTCTGGAAGACGCCGAGCGGGATGGCGATCGCATCTATGCGGTCATCAAAGGCGTGGCCGGATCGAGCGACGGCAAAGGCAAGAGCATGACCGCGCCGCG